>Ga0210406_10000269_pt1 | contig 76263 bp, 66 predicted proteins | sample IncBWC30MmetaG_FD_155454 | JGI IMG/M metagenome (GOLD analysis project Ga0210406, IMG submission 155454) | Forest soil microbial communities from Barre Woods Harvard Forest LTER site, Petersham, Massachusetts, United States - Inc-BW-C-30-M | ecosystem: Environmental > Terrestrial > Soil >...
CGAAACCGTTGCCTCGCTCCCTGGACCGACTACTACAACCATGACCGTCCTCATGGTAGCCTTCACTACCAGCCGCCCATCAGCCGCTCCGAAACGGGTACAACCTCTTGATCATCTACAGCCACCCGCCTGTCGCACACTCGACAGCCTGCACGTTGCTTGTGCGCTGGAACTCAGAGCAGAACGGTTCTGGACATTCGACGAGCGCCAGAGCAAGCTGGCTAAAATCAAAGGCTTGAAGACCAACTGAGAGTCTCCAGGGCACTCGATACAGTCTACTCGCTACTCCTCTTCTTCCTTCACGTCACCGCGCGCGGCTTTGGCTTTCTCGATGATCTTCTCCTGCAACTGGCCGGGCACGGCGTCGTAGTGATGCATTTCCATGTTGAAGCTGCCGCGGCCCTGGGTCATGGCGGTGAGATCGACGCCGTAGGTCAGCATTTCTGACATGGGCACTTCGGCTTTGACGATGGTGTTGCCGCCCTTGTTGTCCATGCCCTGGATGCGGCCGCGGCGGCTGTTCAGGTCGCCCATGATCGAGCCGGCGAACTCGTCGGGTACCGAAATTTCGACGTGCATGATGGGCTCCAGCAGCGTGGGCTTGGCAACTTCCATGGCTTTCTTGAACGCGATGCGGCCCGCCATCTGAAAGGACAGATCGTTCGAGTCGACGTCGTGATAGGAACCGTCGTAGAGGATTACCCGGAAATCGACGACCGGAAATCCGGCGAGATAGCCGCGGGCGGCGGCGGTGCGGATTCCCTTTTCGACGGCTGGAATAAAGTTCCGCGGAATCGAACCGCCGAAAATATCATTGACGAACTCGAAATCGCCGCCGCGCGGCAGCGGCTCCATTCTGATCTTGCAATCGCCATACTGGCCGTGGCCGCCGGTCTGCTTCTTGTGGCGTCCTTGCACGTCGGCTTTGCCGCGAATGGTTTCGCGGTAGGGAACTTTGGGCGCCTTCAGGATTACTTCCGCGTGGTAGCGCTTTTTCATCTTGGCCACTACCACTTCAATATGCTGCTGACCGGTCCCGGCGATCAGGAATTCCTTGGTCTGCTCATCGCGGAAGAAGCGCAGCATGGCATCTTCTTCCATAAGCTTATGGATGCTTGGCCCCAGCTTGTCTTCGTCGGCACGGCTCTTCGGTTCAATGGCGAACGTGATTGCCGGTTCCGGCAGATGCACCTTGGGATATTGAATGGGCGCGTTCTTGTCGCCTAACGTGTCGCCGGTCAGCGTGTCTTTTAGTTTGGCTACGGCACCGATGTCACCGGCGTGGAGTTCGGTCACCGGCACGGCCGTTTTGCCCTGGATGATCGAAATGTGCGCCAGCTTCTCGGCTGAGTTCTTGGGGTAGTTCTGTAACGTGGCGTCGTTTTTCAGCACCCCTGAGAAGACCTTGAAATATGAGATCCTCCCGGCGAAAGCATCGGACACCGTTTTGAACACGTAAACGGAAACCGGCTCGGCATCGGTCTCGTGACGTTTGGGTGCGTCTCCGTTTCCGGATGCCGCCGCTTCGCCTTGGACCCACTCGTGCTCGGACGGCGCTGGCGTGTAGTCGACAATAAAGTCCATCACCCGATCGGCGCCGATGTTGCCGAGGCCCGAGCCGAAAATCACCGGGAAGATCTTGTCCTCACGAATGGCTTCGTGCAGCGCCTTCACCAAATGTTCCTCGGGAATGGTTCCTTTCTCGAAGAACTCTTCCATCAAGGCGTCGTCACCCTCGGCGACCATTTCGACGAGCCTTTCGTGGGCTTCCTGCGCCTGATCTTTCAGGTTCGCCGGAATCTCGCCTTCTTTGCCTTTGCCGTTTCCTCCGAGTTCGTAGGTGTAAGCCTTCATGTTGACCAGGTCTACGACGCCGGTGAAGTTCTTCTCGCTGCCAATGGGGAGTTCGAGAGGAATCACGGTCCGACCAAATGCCTTGGTGAGTGACTCCAGCACCCGACCGGCGTCGGCACGCTCGCGATCCATGCGGCTGGCAATGATTAGGCGTGGGGTTTTGTATTCTTCGCAGTAGTTCCAGACGCGCTGGGTGACGACTTCCACTCCGGCGACGCCGTCGACCACTACGATTGCAGCGTCCACGACCGGCAACACCATTTTGGCTTCGTGGACGAACATGCTAAACCCGGGGGTATCGATCAGGTTGATCTTCGTTTTACCCCACTCCACATACGCCATGCCGGCTGAGATCGACATCTTGCGGGCGATCTCTTCGTCGTCGTAATCGGTGGTGGCCGAACCGTCGTCCACACGACCGAGCCGCGGCGTTGCCCCCGAGGTGTAGAGCATGGCTGAAACCAGCGAGGTCTTGCCGGCATGGCCGTGGCCGATCACTGCGACATTCCTGATGTTTGCGCCTTCGTATGCCTTCACGGGTGGCTCCTTCTAACCGGGTCGCGTGGGGACAGCCGCCCTCGGCTGTCCGGCTGGGCAAGGCCCAGCAGTTCCACACTTTTTGGATCTTCACTACGGCGGGCCCATAACAACCTTGAAGAAGAGGACAGTCTATAGGCCAACGTCGAACACCTTGCCAAAACCTAGGATGCTAACACGCCTTTACCAGGCCTCTCAACCCGGCAGTGGGCTACCGCTCTTGCCGTTCCGCACTGTATCATCGTCGCCATGCTGGGCAGCCGTACCAATGAGCAATGGGTGGCGCAATATGCTGCCAGCCATCAGCATCCCGTGAACCGCGTTTGCCACACCTTGGGAATACCCGCAATTCTGGTTTCACTCGTAATGTTCGCGGGAGCCATCTTCATTCATAGGTTGTGGCTCGAAGCGCTTGTGCTCTTCCTGGTGGGATGGGCGTTCCAATTCATCGGCCATGTCTTTGAGCGCAAAGAACCTGAGTTTTTTCATGACTGGCGCTTCTTGTTTGTGGGCGTGCGTTGGTGGTGGGCCAAGATTCATGGCAAGGCCTGAGAAGCGACGATGTTCCCACAACTCTCCCAATACACCGACTTCGGACTTCTCCTGCTTCGGCTGATGGTTGCCGCCGTCTTCGTCACCAGCGGATGGAGCCACCTCACAAAATCCGGAGAACGCAGTAAAAGCATTGGGATGAGCCAAGGCTTCACGATCTTTCTGGGGATCGCCGAATCGGCGGGAGGTCTCGGGGTGGCTTTTGGAGTGTTGATCCAGCTTGCCGCTCTGGGACTGATCCTCATTATGCTCGGGGCGATTCAGAAGAAGATTTTCGTCTGGCACGTCGGCTTCTGGGGAGAGAAAACCTACGGCTGGCATTACGAGTTGATGATGATTGTGATGAACCTGGTTATCCTGTTCACCGACGGCGGCCGCTGGGTTTTGATGAACTAAAACTAACCTTGCACATCTGCCAGCGTCTAACATATGCTTTGTGCCGGTTGCCCGCGAATCTTTTATGCATCGTCTGACCGCCAGGCTGCTGCTGACCCTCATGCTAGTGGGCATTTTTGCGCCCGTGGCTTTGGCGATCTCTGCGCCCGCGCCGCATGCCTGCTGCATGCGCAAGCCGATGCACGATCACGGCTCGAACGATGCCGAGTTTCACATTGTTCCCGCCAGTTGTAATCACGACTGCTGCCATGCCCTGACGGTTTCGCAGTCTCCCCATCTCTTGCCGTCAGGTGGTGCGCAGGGCGCTACTTTCTCGACCCCACTGCCGGCTGAAGACAGCGCAATAAACCGCAGCCGCCTTGTTCAGTCGTCGCATTCCAGTCGCGCCCCGCCTCAGTTCTCCATCGCCTGATCAATTGCACCCAGTATCACGACTGTGCACGTGCAGACGGCCACCCTTGGCCGCTGCCTGACGCATGGCAGTCCCAGCATTTGTCTCAGGACCAGGAGAACTTTGATGCGTTTCATTCGTATTCTACCGACTTTACTGCTCGCGCTCGCTGTCGCAGCTCTTGCCGCCATTTTCGGTTCAGTCCGTGGCGTCATCCACGATCCTCAGCATCGTCCGGTTCAGGGCGCGATGGTCATGCTCAAAGCGAAATCGTCGGAATGGAGCAAAGCTACGAACAGCGACTCCAATGGCGAGTTTCAGTTCAACGGCGTGCCTCTGGGTGAGTATTCAGTGTCAGTCGCGGATCCAGGCTTTGAGCAGATCAAACAAACGGTCACGGTGATCTCAGGAACCGAACCCGTTGTCCACTTTCAACTGAAGGTTGCGGCCAGTAATGAAACGATAACCGTGTCGGCCGCGCCCGAGGCAGTGCCAACCGATACGGCCACGCCGACTACCCTGGTCAATCGCGAGGATATCCGGCGTACTCCCGGAGCCGACCGCAGCAACAGTATGGCGATGATTACCGACTACGTCCCGGGGGCTTACGTCACGCACGACCAGCTGCACATACGGGGCGGCCACCAAACCACCTGGCTGGTGGACGGCGTGCCCGTCCCCAACACCAACATTGCTTCCAACATCGGCCCGCAGTTCGATCCCAAGGATATCGACTATCTGGAAGTCAACCGGGGCAGCTATGGCGCGGAGTTCGGAGACCGTACTTACGGCGTGTTTAACGTGGTCCCACGGACCGGCTTTGAGCGTAACAACGAGGCCGAACTGGTGATGAGCCTGGGAAATTTCTACCAGACCAACGACTCGCTCAGTTTCGGCAGCCACACTGCGCGATTCGCTTACTACGTAAGCCTGAATGGAAATCGCACTAATCTCGGCCTCCAGCCTCCGGTTCCCGAGGTTGTACACGACGCGGCAAACGGCTACGGCGGATTCAGCACGTTAATCTTTAACGTCGATCCCTCGAACCAGCTTCGCCTGGTGACCTCACTCCGCCGCGACTACTACCAGGTGCCGTTCGACCCCAACCCGAATGACATTGAAAACGGATCGATTGCCGCCAATGGATTCAGCCCGCAATTTCCGAGCCTCGGACTGCGCGACGGCGAGCATGAGTCGGACGCAGTCGTTAATTTCTCCTGGGTACATACTTTCAACTCCAAAGTCTTGATGACGGTATCACCTCTTTTTCATTACAACCGCGGCGACTACAACAGCGCGGTCAACGACACTCCGATTGCCACAACCGAGAATCGTGGTTCCACCTATGCCGGCGGTCAAGGAAGCGTTTCGGCTAGCTTCGGCAAGAACAATCTACAGGCGGGCTTCTTCAGTTTTTACCAGCAGGACAACCAGCTGTTCGGGGCGATTTTTAATGATGGCAGCGGCAATCTACCGATCACCGATGTTCAACATCCCACGGGAAACCAGGAAACGTTTTTTATCGATGACAAGTTCACCCCGGTCCCGTGGCTGACCTTGATTGCCGGCATGCGGCCGACACGTTTTTCCGGCGAAGTTTCCGAGTCGGCCGTCAGCCCGCGTTTCGGAGCGACGGTGACCATCCCTCGCCTGCGCTGGACGTTCCGCGGCTTCTACGGCCACTACTATCAAGCTCCTCCGCTGCTGACCGTAAGCGGGCCGGCACTCATCAACTTTACGCAAGGTCAAGGCTTGGGATTCGTCCCGATCCACGGCGAGTTCGACGAAGAGCATCAGTTTGGGGTTACGATCCCCTACCGGGGCTGGGTGCTCGATGCCGACAATTTCCGCACCAACGCACGCAATTTTTTCGATCACGGCAACATCGGCGCTTCGAATATCTTTTTCCCTCTTACCATCTCGAAGGCGGTGATTCGCGGCTGGGAATTGACCTTGCGCTCGCCGCGAATCGGTCATCGCGGGCAAATCCATTTGGCATATTCCAACCAGATCGCCGAAGGCAGCGGCACCATCACCGGCGGACTCACGGACTTTTCATTCTCTCCGGAACTCAGCCCGCTTGATCACGATCAGCGCAACACGCTCAGCCTGGGAGGCGATGTCACGCTCCCCTGGCGCAGTTTTGCTTCGACCAGCATCAGTTACGGATCAGGCTTTCACAATGGCTTCCCCGGACAACCGTTTCCCGGTGATTACTTGCCGGCGCACACTACGTTCGATTTGTCGCTGGGAAAAGACTTTGGCGAGCGCTTCTCGGCTTCGGTCAACGCGCTCAACGTAGCCAATCGCCGAGTTGAGCTCGATAACAGCGTGACGTTTGGAGGGTTTCACTGGAACAATCCGCGGGAGATTTTTGTGGAGGTGCGCTACCGATTTCACTACTAACCGCGATTTCGAGGGTGAACTACTTCCCCGGCTCCATCACTCCAAACGTCACTCCCATCGGATCTCGCAGAATGGCCATTTGCTCACCTTGCGGCAGGGTCTGCGGGGGGATCAGGACCAGTCCGCCCTGCTCTGTCGCTTTCTTGACAGTTGCTGCAATGTCGCCGACCTCCACGAACAGTTGGACAAAAGCCTGCGCTTCAGGCGGCGCGGGCCAGAATCCGCCGGGAATGCCTTTGCCCGAGCCCGTATCCGCCATGCGATAGCCCAGGGGATTATCCGCGCCAATCTTCCATCCAAACACCGCCGCATAGAACGCAGCGTGCTTGCCGGGCTCTTTGCTGATCACCTGCCACTGCACCACGGGATCGCCCATACATCATTCTCCCTTCAGTTCCATCAAGCCGAACAGGCACAAGTCGGTCAGCGCCACGTTTACCTCGTCCACCGAAACCCTGAGCGCCTGCGCCATGAGCCGGGAATCGAACGGCCTCGAGGGTTGGGATTGGTTCCGCAAGATAATGGACCCGCCCAGCCACCGCATGTCGCCGGCAATTTGCCGGATGGACTTCCACGTCATTGTCCGTTTGCCGCGGAGCAGCTGCGAGAGGGTGGAGTGTTCCAGCTTCACTGACCGCGCGAACGCCCGCAGCGAGTAACGCGGATTCACTTGCCGCCGCCGCGCGAATTCAGTTTCCAGCATCGTGCAGAGGCGGGTGACGGCGGAAGCACGATAGCGATGCAATGAGGGCCTCACGAGCGGGAATGCTAACAGACCCTAGTCCCAGCAGTGAAGCCCGGAGCGAAGAAAGTGGGGCAATTTCCCGCGCGGTGCCGCGATACCAAGGTTCTGCTAATGAGCGGTAAGATGAAACACTGTCCCGCAGCCAGTGGTGAAGCCAAAATCCTGGCATTCGGTTTCCGGGGGCCCTCCCACAAACATGCTGCCGAAGACATCGTTATGCGAACCAAGGACTACGCCCATGGGCGTGAATCCATCCGGGCCTTCATTCTCGCCTTCGAAATCGTACAGGTCGGTGTAGTTCCCCTTGGTGTCTATCCTGAACAAGCATCCCCCACCCTTGGCGCAGTCGTTTGATTGTTCGAGGCCATACAAATTGCCTTTCGAGTCTCTCACCAGATGGCTGGCGTAGACCGGATTCCGCACGTGGGCCGGCTGACACACGGGCTGGGTGCACGGGATGAAGGTGAAGAGCACCCTGAAATTGCCGCTGGTGTCGACTTTGAAAATGGTTCCGACACCATCCGCGTAATTTGTATGTTGGAGTTCATCGCCGCCATTTTGCGCAATGCCATAGAGGTTGCCGGCGGCGTCGATAATCAGACCGAGAGGAAATGACCCGTCACCCTGCCCGCCGAATGTGTGGAGCACGGTAAACTTGCCGCTGCTATCCAGCTTATAGACAGTGCCGCAGCCCGGTTCACGGTAGCCGTAGCCGAGAGACTGGCACGGCAGGTTGCCGCCAAAGTTAGCGGTGCCGTAGAGATTGCCCTTGCCGTCAAGGACAACGCCTCCTTCCGGCTGCATCCCGTCGGTTCCGCTAAAAACGTGGAGTATGGTGAATTCTCCGGCAGGAGAGAGCTTGAACAGCGTTCCGCATCCGAGCCCAAACGTGTTCAAACCGCAATTAGGCACGCCCCCGAATGGCGACATGCCGTAGATATTGCCTTGCGCGTCCACAGCAAGAGGCGAGTCTAAGCAGCAGACGTTCACGCCGTCGGTGGGGAAGCTGGTCTCCTGGCCATTGGGTTCGAGTTTGAATACGACGGATGCACCGCCGATGAACCCGTTGCCTTGGGTCGTGCCGTAGAGGTTGCCCGCTGAGTCCTGGACCAAGCCTGCAACGGGATCTGAGCCGTTGGTTCCGCCCTCAAAGCGGTAGAGCACGGTCTCATTGCCGGCGTCGTCGACTTTGTACACCGTCCCGCAAGTGTCTTCGCCGCATGAGGGGATGCCGCCGAACTTCGTGGTGCCGTAGAGATTGCCTTTTGCGTCCCGGATGATGGGGCTGGGAACGGCGCCGTCCGTCCCAGCGCTGAACGCATGCAGGACAGTGTAGGTCTGCGCTTGTGCCGGCCGCGCGGCAACTGCCGCTGTTAAAAGAAGCGTGAGAAACGCGGTGACGCAAGTGCTGCCGATGCACATCGAAGCTCGTTTTCGAAGCATGACTGGCCTCCCTGGTCTAACCCATCCGGAGCACGATAATCCCACCCGGCTCGGGCATGTCATGGAAATGTAAACAGTATGTCAAAATTCGGGTCAGAGGGCCGCGCTTGGCCAAGGAACAGGCGTGAGCGCCTCCGTGTGCAGTGATTGCCATTCGCGTCCTGAATCAACGCTCCGTAAGGGATCCGTCTCAGGCGTTCCAGGTTGACGAGGATCTCCGAGCGCAACTTGCACAATCCGGCGTTTGCACGAGTTTGCGCCGTTTCTTCGCCTGGCGTGTAGGCAATGAGTGAAATCGCGATTCGTCGGCGCGAAAAAAGCTCTTTTGAGCAGCCTTCCGCCCGGGTGTTCGCGTAACCTACCTAAACAGGGACTTTCCAACATTGCGGCAAGCTCCGCGAGTCTGCTACAACCATTTTCCGCATCAAAGTCTGACCGACAGGTCCGCGGGCGTCGGGGTTCGCGAAATAAACAGCTTGGAGGGCAACACAATGATACAAGGATTCAAGAAGTTGGGCTGGTGCAGTGCGTTGCTCGGACTGGTACTTTCGACGCTAATTCTGTCCACTTCAGCAATCGCTCAATATCAGGACCAGGGTCAAGATCAAGACCAGCAAGATCATCATGATGATCCTCCCAGCCGGGTGGCTCGCATCGGGTACCTGGAGGGTTCGGTTTCATTTCAGCCCGCTGGTGAAACCGATTGGGTACAGGCGGTTCCGAACCGGCCCATGACAACGGGCGACCGGCTTTGGTCGGACAGAGACTCACGTGCCGAGCTGCAACTGGGATCGGCAGTAATTCGCATGGATGCTAATACCGGTTTCTCGTTCCTGAATCTGGATGACAATACGGTTCAGATACAACTTACTTCGGGTTCGGTAAATGTTCGGGTACGCCGGCTGGACCAGAACGATGTCTTCGAGATCGATACACCCAACCTGGCATTCTCGGTTTCGCAACCCGGAGACTATCGTTTGACGGCCAGCGAAGACGGCAGCAACACTGTCGTGAGCGTCCGCGACGGGGGAGGCCAAGCGACCGGCAATGGTCAGACCTATACCCTGCACGCGGGACAGGCGGGCACATTCAGCGGGACGGATTCTCTGAATGCTGATGTAGTTGACATCCGAGGACCCGACCAATTTGATAACTGGGCATCCCAACGCGACCGCCGTTATGACGACTCGCGCTCGTCGCAGTATGTCTCCCACGATGTCGTCGGTTATGAAGATCTGGACGCCTACGGCGACTGGCGCGACGATTCGAACTACGGTCACGTCTGGTTCCCCAACCAGGTTGCGGCAGGCTGGGCGCCTTATCACACTGGCCATTGGGACTGGATTGCCCCTTGGGGATATACCTGGGTCGATGACTCTCCGTGGGGCTACGCGCCATTCCATTACGGACGCTGGGTGACGGTTGGTGGCCGCTGGGGCTGGGTGGCCGGGCCGGTCGCGGTGCGGCCGGTATACGCGCCAGCGCTGGTGGTTTTTATTGGTGGTGGAGGAGGTTTCGACGGCAACGTGGGATGGTTTCCGCTGGGTCCGCGGGAGGTTTATGTGCCGTCCTACCCGGTCAGCCGGGGATATGTGAACCGGGTCAACGTTAGCAACACCACAGTCAATACGACCACCGTCACGAACGTGTACAACACGACCATCATCAACAACAAGACCACAAATATTACCAACGTGACTTACGTGAACAGGAATGTACAAGGTGCGGTGACAGCGGTGCCGCAACACTCGTTCGCGACCGCGCAGCCTGTGGCCCGAGCGGCGGTTGCGGTCAATGCGAGGCAAATCGCCGCCGCGCCCGTGAGTGCGCGGGTCGCTGTCGCTCCCACCCGAGAGGCCGTACTTGGAGCGCGGGCGGCGACCGCCAATCATGTGACCACGCCGCCGCCGGCGGTAATGAACCGGCAGGTGATCGCGAAGGCGACGCCGCCCCCGCCGCCAGTGTCGTTCGCAAGACAACAGCAGGCTCTGGCCGCACATCCTGGTCAGCCGTTGGCAAGACGAGAGGTACAGAGCCTACGTCCAGCGGCTACTGCGGAGGCCCACCCGATGGTCAAACAGGCTCCTCCTGGCAGGCCGGCGACGCCGAACATGGGCCGTTCGAATAACCAACCGGCAGACCGGCCGAATGCTGCCAAGCAGGGAGAACCCGCCGTCGCTCCGCCCTCCAGCCAACCCGCGAACCGCCCAGGCAGTCAGCCGGCGCCGAACGAGCGTCCAGGCGCAGCCAATCCCGCACAACCGAATCGTCCACCTTCGGCACAACCGAATCGTCCACCTTCGGCGCAACCGAATCCGCCGGTGTCAGCACAGCCGAACAATCGACCGGAAACGGCCCGCCCAACTGCTCCCCCGGCAGTCCATGCAAAGGACCTTCCACCGCACCCAAACTCCCCTCCTCCAAACACAGGAAACCCTAAACTAGACCAGAAATATCAGCAACAGCAGGAACAGCTTAACGCTAAGCAGGAACAGGAACACCAGAACCTGCAGCGGAAGCAAGAACAGGACCACCAGCGGCTAGCGCAACAGCAGGCAGACCAAGCGAGACAACAACAGCTCGAGCAAGAGCACCAGCAACAGACGCGGCAATTGGAGCAAAAACACGCACAGGAGCAGCAGAAATTGCAGAGTAAACAGAAACCAGCGAGCCCGAATCAGCCGTGAGAGCGTACCAGGCGGGGTATCTGCGGACCGATACCTCGCCTGCGAGTGTCTTGGCTTTGGTACGTCTGTCGCGGGCAACTATTGCGGGTCGCATGGCTGATGACTACGATCCAATCTGCCGCCGATCCAAGCGGATGACGGACACTCGCAAATAACTCAGGCTGTGGACTCCCTCACAATCCGGCACTGTGAAAGATTTCCCTGGCCGGGCAGGCATCGCGGTAGGGTTCAAGAAGCAATTCCACGTCGAAACGGCGGACTTCGCTTCGCAACTGTTGCCAACAGGCGATGCACTCAAAACCTGTCGGTTGACTACACCGTGCACTCCCGCCTAACATCGCTTGAAGCCTCCTGATCGGCCAGACCATGACTACCCCAATCGCCATCGGCCAAACCATCTCGCACTATAAGATCACCGGCCAACTGGGCAGCGGCGGGATGGGAGTGGTCTACGAAGCGCAGGACCTGACCCTGGGCCGGCGCGTGGCCCTCAAGTTTCTGCCTGCGGAAGTTTCCCGCGATGCCACCACGCTGGAACGGTTCATGCTTGAGGCTCGTGCCGCTTCGGCGCTCAACCATCCCAACATCTGCACGATTTACGCGGTGGAAAACGACGGCGGCCAATCCTTCATTTCCATGGAACTGCTGGAAGGCCAGAGCCTGAGCGAGAAGTTACATACCGGCCCGCTGCTGCCGGGCAGAGTGCTCGAGATCGGCATCCAGCTCGCAGACGCCCTGGACGCCGCCCACGCCAAAGGCATCGTGCACCGCGACATCAAACCGGCCAATATCTTTGTGACCCAGCGCGGCACGGTCAAGATTCTTGATTTCGGTCTCGCCAAGCTCACCGGAGGCGGTTCGTTCAACGCCGAAACTGTGAGCGTGAGCCCGGCACTTGCGGCAACCATGCATCTCACCAGTCCAGGCTCAACCGTGGGCACCGTCTCGTATATGTCCCCCGAGCAGGCGCGCGGCGAAGAGCTGGATGCCCGCACCGACTTGTTCTCCCTGGGCTCGGTCATTTACCAGATGGCGACCGGGTCCCTGCCGTTTACCGGCGGCACTTCGGCTGTGATCTTCAACGCCATCCTGGAGCGCGATCCCACTCCGGTCACCCAATTGAACCCTGCGCTTCCACCCAAGCTTCAGGAGAGCATCGAGAAGCTGCTGGAAAAAGATCGCGACCTGCGCTATCAGTCGGCTGCCGATCTCCGCGGTGATCTCAAACGCCTTAAGCGCGACAGCGAATCGACTCATATTGCGGCGCACCCCGAACGAGCGACGGCCGTGCACACCCGCGCTGCCGGCTCACCCGTGCATTCTAGCGCCGCACCATCGGGTTCGGCAGCGGTTGCTGCCGCCCGCGAGCACAAGTTCGGAGCAGGTGCGGCTGCGTTGCTTGCCATCGCCGTCCTCGCCGCCGCGGGCTATGGCATTTACGCGTTTCTGAACCGCAGCCGGCCAATGCCGTTCCAGAACATCTCCATCACCAAGGTGACCGACACCGGCAAGGCTGCGCTAGTGGCAATATCGCCTGATGGCAAGTATGTTCTCAACGTCGTGGACGAAGGCGGCAAGCAGAGTCTGTGGCTGCGCAACCTCCCAACCAATAGCAATACGCAGGTGGTCGCGCCGGCGGAGGTCTACTACAGGCACCTGCGTTTTTCGCCAGATGGAAATTATTTGTACTTCATTCGCACCGAGCCGGGTAGCGAGGAGCTGGAGTATCTCTACCGTGCTCCGCTACTGGGTGGCACACCGGAAAAGCTGGTCACCGACATCGATTCCAACATCACTTTCTCGCCCGACGGGCGGCGCTTCGCCTTATTCCGCGACAATAATCCTGAACCCGGCAAATATCGGCTGCTGGTCGTGCCGGTGGAAGGCGGCGAGGAAAAGATTCTGCACAGCGGGTCCACCAGCGACCGCATGTTTGACCCAGCCTGGTCACCCGATGGAAAGACCATTGTTTGCTCTGTGCTTCAGCCCGGCACTGCATTCAGTGGTCTGGTTGCGCTCGACGTTGCCAGCGGCCAGCAGAGGCTTTTCTATACCTCCGACGATCGCATCCTTCAGCGCGCGGTCTGGATGCCTGACGGCAGAGGACTAATTGCATTAAATCAATTCAACAGTAATCAGATCGTTTTTGTTTCTTATCCCGAGGGCAAGTGGCAGCCGGTCACGCGCGACACCAACAACTACTCCGACCCCAGCGTTGCCGGTGATGGGCGCAGCGTAGCCACCGTCATGAGTGAAGGGCACTGGAACCTATCGGCAATGCCGTCCGCCGCTCCTATCAGTCAGGCTCATCAATTGACCTCGGGTGCTTCGGTCTATCAGTTCGCCTGGATGCGCGACAATCGCATGATCCGGAACGGACGCTCGGGTCTGGCCATTCTGGATCCGGTGTCCGGCAACAGTACGCCCCTGCCCGTGCCCGAAGACACAATTCCTAACACGCCTTTCGCTTGTCCCGACGGCCGCTTCATTGTTTTCACCAGCATCTTCAGCAAAGGAAATCGTGTGTTGAATACATGGCGGATGGACGCGGGCGGCGGCAACCTCAAGCAGCTTTCCGACGGCAAGGTGGACCAGTACCCCGTTTGTTCATCGAGTGGATGGGTGTTCTATCAGGACAATCGCAGCGGTAACCGCCTGATGAAGGTGCCGGTCGATGGAGGGCAGGCCACGAAAGTTTCTGACGAGCTGACGGCGGATTTCGATGTTTCTCCCGATGGGAAAACTGTCGCCATCGCCACTTTCGGTCACCTTGCCGAGCACATCGAGAAACTCACGATTGTGGCCGTCGATTCTGGACAGCTACTTAAGAGCTTTGACTTCGAGCGTCCGCGCAGCGGACATATTCGTTTTTCACCCGACGGCAAAGCCATCGTGTATCCCGTGCGGAGCGCTGGAACAGACAATCTCTGGCTGCAATCGCTCGATGGTACCCCCGGCAAGCAGATCACTGAATTTCCCGCCGAACGCATCCTCGAGTTTCGCTGGTCATTCGACGGCAAACAACTCGGCCTCATCCGCGGCCACACTGACTCCGATGTCGTTTTGATCCGCGATATGCAACCGTAGAAGTTCTTCGATTGTCCGCTTGCGGACAATCCGTTTTTCGAAATCGGACGCCTTCATCCCCTCCGACCGCCGTATATTCCGCAGGGAACAATCGTTTCGTCGAATCCGTATTTGGATAGGCAGGTGCCATTAACTCGCCCCAGTTATCAGGTAAGGAGTGGTTGTCGATGCTTTTCTATGACCTCCGGATCGCAATCCGCCATTTACTGAAATCGCCGGGTTTTACGGCGACTGCCGTGTTCATGCTCGCGCTCGGAATCGGAGCCACTACCGCGATATTCTCCATCGTCGAAGGCGTCCTGCTACGCCCCTTGCCATTCCCGCATGCCGAACAGCTAGTGGCACTCTCCGACGTCATTCAAGGTGCGGATGTGGGAGGCAACGGTGAGGCCGGCGTCACTGTTCCTGACATTAAGGCTTACACGCGCGATACTCACAGCTTCGAGAGTCTCGGCGGGTATCGCCAGACCGGTTACGAATTATCCGGCGTAGGCGAGCCGGTGCAAGTGAATGCAGCCCGGCTCTCGGGTGGCGTGTTACCCGCCCTGGAGGTTGCACCTCTCATGGGCCGATTCTTTACGCAACAGGAAGATGATCAAAAGGAGCAAGTGGCGGTGATCGGTTACTCGCTCTGGCAAAACCGTTTGCAGGGTAATCCGGGTGTGCTCGGAACCAAGATTCTGCTGGACCGCAAACCCTACGTGATCATCGGCGTAATGCCCCGCAACTTTGAATTCCCCTTGGTGCCAGGGCAATTGAACATTAGCGAGCTGTGGGTTCCCATGAGCTTCACCCCGCAGGAAACCACCGAAACGGCGGGGGCCAATTGGAACTTCAGCATGGTGGGACGCCTTAAGCCAGGCATCACAGCGGCGCAAGCCGAGAGCGATGCCGAACGTGTAGCTCAGGCGACGATGCGCGGCTACCCCGCTTTCATGGCCAGTCTGCACATTCGCGCTGTGGTGCGCTCGCTGCATGAGGAAACTGTGGAAGACGCCCGGCAACTGGTACGCGTTTTGTTCCTGGCCATCGTGGTTGTGCTACTAATCGCTTGTGCGAATCTTGCTGGACTGATGCTGGTCCGCGCCATCCGCCACCGCCGCGAAATCGCTGTGCGCCTGGCACTGGGAGCTCCCGCTGGTGTGCTGCTTCGTCAGGCCATTCTGGAGAGTCTGGTTTTGAGCGTGAGTGGAGGCGCCCTCGGCCTGATTCTGGCCGCGATCAGCTTACGAGTTGGGGTGAGCTGGCTGCCTGAGAACCTGCCCCGCATCAACGAAATCGGTCTCGATTGGCAGGTCGTGTTGTTTGCGATCATCCTGGCGGTTCTTACCGGCCTGGTTTGCGGGCTGGCACCGGCGTTTGCTGCTCTGCGGACCAGCGTGAACGACTCTCTCAAGGAAGGCGGGCGCACCGGTACGGCCGGCGGTGGCCATGCTCGGCTGCGTTCTGCGCTGGTAGTGGGCGAAATCGCCGTGGCGCTCGTACTTCTCGTGGCTTCCGGTTTACTGCTGCGGAGTTTTGAGAAGATGCGCGCCGTCGATCTCGGCTTCCGACCTGATCACATTCTTACCGCCTCCTACTCGCTGCCGCAGCAACAGTACGCAACCCAGGCTTCATTGGACGAATTCAACGACGAATTGCTTCGCCGCGTACAGCCGCTTCCGGGCGTAAAGTCGGTTGGACTCACATCGTTTCTTCCCGCGACCGGCAGCAACAACAACAGCGCCTTCATCGCCGAAGGCTACGCTCCCCCCAAGGGAGCGAATATCAACCTCGCGACTACGGTCGTGATTCTCGGTGATTACCTGCAAGCCATGGGAATTCCCTTAGTCGCGGGCCGATTTTTCACGCAGGACGACACAGCCGATACTCAACTGGTCGGCATCGTCAACCACAAACTCGCCCAGCACTACTGGCCGGGTTCAGACCCCGTTGGAAAACGCCTGCGGGTGGGCACACAGGAAATGCAAACGCCTTGGATAACCGTCATTGGGGAAGTTGCCGATGTGAAGGAGAATTCTCCTGATCTCCCCGACAAGGAACAGATTTATCAGCCGCTTCGACAGGTTGAAAGGGCCATCGGCTCCCTGGCCTCGCCCACGGATCTATTTGGGAACGGAGGTTACATCGCCGTCCGCACTGCCATGCCGCCCGAGCAGATGGCCAACATTCTCCGCGCCACCGTCCGCTCCATTGATCCGCAGTTGCCGCTTGACCAGGTACAAAGCATGGAGCACGCCGTCTCCGGTAGCGAAGCACCACGCCGCTTCAACACTGCGCTGATTTCCGCCTTTGCAATCGCGGCAGTGCTGTTGGCCGCACTCGGCATCTACAGCGTGATTGCATTCTCGGCTGCTCTCCGCGCGCAAGAGATGGCCATCCGTATCGCGTTGGGTTCGCAACGGTCAGGAATTCTCCGCCTGGTCTTTTCTTCCGCCGCCAAACTTGCAATCGCAGGTTGCATTTTAGGATTGCTGGGCGCCGCGGCCGCCTCACATCTACTGAACTCGTTCTTGTTCGGAGTGAGTCCCTTTGACCCGTTGGTGCTGGCGCTGGCCGCAGTCTCCGTGCTGATGCTGGCTTTGGTGGCTTCGTTGCTGCCCGCGCAGCGTGCAGCTTCCATCAACCCCATGAAAGCTCTGCGGGCGGATTGACCTCAGTGAACCGCGAAACTCGCTCAGCGGACGCTTCTTGAAATCCTACTCCGCCCTGAGCGCTTCCAGTGGATTGACCGACGCCGCGCGATGGGCTGGCACATAGCTGGCCAGCAGCGCCGATGCCGCCAGCACCGCAACCACTGCGGCTAACGTGGATACATCCCAAGCATGTACTCCGAACAGAAGCTTGCCCATCAGCGTTGCCGTGGCCACGGAGCAACCGAGACCGATGGCGATTCCGCCAGCTGTCAACCATCCTGCCTCCGTCAAAATGAGCCGGTACACGGAACCGCGCTGAGCGCCCAGTGCCATACGCACGCCAATCTCGCGTGTTCTTTGGCTGACCGAGTACGCAATCACTCCGTAGAGTCCGACCGCACCCAGCAACAGCGCCAGGGAGGCGAAGCCTCCCACCAGCCATGCAGAAGAACGGTGCAGGTAGGCGGTCTGCGAATCATTGATTCTTTGAGTCATGGTGGCTTCGTCAGACGTACCGACGTTGGGATCGATCTGGTGAATGGTGCTGACCAGAGTCGGCAGCAGCGACTGTGGGGCCTGCGACGTGCGCACCACCAGCGTGAAGTAGGGGTTGGGAGCCTGGTTCAGGGGGTAATAGACAGCCGGCCAGATCTCCGAATCGAGTGGGCCTTCCTTGATATCATCCACAACGCCAATAATCTCCCGCATCGACTTTGGGTCCAGGTCATAGTGGACAATCTTCTTGCCAATGGGATCCTGCCCGGGAAAGTATTGCTTGGCAAGCATCTGATTAATGACCACCACACCCGGCTTCGATCCGTCCTCGGGATCGGTAAAGTAGCGGCCACGCAACAGCCTCGCCTTTAGAGTGGTGAAATATTCGGAGCTCACATCCCGTTCGTTCACTTCGTTGTGCTCGCCGTGATACGGCCGGTCGGGAAACCTGATCCAGGTGGTGTTGCCATTAAAGCTCACTGGCAAGACGCTGCCGAGGGCCACCGACGTCACACCGGGCAGAGTTGATACGCGGGTTACCACTTGCCGAGCGAGAGCAACTGCCTGGTCGTCTTTCGAATATGAGGAATCCGGCGCTGCGATCTGCAAGGTCGCCAGGTGGTCCGGCTGGAACCCGAGATCGATGTGGAGCATACGGTAGAAGCTCTTGCCGAGCAGCCCAGCGCCGGCCAACAACACCACCGCGATGGCCAGTTCCACCACCACAAGGTTGGCGCCAAAACGCCGCCACAAGGTTCCGGCGGAACCGCGGCCTCCTTCGGCGAGACCATCCCGCATTTCCGTCATCACCAGGCGCAAGGCGGGAGTAATTGAAAACAGGGCCGCCGCCAGTAGCGCGATCGCGCCAGCAAAAGCCAGCACGTGCAGATTTATGCCGAAACCCTGGAGATAGGGCATCTCAGCCAACATGTCTGCCGGAATCAGCCGTGCGAGAAGTTGCATGGCCCACTCGGCAAACGCCAACCCGAGCAAGGACCCTCCGGCTATGAGCACCAAACCCTCAGTAATAAACTGAAGAATGAGCCGCCCGCGCGATGCCCCCAGCGCACCGCGGACTGCCATCTCGCGTTTCCTGCTTTCCGAGCGAACCAGCAATAGACTTGCAACGTTCAGGCAGGCGATCAACAGCAACAGACCGGCGCCGCCCAGCAGCACCAGCAGTATTGGGCGCACACCGCCGACGATCATTTCAGAAAGAGCCAGCACGCTCGCACCCTGGCCCTGGTTGGTGTCGGGATACTGCAGTTCCAATTGGCGTGCAATGGTCGTCGCATCGGCCAAAGCGGCCTGGACCGTAACAGCATCCTTTAGCCGCGCGATGCCGTCAAGATTGTGGCAGCTTCGCCTTCCCTCACAGGAGCCGGAAGCTCGCAGTGTTGTCCAGAACTCCGCCTGCCCGGTGGGGGCGAATTGAAAATCCTGCGGCAGCACCCCGATGATGGTTGCCGCAACCTCACTTAGCGTGACCGCCTGGCCGATCACATCCCGTCTGCCGGCGAAGCGCTTCTGCCAGGTCGAGTAACTCAGCATGACTACAGGAGCGGCACTGGGCGAATCTTCGCCCGGGTAGAAGTCACGGCCGAGCGCCGGAGTGACGCCCAGAGTACGAAAGAATCCATCGCTCACCCGCGTGCCAGCCACTAACTCGGTCCCCGTGGATGTACTGAGCGCTATACCGTCTTCAGTAAAGACATCCATTGAGCTGAAAACGGTGTTGAGCTTCTTCCAGTCGAGATAGTCCAGATAAGAGAGTCTGGCGCGGGGGATGAGTGCGACTCGCTCGGTTACATTCACCAGCCGGCCGGGATCGCGGTAAGGCAGCGGCTTGAGCAATGCAGCATCTACAAAACCGAAGATCGCAACACTCACGCCCATCCCCAGAGCCAGCATGAGGACCGCTGTAAAGGTGAACCCCGGATTCTTCGTGTGCTGCCGAATCGCGAAGCGGAGGTCCTGTACGAAAGTTTCGACGAATGGGAGTGTGTTTCGCTCGCGGTAGGCCTGCTTCGTCGACTCCACCCCGCCCAGCTTAAGAATCGCATCCCTCCGCGCCTGCTCTCGATTCATGCCGGAACGAAGATTGTCCTCGGTGTGCATCTCGACGTGACTCTCAATCTCTTCAGCCATTTCCCGTTGCCGCTGCTGGTTCGAAAATACCCCGGCCAAACGCAACATCCATGCACGTACCCTTTTCATGCGAGGTCCTCCGTGGGAGAAAGAAATCGCGCCAGGATTGCCGTCGTCTGCTCCCAGTCCTGTGCTGCCTGGTTGAGTTGTTTTCGCCCGCTACGGGTGAGCCGGTAAAACTTGGCCTTGCGATTGTTTTCCGATACTCCCCATTCGGAAGCGATCGACCCTTCTTGCTCCAGTTTGAGTAGCGCGGGATACAGGGTTCCATAGTTGAGGGAGATGAGATTTCCGCTGGTCTGCTCAATGCGGCGGGCAATGCCGTATCCGTGGAGCGGTCCCAGGGTCTCGATAGTTTTGAGAATCATCAAGGCCAGAGTGCCCTGCCATACGTCGGTCTTCTCGCCCATGCCAGGTTCTCCTATGGCTTCGCCATATGAATCCTCGCAGGTTTTCTATGGGAAAGCAATAGGAAAGTCAGCGGCGATGGGCGTCGCGGTCCGGGTCGTGCGGGACCGATAGCCTTCGCAAGAACGTGCGGAAATCGTTCAGTAACCGCTCGCGAATAAGCCGGGCTTCTGCCTGCACTACTGTGTTTCATACAGCCGCGATTTCTATGCTAACTTCCTCTTTCCAGCAGGTATTCGGAGGGTTTATGCGGCGCAGCCTGATGATTCTCTTCTCCGCGTTCTTACTGTCTTCCGGGGCCTTTGCCCAAGGTTCGTGCAGCCAGATGAGCTTGGGGAGAGGCGCCAGCCTCAATGGGTTCATTCCGTTTCCCGCTGACAACCTGTGGAATCAGAACGTCTTCAACTCCCCCCTTGACCCTAATTCGGACGCCATTATCAACTTCATCGGTTCAAACACTCCTCTGCATCCAGACTTTGGAGCTGGTTTATATAACGGGCAGACCATCGGGATTCCGTACGTCGTGGTCAGCGGGACCCCGTTTGTGAACATACATTTCACCGCGTACGGAGATGAAAGCGATCCCGGCCCCATGCCGATTCCGATTCACGCGCCGATTGAGGGCTATCCCAAGCCGGGCAATGGCGACCGGCATGTGCTGGTGCTGGATCGTGACAATTGCTGGCTCTATGAGATGTACAGCTCTTATCCGCAGAAGAATGGAAGCTGGAAAGCCGCATCCGCTGCGGTCTGGGACTTGCTTAACGATGAGCAACGCCCATACACCTGGACTTCCGCCGATGCGGCCGGGTTGCCGGTGTTTGCCGGCCTGGCTCGCTATGATGAAGTCGCGAGCGGGCAGATACAACATGCGTTGCGTTTCACGCTGCAATACAGCCAGCAAGCGTTTACGCCGCCGGCATCACATTGGGCTGCTAACTCCAGCGATCAATACGCGGCCCCGATGGGCATGCGCTTACGTTTGAAATCGAGCTTCGACATCTCCGCATTTCCACCGCAATCGAAGGTGATTCTGGCAGCACTCCAGCAGTACGGAATGATCATGGCCGATAACGGGAGCTCGATGTTCATCAGCGGAGATCCAGACAGTCGTTGGAACAATGACGACCTGGCAAGCTTGAAGACGGTGCCCGCTTCAGAATTCGAAGTGATCGTGATGGACCCGATCTACACTCCGAGTAACGTGCCGACCGGTCCGGCGCCGGTGATCAGCAGCTTCACGGCAAGTCCGTCGACCATCACGCCCGGACAATCATCCACATTGACGTGGACGGTTAGCGGCGCATCGTATTTCGTGGTGTCACCGCAGGTGGGAGCGATTCGCGGCGACACCGTTAGCGTCACTCCAAATCAGACAACCACTTACACCCTGTATTCGACCAATCAGTATGGGCGGAGCACGGCCAAGGTTACGGTCACGGTGCAATAGGCGTGAAGTCCGACGGTAACTATTTCTTCGGCAAATTTGTCTGCCGGGAATACCAACCTGTGCTCGGGACGGAGCCCCAGAACATCCTCGCTGACGGAACGTACTTCGCCATCTTCCCAGTTGGCGCAGTGGGAGCGAAGACCTGGAAGCGCCAATTCAAGACTTCGGCGACATAGATTTTGCGGTCTGGGCCAACCGCCATAAAGTGCGCCCAAGCCAATTGCCCTGAAGCCCGGCCCGGCTCGCCTATTGCGCCCAGGATCTTTCCATTCTGATCGAGCTCGACAATGCGGTCGTAGCCGCCGTCCACCATCCAGATGTGCTGGTCGGGAGTGATGAACAATCCGTACGGGTATCCAACATCCTTCCATTCCTTCAGAAACTTTCCGTCGGCGTCGAAGATTTCGATCCGGGCGTTTTCGCGATCCCCGACATAGACGCGGCCGTCCTTGTCCACGACAATGCTATGGGGCAAATCGAATTCGCCCGGGCCCGTCCCGTACTTTCCCCAGGTCTTAATGAAGTTGCCGTCACGATCAAACTTAACCACCCGCGAATTGCCGTAGCCATCGGTAACAAAAATATCTCCGTTCTTCGCAAAGGCCACGTCTGTGGGTTTGTTGAAGAGCCAAGTGGCTTCGCCACCCCAGTCTTTGCGACCGAGCACCAGCAAAACGCGCCCCGCCGGACTCAACTTCAGTACAAGATGATTGCCGTCATCCGTGGTCCAAATGTTGTCGTCCGGGTCGATGCGTAAGCCGTGCGGGTGGTCGAATAGGCCATCCCCGATGCTGCGGATGAACTTCCCATGCTCGTCGTATTCCGCCAGCATGGGTCTGGCTCGCTGAAACAGGAAGATGTGTCCCTTTGAGTTCAGTGCGACGCCGGAGGCCTCGCCGAAGCCCGCGCTCGGAGGCAGTTCAAAGAAATCCGGAACCACGCGGTACGCTAGTTCCGGGACAGGCTGAAATTCCACTGATTTAGCGATTTGCGCCGCAGCCGCAACCGCAACAACTAGCAAGAAAATCAGTGGCACTCGGTAGCGAATATTCATGCGATCACTCCGCGCAATCAGTTTTGAAACGCCGGACGGAGTCTAGAACAGGACGCACTCAAAAACCAAACACAACGTCTCAGGTAACAGGCCACTTTCATTCGGCTACCGCAACCTTCGCCTCACCGCATTTGGCTTTTTGGGTGCGTCGCACTCATAATCAATCCGGTTCGTGAAAGTGCCAAACTGATCGGAGCCGCATGGATGTGTATTTGATTGACGGGACCTATGAATTGTTCCGGCACTTTTTCGCCGTACCTGCTGCGGCAGATGCCAACGGCCAGGAAATTGGAGCGGTGCGTGGTGTCGTGACCTCCGTTTTGTCCATGATCGAGCGCGGGGCTACCCATCTTGGAGTCGCAACCGATCACGTAGTGGAGTCGTTTCGGAACGATCTTTATCCCGGATACAAGACCAGCGAAGGTGTGGCTCCAGAGTTGCTCTCGCAGTTCCCAATTCTTGAGGAAGCGTTGGAAGCGATGGGAGTCGTGGTGTGGCCAATGGTTTACTACGAGGCGGATGATGCCCTCGCTTCTGCCGCCAATAAGGCAGCGAAGGACGACGGAGTGGAGCAGGTGCTCATTTGCACGCCAGACAAAGATCTCAGTCAGTGTGTAGTAGGAACACGAGTGGTGCAGTTGGACCGACGGCGCGATATCACGCGCGATGAAGCTGGCGTTGTGGCCAAGTTCGGTGTGAAACCCGAATCGATTCCCGACTACCTGGCAGTAGTCGGCGATAGCGCAGATGGCTTTCCAGGGGTGAAGGGATGGGGCGAGAAAGCAGCCGCGGCTACCTTATCTCAATACCCCCACCTTGAAGACATTCCAAAGGATTGGCGAGAATGGAATCCCTCGATCCGCAGAGCCCGCCCGCTGGCTGAGTCGCTCTTCAGTTCATGGGACGACGCTGTGCTGTTTCGCACTCTTGCAACCCTGCGGCTGGATGTGCCGGTCTTTGATACCGTCGACGAGCTTCGTTGGAATGGACCGCGCTCGAGTTTTGAGAAATACGCTCAGCGAATGAAGTCGCCCGACCTGGCTGACCGCGTTGCGGCGGCAAACCGATAAGGCTCGCTCAGTCTGTCAGGCTGTGTTACGCGAGCTATCCGTTCACCTTGCCCAACGCCTCCAGCAACTCCTCACTCTTTGGCGCCTGATCCAGCGGGTAAACCTTGGCGAAAACAATCTTTCCGGCCTTGTCCACGATAAAGACCGCCCGCTCGCTGATTCCCACCAACGGCGGTCCCTGGCGCATGATACCGAATGCCTTGGTCACTTCCCCGTGCGGAAAGAAATCCGAGCACATGGGCAGCTGTATGTTGCCAATCTCGTACTTTTGCCACGCTTTGTGGCTGAAAATCGAATCTACGCTAATGTCCAGAACCTGGGCATCGAGTGCGGCGAACTTCTCCCGGTCGGAGTTGAGCGCCGGCACCTGTTCCCCTCAAGTCGGGGTCCAGTTCAGGGGGTGAAAGGTCACCACCACCATCTTCTTTCCGCGAAAGTCACTCAACCGGATCTTGACTTGCCGTCCGTCCTCAACCGCTGGCAGTTCAAAATCCGGCGCTGGGTCTCCAACCTGCAAAGCCATCGCTACCTCCGTCGTTGCATTCTACGACAAACAGAAAGGGCGGCTCTTTCGAGCCGCCCGGTTTGCGATTTTCTTGTGGTTTACGCCGGTTTCACATTCTCGGCCTGCCACCCCTTGGGCCCTTTGACCACATCGAACTGGACCTGCTGGCCTTCTTGCAGGCTGCGGAATCCGCTGGCCTGAATTGCCGAGAAGTGCACGAACACGTCCTCGCCACTCTGGCGGCTGATAAAACCGTAACCCTTGGCGTCGTTAAACCACTTTACTGTTCCTGTTTCCATGGTGTTGCTTAGTTCCTTTTTCTGTCAGATTGTGCGCTGATTTACTCGCTGGACTTCTGCAGGCAGGTCACACCCGTTAGCGGGAAGTACTGAAAGCTGCATAGTGCCGTACAAGCTCAAACGCGCTTGTATTTTAACTCACACCCCTCAAGAGTGCTATCATTATTCAAGTAACCGACTCGTAAGTGTCTGAGGTGCAGTGGTTTGTCCAGTATAGAGAGCGTGTCGACGGTACGCACATTTTACAAACGCAGCGAAACTTTAGCCCGCCTCCGAGCGTCCATAAGCAGATGACCGTCCGACGCGTTGCCATCTTGCTTCTTCTCTCTTCGTTCTGTTTTGCTGACCTCACCACCGACGTTCGCACTGTCCTGGCGCAGGGCAATTTTGCCGCAGCGACCACCCAGCTGGAAAACTACCGCGCGGCTCACGGCGTCGATCCCGATTATCTCGCGGCGCTGTCCTGGATGGCCCGCGCTTCACTCTCCGCCCAACAGTTTGACCAGGCCGCAACCTATGCCAAACAAACTGAATCGCTGGCTCGTGAGCTGCTACAACATCGTGCGCTTGACTCGGAGCCGCGGCTGCCTCTGGCTCTCGGAGCTGCCATAGAGGTCCAAGCCCAGGTGCTTACCGCTCGGGGGCAGCAGCCGCAGGCGGTCGCCTTGCTCCGGCACAACCTGACTCTCTACGGCAACACTTCTCTGCGTGCCCGCCTGCAAAAGAACCTGAACCTGCTGGGACTGGCGGGGCAGCCTGCTCCGGCGCTGAGTACCGCCGAATACTTCGGCCCACGGCCCAAGCCGTTTCTCAGCCTGAAGGGCTCTCCGGTGCTTCTGTTTTTCTGGGCGCACTGGTGCATCGACTGCAAACACGAAGGACCGGTCATCAGTCAGTTGAGTACTGAATTTGCTTCGAGAGGCTTGACGGTTTTGGCGCCCACTCAGCTCTACGGATATGCCGCGCACGGCGAAGATGCGAAACCAAAAGACGAGCTCGCATATGCCGACCAGGTCTGGAAGCAATACTATCCCGGCTTGCAATCCGTGCCGGTTCCGGTCAGCAAGGCCAACTTCGACCGCTATGGCGCCAGCACTACGCCGACTCTGGTTTTGATCGACCGCAAAGGCCACGTCGCCCTTTACCATCCTGGGGTGATGTCGTATGACGATCTGCGGGCGGCGATCGAGAAAGCGATATAGATGGAGTTTTCTCGGAGATCCGTGTAACTCCGTAGCTGGGTGTCTTACCGCTTGCGGAAAACCTCAAACACCAGATTAAACAACTGCACCAGGGTGATTCCGATGGTCACATACACCGCGATCTCCAGCCGCCGCGAGGCATCCTTCGCGCTGCGCATCTGCCCTGCGATTTCGCTGGTGGTTTGGAAGAGGGTATCCGCCAGTTGCTCGAAGTGTTCGGTTGAGGCCCGCAGCCGCTCCAGCACGCGCGAGGTCGCCGACAGTGCCGCCGCCATCTGCTCCCCATTGCGGATATCGAGTTCGGTCTTGCAGGCCGACCACCACGCGCTTCCCGGAGGATTGTCGTACATCCGCTGCCGGATCTCTTCGTAGGATCGCGTGCGCAGTAACTGTACCAGGGCCTGAACTGTCTCGTTTTCACGAGCTTCTTCACTGAGGAGGGGCATGAACGGCAGTTTAGCAGCCGCCCATCGCCCCGCTCAGATGCCCGAAGGCCAACCCGGTCACCACCTTTTCAGCCATGCCCAAGACGGTGGTTACCCGGTTACCCACTCGCAATTGCCTCTATTTGCGAGCCTTGCACTCGCAGTTAACGGAATTTAACTCCGCCCACTTCATCTTGTGAAACATTGGTGCGCATGTCCATCCATACCGCGTACATGATTGCTCCGTTGAAAACGTGGCATCGGTAGTCGCCCATGAAGCTTCCGCCGAAACCATCATTATCGGGGTTGGACATGGTGGTCGACAGCGGGTGGGATGCGCTGAAGCTCACGCCACCGTTGGTCGAAATTGCCACCATCGGTTGATATTTCAGGTTTCCCGGATCATTGCGGCGGTCGAGCCAAGTCACGGCGATACTTCCGTTCTGCGCTGGATTGATCCACTGGAAGAATTGGTCTCCCTTGTTGGAGTTGGATACCCGCACCGGTGCACCGAACGTATTTCCACCGTCATTCGAAGTGGCTACCTCAACCTGCATCTGCGACCCATTCCAGTTGTAAATGCAGACGTATACCTTGGCGGTCGCGCCGCTGCCGAAAGCGGCATTGGCAGCGATGTTGCTCACTCGCTCACCGGTGTTGGGCAAGCAGCCGTAGAAGGCGCCGCAAGTATCCGGGACCAGCGTGGGAGTGGCAACCGTCACCGGAGCGCTCCATGTATTGCCGCCGTCGGTCGACTTTGAAAGTAGGATCTTTGCTACCGTCCCGCCGCAGTCACCCGAGGAGCCGGTCGCTGGGCAGCGCTGCCAGCTTACGTACACGGTGCCGTCGGCGCCAATTGCGAGATCGCTGAATTGATCCACTTCGTTCGGATAAATCTGCTTGGTATCAACAACCACGGTTGCCCAGGTCTTGCCACCATCCTTCGAGTTGGAGACGGAGATTTCGCTGTCACTGTTCCCATCAAACTGCGTGATCGAAACATACATGTTATTGACGAATGGGCTGCTGGAATTCGTATCAATTTCCAGCCAGGGTTTATCCGCCAAGGAGCCTAGCAGTGGCGTGCTGACGACGACCGGCGTGCCCCAAGTTTGGCCATTATTGGTCGAAGAAGACAGAACCACGTCGCCGTTTTGAATGCCACCGGCATAGGCGACATTCTTCAGGTTGTAGCCGACGATTGGATCACCTTCACCCCCTGAGCCCGGAAGACAGGTGCGGGTCCAGGTCGAACCGCCATCACTGCTGGCATAGAAGCCCTGAATGGTTGGGCAGTTGTAGTCGTTGGCCCCGGTGAGGACTTGCTTCGGGTTCTTCAAATTCACGGCCACGGGGTCTTCGTTCACCGGCTGTCCGCCACCCGACGCCTGTACATTGGGAAGAATGCAAGGAGCAGGACTGCAGGTAAGAGGTTGCGCACCCGGAGCCAGCGTATTGGTTGATTTGGGTATGAGTAGGCCGGCTCGATAAGCGCGCGCCGCCAGCACGCCGCCGGAGATTGGACTCTTCTCCAGTACCTGAGCGTTCAGAGCAGACGTAAGAACGAGTAACAAGAAAAGAAATGGCGTAACAACCGCAATCAGGCGAAGAGTATTCTTCAAGATTTCCTCCGGGGCATACTAGATTGGTTTTAGACCGCTAGACGAGTATCCATGTAGGTGTCGCATCAGCGGACGTACTCCGACTGGACACCGACGTGGTTGCACCGAAAAGCAAGGCGACTACGCTTTACTATCAGCAATAGGAGCCGCGTCTGGGCGTTATACTGTTCTCTCCGAGCCGCGCTTGTCAAGGAAATACAGAAAGAAATGGAGCCGTTTTAGGGCCCCTACAAGGCTGGAACGCCGCTTCCAGTGCCGTCCCCGGGAAAAATGACGACTCCTTATCAGCTTGGTGATTTGCTGGCGTTCCCGCCCGGCCCCTCGCGGGAGAGGGCGACTTGGGTGTATGGCGCCTTGCGGTTCTTTCTCGATATGCCTCCCGCGCTTCGGACTGAGCGCCTCGTCCGATTCACCGCCGAGATCGACGCCCATCCCCGCTGCTACGAAATTCGCGCCATCCTGTACGATTTCTGGTCTCATCATTCTTATATCCGGGTCATCTCCGAGGCCGGCCTTCCCAACGAGGCTTTTCTGCTGCGCGAATTGCTGGACCGGGCACTGCGCCACCTGGTTCCGGTGGATGAAGTGCAAGGTGATCTCTATGTCCTGCTCGATTCTCTCGATCTGTGCGAGTCCGATGCCCAGTGGTTAGCGTCTGTTCCCGATTCACTGGTCGCCGAATGGGCCGGTATGTTTACCCCTTCACACGCTTCGGTACTCGTTTCCAGCAAACTGCTTGCCTTGCGCGCGGCCAACATCGCCTTGGCCCGAGATTTCCTAGCCTTGTCGGACGATGAGAGTGTCGCCAAGTCGAACTTTTTCAACCTTCCCGCGTTGGTGGAACACGTCGCCCGCACCCCCGACGATTTTCCGCAATGGGAAGCCCGCCGCGAAGCCTGCGAAGCGCAGTTACGCGAGGTGACGCAGCTCATTGAAGAAAGAGGCTCCTCCGCCAACATGATCTTCCGGATCCGCCTGCTGCGATCTCTGCTTTGGCGAATCCAACAGGTGCTCAACCTAGAGCGCAAAGATTCTGAGTCGCGGAAGTTCGCGGTGTCCATTGTTCATGGTTTTGCCGCGCAGCGAAAAATCGCGAGCGTCATGAGCGCAAGTACCCGCAGGCTGGCACGCAGCGTGGTCGAGAAGACGGGACGCGTCGGAAAACACTACATCGCCAAGAATGACGCGCAATGGAAGACCATGGGTTGGGGGGCGATTCTGGCCGGCATAATTACATGCTTCACTGCTCTGTTCAAGTATTCGATCTCATCGCTGATTCACGCACCTTTTCTGGTCGCCATCGGCCATTCCTTGAATTACACGGTGAGTTTTCTCTTGATGCAGGCCGGCGGCTTCCTACTGGCTTCGAAGATGCCCGCGGCCACGGCTGCAACCCTCGTCGATGCCATGGAGGATCCTGATAAAGATCAGATGGCGAGTTTGCAGGCCATTTCCCAGACCCAAACCCTGGTCACGATCGGAAACCTGGTTGGCGCGATTCTGGCTTCTATTGCGGTTGACAGAATCTGGAACGCCGCAGCCGGACATCCCTTCCTGAATGCAGAAGAAGCCGAACACGGAATTCGTATGCTCTTCCCGCTGACCTCGCCGACGATTCCTTTTGCAATCATCACCGGCGTTTTTCTATGGCTTTCATCGCTGGCCACCGGCTGGACTGCGAACTACCTCGCGCTCACGCGGATGGAGTCTGCCATTGCGAACAGTCTGCGCATTCGCCGCCGACTGGGACCGGCTCGCGCCAACGCCATCGCTCACTGGCTGAAGCATCACGCCGCCGGCTCGGCCGGATACATCGTTCTTGGCTCGCTGCTCGGTTCCGTGCCTATTCTGGTTTCGCTGTTTGGCATCCCCCTTGAGGTGCGTCACGTAACTCTCGGAGCAGCGGGTCTCGCGTATGCCTGGGACGCGGCACGCCTGACAGGCGAACTCCACGGCTCCGACGTATTTTCGTCGTTCGTTGGCGTCGTTCTAGTGGGATTGTGCAACATCTTAACTTCGTTTGTGCTCAGTTTCCTCCTGGCCGTCCGGGCTCGCGACATCGGTGAAGACAAAGCGCGCCGCTTCCTGAAGGATGTCGGGCGCAAGCTGGTGTCTCATCCGGTTACGTTCTTGCTGCCGGGCTTCGACTGAGGGGGCATTGCTGAACTGGATTTGACAATCGCCGCCAGACCCGTATAATCAAAAAACTCACCTGAGATTGTGAGCACGTTATTTATGTATTTGCTTCAGAGATCCCGAATGTATATGGCCATGTGCACCCTAGGCGGTGCCTTGCCTGCGTCGGGAGTCTGAGCCGAAACTAAAATCTCCCTTCACTGAGCGGCCGCCTGGGGAACAATCCGGCGGCGATTCTGTTTTTGGGCTCAATTTCCACCTTGAAGGGAGAGTTCCATGTCATCCGATTTTGCTGTGCGCAACGCTACTGTCGCCATTCATGGCGGCCTGGCCCCTGATCCCGCGACCGGCGCCATTCTCACACCGATCTATCAATCCACCACTTACGTCCAACAAGCAGTAGGCGTTCACAAAGGCTTCACCTACTCGAGGGCGGCGAATCCCACCGTGGACGCGCTCGAACGCGCCCTCGGAGCAGTCGAGAAAACTTCACCCGCGGTTTGCTTCGCCACGGGCATGGCGGCGATTACGACTCTGTTTCTGTCGCTCCTGAAGGCGGGCGACCACGCCGTAATTTCCGACGTCGTTTACGGCGGCACTGTGCGCCTGTTTCAGCAATTACTTGGCGGCCTGGGCATTTCGTGCAGCTTTGTGGATGCTTCACGTCCCGAACTCGTGGAGCAAGCGATAACCCCGTGCACGAAAATCATTTTTGTCGAGACGCCCGCAAATCCCACGCTGAAATTATGCGACGTTCCCGCCATTGCCAAAATCGCCCATCGCCACGGAATCAAACTTGCCGTGGACAACACTTTCCTCACCCCGATCCTTCAGCCTGTTCTCGATCTCGGCGCGGACATCAGTGTTCTATCGACTACCAAGTACATCGAGGGGCACAATTCGACGGTCGGCGGTTCGCTGGCCACGCGGGATGAGAGTTTGCTCGAGCGCTTCCGCCTGATTCGCAAAACCACAGGCTGTATCCAATCGCCTCAGGACGCCTGGCTGACGCTGCGAGGATTGAAGACCCTCCCCGCGCGAATGAAACTGCACTCCGAGAACGCAACTATCGTTGCGCTGTGGCTCGAGCAGCATCCGGCAGTCGAGCGAGTCTACTATCCGGGATTGGCATCGTTCCCGCAGCGCGCACTCGCAGACCGGCAGCACGCCACACACGGAGGGATCTTGTCATTCGAGATCAACGCTGGCAGCGAAGCCGCTATTACCCTGATGAACTCGGTAAGACTATGCTCACTCGCCGAAAATCTGGGCGCCGTCGAAACCCTTATCACCCACCCGGTCTCCATGACTCACGGCGACGTGCCCGCAGAAAAGCGGCAGGAAGTCGGCATCACCGACGGCCTTATCCGGCTTTCCGTCGGACTCGAGGCACCGGAAGACATCATGGCCGATCTCGATCAGGCCCTGGCTGTGGCCACTAAGTTCGCATTCAGGAGGACGCTATGCGCTGCGCTCCTCTAACCGTTCTCAAGTTCGGCAGCTCGGTGTTGCGAAGCGAAATAGATCTGCCCGCGGTGGTCCACGAGATTTACCGCTGGGTGCGCAACGGTCATGGGGTGATTGCTGTGGTCTCTGCCATCGGCAATAGCACCGAAGAACTCCTGGCCAAGGCTCATGCCTTCGGCACAGGCGTCAATGAGCAAGCCGTTGCGGCCCTGTTGGCGACCGGCGAAGCCACGTCAGCTGCGCTACTTTCTCTGGCACTCGATCGTGCGGGCGTTCCTGCCGTGATTCTTGATGAGGTTCGTCTTGGCCTGCGAACCCGAGGGCCAATCCTCAACTCTGAGCCTTGCGCGATCGACGTATCGGCTGTGGAGCGAGCGCTGGAACAGGTTCCTGTCGTGGTGGTGCCGGGTTTTGTTGGCCGGCAAGACGATGGGACCGTTTCCTTGCTGGGGCGAGGTGGCACCGATCTTACTGCGGTCTTCGTTGCCCATCAGCTTGAAGCTGATTGCTGCCGATTGATCAAAGATGTCGATGGGATCTTCGAATACGATCCGGCTTCGTCGGAAAGGCAGCCTCGGCGATACCGACGCCTGACCTGGGCTGACGCCGATCGAGTGAGCGGAGGCATTGTGCAGCCGAAGGCCATCCACTTGGCTGAACGAAACAACTTTGCCTTCGAGGTTGCCGCGTTGAATTCCGATCAGCCGTCGCTGATTTGCGGGCAACCGGCCGAGTTTTATGAACAGCAACCAGACAGCAAGCCATTGCGTGTCGGACTGCTGGGCGCTGGAACTGTGGGCCTTGGGGTATATCGCTATCTGGCTGCTCATCCGGACCGGTTTCACATCACCGGCATCGGGGTGCGTCACCTGGAGCGGGAAGATGGAACCCCGAATGAGCTGCTGACTCCAAACCCGCGGGAAGTCGTCGATTCGGATTGCGACCTGGTGGTGGAACTGATTGGTGGACTCTGGCCGGCGAAGGAATTGATCGAAGCCGCCTTGAAAGCGGGCAAGCATGTCATCACCGCGAACAAGCTGGTGATTTCGCACTGGGGACACCAGCTTCGTGCGCTTGCCGTCCGAAACGGAGTGCAGTTGCTGTATTCGGGTGCGGTAGGTGGAGCGGTGCCCATGCTCGAGCAGGTTCGGCGGATCGCAGAGACGCGCGGCATTCGTGCTCTGAGTGGCGTCGTCAACGGCACTACCAACTTCATTCTTGATCGCCTGGCAGAGGGCGTGGCGCGCGACGAGGCGTTGACGGAAGCGCAACGCCTCGGCTTCGCGGAACTGGATCCCACCACCGATCTCGATGGCAGCGATGCCGCCCACAAACTTGCCCTGCTAGCGCACGCGGCGTGCGGCGGCGGTTTGCATCCCAACCAGATTGAACGCACCGGCATCGAACATTTCGATGCTGAAGCGGTGCATGAGGCGGCTGGGTCGGGCTTGTCGGTTCGGTTGGTGGCGACGCTCGAAAACGGAAGCGGCGGCGTGAAGGCTTGCGTCGGGCCGCAGTTTGTTGATCGAGACCACATCTTTGCGCAAACCCGTAACGAAGAAAACTGCCTGGAGATTCATACCCAGACAGGAGAAATCGTTCACGTCCGCGGAAAAGGTGCGGGCCGATGGCCCACGGCAGAAGCTGTGATGGCCGATGTCTTCGATGTATGCCGCAGCGCACGCACCGAAATCGCTGAAGACTATCTAACCGCGGGGAGAGTGCTATGAAATTTGCCAGCCAACTTGTCAACTTCAATGCTTGTCCATCCGACCCTTTCAGGCCGGTCGCGACGCCGATTTACCAGACGGCAACGTTCGAGCAAGAGCAGGCGGACCAATTCGGCCGCTACGACTATTCGCGCAGCGGCAATCCCACCCGGGCGGTCCTGGAGGAACAACTGGCGCAACTGGAAAACGCAGACCGGGCGTTCGCGTTTGCCAGCGGCCTGGCCGCAATCAGTTCAGTTACGCGCCTGCTTTCGGCCGGAGACGAGATTCTTGCCTGCGACGATCTATATGGCGGGACATACCGGCTTTTCTCGAAAATACTCAACCGAACTGGCATCAGAGTGCGTTACGCCGACGCCTGCGATCTGCCGCGGTTCGCTGCGGCCATTACACCAGAAACGCGGCTGCTTTACATCGAGACTCCGACCAACCCATTGCTGCGAATTTGCGATGTTCGCGCGCTAGCGATCCTCGCGCACGATCATGGCGCGCTGCTGTGCGTGGATAACAGCGCCATGTCGCCCTACTTGCAGAATCCCCTCGACCTCGGCGCCGATATCGTGGTTCACTCCGCCACCAAATATCTTTGCGGGCACAGCGATGTCACCGCCGGAGTTGTGGCCGTGCACGACCCCGAACTCGCCGAACAGATTTATTTCCTCCAGAATGGCGAGGGTTCGGCGCTCGGGCCGTTTGATTCCTATCTATTGTTGCGCAGCCTCAAGACCCTCAAGTTGCGTCTGGATTGCCAGCAGTCGAGCGCTCGCAAGATCGCCGAACACTTGAACACGCATCCTGCGGTGCAACGGATTTACTACCCCGGGCTACCCGAGCATGTCGGACACGGTTTGCACGCTCAGCAGGCACGTGGCCCAGGCGCGGTCATTAGTTTTGCGACCGGCTCGTTCGAGCTGTCAAAGCGGATTGCAGAAGGGGCTCGAATTTTCCGCATCAGCGTGAGTTTCGGCAGCGTAAATTCGTCGATCAGCTTGCCGGGCTGCATGTCGCACGCCAGCATCCCGGCTGAGGTTCGAAGCAGTCGCGCGTTTGATGCGGACTTGGTTCGCCTGTCGATTGGGATCGAAGACACAGACGACCTGATTGACGATCTGACTCAAGCCTTAGAGCGAGCGGGCGTGAGTGAATCCGACATTGGGAGGTGGTCCACGGCTTCGGTCCCGAGATGATCCACCTTCGGTCCGGAGGTTCTTTCAAAGCTGTTGCTGCTTCGTGCTAATATCGCGCCAGTGGCCACGCTCAGAAACATTCCGAAGCTTCCCGAGGACCGGGAGCGGATCGTCTCGGCGGCGCCGGTCGAGGATGATTCGTCGTTTGAATTAAAGCTGCGGCCACAGCGGCTGGCGGAGTTCATCGGACAAGCCAAAGTCAAAGAGATTCTTGCAGTCGCGATCGAAGCTACGCGGTCGCGCGGCGAAGCTTTAGATCATGTGCTGCTTTACGGGCCGCCAGGATTGGGGAAAACAACACTGGCGACGATCATCGCCAATGAACTGGGTGTGGTGTTCCAGCAAACGTCGGGGCCGACGCTGCAGATCAAGGGTGATTTGACCGCTATCTTGACCAATGTGCGCGACAAGCAGGTGTTGTTCATCGATGAAGTTCATCGTTTGCAGCCCGCGCTCGAAGAGATACTCTACTCGGCCCTCGAGGATTACAAGCTGGACATCATGATCGGCCAGGGGCCGGCAGCACGCACTCATACCATGGATGTGAAACCATTCACGTTCATTGGCGCGACAACACGCGCGGGGCTGCTGTCGTCGCCGCTGCGCTCGCGGTTTGGCATCGTCCTCCGGCTGGAGTTCTATAGCCACGATGACTTGCAGATTATTGTGGAGCGCTCGGCAGACATTTTGGGAGTGGAGGTCGACAAGGCCGGAGCGCAGGAGATTGCCAGCCGGTCGCGAGGCACTCCCCGAATTGCCAACCGGCTCTTGCGGCGGGTGCGCGATTACGCGCAGGTACGGGGCGGCGGCAAGATTGATCTGCCCACGGCACAGGCCGCATTGCAAATGCTGGAAGTGGATCGTTACGGGTTCGATGAAGTGGATCGCAAGCTGCTGCTGACGATCATTGAGAAATATCAGGGTGGGCCGGTGGGAGTCAGTACACTGGCGGCGTCGCTGGCAGAAGAGGCGGACGCGATTGAAGAAATCTACGAACCGTTCTTGATCCAGATCGGGTTCCTGAACCGGACGCCGCGCGGGCGAGTGGCGACGCAGTTGGCATACGAGCATTTCGGGATCACTCCGAATCGCCGGCAGAGTTCGTTGTTCTAGAATGTCTTAAGGAGACCTATGAAGAGTGTGCAGCAGCTTACGGCCATTATTGAGCGCGAAGGTAACGGCTACGTCGGATTGTGCCCCGAGTTCGACATTGCCAGCCAGGGCGATACGATCGAGGCTGCCCGCAAGAACCTTCAGGAAGCGGTCGAGTTGTTCTTGGAGACCGCTGATGAGACCGAAATCCAACGCCGACGGCACGGAGAAGTTTTTGTCACGCGACTCGAGGTAGAGGTTGGGTAGGCTGCGAGTTCTCTCGGGTCAGCAAATGTGCGCCATTCTCTCGCGCCACGGATTCCTGGAAGTGCGGCGGAAAGGCAGCCACATCGTCATGCAGAAGAAAACAGAGAACAGCACTATTACAGTCCCCGTTCCGGACCATTCCGAGCTTCGGATCGGAACGCTCATGTCTATCGTCCGGCAGTCCCAGTTGCCGCGATCTCTTTTCGAAGCCTAGATACTTCATGATTGCCCACCTGCGCGGACGGCTGCTGGCCAAGCATCCCAATCAAGCTATTGTTGAGACTGGCGGCGTCGGTTACGACGTCACCATCAGCGTTCCCACTTTTTCCGACCTGCCAGGCACGGGCTGCGAAGTTGCGCTGCACATTCATACTCACGTCCGCGAAGACGTGATCGCACTGTATGGATTTCTGCGCGCTGGGGAGAAACAGCTTTTTGAAAAGTTGATTGCGGTGAGCGGGATTGGACCAAAGTTGGCGATCACGATTTTGAGCGGAATGGCGGCGGAGGAAATGATCGGCGCGATTCGAGGGAATGATCTGGCGCGGTTGACGCGCATTCCTGGGATTGGAAAGAAGACGGCGGAACGGCTGGTGCTGGAGCTGCGCGACAAGTTGCCGGCCGGCGGGCCAGAGGTGGCGGTGGTTTCGGGTCGGAGCGCGGTGGAAGAGGACGTGCTATCGGCGTTATTGAATCTTGGATATCAGCGGGCGGCGGCGGAGAAGGCGGTGGCAGCATCCGCGAAGAATGGGCCATTTGAAGTCGTGTTCCGGGAAGCGCTGGGAGCGCTCTCGAAGTAGGTTGTACGGTGTCGATGCAGAACCACAGGGGCTTCGCTATAATCCCTTGCAATGATTGTCATTCCCCAGCCTGACAATCCTTCGTGCCCTAGCGTCGGTAAACACCGTCGCGATGACACGAGCCACGCTTTGCTCCTGGCGGTGGCGGTCCTGCTCTTGGGAACAGCGGTATCGGTTGCACAGACCAGCAGCACTTCCATCCCCAACGCGCCGACGCCGTCGGCCCCCGCTGCGCAGAACACCTTCGCAGGGAGCGTCGCATCCGAGGCGATTCCCGGCGTAGTGCGACTTTCGTTGCAAGACGCGATCGACCGCGGGTTGAAGCAGAATCTCGGAGTGCTGCTTTCGAGTGCTGACATTCGATCGTCACGCGGACAGCGATGGGAACAATTGAGCGCGCTGCTTCCTCACGTGACCGCGGGCCCCTCTATCAATGTTTCGAAAATCAATCTGGCTGAGTTGGGAATCACGCTTCATCTTCCCGGAATCACTTTCCCAACGTCTGTTGGCCCGTTTTCGTATTTTGACGCACGCGCAAATGTGAGCCAGACGCTTTTTGACTGGAAGTCGATCAGCAATGTGCGTGCCGCTGGGCAGAGCCTGAAATCGACTGAATATACGTACAAAGACGCCCGCGATCTGGTGGTGCAGGCGGTGGGGTTCACCTATCTACAGGCGATTGCCGACGATGCGCGCGTAGACACCGCGCAAGCGCAAGTGGAGACAGCGAAGGCGGTGTACAGCCAGGCTTCAGACCAGGTAAAGGCGGGAACTTCACCGGAGATCGATGGACTGCGGGCAAAAGTAGAAATGCAGACGCGGCAACAGCAATTGATTCAAGCGAGGAATGACTACGCAATTCAGAAATTGGCGGTGGCGCGCGTCATAGGGCTGGCTCCGGGGCAGGAGTTCGAGTTGACAGACAAGTCGCTGTACCAGCCGTTCGAGGGCATGACGGTGGATGAAGCGCTGAAACGCGCCTATGCCTCGCGTTCTGATTATCAGGCGGCGATAGCGGAAGTACGGGCGGCGGAGTTTTCGCGGCGGGCCGCGGTGGCAGGCTATTTCCCGTCGTTATCCTTCGATGCCGACTATGGAACGGGAGGGTCACATCCTTCGACGTCAACCGAGGTATTCAATGTGAAGGGCACGCTGTCGATTCCGATCTTTCAAGGCGGCAGCGTTCACGGCGATGTCTTGCAGGCGGACGCGAGACTGACGCAGAGCCGGGAGCGGCTGGCCAACCTGCGGGGGCAGATCGATTCCGACGTAAGGACTGCGCTGCTTAACCTTGAATCATCCGCCGAGCAGGTAGAGGTGGCGCGCAGCAATATCGAACTGGCAGAGGCTACGCTGACGCAGTCGCGCGATCGCTTTGGCGCGGGTGTGACGGACACGGTGGAAGTGGTGCAATCTCAGCAAACCGTTGCCAGCGCCCACGAACAGTACATCTCAAGCCTCTACAACTATAATTACGCGAAAATTTCTCTGGCCCGCGCACTGGGCACGGCTGAAGCAGGGGTCAAAGAATACTTCAAAGGAAAATGACCATGGCAGAAGAGAACCCAGCAAGCGCGCCGCCAGGTAAAGACCTGCCAGCGTCACCGGGCACGGAATCTGTCCTGCGAGCGCCCCGTGTATCCACACGGGCCAGGAATCGCAAGAACACGGTGATTGCCGTAGCTATCGTGGTGCTGGTTGTCTTTGGACTATTCTTGTGGCGCTACCTGAGCAGCTATGAATCTACCGATGACGCCCAGGTGGACGTTCACCTTTCTCCGGTGAGCGCGCGCATTTCGGGCTACGTGACCGCGGTCAACGTGGGCGACAACCAGTGGGTACAGAAAGGCGACGTGCTGGTGGAGATTGATCCGAAAGACTACGAGGTTGCGGTGGAGCAAGCGCAAGCGAACCTGGCCAGCGCTGAAGCAACGGCAGAATCCTTGAATATCACGATCCCGATTACGTCGGTGAGCACTTCGAGTCAATTGAGTTTCAGCGCATCGGACGTGCACAACGCCGGCGCAGGGATCAGCGCTGCGGAAGCACAGCTCACCTCGGCTCATGCCCAGTTGGAACAAGCTGAGGCGAACGACGTGAAGGCGCAAGACGACCTCGTCCGCTACAAGGCGCTGGTGGATAAGCGCGAAGTTTCCGAGCAAATTTACGACCAGGCGTTGGCCGCAGCCAAAGCCAGTACGGCATCGGTGGCGGCGGGACATGCCAATGAAGCTGCCGCTGAACAAGCCGTAAAGCAGGCCCACGACCGGCTGGCCCAGGCTGAAGCAAACCAGCGATCCGCGGAAACAGCGCCGCAGCAGGTGTCGTCGACCCAGGCACGCGCACGAGCGGCCGTCGCCGATGTGAAACAAAAGCGTGCGGCGCTTGAGCAGGCACAGCTCAACCTCAGTTACACCAAGATCGTGGCCCCGGTCAGCGGTGAGGTAAACAAGACCGTGGTGGTCGGGCTTAATGTCCAACCTGGGCAGCAGTTGCTTACGGTCGTCCCACTCGAGGAAATTTGGATCACCGCGAATTTCAAAGAGACGCAGCTCAAGCACATGCGCGTAGGACAGAAATCAGATATTAGTGTGGATTCAAACGGCCGAACTTTCAAAGGCCATGTGGACAGCATCGCCGGAGCCACCGGGCCGCTGTTCAGCTTGCTTCCCCCGGAAAACGCCACCGGGAACTACGTCAAGATCGTGCAGAGGATTCCGGTAAAAATCGTTCTCGAGCCGGGCGAGAACCGCGATCACCAGCTTCGACCTGGCATGAACGTGGTGCCCGATGTTTACCTGCGATGAGTTCCGCCGCTGCAATCTCGCTTGACCAGGACGTCTGGCGTCCCAAGTACAACCCTTGGCTCATTGCCGTGGTCGTGGCCATGGCGGCGTTCATGGAAGTGCTCGACACCAGCATCGCCAATGTGGCACTGCCCTACATTGCCGGGAATCTGGGGGCCAGCAACGATCAAAGCACGTGGGTGCTGACTTCTTACTTGGTTTCGAACGCCATTATTCTGCCCATCAGTGGGTGGCTCGCAGGCGCGCTGGGGCGCAAGCGCTTTTTCATGATCTGCCTGAGCGTCTTTACCGTGAGTTCCTTGCTTTGTGCGGTTGCGCCGAGTCTCGGTCTGCTGCTTTTTTTTCGCGTGCTGCAAGGCGCGGGCGGCGGCGGGTTGCAGCCGATGGCCCAGGCGATTCTGGCCGATACTTTCCCTCCCCAACAGCGAGGCCTGGCGTTTGCGCTGTATGGCATTACCGCCATTATGGCGCCGACGATCGGACCAACGCTGGGGGGATGGATCACCTTCAACTATTCCTGGCGATGGATTTTCTTTATCAATCTTCCCGTCGGGATCCTTACATGGCTTCTGGTGCGGCGGTTTGTCGAAGACCCCCCTTATCTCGCCAAACTCAAAGCGGCTGGGGTCAAGCTGGATTACATTGGCATTGCTCTGCTGACGCTCGGCATCGGGGCATTGCAGGTGCTACTCGACAGAGGCCAGGAAGATGATTGGTTCGGTTCGCACTTCATCACCACCTTGGTCGTCGTGGCCGCTGTCAGCCTGATCTCGCTGGTCATCTGGGAGTGGTTTCAAAAGGCGCCGATCATCGACGTTCACATGTTCAAGAACTTTAACTTTGCGGGCGCCAGCCTGATGATGTTCATGCTGGGAATCATGCTGTTCAGCAGCCTGGTGCTGATGCCGCAATTCCTCCAGACCCTATTAGGGTATACGTCCGAGTTGGCTGGGCTTGCGCTATCGGCGGGGGGGCTGGTCTTGCTAATCGAGATGCCGATCATGGGTCAATTGACGACCAAGATCCAGGCGCGGCGATTGATTGCCTTCGGCTGGTTGTCTTTGTCGATCGCAATGTACTATTCGACTCAGCGGATTGATTTGCAGATCAGCTTCAGCGCCGCCACTTGGTTGCGCATCGCCCAGGTGATTGGGCTGGGGTTCCTGTTCGTCCCAATTACATTGGCGGCTTACGTCGGAATTGCGCCGGAGAAGAACAATGCGGTAGCCGGAATCATCAATTTCATGCGCAACATGGGCAGCAGTGTCGGGACGTCAATGGTCACCACGCTGATTGCGCGGCGCTCACAGTTCCATCAGGCAAGATTGATTGAATACACCCGGGAGGGGAATCCCAATTTTCAAAACTCGGTGAACGGCCTCACCCAGCGCCTGGGTCACGCAGGGATGAGCCCTCCCGACGCACAGATGGGCGCCTATGCGAGGATTTATCAGAACATTCAAAATCAAGCGGGCAGCCTGGCATACATTGATACGTTTATGGTGCTTTGTGTGGGAGCGGGGATTATGTTCTTTCTTTCTTTTATTCTGAAGAAGAACGAGCCGGGCGGCGGAGGCGAGCTGGCAGCGGGCTGAGCGCAGTAAAATAAATGAGTGTGGTGGGCAGGGGCCTCGAATGATCAAGATCGTAACTATTGAGCGGGAATACGGTTGCGGGGGCGGCGAAATCGCCCAGCAACTTGCGCAACAGCTGGGATGGAAGCTTTGGGACCAGTTGCTGACGGAGGAGATCGCCCGCCTGGCAAATTGTCCGAAGGCTGAGGTTGAGTGCCGGGAGGAGCGGAATGATCCGCTCTACTACCGGCTGTTCAAATCGTTTTTGCGCGGGAGCTACGAGGGCAGCATCAATGCGCACAAGCTGAAGCTGGTGGACAGCGAATGCATTATTAAGTTTACGGAGCGGGTGGTTCTGAACGCAGCGGAGAGTGGGAATTGTGTGATAGTCGGAAGAGGATCGCAGCATTTCCTCAAGGACCGGAAAGACGCGCTGCGGGTGTTTCTCTATGCTCCGAGAGAAGACAAGGTGCGGCGGCTGCTGGCTCGCGGCAAGAGTGAGAGCGAGGCCGAGGAACTGGTGGATACGGTCGATCGCGAACGGATCGATTTCATCGCGAAGTATTTTGGCGTGGAGTGGCCGAACTTGCCGTTGTATCACACCATGATCAATACCTCGATTGGCGATAACATCGTGGTGCAGCTGATTGTAAGTTTTATGAAGACATTCGATTCCCAATTAACTGCCGTTGGATAAAAGTCGTGCCACACTCTATCCGTCACAGCGTCGCAGATCGCCTTATTTCCCAATACAAAATGTGCTGAAGATCAGGTTGAGGATGTCGTCGGTGGTAGTGGCGCCGGTGATTTCGTCGAGCGGGCGAAGAGCATTGTAGAGATCGAGGAGAAGCATTTCGTGGGGAATGCGATTGCCGACCGCGGATGCTGCGGCACCGAGCCCGGCCAATGACTCATGCACCAGGTTCCGGTGACGCAAGTTTGTGAGGAATCCAGGTTCGGCCTGAACTCCCAGGTCTCCGCCAACGTGACGCAGAATTTCCTGGCGCAGCTCGGGAATGCCGGCCCCAGTGATGGCAGAGGTACGGATGCCGGCCTCAGGGTGAGATCCGCTGAGATCACATTTGTTCTCGACCACGATGGCGTTCCGTTCTTCGACTTGCTGCATGAGTTCGGTGTCTTCCGGAGTGCGGGGCTGTGAAGCGTCGACCACCAATAGCACTAAATCGGCCTCGGCGAGAGCTTCGTGGGACTTGCGGATGCCGATGCTTTCAGCTTCATCCTGGGCGCGGCGGATTCCGGCAGTATCCACCAATTTCACAGGAATTCCACCGATGGCGACGGTTTCGCTCACCAGATCGCGGGTAGTGCCCGGAGTGGCGGTCACGATGGCGCGCTCACGTTCGACCAGACAATTAAAAAGACTGGACTTGCCGACGTTTGGGCGGCCGACGATGGCGAGCGTTAGGCCCTCGTGTACCAGCTTGCCATAAGCGAAGCTCGAGGCCAGCTGCTCCAGCGGAGGACGTACGACGGCGATACGCTGGAGAATCTGCTCGGGGGACAGGACGGAGACATCGTCTTCGGCGAAATCAACACCGGCCTCAAGCATCGCGATCAGTTTCACCAGATCTTGCTTGATTGGCTGCAAACGGCGGGAGAGCGCGCCTTCCAGTTGCTGGGCCGCGACCTTCGCCTGGTAGAGAGTTTGCGAGTCGATGAGATCGCGAACAGCCTCGGCTTGGGTCAGATCGATGCGACCGTTCAGAAAAGCGCGCATGGTGAACTCGCCGGGCTCGGCGAGGCGAGCGCCACGGGCAAGCGCAAGCTCGACGATATGGCGGAGAACGACGGGTGATCCGTGTGCGGAAATTTCGATGATGTCGTCGGTGGTGTAGGAATGGGGCTTGGCGAAATAGGTGACGACGACTTCGTCTACGCGGGTACCTTCAACGGGGCTACGCTCTGCCGGGCGAACGGGAACGGCTGTCCACACGCGAGCATCATCGGGTTCGATTAGCTCAGCGAAGATGGCGCGGCCGGGATCAAGGTCGTGTTTCAGCCGCAGCATAGGGAGAGCGATCTGGCGGACTTCGGGACCGGCGATGCGCACTACACCAATCCCCCCGCGGCCAGGTGGAGTGGCGATGGCGACGATGGTGTCGTCAAGATTCACCTCCAGATTGTAGCGGGTAGAAGATCAAAATCATTAACGCAGAGATCGCAGAGAACTTCCGCGGAAAGCGCAGAGTCTGCGCGATCTTCGTTGGCTCCAGGATGAACCGTGAAACCAAGATGTCGCCGAGTAGAGACGTCCAAAAGTCTGCAACAACTCTTGCGGCAAGTGGTTGCGGATTTGTGTGCGAGCTGACATCTTCCCAATGGCGGTTGGACGGAGACTACACTGTACAAATTTAATGGCAAGAGAGAGCTGTCCGACCCGGCATATGCGGGTGCCTTGATGAAGAGTTGCTAACACTTAGGTGACGACCGATGGGCTGGTTCCGTTCTACTCTAACTGCGAGAACTGCCGAATCTGCACTCGTTCTGCCTGTTGCGCCTCATCGCATCTGACACAATTGGGCCAAAACTTCGGGAGGTTACTTAAGCAGTTTACCGATCAGGCCAAAAGAAAGAGATGCGCAAGCTTGCTGGTTTTGGAAATCACACCAATTCCTCCAATCGTAAGAAAGTGCGCTGGAATTGACGAATATCTGGTGTTTTGGTTGGAGAACTCCCCGAACATTATTGGCCTGTTGGGTCGTGTTTGATGCTCCCGAACTGTACGCGGGTGAGGCACAGATCGAATCATGTTTGTTCAAACAGAGCGGCGTGACATTAAACCAATACGTTCCCGCACCCAGCATAACTGGAGGGCTGACTTTTACGGCAACCGAATACTCGGGCCCATTGCCAAAGCGCCCAGTTGGCTGGAGAGCGGGACCAAACATGTGACCCGAAGCAACAACATTGCCGCCGATGCCTTCGCTGACTCCGGCGCGAATCTCCCAGGTCACCTCATCGGGATCGAGCTTAACAGCGCCATCGAATATGATCTGAAACAGAAGACCCTCGACGAGCACTGTGTGGTTTCGTGGAATCTGCACCGCGCCATAGGTACTCGTGTCAGGGTACGCTAGCGTGTTCTCATCGTCGAAGGCGAGCGAGTTCGGGTCATTCATGTCAAAGTCGCCAGCGTAGAACAGACACGGTTTGCAAAGGGGTGGCGGCCCGGACTGGGCCACGGCAAGGCATGACAGCAAATTGACCAGCGCGAGGCAAAAGGGTGATGTAACTCTAGTTTTCATCGTGAGGCTCCGACACGTGGTAAGGCTAGCGGAACGACTGTCGGCTTTTCAAGCTCGCACGAATAGAGACTTTTGACTCCATCGTTCACGCCAGAACCAAACCGGCCTTAGGAAAAGGGCCGAAGTCCACTGTGCACTGTGCAGCACTCCGGTGTCGTCAAGATTCACCTCCAGATTGTAGCGGGTAGAAGATCAAAACCATTAACCCAGAGATCGCAGAGAACTTCCGCGGAGAGCGCAGAGAACGGCAAGAATCTTGACTGCAAAGGTCGCAAAGTTACTCCGCAAAAGAACGCAAAAAGAAGCGGATTACGGAACCGTTCTCCGTGCCTGCCTACCCGCGGGCTTGTAGTCCTTGGGGTAGACCACCAAACAGCGGCGGCCACCTTCGCCCTGACTTTCAGTGTGCAGGTCGGCCTGGTCGCGCAAAGCCAGGTGTACAATCCGGCGCTCGCGCGAGGACATGGGCGCGAACTCGTAGGGCGTACCGGTTTGGCGGACCCGGTCAGCAGCGACGCCGGCGGCCATGCGAAGTTCCTCCAGACGCAGCTTGCGCTGATTCATGCAGTCGAAACAGACTTTCTCATGCTCGTTACCGGGAAGCCGGAGCATCTCGATCGCCAGCAGCTCGATGGCGCGCAACAATTCGCCGCCGCGCTCCACTAACAAAGTAGAATCGGGGCCGGCAAACTCCACCAGAATCTCGGGGCGTTCCCAATCGCGCTCGTCGGGTAGCGGGGGATCGACGGTGATGCGGTACTTGAGATGAAGACCTCCCTGGGTGACGACCCCGCGGAGGAACTCATTTATCTTATTGGCAGCGGCGATTTTGTCGGGAATGGGCATAAAAACGGCTCTTTGCTTTTAGCTCTTGGCTACACCCTGTGAGTCCCGGTTTCAAGCTAAGAGCTAAAGTCAACGGCAAACGGTTCACTTCTTTTCTTTCTTCCTGGCCCGTTTCAACGCAATCTCGCGCATTTCGCGGCCCAGGCTGGTGCGGTTCATGATGAATTGTTGCACGATGGCGATCAGACTGCCTTCACACCAATAGAGACATAATCCCGCCGCCAGTCTGTAGCTGATGAAGCCGAACATCACCGGCATCATCACATTCATCATTTTCTGTTGCGAGGGATCCATGCCGGCTTGCGGCGTCATGCGCTGCGTGGCCAACCCCGTGATGATAATCAAGATGGGGAGAATCAGATAGGGATCGGCAGACGACAGATCTTTAATCCAAAGCCACGATGCCTGGCGCAAGTCGAGAGCAGAACCCAGCATGGCGTAGTAAGCGAACAGAAACGGCATCTGAATCAACATGGGCAAACAGCCGCCCACGGGACTGACTCCCTGCTCTTTCATCAGCGCGCCAATTTCAGTGTTCATTTCCTGGCGCCGCGGGTCGCGCATGGTGTACTTCTTGTATTTCTCCTTGATGGCGTTCATCTGCGGCTGAATCTTTTGCATCTTGAGCGCCGACTTCATGCTGGAAACGCGTAAGGGCAGCAGAGCCAGGTTGATGATCAGGGTTTGGATGACGATCGCCCAGCCCCAATTGCCGACGTATTTGTAAGTCCACTGGAGCCAGAGAAACAGCGGCCGCGCTATGACGCCAAAGAAACCGAAGTTGACCAAACCGCGAAGATCTGCCGGGGCATCCGAGATGGTGGGAACAACGACGGTTTCGAGAGTGTGCAGCTGCTTGGGGCCAACATAGACGCGCTCCAAGCTTGGGCCTTTGGGATTCCCCACGGCCGCGCCCAACACGTCAGCCTTGGTTGTTTCCGGCGTGCCGGCTTTTGCGTCCTTGGGAATATCGATGGAGTTACGGAAGGTGACTGTGACAGCACTTTGGGGATCGTCGGGAATGAAGACGGCGGCGAAGTACTGGTCCACGACGCCAACCCAGTCAAAAGGCCCTGGCAAAGTGTTGCCGCCGCTGACGGACTTAATCGCAAGGCGCTTGATGTCACGATTGACCTGATAATCGAGGCGACTGGCGGCATATCCCGCGGGACTGATTTCATCCCCAAACCCGGCGGGCCAGGCGGGGAAGGCAGGGACAGCGCTGCCTTTAGAACTCACAGACGTTTCGAGCTGGACGACATAGGTCTGATCAAAGCGGAAGACTTTGCGGACCGAGATGTCCGCATCCGTATATTCGAAAATAAGTTCTGCCGGAGCGGCCACTGTGCCCGAGGCTGAGGCGACGTAAAGCGCCGAGTTTAGTTGGTTGCGAAGACTCTCGTCGTAAGTCCAGAGGCCAAGCGGATAGCCATATCTTTCCGCTGCGGCCTTATTGACCAGTTCCAGCGGCGCGCCTTTGTCGTCTTTAAACTTCTTAAGGATCCACGACTTGACCTGACCTCCACGGTTGGTGAGAGTGACACGATAGAGGTCGTTCTCGACGATGGTGTCGGATTCAGTGGAGGCCTGCCTGGTGGCAACCGTCGCAGATCCTTCGCGTTTTGGCCGTTCGACCTTGGCCTCGGCAGTGCCGGGCAAAGCTGGCGGCGGCGCTTGAGTCTGTGGTTGCGTCTGCGTCACAGGCGGTTGCGGATAGTATTTCTTCAGCAGCGGCTGGAAGAGGACGATCACCAGAAAAGTAAGCGCGAAGACAAGGAGCAGGCGCCGCTCCATCCCGGGTTCTTGCTGCGGATTCTGAAATTCTGCCAAGGTTTGTCTCAGTGACTACAAGAACTCTTCACTACCGGATCAAGGCCGCCGCGGGTGAAAGGATGGCAGCGGAGTACACGCCAAGCCGCCTTCGCCGAACCTCGGATCACTCCGCAGCGTTCCACCGCCTCCATGGCATACTCCGAACACGTTGGCACATAGCGGCACGCGGGCGGAAGTAAGGGCGACACGATCCAGCGATACGCTCGCAGCAGCCCCAGCACAACGTCTTGCGCAATGCGATTCATTCGGATCCCTGAACATCCCGTTTGCCGGAAAACTTCCGGACCAGTTCAAAAATCTGGCCGATCTGCTTGCTCAAATCAGAGAAATCAACCGTGAGCAGAGATTTCTTCGGATTGATCACGATGTCGACCGGCGCCTGAAACTCCGGCCAGTTTAGTCGGACCGCTTCCCGCAATCGGCGGCGCATACGGTTGCGATGCACCGCGCCACCGAGCATCTTGCTGACCGTGAAACCGATGCGAAGCGTGCTGCCTTCCTCGCGCCGCCGGTAGAAAGCCGTCAGGTCAGAGGCGAAGTGCCGCCGTCCCTGCTTGTAAACCCGCTCAAAGTCGGCGTGCCGCAGCAGGCGGACGTCGCGGGGAAACCTCTTGCGTTTGCCGGAACCAGACACGCTGGGGCGGCTCCTGGGAGCGGCACCGCTCACGCTTCGCGATCCAAACTCAAGTTGCAGAATTCCCGCCAATTCCGGAAAGGAGAAATACTACTCACGAAAACCGGGCTTTACCGACACCCGTTTGCGCCCCTTGGCGCGCCGGCGCGAAATCACCGCCTGGCCGCCCTTGGTCTTCATACGCGTGCGAAAGCCGTGCGTCTTCGAGCGGTGACGGCGGTTAGGTTGGAACGTGCGCTTGGGCATGAAACTTGGCTGCTCCTGACTGGATTCGTAGATGCTATGAATGCTGGGTGAAACGTAGAGTATAAATGAGGTGTGGCAAGGCGGGCAAACGGCTCCGCCGGGTGGCGGGCGCCCAGCTGCACCATGCGCGCAGCAGTTATAAAGTCGCTACTTGACAGAAGTTTTGTTTAGCGGTTGGAATCACGCAGCCGAGAAAAAACTTGCCGCGAAGATTTCCGCAAAGCGGGAAAAATTGTGCTAGTATGCCGCCTGTTCCTGCTCATGGATATTTTTTTCGGCTCCAGCGAAACCGCCCACCGTCTGGCGGTCTGAGCGGGGGATTTCCAGCACTCATTTGAATAGCGGGCGCTGATGGCGGTTAAGCGTACCGGCATAACTTGATATGTCAGTTCCGACTCCCAGTCTCGCTCCCAATCCGTGGTTGCGCATCCTTGAGGCGCTCGAAAAGAAGATCAACCGGCACTCCTACGATACCTGGTTGAAGCCGACCCGCTATAGCCACTCCAGTGGAGGGATTCTTTTCGTGCGCGTCCCGACGGTGGAGTTCCGCCATGTCGGCGATAAATACAACGACTTGATTCAGGAAGCGCTCGACAATCTCGGCCTGGAATACCAGGATGTACAGTTCGTAACACCGGAAGACGATCCTGCAGCCACACCGGTGCGCCACGACGGCGGCCTCACGGCACACGTTACCCCGGTGACGCATCCTTCGCAGGCCCGGTTTGATTGGGACGGGGCGGCCCAACTGAACCCCCGATACACGTTCGACGCTTTCGTGATTGGCAGCGGCAATCAGTTTGCTCACGCGGCTTGCCAGGCGGTGGCGGAACGTCCTTCCAAGGCTTACAACCCGTTGTTCCTCTACGGCGGCGTCGGGATGGGCAAGACCCACCTTATGCAGGCGATTGGCCACGAGATCGCCAAGCGCATGCCGCAGTGCGCCATCTGCTACGTATCCAGCGAGAAGTTCACCAACGAGATGATCAACTCGCTGCGTTACGACAAAATGACCAGCTTCCGCGACAAGTTCCGCAACGTGGATGTGCTGCTGGTGGACGACATTCAGTTTCTGGCGCAGAAGGAACGCACGCAGGAGGAATTCTTCCACACCTTTAACGCCCTGCATGAATCGATGAAGCAGATCGTGATCGCCAGCGACCGCCCGCCCAAGGAGTTGGCCGAAGTGGAAGACCGTTTGCGCAGCCGGTTCGAATGGGGATTGATTGCCGACATTCAGCCGCCCGATCTTGAGACCAAGGTCGCCATCCTGCAAAAGAAGTCGGAGCAGGAAAAAGTCACGCTGCCGACAGATGTGGCCTTATACATTGCGTCCAATATCCGGTCAAATGTTCGCGAGCTGGAGGGAGCGCTGATCCGGCTGGTCGCGCATTCTTCGCTGATCGGCGCGGAAATCACCCTCCCCTATACTCAGCAGGTACTGAAGAATTTTATCGATTCGCAGGCCCGCAAAGTCACAATTGAATCCATTCAGAAAGCGGTGGCAGAACAGTTCGGATTGCGCCTGGTGGAAATCAAGGCGAAGAACAACTCGCGGGCCATTGTCTATCCGCGCCAGATTGCCATGTATCTGGCGAAACACATGACGGAGGCGTCGTTACCGGAAATCGGAAGACAGTTTGGAGGCAAGCACCACACCACGGTTTTACACTCGGTCGAAAAGATCGACGAAGTGCGCAAGACTGACAAGGATTTGAACAGGCTGCTCAATAAGCTGACTGAGCAGTTGGGCGGATGAATCGCGGTTTTCGCATCGATTTCCACTTCTCGCAGGCGTCTTCTCCAGCCAACCCTGTGAATCTGGTGTGGAAGCTGTGTACGAGTAGGACGGATCATTTTCCCAGAGCGGGATTTAGTCTCAGATGCGTCCCATTCGGTCCTGAGTTTGGACATCAGGGAAGCCGCCGGAAGGTGATAATGGGAAGGTAGTTGGACGGGATTTCCACTTTTCCCTAGCACCTACTGTTACTGCTGTTTTATATTTTCTTATCTTGATGTTAGAGAAGCACTCAAAGTAGCGCCACAAACCGGGAGGGTTGGCTATGCCGGTAGAAGCGATTGCAACCGCGGTGGGGACCACCACGATGGAGATCACAGTCAGCAAGTTTGAACTTCTGCGGGAACTGACAGCGACTCAAGGAGTGGTGGAACGTAAGACCACAATTCCGATCCTGTCGAACTATCTTTTTGAAGCCGCGGGCGACAAGTTGTCGCTGACCGCTACGGATCTCGATCTGAGCCTGCGGACTTCTTGTGCCGTAAAGGTAAAAAAAGAAGGCTCGTGCACCATCCCAGCCCGCAAACTGCATGACTACGTGAAGCTGCTTCCCGACGCTGATATCACCATCAAGTTGCTGGAAAATCACTGGGTCAGCATTCGCTGTGGACGGTCCAACACGAAGATGGTGGGGATGGCAAAGTCGAATTTCCCCAGTCTGCCGACATTTCCTACAGCCGGAGTCGTGAAGATTCCAGCCCAGGTTCTGCGTAGCATGATCGCCAAAACCGGTTTTGCCATCGCGAGTGAAGAGTCGCGGTACACCCTGAATGGCGCACTGATGGTGCTGAAGCCGGAATCGATCACCATGGTGGCCACGGACGGCCATCGGCTCTCGCATATCGAGCGGGCAGGAACCAAGTTTGAAGGTGTCTCCGGCGAGATGAAGACACTTGTCCCGAAGAAGGCGATGGATGAACTGAAGTCGCTGCTCGATTCGACCGATGCCGAGGAGATCGAGTTTGCGAAAGATGAATCGACGCTGTACTTCCGCATCGGCAACCGGCTGCTGACCTCGCGCCAGCTCACCGGGCAATTCCCCAACTTCGAAGCCGTACTGCCGAAAGACAATACCAAGTCAATTGCCGTTCACGGAGACGAGCTTGGCCAGGCCATCTCGCGCGTGGCGCAATTTGCCGATGAGCGCTCGCGTGCGGTAAAAATGCGCCTGGAAAAAGGCGAATTGAAGCTCTCGGCTTCGTCCACCGAAATGGGCGAGTCGGAAGATACCATTGAGATCGACTATCAGGGAGAGTTGCTGGCCATTGGCTTCAACGCGCAATATCTGCTGGACTTCCTTAAGGCTACCGGCGGCGGCGAGGTCAAGCTCGAGTTCAAGGATTCGCAGTCGGCGGGCCAGATGCGGCCGGCGGAGGGCGAGGAGTATAAGTACCGGTATATTGTGATGCCGATGAGAATTTGAGGTAGGTGTTTCTCAACCTAATACACGGCGGCGTGGTTTTGAAAGGGCACGGCTTTTCAGCCGTGCCTTAAGTTTTCAAGGCTCCGGTCGTCCGATAGCGTCCTTGACCTTCCCACCCTCCCAGCCGTACATTGGCCTCCATCTCAGGAGGGGCTCCCATGCTTAGCGGATTCAAGCAATTCGTGCTTCGCGGCAATGTGGTGGATTTGGCGGTGGGCGTCGTGATCGGGGCGGCGTTCGGATCGGTGGTGACAGCGCTGACCAAAGACCTGCTGACGCCGCTGATTGCGGCCCTGGTGGGCAAGCCGGACTTTTCCGCTATCAAGTTCACGGTTAACGGCTCGGTTTTCCCTGTGGGCGACTTTATCAATGCCGTAGTTTCGTTCCTGCTGATTGCAGCAGCGGTGTATTTCTTTGTAGTGACGCCAATCAATCATCTGATTGCACGCATGCGCAAAGCCCCAGCGCCGGCCGATCCGACGACCAAGAAGTGTCCAGAATGCCTGAGCGAGATTCCGCTGGATGCCAGGCGCTGCGCGTTCTGCGCACAGCCGGTGATGGGCAAGGCGGCGTAGCGCCTCGCCATCTTTCGCCGCTCTGCGGCTGACTGGTTTTCTACTCTACCCACGGCTTGCGCCGTGGGCTTTATTCTTACGCCGCTTCGCGGCTAACATGGAAGCATGAGCCGATTCTGCGTCTTGGTGTGGGTCATGGCGACGGCACTGCCGTTGTATGCGCAGTCGTCGAAGCCAACGCCCCCGGCGACGCCCGCCGTTGATCCGGGCGCGATTTCCGCCGGGGTCTATCGCAACCCTTCCTTCGGATTCCGCTACAAACCTCCCTACGGCTGGGTCGACCGCACGCCCGAAATGCGCGAAGCTTCGACTGATCCCGCGAAGGAGATGGTCCTGCTGGGCGTTTTCGAGCGGCCACCGGAAGCGAATCGCGAAGGCGTTAATTCAGGGGTTGTGATTGCGGCAGAGAGTGTTGCCGTCTATCCTGGCCTCAAGAGTGCCGCCCAGTATTTTGGCCCGCTGGGAGAAATCACGACCGCCAAAGGGCTGACGGCGATCAACGAACCCTACGAATTCCCCGTAGATGCGAGGCCGATCGTGCGGCGGGACTTCATCAAGAAGTTTGGCGGCGGTGCAAGCATGCACCAGAGTACGCTGGCGTGGCTGGCAAAGGGTTATGTGGTGTCATTCACTTTTATCGGCAGCAGCGACGACGAGGTGCTACAACTGGTGGAAGGGCTGACTTTTGGGAAGAAACCCGCAGCGTCCGGACATAAATGACCCACCTCCGGCCGTTGTTAGACCGCTTGCACTGCGAGCGGCTTCCACAGCGAAAAGTCGCGATTGAGCAAAGCTTCGAGTTCCTCTACCTCCGGCAAGAAGTGCTCGTACAACCGAAGTGAGGCCTCACAGGACAATTCCGCGAAGGATCGCCCGCCTCCCAGAAAGAACTTCATCAGGGGTGAGTTCTTGACCGCGGTCACCGCCAGGTCAAGCCGCCGCGCTTTGCACCAGTCTGCCGCCGCTACAGCGCCCCGGGTTCGGTAATAGTTGCGCGGATTCGCGCCCAGCGTCTGCCGCCAAGCCTTAAGGTTGGTCGCATATCTTCCCGATTCAAGCAGCTCAGGATCGTTGAGGATAGCCTGTTCGAAGTTCCAACGAATGAGGCCATAAGCGCATTTGAGCCGGTAGAGCGACAAGATGCGTTCCACAGGATCGCGAAACACGCAGACCACGCGGGCTTGCGGAACCGCACGCGCAATGCGTTCGCGAGCCTCGGCTGACGCAAAATAAGTGGGTGCGACTTCGCCGATGATTCGGCCATTATTCGCGCGCGGATAGTGAGCGCGGTACCAGTTGAAGCCGCGGTGGAAATGAGTGTCAAAAAACCGCGTCTCTTTGGTCAGCTTGGGAAGCAGGGTGTGGTGATTCAAGGCCTCGTACAACCAGGTCGAGCCGGTTCGAGGCGGGCCGATGACGAAAAATGAGGGAAGTGATACGGGCTGCTCCGGCGTCACCGGATCGACGCTCTTTCGCCGAAAGCCGGGAAGGATCCTCTCGTAAGGCGCAATCCACGGTAGTCTTTGAGCGAGTCCAACTTTTGGCTTGGCTGCGTCCACCGCTCTCCTACGTTGGTGCGGAACTCCTGACACCGAAGCAGCGCCTGTCGGCGCTGAAAATCCGAACCCTCCACGCTGCGAGGGCTGCGCGGAGATTTGACGAAGCGACGCGCCTACTATGTGCAAGCAAATTTCGAGGCAATGGCCTTAAGGAATTTGCTTACAGCGCAGCTTTTGATGGGGAGTTGCGGAATGAGGTTGTTTCCATGTAATGCAATCTGAACAAATAGCACCCGCTGGCCAAGCGGAAGAGCGCCCACCAGTTTTGATGACCTGCGGTGATCAGGAAAAGGTTGAATGCCAAGTGGTCCCGTCCCACAAAGCGGTTAGGAAAAACAGCCGAAACTCCATGAATGTTCAGCGCAAGTTTTGCGATTTTGCAGGCGAGAGAGACGATACAGCCAAGACCCTAGGGCTTGCATTGGAGAAGCGTCCCTAAATGGCACCAAAATCAGGGTTTACCGCTGCGGTTCAGAGCTGAAAAATCGCTCGAAATGTGCTAGAATTGAAATCAATATTCAGAGCCGTAAGTGCTAGTTATTTCAGTAATTTGCCTCAATCCTGAGGCACTGGAAAAACGTCCCCGGCCTGAGCGCATGATCGGGCAATTTCTCCAGGGAGCAAAATGGCGACAAAAGGCATCCCCGCAGCTGTGGAAGTAAAAGAGAAACGGACTCCCGCCAGCAATGGAGGCAACGGCGATTACACTGCCGATTCCATCAAGGTGTTAGGCGGCATGGAGGCGGTGCGCAAACGCCCGGCGATGTACATTGGATCAACCGGCGAGATGGGTTTGCATCATCTTGTCTACGAAGTCGTCGACAACTCGGTTGACGAAGCGCTGGCTGGTCACGCTGACAAAATCGAAGTTACCATTCACCTGGACAATTCGATTACCGTCATCGACAACGGCCGCGGTATTCCCGTGGATGCGATGGACATCGACGGCGAGAAAGTTCCCGCCGCGCAAGTAGTGATGACCAAGTTGCATGCCGGCGGCAAGTTCGATGCTTCTTCGTATAAAGTTTCGGGCGGTTTGCACGGGGTGGGAGTTTCTGTCGTAAATGCTCTCAGCGAGGAACTGGAACTCGAGATCTGGCGCGACGGCTTCACCTGGGAGCAGACATATTCGAAGGGCGAGCCCACCAGCAAGCTGAAGAAAGCGGGGGCGACCAAAAAGCGCGGCACCAAAGTGCACTTCCTGCCGGACAAGGAAATCTTCACTGTCACGGAATTCAACTACGACACGCTGGCGCAGCGTTTAAGAGAACTGGCGTTTCTTAACAAGGGGTTGCTGATCACGCTCACCGACGAGCGCACCACCGAAGCGAAGACAGGTGAGCCCAAGACCACCGAGTTCAAGTACAACGGCGGGATCGCGGAATTCATCAAGCACCTGAACCGCGGCAAGCAGACGCTGCACGACAAGCCTATCTACATGGAAGCCGAGCGTGACGGCGTTGTGATGGAAATTGGGCTGCAGTACAACGACGGATACTCAGAGACGGTTTTCAGCTTTGCCAATAACATCAACACCGTCGATGGCGGCTCGCATCTTTCCGGATTCCGCACTTCGCTGACCCGCACCATCAATTACGCTGGCCAGCAGATGGGGCTGTTCAAAGACGTAAAGGAAAACCTGACTGGTGACGATGTCCGCGAGGGTCTGGTGGCGGTGATCAGCGTGAAGCTGTCGCAGCCGCAGTTTGAAGGCCAGACCAAGGGGAAGTTGAATTCTGATATCGCTGGGACCGTACAGGCATTCGTAAACGAGCGGCTGGGTGCGTATCTGGAACAGAATCCGCCGGTCGGACGGAAGATTATCAACAAGGCCATTGAAGCCGCGCGGGCCCGAGAAGCCGCGAGAAAGGCGCGTGACCTGACCCGGCGAAAAGGAGCGCTTGACGGCGGAGGCCTGCCGGGCAAGCTGGCCGACTGCTCCGAGCGCCAACCGGAACGTTGCGAGCTGTTTCTGGTGGAAGGCGAATCCGCCGGCGGCACTGCCAAGCAAGGCCGCGACCGGCGATTCCAGGCGATTTTGCCGCTGAAGGGCAAGATTCTCAACGTGGAGAAAGCCCGCTATGACAAGATGCTGGCGCACGAAGAAATCCGCGCCATGATTACAGCGCTGGGCACAGGCATTTCCAAGGAAGACTTCGACGCCGGCAAACTCCGCTACGGCAAAATCATCCTGATGACCGACGCAGACGTTGACGGAAGCCATATCCGCACCCTGCTGCTGACATTTTTCTTCCGCCACATGCAGGAACTGATCAAGCGCAGCCACGTGTACATCGCGCAACCACCGCTGTATTCGATCAAGAAGGGCAAGTCGCTGCAATACATCAAGGACGACAAGGAATACGTGAAGGTCATGGTGAAACGCGCTTCCGAGGGCCTGAGTGTGCGTTACGGCGAGGGCGCGGCGAAGCTGGAGGGCGCGACTCTGGCGAAATTCATTACGGTACTCGATGAGTATTTGAAGTTGTTTGAGAAAGTGGACAAGCGCTTACGGGATGAAAAAGTTACCGAACTGCTGCCGAAACTGGACCTCTCTAAACGCGCCGATTTCGAGGGCGACAAGAAGACGCCACCCAAGAAAGTTGAGCGGCTGGAAAAAGAACTGAAGAAGCTCCAAAAAGAACGGCAGTTCAAAGAAGTTGAGATGCGCTTCGACGAAGAGCACACGCTGTGGGAAGTGCGCTGTGTGAACTCGCAGGGCGCCGAACACCTGATCAATTGGGAGCTGGCGTCGACCGCGGAATTCCGCCAACTGTTATCCAAATATAAGCAGATTGAACCTTACATGGAGCCGCCGTTCGTAGTGGAGAGCATCGCCAAAGCCGCCCCGAAAAATGGTGACGCTGCGGAAGAACTCAGCGACGCCGAACGCGAGGACGCGGAAAAGACCCAGAAGAAGACCAGCAAAGAAGTTCCGGCGAAATCGGTCGCCAAACGGAAAGACGTGGCAGTAGTCGTCGAGAAAAACACGCCGCGCGACCTGCGCGACCACGTCCTCGCCGAAGGCAAGAAGGATTTCGTCACCCAGCGCTACAAGGGCCTGGGCGAAATGAATTCCTCGCAACTGTGGGAAACCACGATGGACCCGGAGCGGCGTACATTGCTCTCAGTAAAGCTCGAAGACATCGCCGAAACCGACCACATCTTCACCACGCTGATGGGCGAGGACGTAGAGGCGCGCCGCAAATTCATCGAAGACAACGCGCTGGATGTAAAGAATCTGGATATTTGATCTAAAGGTTAGTCAAATCTCCATACGATTCTTATGAATTCTGCACGGTCACGGGCCACCGTCGGTCTCCCCGGCCCGGCGACACCCCGAAAATACCCATGCCGGCACTAGCTCTGATCACGAGTATTGCAGTCGAGTTCCACTCACGCACATCACGGACCCGTGTATTATAATGTTTATGGGTATACCAGAGGGAGCTGTATGAAACTCAAACTCCGCGCCGTCGGGACCTCCACTGGAGTCCTGCTTCCCAAGGAAATGCTGGTCCGGCTGAAGCTGAAGAAAAACGATGCGCTCTTCGCGGTAGAGACTCCGGAAGGATATTTGCTCACGCCCTATGATCCCGAGGTGGAGCGCCAACTCAAAAAGGGGCGCGAGTTCCTGGCTCAGTACCGCGATACCTTCCGCGCGCTGGCCAAGTGAAACGGCCTCGCTGGATTGACCGGCTGGCGCTGCTGCTGTTGCACGAGGAGACCTTGGCAGAGCACGGTGGCCTGACCGGCCTGCGCGACGAATCTGCACTGGACGCCGCACTGGCCCGCCCGCATCATGTTCATGCCTACGAGCCTGGAGCAGATCCGGCGAGATTGGCCGCAGCCTACTGCTTTGGCCTGGCGCGCGACCACCCGTTCAATGACGGCAACAAACGAGCTGGATTTCTCGCTCTCGGTTTGTTCTTGTCGCTAAACGGTTACGAGTTGCAAGTTGCGCAAGCCGAAGCAGCGGAAACCATTCTGCTCGTGGCCGCAGGGCAACTCTCCGAAGAAGCTCTTACCAAGTGGATCCGCAAGAACATCATCCGGGCACCTCAGAGATGACCCTCATTCTCCTCGCCACTTGCGAATCCATCCCGAACCTGACGGAGGACGACCAGTCGTTGATCGCGCCTCTGGCGAAGCGAGGCATCAACGCGCGGGCGGCTGTGTGGAGTGATCCGCGGGTGAACTGGTCTGAGGCTGACGCGGTCGTCATACGTTCCTGCTGGGACTATCACCTGCGCCTGAAGCAATTCGTGGACTGGATCACTCTTCTGGAGCGAGCCGGGGTGCGAGTGTGGAACCTGCCGGCAATGTTGCGCGGAAACGCCGACAAAATCTATCTGCGGGAACTCGAACGCAAGGGCGTTCCCATCGTACCTACGCTTTGGCCCGAAGCCGGGTTCCAACTTGCGCGGGAATTACGCGGACGGGGTTGGGAGAAAGCAGTCGTCAAGCCACGAGTTTCTGCGACCGCGTATCGAACCGTACTGACCACCGCTGACGACCCACATGAAGCGCAGGTGTTGGTCGATAACTTGCTGCACGCGCCGCGCGCCATGGTGCAGGAATTCCTCAACGAAGTGAGCACGGGCGGCGAGTGGTCGCTGATCTTCTTCTCTGGACGGTTCAGCCATGCCGTGATCAAGATGCCCAAGGCAGGCGATTTCCGCGTACAGCATGATTTTGGCGGATCGGAACATGTTGCGGACGCTCCGCAGTCGGTTATCCAGGCGGCTGCCCGGGTGATCGCAGCGGTGGAGAGCATTCCGCTCTATGCCCGCGTGGACGGCGTGGAGCGTGGTAGCCAGTTTCTGCTGATGGAATTGGAGTTGATCGAGCCGGCGCTGTTTCTGAAACTGTCCGAGGGCGCTGCTGAGAAATTCGCAGACGCGATTGCGGCCTGTTTGTAGCAACCTCGAGGTTACTTCTGGTTACCTTCGCGCCATGCTCTGCCCTCTGTGTGTGCGCTTCCCTGCAAGTTCGCCCCCTGCTCCCGTTCTCTGACCATGGCTGGAAGTTCTCCCTCGTTTCCGGCCACAGCACAAAGGGGGATTTCATGTACCACGAAAAAACGATTAGCAAAGTCTGCGGCATCATCATGCTGCTTTATTGTGCGATGGGCGCAGCGGGGCAGAGCGCACTGGATGACGCACCCGCTCTCACCATCTACAACCAGAATTTCTTTGTGGCCCGGGAGCATCTGCCGTTCGATCTCAAGGCGGGTGTGAACCATGTGGACTATGCCGGGGTTGCGGCTCATCTGGAGCCGGACTCGGTAATCTTGCGTGACCCTGCCGGGCGAGCTTTGCAGATCCTGGAGCAGAATTACCGCAACGATCCCATCTCGCAGGAATTGCTGCTTTCGTTTTACGAAGGCAAGACCATCGACTTCATGGTGGGCCGCAACGGGGACAAGGAAAACATTGTTCGAGGAAAGGTCGTGCGCAGCGGATACATTCCCAGCAGCTACTACGCGCAGAATTTTCAGCAACCCGTTTCCACACAGCCGTTGGTGGAAATCGACGGCGTGCTGCGCTTCGGGCTGCCGGGGCAGCCGCTGTTTCCGGCACTGACCGGCGATTCCATTCTGAAGCCGACCCTCAGCTGGGAGATCCAGACCAGTGATCCAGGCAAGTTCGAAGGCGAGATTTCCTATGTCAGCAGCGGCATGAGCTGGCAGGCGGACTACAACCTGGTGGTCGCTGACAAGCCGGGCAGCAAGTTCGACATGCTCGACATGGTGGGCTGGGTCACCATGCGCAACCAGAGCGGCAAGACATTTGAGAACGCAACCATCAAGCTGCTGGCGGGAGACGTGAACAAGATCCAGGAAGGCAGCGTCGGCGGGAGGGTATATGCCGCGGCCAAGATGGCGGACGAGGCGTCAAATATGGCCGCGGTGGTTCGCGAGAAGTCGTTTGACGAGTTTCATCTCTACACCCTGCAACGGCCCACCACGTTGCGCGACCAGCAAACCAAGCAGGTGGAGTTCGTGCGCGCCACCAGCATTCACGGGCAGAGGATCTACGTCTATGACGGCGCCAAGACTGAACAGTACAGCTACTACAACCCGGAGCAGGTGCGCAACGAACCCAACTACGGGACGTTGTCAAACCCCAAAGTGTGGGTGATGGAAGAATTCAAGAACGCAGAGACGAATCACCTCGGAATTGCCTTGCCCAAAGGCAAGTTGCGCTTTTACCGTCGCGATACGGACGGGCATCTGGAGTTTGTCGGCGAGAACACGATTGATCACACGCCGAAGGATGAAACCATTCGCGTCTACACGGGGAACGCCTTCGATGTGGTGGGTGAGCGCAAGCGAACCAACTTCCATGTCGACTCGAGTCAGAAGTGGATGGATGAATCGTTCGAGATCCGGGTGCGCAATCATAAGAAGGAACCAGTGAATATCCGAGTGGTGGAGCACCTATATCGCTGGACCAACTGGAAGCTGATCGAGCAGTCACAAGCGTCACGCAAAAGTGATGCGCAGACGGCGGAGTTTCCCATCACCGTGGCGCCGGATGGTGAAGAGGTGGTGACGTATACGGTGCACTATTCGTGGTAGGCACGAACTGCATCGGCGCTGCCTGCACGAGCGGGACGCCCGCGCCGCCTATATCGGCTGGGAACGGGGATACACGCGGTCAAACACTACCCACATCAGCGCGATTACGACGAACACCAGCGCACTGCCTTCCGGCCCGACCGATCCGCCGGTCAACCACCGGGAGCCGTGGAAAGAAGAATTAAGGAGATGGCCGCTGACCATACCACCACTGTCAGGAACGGAATACAGGTAGCTTTCGCCCCAGTCCCAGGAAGCATGCATGCCGACCGCGAACCATAGGCTGCCAGTGCGGCGAAGAGTGAAGCAGAAAAACAGACCGATGAGTCCGGCGCAGAGTGCGCCAACCCAGGCCTCGCCGGGATTCTGTAAGTGAATTGCCCCAAAAACGAACGACAGCGCCACCGCCGCCGGCCAGAATCCAATTCCCCGGGACAGGGTGAACTGTGTGTAGCCGCGAAAGGTGAACTCCTCAAAGAAACCCACGAGAAGGAAAAATATCCCCCAAAATGCCGCGAACCTGAAGGCGCGCGCGCCGTGCAGGGCCAAATCGCCGTAGGAAAACGCTCCCGCGCCACGCATCAGAAGCATCAGGATCGAGAGCGCGATGATACCCCAAGCCAATCCGAGCCAAAACGGTTTGCTGAGAACTCCACGCCAGGGAAGTCCGTAAGACCCGAAGGGTCTTTTCTCAACTGCAGCCAGGATGCGAGCGGGCAGGAGCGAGGAGACGACCAGCGCGATGTAAATAGAGAAGGTCTGCCATAGCGCTCCGGCACCACGCGACGGAACAAAACGGACGGCCGTCGACAAAAGAAAGAAAACAACCGCTCCCATCCCGAAATACAGAAACAGGCTCCAGCCCGGACGCAAGCCGTGAGGACCGAGGAAGAAATCGTGCATGTTATCGACGGAAGGTGCCGTCAGAGACGGCAATGGTGACGGGGCCGTAGCCGGTTCCTGCGATGGGGCACCGCTGTTGTTTTTGGTTTCCGGCATGCGGAAGTTTCCGTAATCGTCCCTGGACATGGTAAAACACTCGCCTGTCCGGTATGAGCAAGTTTTTCACGCACGAACGCTTTGGAGGGCCGCAGGCGCTGGCCGGATTTCTGCTCCTGGCATTCGTGGGGCAGTGTTTCTGGCTGTTGCTGGGGCATACGCAGCGAGAGACCGTGGATTCCTCCCAGCTTTTCCGGGTTGAGGAGGGCTTGTCGCAATGGCGGGGAGAATCGATCGCGGGAACGCCGTCCACGAATCGAATCGAGGCGGGAACGTTTCCTCCGTCGGAAATCGAGCAGAATGAGGGCTTCGATCCCGACCATTCGCCGCTCTGGTACCTGCTGGCCTCGGCTACGCTGCTGGGCTGGCACCCGCCAGATGTCAACTCACCGCTGTACTGGGGCTGGTTGGAGCGTCTGCCCTATATCGTCTTTGGAGTGCTGCTCGGAGCGTCGCTGTGGTATGTGTCTCGCAGGCTATATGGAAACGCCGGCGGCTACATCGCACTCACACTCTATTCTTTTTCTCCGACCATTCTGCGCGGCAGCACATTGTGGGGAACAGAACCGGAGATGGCGGCGGCCTGGGGTACTTTCGGTGCGATTTTCACGGCGATCGCTGTGGCCCACACGTTGTATGCGCCGCGCGAGGTGGTGGTCTGGAACTGGCGGCGCATTCTACTCTTAGGGTTGTCGCTGGCACTCGCGGTAGGGTGCCAGTTTTCGCTGATCGTCCTTGCGCCTATGGCGCTGGCATTCATGCTGTATGTTGCACCCACTCGGCGGAAGGCCGCTGTGGTCATTTGGCTGGCAGCCTGCGTAGTGGCGCTGCTGCTACTTTTTGCCGCGTATCGGTTTAGCTTCGAATGGTTCTTGAGTGGAATTCGCCACGCCCGCTTTTTCGCAATTACCTGGCGGGCATTCGCCACCAAGTGGTCCTATCAACGGCTGCTCGGGCAGATTGGACAGGCTGGTCCTGTGCTGCTGGTGGCCATTCCAGTGGCTTTGATTGTGTATTGCACGTGGCGGCGGTCGCGATATTTTGGCAACACAGGACCGTTTCTCGCGGCCGTGTTGTTTTTGGTCCTGGGGTTGGGCATGCCGCACTATCCCGGCGCCGGTTTTCTGTTGATGGCGGTTCCGTTCTTGTTTGTTTTCGTGGCGGGCATCGCGGCGGATCTTCTCGAAACCCGGCAGCGGGCGGCGGTTATGGCATGTGTTTGGGGATTGCTGCTGGCCAACGCGTTGTGGAATCTGATGGAACTAGCGCGGGTGGGACGGGGTTGAACTTGGGCCTTTGGTAGGGGGCCGGCGGGCCCTGATCCCGGAACTTTTTCCTCGCAACCTTTGCCAGTCGGCAAGGTTCTAATCAAGGAAGGGGGCGTGATATGCCGCTGCGACGGGAGTATGATGAAGGTATGAAACGCTGGAATCGAGCTACCGTCGCGGGATTTGCGCTGGCGCTAGTTGGACTGCTGACCATGGCCGCCCAGGCGCAAATTCACGCCGCTCCTCCTTCAGTCACCTCGATGGGCTTTGGCGGACGTCCTTTCAACGGCACGCCGCCCAGCGTCACCTCGGTTGGACCACGCGGATTCATTCCGAACCCGGCATTCCCCAACAGCCAGACTTTCATCGGATCGAGTTCCAGGCCAACGTTCGGCGGGCATCCTCACCATCACCACCGGTTCCCGGAGGGGTTCATCGGCTACTACGGAGCGCCGTATTACGGTTACTACGATAACGGCTATTACGACAACGGACCCGACGCGCAGAATTACGTGTCTGAGGAAGAGAGCAGTGCAGGGCCGACGGTTTTCGACCGGAAAGGCGGATATGTCCCACCTGCTCCGGCCGAGCGACCGGGTGACGCGAACTACTCCGCCGCACCCCCAACCGATTCGTCCGAGCCGTCGACCCCGACCGTGTTGGTCTTCAAGGATGGTCATCAGCTCGAAGTTGAGAATTACGCCATCGTGGGAAGTACGCTCTACGACCTGACTGAAGGGCACCGCCGCAAAGTATCGTTGGGCGACTTGGATTTGACCGCGACCGCAAAACAGAACGACGACCGCGGAATCGACTTCCACCTTCCGGCAACCACCGAAGCTAACTAGAAATATGCCAAGGAGTTTGATTATCGCGCTGCTGGCATGTGTTCTGGCGCCGATGTCCTCGGCGCAGATGCGAGGTGGAGTGCGCATCGCATCCCGTGGGACGGGGTTCAGGCATTTCCGTAGTCGTGGTTTCGGATACCCATTCTTCTACGGGGATTATGGGGACTACGCCGGAGAGCCTGCGGTTGCGCCGTCGCCAGTGGTCGTCGAGAAAAGAGTCTTTGAACCGGAGCGGCCGACCAAACCCCTATTGATCGAGTGGCAGGGCGACCGCTTTGTGCGTTACGGCGAGGCACAGAAGGGGGAGGCGCCCGATTTTGCGGAAGCGTCGTCTGGCCGGGCCGCGAGCCCTGCGGCGAGCCGCGAGATTCCTCCGGCAGTGCTGGTTTATCGCGACGGGCATCGCGAGGAAGTAAGCGATTACGTCATCGCCCGTGGCATTCTGTACGCCCGCGGAAACTACTCGGGGGATGGATCGTCACTGCGTAACATTCAACTCTCTGCGCTTGATCTGTCTGCAACCATGAGAGCGAACCAGGACGGTAGTGTGAAATTCGTTCTCCCCACGGGACCGAATGAAGTCATAACCAGGCCCTGATTTTTCTTTCCTCGCGAAAAACTGCGGCGCACGTGAAATCTTCTTAACATCGCTCTTGAGGCTCCGGAGCAGCCCTTCTCGTGGTATAATTCAGCATACGCAAAGCGCAGTTAACATCCTGTAAATGCAATCGGTTACGCGCAGAGACTAGCAGTTAATAGCTAGGAACCCAAAGCCCTTATGGCAGACGATCAGAACCCCGAACTTCCCTTAACCCCACCGCCCGGCGGAGATGGCACTGGCATTCCCGGCGCCGCCAACATTCAACCCGTCAATATTGAAGATGAGATGCGGCGGTCGTATCTCGACTACTCCATGTCGGTGATTATTGGCCGCGCCCTGCCCGACGTGCGCGATGGCTTGAAGCCGGTGCATCGGCGAATTCTTTATGCCATGCATGACATGGGCATCCTTCACAATCGCAAATATGTGAAGTGCGCCAAGGTAGTCGGAGAATGTCTCGGCAAATACCATCCCCACGGTGACACCGCGCTCTACGACGCGCTGGTGCGCATGGCACAGACATTTTCTTTGCGTTACCCGTTGGTGGATGGACAGGGGAACTTCGGTTCGGTGGATGGCGATCCGCCCGCAGCTTATCGTTATACGGAATGTCGCATGACTCGCATTTCGGAAGAGATGCTGAGCGACATCGACAAAGACACCGCAGATTTCGTCACGAACTTCGACGAATCCACGCTGGAGCCGACGGTTCTGCCGGCGCGAGTTCCGAACTTGTTGGTTAATGGATCGAATGGCATCGCCGTCGGAATGGCGACCAACATTCCACCGCACAATCTGACAGAGATTGTCGATGCGACGATTACGCTGGTGAACAATCCCGCCACGACGCTGCCCGAGATTCTGAAATTTGTGCAAGGCCCCGACTTCCCTACCGCCGGGATCATTCACGGCAAGGCGGGGATTCTCGAAGCCTACCGCACCGGCCGCGGCCGCTTCATGATGCGCGCCAAAGCGGCGATCGAGAACATCACCAAGGAACGGCAAGCCATCGTCATTACGGAAATTCCTTACCAGGTGAATAAGGCGCGGTTGATCGAACGCATCGCTGACCTCGTAAACAACAAAATTATCGACGATGTCTCAGACGTCAACGACTTCAGCGATCGTGACGGCATGCGCATCGTGGTCGAACTGAAGCGTGGCGGCGAGCCGCAACTGGTGCTGAACCAGCTTTTCAAGCATACGTCCATGCAGGAAAGCTTCAGCATGATCCTGCTGGCGGTAGTCAACGGCGCACCGAAAGAGATGGGCCTTATCCAGGCTATCAAGCACTTTATCGATCATCGTGTCGATGTGGTGCGGCGCCGGACGGCGTTCCTGCTGGCTAAGGCCAGGGATCGCGAACACATTCTCGAAGGTTACCTTACCGCGCTTGATCATCTGGACAATGTCATCACCATCATCCGCGCCAGCGCGAACCGCGGAGACGCGCGCGAGAACTTGGTCGCATATTTCGGCGGCAAGAAAATCGACATCAATGTCACTGGCCGCGCGCCCAAGCCGAACGCTGAAAAGCCGTTTACCGCGATTCAGGCGGAAGCGATTCTGGAATTGCAGTTACACCGCCTGACCAAGCTCTCCATCGACGAAATCACCAAAGAACTGAACCTGACTCGGGGAAACATTGCCGAATTCGAATCGATTCTGGGGTCAGAAAAGAAATTGCGCGGGGTGATCATCACCGAGCTGGAAGAGGTCAAGAAGCTCTACGGTGACGAGCGCCGCACGCGCATTGAAGACGAAGCTGCCGAAATCATGTTGGAAGACCTGATCGCCGACGAGCAAGTCGCGGTCACGGTGAGCCATGGCGGCTACCTGAAGCGCACACCAATTTCCACTTACCGCATGCAACGGCGCGGTGGGCAGGGGCGCACCGGCATGAAGACGCGCGACGAGGATTTCGTCGAGCATCTGTTTATTGCGTCGACACACGCCTACATTCTGATTTTCACCAACACCGGACGGGTTTACTGGCTCAAGGTCTACGAAATCCCCGACGTCAGCGCCGCCGGCAAGGGGAAACATGTGGGCAACCTGGTTGCCTTGCAACCCGGCGAAACCGTGCGCACCATGCTGGTAGTGCGCCATCTCGACGAAGAAGGACGCTACATTTTCTTCGCTACGCGGAACGGCACGGTGAAAAAGACCGAGCTGAAAGATTTTTCGCACGTCATGTCGCGCGGAATCATCGCCATCGGCATTGAGAAGGAAGACGAACTGGTGGGCGTCACCTTGACGGACGGAAACCAGATCATCTTCCTCGCTTCGCACGATGGCCAAGCCATTCGCTTCGAAGAAGAAGACGTGCGCTCCATGGGCCGTCCCGCCTACGGCGTCCGCGGCATGAACCTCGACAAAGGCGATTACATCGTCGGAATGGCGGTCACGATCAAGCCGGGCGTGGCGCCGGTGAAAAAAGCGGGAGACGCTGAAGGGGAAGACCTGATCCCGGAAAAAGGCTCGCTGATTCTTTCCGTGACCGAGGGCGGCTACGGCAAGCGCACGCCGGCCGACGAATACCGCCTCCAGGGACGCGGCGGCTCCGGCGTGATCAACGTCAAGACCACCGAACGCAACGGCAAAGTCGTAGGCATTGCGCAGGTGACGGAGAATTCCGAAGTGATGCTGATCAGCCACTACGGCAAGATCATCCGCATGGATTCCAGCACGATCCGCGAATCCGGCCGCGCCGCCCAAGGCGTGCGCCTGTTGCAGCTCGAACCGGGAGACCGGGTGGCGGCGGCCGTGGTGATTCCGCCGGATGAGGCGCCGGCGAATGGGGGCACGCTCATTCAGTAGATCAAAACCGGCCACGGATCATCACGGATAACACCCTTTTTTCTGATCCGTGGAAATCCGTGAGAATCCGTGGCGTTCTTACTTCTTCTGTGGCCCGCTAACGTCCTTGTCTTTCTACCGTCTATACCCAGTCGCCAGCTCCCGGTGTCTAACATCTCTTGATGGAGGACTCGATGAAGTCCCAATCGTCCAAGAAGGTCGTTTTGGTCTGGGCGCTTGTAGTGTCGCTATTGGCCTCAGGCGTCGCCTTTGCCAAGCCACAGCCCGGGACTCCCGATTCCCAGCTCGCCGCCCGCATACAGCGCGTCGAAAACGGTATTCCTCCCATCTCACTCGGCGAAAATGAGCCACCCCTCCGGCTCAACCTGCAAGAGCTGATGAAAATCTACAAGGTCCCTGGCTTGAGCGTCGCTGTGATCGACAATTTCAAGATTGTCTGGACTAAGGCTTACGGAGTTACTGAAGCCGGATCTACCACCCCGGTCACCATCCATACGCTTTTTCAAGCGGGCTCGATCAGCAAGCCGGTAGCTGCAACCGGCGCGCTGTATCTGGTGGAGCACGGGAAGCTGTCGCTCGACGAGAACGTCAATGACAAGCTGAAAACGTGGCACGTGCCCGACAACGAGTTCACCAAAGACCAGAAAGTCACCTTGCGGCGCATCCAGAGCCACAGCGCCGGGCTTACTGTGCATGGATTTCCCGGTTACGAAGTGGGCACACCGATTCCGACGCTGGTGCAGATATTCAATGGCGAGAAGCCAGCCAACACCGCGCCTATCCGTGTGGATTTCCTTCCCGGAACCAAGTCTGTGTACTCGGGCGGCGGAGTCACCATCGAACAGCAACTCATAATGGACGTGACCGGCAAGCCGTTTCCGGAGTTCATGAGCGACACCGTCCTCAGCAAAATTGGCATGAGTGAAAGCACCTACGAACAACCGCTACCGCCTGCTCGTGCCGCAATGGCTGCGAGTGGAGCGCGGGGTGACGGCACAGTGGTCAAGGGTAAGTGGCACGTCTATCCCGAGATGGCAGCGGCCGGTTTGTGGACCACGCCCACGGATCTCGCGAAATTCGGTATCGAGATCGCGCTGTCGAAGCAGGGTAAAGCCAACCACGTACTCTCTGAGGTCATGACCCGCGAGATGCTCAATCCGCAGATCGAACAAGTCGGCCTGGGATTCTTTCTCGGCGATGGCGGCAACCCGGCCGAGTTCGGTCACAACGGCGCAGATGAAGGCTTTCAAGCGAATCTGATTATGTTTGCCGATTCTGGCAAGGGCGTCGCCATGATGATGAATTCGGACAGCGGCCTGGCCATGGCCAGCTTTCTGGTGCCGAGCATTGCCAAGGAATATGGCTGGAACTATGCCCCGCAGCAAAACCCAGCCGATGTGCTGTGGCTGGTTGTCAACGCTCGCGACACAACGGCTGCGATCCAGAAATATGAGAACCTCAAGAAGTCTTCTCCGAAAGACCTGAATGAGAACATCCTGCTCCAGGTCGCCTACCAGCTTCTGGCTGCGGGGAAAACTGACGACGCCATCCGGGTCTTCAAGCTGCAAGTGCAGGACTACCCCAAATATTGGAACTCCTACGACAGTCTGGGCGAAGCCTACATGAAGGCCGGGCAAAACGACCTGGCCATCGCAAATTACGAGAAATCCATCGAGCTGAAACCCGACAATCAGAACGGGATCGACATGCTGAAGAAGCTGAAGAGGCAGTGATTCTCAGCCTAATCTGCGTACCTCTCACGACCGGCGTTTGTAGTGAATGGGCCACTGCACTGTCCAGGTCTTGCCGCCGTCTTTCGAACTCTCCCAACTCCAGTCAAACTCCTTGGGGGAAATGTTCTTGTACACCATGCGTTGCAGAGATTTCACGCCTCCGGGGCCGATGGCTTCACGAGACAGCACCATCTGGCCGTTCTTCCATTCGCCGGTGAAGTCGAGGTAGGCACCTTGATTGTCCACCCAGGTTTGTTTCCATTTGCCCGCTTGGGTCACAAAAATCGAAACGCTCCTGCCACGCAAAGGTGCGGAATCACCGCCGGAGAAATTTTCCTCGACCACGCAACCGTCCAGGATTCTGGTAATGCTATTGCTGCCGCGGCCCACTTCACCGGACTTCGCACCGGGCCAAGTCGCGTCCCAGCTCCCCACCCAGAAATCGAACTGTTTCTGCTCGGGAGCGGCGCAGGGGTTAGGGGTTTGTTGGGCAGGAGTCAAGGTGGCGCACAGCAGGACGGCGATCAACGCGAGACGATTAGACATTGTTCCCTCTAGGGCGAGAGACGTAAGAACCGGGTAAAACGTTTGCAGGAGAAACAAACACAGCCGGCTCATGTTAAGCGCGATTCGTTAAGTTCACTGCATCGGCGCGGATACGTGCTCGTGCACGATCAGCCACCTGCCATCTTCTTTTTGCCAGATGACGGTCCAGCGGAAGGAGCCCATTTCCTGTTTGCCTGCTTTCTGAGTCATGACATACTTCACCGTGGCGGTTCCCCAGATTACCTGTCCAGCGTTGTGAATCTGGGCGTCGTCGTTGACGGTGAATGTGGCTGCCTTGTAGCCTGCCTCAAGTTCAGTCGCACCTTTCTGGTACTCCTCCCAACTGGCGTATTTGAGCGGAGCAATGTCGAAGAAAGCATGGTCGCCCTTGGCATAGAACTGGGCGACGTTGGCGGGGTTGAGCGCTGCCCAGCCATCCCAGATCTTCTGCATGAGCGCCTTGTCGGGGACGGGGCTGGCGAAGGCTGAAAGAGTGAGAGCGAGAATGCAGAGGGAAAGCGTCAGACCACGTTTGATCATGAATGCGCCTCCAAGCGGCGAGCGGCGAGAATTCTCGCATAGCGGGCGAGAAACTGCAAAATATGCCAACGGCCGGCTCTGCGTTTTCATCTCAGTTGCGTCTGACGGTGCTCTCCGCTAAGCTCACTCTCTCCTGAGTTTTGATCGAGGGAATCTCTTTATGCGCCGTTGCTTGTTCGTCCCTAGCTTCGCCGTTTTCCTACTTTCGCTTCTCTGCAGCATCGCCGACGCCCAGAACATGCAGGTGTTTGTCGACCTAACCGACGCGCCGCGCAACATTTATCATTCGCGGCTGACGATTCCGGTGAAGCCCGGCCCGCTAACGCTGGTTTATCCGAAATGGATTCCGGGCAATCACCGTCCCTCCGGACCCATTGCCAATGTCACTGGTGTAAAAATGGACGCCGGTGGCCAGACTTTGGTTTGGGAGCGCGATTCCGTGGACATGTATGCCTTCCACGTGAATGTGCCGGCGGGAACCATCGAGCTACACGTCTCGCTCGACACCATCACCAACGACGGCAGCGCCGGCGGGGGCGGACCCGCGGCCACGACGAACGTTCTGGATTTGAACTGGAATCAAGTCGTTCTTTATCCGCAGGGTGCGAGTTCGGATGAGGTGGAAGTGCAGGCGGCGGTGTCTCTGCCGCCAGGGTGGAACTTTGGGACGGCACTGCCGTGGCTGGCCGTTCAGCAATCCGGCCGCAAGGCCGTCAACTTGTTCAAACCCGTGTCACTGACCACGCTTGTCGATTCCCCGCTGATCGCAGGCGATTACTATCGCAAAATTGAGCTGACGAAGCCGGGAGAAACGCCAGTGCACGTCATTGACATGGTCAGCGAGAGCGAGGCCGGCCTAGCGATGACGCCTGCGGACGAGGCTGCCTATCGAAAGCTGGTCGCCGAGACCGGCGCTTTGTTCGGCGCACGTCATTATCTGGAATATCACTTCCTCTGGATGCTCAGCGACGAAGCCGGTCACCACGGCGTAGAGCATCACCAGTCCAGCGACAACAGCACAGAAGAGCGCACGCTGCTTGATCCTGATCTTCACCTGCTGGAAGCTGACCTTCTGCCGCATGAGTTTACCCATTCGTGGAATGGCAAATACCGGCGGCCGGCGGGACTGGCGACTCGCAACTATCAAGATCCGATGAAAGGCGACCTGCTTTGGGTGTACGAGGGGTTGACCGAGTATCTCGGACGGGTCCTGGCGGCGCGCTCCGGCCTATGGTCGCCTGAACAATATCGCGAGGCTCTGGCGGCAACGGCGGCGATGCTTGACCATCGTGTGGGGCGAACCTGGCGTCCTCTGGAGGACACGGCACGGTCGGTGCAGATTCTGCGGATGCAGGGCCCGCAATGGCAGAGCTGGCGGCGCGGCCTGGACTACTATCCGGAAGGAGAACTGATCTGGCTGGAGGTCGACACCACCATCCGGCAGCAAAGCAACGGCCAGAAGTCGCTGAACGATTTCTGCCGACTTTTTCATGGCGGCGAAAGCGGTCCTCCCAAACTTGTGACTTATACGTTTGACGATGTTGTGCGGGCGTTGAATCAAGTTGCGCCGTACGACTGGGCGGGACTTTTGCAGGAGCGGGTAAATGCAGTGACAGCCGGCGCTCCGCTTGGCGGCATCGAACGCGGCGGATGGCGTTTAGTCTACAACGATCAGCCCAATGTGTTCATCCATGCGGGAGAAGGGTTCGACAAATATGTGGATGCGTCTTACTCTCTGGGCCTCGCAGTGAAGGAAGACGGCGAATTCCAAGACGTAATTTACGGATCACCAGCCTACCTGGCCGGGATCGGTCCAGGGATGAAGCTGGTCGCGGTGAACGGCCGAGCCTGGTCGAAGGAGGTCTTGCAAGATGCGCTACGGGCTTCGAGAGACAGCAAGCAGCCCATCGACTTGTTGGTGGAGAATGCGAAGTTCTTCAAGACTTACTCTGTGGACTACCACGACGGGGTAAGAAATCCTCATCTCGAGCGGGGTGGAGCGCCGGATGTTCTGGGGGAGATCGTGAAACCGTTGAGCAAGTAGGGTTAGCGGCGTACGTTAGAGGGGTTTTTGGGTGTAGAATTTTGCTTGCCTGAGGGGGCGCGATTTCTCGCGCCCCTTTGCTGTCTGGCTGCGCTAGGAGGTCTGGATGGTTGACTTTAAGAAGCGTATCGCAAGAACCGAGGCGACGGCTTCGGTGGATCCGCTTGAGCTGTACGAGACCCTAGACCGGGCCAGCGACAAGGGCCCCCTAAGAGATGCACAGGCCGCTGTTCTGGGTCAGTGGCACTCAGAACGTCGGAACGAAAAAGATGTAATCGTCAAGCTGCATACCGGTCAGGGCAAGACGCTCATAGGCCTTCTGATCTTGCAATCAAAACTGAACCAGGGTATAGCGCCTGCGGTCTATCTCTGCCCAAACAACTTTTTGGTTCAGCAGACGGCCACGCAAGCGGGGCAGTTTGGGCTAAAGTGTGTCCTTGCAGATCCTGAGCTACCGGCCGCGTTCCTTGATGGCAAAGCAATCCTGGTTACATCCGTACAGAAGCTCTTCAATGGCTTTACAAAGTTTGGCATCGGGGCGCGATCCGAGTCGGTCGGTGCAATAGTTATGGACGACGCCCATGCTTGCATAGACGCAATCAAAGGGCAGTGTATGATTCGCCTGTCCAAGGACAGGCAGCCCTACTCCGATATCCTGAACCTCTTCGGCACGGAGCTGGAAAAACAGGGGCTCGGCACTTATGCCGACATCAGAAATCATCGCAGAGACGCCTTTCTGCCAGTGCCGTATTGGGAGTGGGTGGACAAGCGTGGGGAAGTCGCCGGAATCCTCGCCAGGAATCTTGCGTTAGACGAAGTCAGGTTCACGTGGCCGCTGTTGCGGGACAATATCCAGGACTGCCTTTGCGTCATTTCAGGCACAGAGCTGGAAATCTCGCCATATCTCGCGCCGCTAGATCTTTTCGGATCCTACGCAAACGCTTCTCATCGGGTCTTCATGTCGGCGACCGTGACGAACGACTCGTTCTTGATCAAGGGGCTAGGGCTGGCCGCCGCGACCGTCAAGAACCCGCTCGTTTACGAAAAGGAGCGCTGGGCGGGCGAGAAGATGATTTTGATTCCGTCGTTAGTCAACGAGTCCCTCACACGCGAGCAGCTAGTTCCGGCTTTCGTGAAGGCCGTTCCGAAACGGCCGTTTGGTATCGTGGTACTAGCCCCAAGTACTTATGGGTGCCAGGATTGGGCTAAGTACGGTGCCACTGTCGCGGATACAAAAACGATCGCGCAGGAAGTCGAAAAGTTAATTAAAGGCGAACGGGACAACGTCCTCGTAATCGTGAATCGGTACGACGGAATAGATCTTCCTGACAATTCTTGTCGAATTCTGATTCTAGACTCTAAGCCACACTCAGATAACCTTGTTGATCGGTACAGCGAAACTTGCAGGCCGAATAGTGAGGCCATTGCTATTCGGACTGCCAGAATAATCGAACAGGGCTTGGGGCGGTCCGTGCGTGGAGAGAAGGATTTCTGTGTATTTGTACTCATCGGCCCATCTCTTATCAAAAGCCTGCGCACGACGGGGGACCGCGCGTTCTTTTCTCCTCAAACCAGGGCCCAGATCGAGATAGGCCTAAGGATTGCCGACTTTGCGAAGGAGGATATAGGTGCGGGCGTAGAGCCGTACAAGGCGTTGGTTGCGCTGATGAACCAGTGCTTAAGTAGAGACGCTGGGTGGAAGGAATACTACACGGAAGAGATGAACAAGGTCGTCGACCAGAATGAGCCGCCGAGGATGCTGGACGTCTTTGCGGCCGAACTGGAGGCAGAGTCGCGCTATCAGAGCGGTGACTGCAACGGCGCGGTGTCGGAAGTTCAGAAGCTCCTGAATGACTATATCAAGACAGAGGATCGTGGTGACCGAGGTTGGTACCTTCAAGAGATGGCAAGGCTCATTTACCCGCAAAGCAAGTCGAAATCCAATGAGTTACAGGTTAGTGCCCACAAGATGAACCGGTACCTTCTGCGTCCCAAGCGTGGAATGCAGGTTCAGCGAATGGAGCTGCTGGCTCAGAAGCGAGTCGAGAACATCATTGCGTGGATTCAGGGTTTTGCCTCATTTGAGGATCTGCAGTTGGCCATCGACGAAATCCTGAACAATTTTCAGTTCGGAGTGGATGCTGATGACTTTGAGGATGCTGTCGACCGCCTGGCCTCCGCACTGGGGTTCGAGGGGCAACGGCCTGACAAAGAATGGAAAGAGGGGCCCGACAATCTGTGGGCGGTTCGCGCAGGCGAGTATCTTCTGATCGAGTGTAAGAGCGAGGTTGACCTGAAGAGGTCAGAGATCAACAAGACAGAAACAGGGCAGATGAACAATGCCGTCGCCTGGTTCAGGCGGCACTACGCAGGAGCGAAGGCTACGCACCTGATGATCATCCCCGCGAAGGTGTCGGACGCGCTGCTGGGTTTGGCCAGGCAGTCGTGATCATGCGGAACTCTAACCTAAAGAAGTTGTCCCAGAACGTGGAAAACTTCTTCCGGGAGTTCAGACAATATGACTTGGCGAGCCTGTCGGAGGGCAAGGTTGACGAATTCCTTAAGATGCACCGACTTTCAATCGACGACATTCTTCAGGAGTACTCCGAAGAGCCCAAGACTCCGGGATCGAGCTAAGCCCGGCCTCGGAGGGAGGCAGTTTGACCCTTCCCCACACCACACGCTAGAATAGTTGAGTTTGCCTGTACTTGCGGCTCCGTTCTGGGGCCGTCCGCTACGTTCGCGAGGAGCGCCGACGCGGAAAGCAGCAAGCAAGGAAATCCAGCAGATTCCACCCCTTGCACCGGAGTGCGAGGATACGTTGTTGACGGAGGCATAAGTATGTACGCGGTCATCCGCGCCGGTGGCAAGCAGTACCGGGTGGCGCCGGGCGATGTAATTCGGGTCGAAAGCCAGGGCACCGGCACCGACGGCAAAATTGAATTCAGCGATGTGCTCGCGGTCTCGGCCGAGGCTGGCCAGATCGGCGTGCCCAAGTCGGGCGCGCAGGTGACCGGGGAAATCGTCGAGCAGGGCCGCGAGAAAAAAATCCTCGTCTTCCATTACAAGCGCAAGAAACAATACAAAAAGCTGCGTGGACATCGGCAGAACTACACTGCGGTGCGGATTGTCGAAATTGCGTTCGACGGCCAGAAATTCAAGGCCCCCGAGTTGGAGAAAAAGGCGCCGAAAGTGAAGAAAGCGGCTCCTGTGGAGACGGCCGAAGTAAAGACAGGCAGGACTAAGGCGGCGCACAAGAAGGCCACAGCCAAGCCGGCGCATAAGAAGGCGCAAAAGAAAGCCGCGCCCAAGAAAAAGAAGTAGAAGGGGAGGGCAAGATGCCCTCAGGACAGCCGGCGGGACGCCGGCGCTACAAAGTTATAGATCGAGGAACTTATGGCACATAAAAAAGGGCAGGGCACATCGCGCAATGGCCGCGATTCGAATTCGCAGCGGCTGGGGTTTAAGGCTTTCGGCGGACAACTGGTTCCGGGTGGCACCATCATCGTGCGGCAACGGGGCACGCGGGTGAAGCCGGGGCTGAACGTCGGCCGCGGCAAGGATGACACGTTGTTTGCCAAGATCACTGGCCGCATCAAGTTCATGGACCGGGGGCAGATGGGCAAGTTTGTCATCGTCGAGCCGGTGGAAGCGAAGTAGACGCGGGCGAGGGCGCCCGCGCCACACGAGCACAGATTCAGCCTCGCCTTCGGGCCGAGGCTTTTGTTTTTGCCAACGACCGACGACGAGTGACCAACGACAGTGTTTATCGATGAAGCCACAATTCGAGTGAAGGCGGGCGACGGCGGCAACGGCTGCATGGCGTTCCGGCGGGAGAAGTTTGTCCCTCACGGTGGACCCTCGGGTGGCGATGGTGGCGATGGTGGCGACGTCATTATGGAATCGAGCGAACGCCATAACACGTTGGTGCACTTCCGCTTCAATCCCGAGTACAAAGCGCAGCGTGGGCGGCATGGCGAAGGCTCGAACAAGACCGGCAAGGAAGGTGTAGACGTGCTGCTGAAAGTTCCGGTGGGCACGATTGTGTACGACGCCGATACTGGAGACAAAGTACATGATTTCTCGCGTGCCGATGAGCGCGTGATCATTGCGCGTGGTGGACGCGGCGGACGAGGCAATGCGCGTTTCGCGACTTCCACCCATCAGGCACCTCGCGAGCACGAAGATGGACGGCCCGGCGAAGAGCGCACCTTCAAGCTGGAGTTGAAACTGCTGGCGGATGTGGGCCTGGTGGGGTATCCCAACGTGGGCAAGTCTACGTTGATTTCACGGATTTCGGCGGCGCGGCCAAAGATTGCCGACTATCCGTTTACTACGTTGCAGCCGAACCTGGGTGTCGTGGCGGTGGGCGAAATAGCCGGAGAGCGCAGCTTTGTGGTGGCGGATATTCCTGGACTCATCGAAGGCGCGCACACGGGAGCGGGGCTCGGCACGCAGTTTCTAAGGCACATTGAGCGCACACGACTGCTGGTGCACATGGTTGATGTGTCAGACGCCAGCGGCCGGCCGGATCCAGTGAAAGATGTGGAAGTGATTGAGGGCGAACTGAAGAGCTTTGGGGCAAAGTTAGAAGAAAAGCCGATGCTCATGGTGGCATCGAAAATCGATGTCGCGAATAAAGACAAGCTGGCGAAGCTGAAAGCCTATTGCAAGAAGAAGAAGCTGGAGCTATACCCCATCTCCGCGGTCACGGGAAAGGGAATTGAAGAACTGAAGCTCGCGATGGCGGACAAGGTGGACGAAGCGCGGAATAGCCGGGCAGTTTCCGCCGACGAAGCTCGCAGCGATCCTTAGTTTAGTGTGCCAGATTGAGGTAGATGCTTACCCAGTAGTCGGCCCGCGGCGGCGGTGAGAATTTTCCTTTGAGCAGCGCTTCACGAGCGCACATTCCGAGTTTAGTCGACGGGTACAGCAGCACTTCCTTCACTGACCCGTCCTGCTCGAGCTTCATCAGGATCCAGAAACTTGCTGAATTGCCAGCCGTCTGCTTGCACTGGCGCAGGGTGCCCGAGTACTTCTGGGGAAATTCCGTGCCCAGTTGCTGGTCGTAGGTTTTGCCCTGAGGCGTGTGCAGATTGGCTTCCACTGCGGCTTGGGCATCAGAAAGGCTGGTGGGCTTGTCGTCGGCGGCAGCCGGCGAGGCTGGCATCAGGCACAGCAGTAGAGCGATGATCCATGCCCACCTTATTCGCATCTTTCGAATTCTACTGGTTCCCTTCTTGACGGTCGCTCAAGCCTGTGGGATCTGGCCGTGATGGAAGTGATATTGCAAGATCTTGGTTGCGAGGGCCGGGCTCATCGAAGGTGTCTCGCCGGCGACCGAACGCACCACCTCGCCACGGCATACCACCTCGGCGGGCGCCAATCCCGCAATTTCTGGCGGCAGCACCAGGTTGATTTCCACCTGCACGTTCGGTGAAATCGGTTCTTCCCCGCGGAACAACATTCCCGAGCGGCTGATATTTTCCGTGGTACCGGCCCGCCAATCGGGCTCTCCCAGCGGCCGATATTTCAAAGGCAAATGAAGATTGAAGCGCTGTGCGCGGAACGGGGACAATCTTCCGCGCGCGGCAGACTTCTGAGCTGAACGAACTGACATGGCGACCTC
>Ga0210406_10000270_pt1 | contig 76224 bp, 81 predicted proteins | sample IncBWC30MmetaG_FD_155454 | JGI IMG/M metagenome (GOLD analysis project Ga0210406, IMG submission 155454) | Forest soil microbial communities from Barre Woods Harvard Forest LTER site, Petersham, Massachusetts, United States - Inc-BW-C-30-M | ecosystem: Environmental > Terrestrial > Soil >...
GTTTCCAGTGAAGCCAGGTCCACTCACGCTGGTTTATCCGAAATGGATTCCAGGCAATCATCGCCCCTCTGGGCCCATCGCGAATGTCACCGGCGTAAAGATGGAAGCCGCGGGCCAGACACTTGCGTGGCAACGCGATCCTGTAGATATGTATGCTTTCCACGTTGACGTCCCTGCGGGCGCATCCGAGCTGCAGGTTTCGCTGGATACCATCACCAACGACGGCAGCGCGGGCGCGAGCGGCCCCGCGGCGACGACGAATGTTCTCGACTTGAACTGGAATCAGGTTGTGCTTTATCCGCAAGGCGCGAGTTCGGATGAGGTGGAAGTTCGGTCATCAGTTTCTCTTCCAGTCGGATGGAAATTTGCAACAGCGTTGACGAGAGAAAATACAGGTAATTCTGGTCGCGGAAATCATTTGGAAGCGTTCAAGCCGGTCTCCTTGACTACGCTGATTGATTCCCCACTCATTGCGGGACAACACTACCGCAAGATCGAGTTGACCAAGCCAGGAGAAACGCCGATGCATGTCATCGACATGGTCAGCGAAAGCGAAGCTGGACTGGCGATGACGTCCGCGGACGAAGCTGCGTATCGCAAACTGGTGGCGGAAACTGGTGCGCTGTTCGGGGCGCGTCACTATCTCGAATATCATTTTCTTCTGACGCTCAGCGACGACGGTGGTCATCACGGCGTGGAGCATCACCAGTCCAGCGACAACAGCGTGGGTGAGCGCACACTCATTGATCCCGATCTCCACCTTTCGGAATCCGGTCTGCTGCCGCATGAGTTCACCCATTCCTGGAACGGCAAATATCGGCGGCCTTCGGGATTGGCGACCCGCAATTACCAGGAGCCGATGGTTGGCGATCTGCTCTGGGTTTACGAGGGGCTGACGGAATATCTCGGCAATGTGCTGACGGCGCGCTCCGGGCTTTGGTCGCCCGAACAATATCGCGAAGCTTTGGCGGCAACCGCCGCGATGCTCGACCATCGCGCTGGACGCACCTGGCGGCCGCTCGAGGACACGGCGCGCTCGGTTCAAATTTTGCGGATGCAAGGGCCGGAGTGGCAGAACTGGCGGCGCGGGCTGGATTACTATCCGGAGGGAGATCTGATCTGGTTGGAAGTGGACACGATCATCCGGCAGCAGAGCCGTGGGCAGAAGTCGCTGGATGATTTTTGCCGACTTTTTCATGGAGGTGAGAACGGTCCCGCGAAGGTTGTGCCTTACACGTTTGACGATGTGGTGCATGGGCTAAATCAGGTCGCGCCGTATGACTGGGCGAATCTTTTGAATGACCGGGTTCATTCAACCGGCGATCGCGCGCCGCTTGGCGGCATTGAACATGGCGGATGGCGTGTGGTCTACAACGACCAGCCCAACCTGTTCATTCATACCGGGGAGAAGCTGCGCAAGTCCGTGGATGCATCTTACTCGCTGGGCTTTGTGGTCAAGGAGAACGGCGAGTTCCTGGACGTGATCCATGGATCGCCCGCTTATGCGGCTGGGATTGGGCCGGGGATGACGCTGGTTGCGATCAACGGGAGAGCCTGGTCGAAAGACGTTTTGCTGGATGCGCTGCGTGATTCGAAAGATAATAAGCAACCGATCGATCTGTTGGTCGAGAATGCGAAGTTCTTCAAGACTTACTCGATCTCGTACCACGAGGGAATCAGAAATCCACATTTGGAGCGGAGCGAAGGGGCCGATCTTTTGGGAGAGATTCTGAAGCCGTTGGCGAAATAGGGTGTCGTTCCATTTTGGGACGGAGTTTACCGTTTAGTACTGGTACCCCCTCCCCCCTCAAGCGCTGCAAAATCCAGAAAACAAACGAGATGTGTTCTTGACGACGTGCAGATCTTTGAGTTTACAGGAGTTACGCGCAAAATCTAGAGAACGCGGGAGTTGCGGGTTTGGCACGGTTCCGTTTCGGAACCGGGTGGCGGGTTGCGTTGGCTTCTGTCGCCCCGCTGGGGCTCTGCTTTTTCATGCGCCCTACCCACAGCTGGCGCTGTGGGCTGCACTCTTGCGCCGTTCTGCGGCCGAAACCCGGCTGGGTGCACTGCGGTATTCGCAGCGCAGCACCGTGCAATTCCTAAATTAGATTGTCAAAGATCGCTCTTATCCAATAGATAATATATCTGTATCTAAGTTATCTGGTTAAAGACCCGGAGTCAATCAGGAAATTCGTGGGAACGGAATGTCGAACTGGCTACGGGGGCGTGATCAAGCGGACGGGGATGGGAGAACTGCCGGAGCCGCCGACGACAGGAGTCACGCCGCTATTGGTACTGGATGAGCTGCAGCCGGCGATGTTCAGTACCCTGACTTTGATGTCGCCCGGGGCCCCACCGCCGCGAACTTCCTCTATGAACGCTTGCATATATCCGTCGATCGTGACGTTTCCGGTCGCCGGAGGAAAGCAGTTATGGACGTTGTTGCAGGTGTCAACGATCGGAATCGTGACTACGGAGCTGCTGGTTGTGACGAGACTTCCATTCTGTGGACCGCTTTGGGCTAGAATCCGCATTGGACTGTTGGGCCATGGTCCAAGGTTCTCAAGCTGGTCCTGGCCCTTGTTGTTACCATGCGTTGTCGCGTGAATAAGACATTCAGCACCGAGGGCGCTTGGGCCCGTCAGTCCGCCTGGGATGACAGTGCTGTCCCATTGCAGATTGGTAGAGCCGCCTCCACATGAGAGTACCTGGTACGAGGTGGTAACGTCGGCGCACGCAATACTCTGCTCATAGTCAGTTGCTCCCGCGCAGGCTGGGCAGACGTTCCAACCGGTGTTGGGGGTGACCAGTGCGGGCACGTAGTCAACCTGAGGGTGGGCCGCGTTCCAGCTGCCTGGAATCGCGGGAGGATTGTCTAGCAATGAGCAGCCGGAGACAATCAAAGGATCACAGTCAGAATGCAGGTAGAACTCCTCCCCAACTACTGTGGCTCCCGCTTCAATGTCACCCGTCGAGGGATCAATGAATTTGGGTGCAGGATTGACACCTCCGGATGTGATAGGATCAGCATTAGCGACCAGCCACGGTTTTACCCCCTTCGGCGCAATTGGCGTGAAATTTTGCACGTTCGCCGGATTGTAGACCTCGGCAGTTGCGGACGCTTTTACAATGGGTGGGCTTTGCCCCCAAATCTTGGAGAAAAACGTTGGCAGGGCTGAGCTTTCCACGGTGACGGTGACAAGCGGATTGCCTTGGCGAGCCCAGTCCACACCATCGGAATCCAGGGTGACAGCGGTCCCGCCAACCAGATTGTTCTGCAAGACATTTTTGACTTCCTTGTCCTCCGCAATCAACGCCCATGGCTGAACTTTAGTAAAGTCCGTGTCCGTGAGAAGAAGAGTAGTGATTCCCGAATCTGCGATCGCCTTGGCGCCAGCTAGGGCGGCTGCGTCGGCGGCTCGCTGAATTTCGCTGCGGGCTACGTACAACGTGACCACATCAATGGCCAACGCAGCCATGGCCAGCAAACTTACCAGCGAAATGGCGACAAGAATTATGGTTTGCCCCTGTTGAGACATGCGCCGCCGCCGCGAGGGAAATTTGTTCTGCATGAGCAATCTCAATCCATGTTGACCGCAGTAGCGTCGCTCTGAATATTTCCGAGAGAGTAGTTGGCGCCGGGGACCAGCAACTGAATAACGTTATTAAAATGCCATTGATAGGAATGGGTGATACTTACAGTCGTACAAAGGGTAATTACGTTTTGCCCGTTGATTGTCGCTGGCACCGCAACTCCGCGGCTAACCGTCAGGGTTGTCGAACAACCGGTGTTTCCACTAAATGTCCAAGCGAGACCCGCGAGCACAACTTGCGACGCCGTGCTTAGGCCACAGTCGTTGATGTGGGCCGTTTGCAGGTAGGAGGCAACAACCGAGCGCACCGCATTCACGGAAGGAGCGGGAGAAAGCGCCAGGTCGTTGGTGGGTTGGCTAGCCCCAAAGCGCGCACCCTCGCGCATGGCATTGTTCAGCTCCTGTTTCAGGTTAAAAGCGCCGCCAAAGTCGAAAATTCCGACGATTAGGACTACGAGCAAAGGCAGAGCTACGGCGAATTCGATGAGGGCGGCAGCCTCGGTGCTTCGGAGTTGGCGGAAACGCTGTCCAAATTTCGGGTCCGTGCCCTCGGCCATGATCCTGCTCGGCAGTTCAGCAGCCCGCTGCTCTACGCGTTTACGCCGCTTGCAGAGGAACTCAACGGGTTGGCTTTCGCAGAACATTGGTTAGTACTCTCCGGTCATCTGGACACCGGCGTTCAGCATAATTTTCTGCAGGTTCAAAGAGGTGTATGGAAAGAGGAATTGATAGGGATATTGGAACTCGACCGAAACGCCGCAAGCGGTCGCACCCGAACTCGCGGGTACAGAGCTGGGGAGTTGCACATTGTAGTAAACGCAAACCTGAGGATCGGTTGCGGGCAGACTACAATGGACCGCCGGCCCGCCAGGGATGCACGATGGGCGAGTAGGGGGCGGCTGAGCGTGGATCACTTGAGTGGGATCGAGATGCGAAGCCTGGAGAGCCTGCTTGACCTGGCGAGCAATCGAATCTGCGGACTGCTGCTGGTTCGGAGTGGCACAAGTGGCGCAGGTGAATGTCGTGCCTAGCCGGGCTCCCTCGCGTGCTGCGTGGTTGATGGTGGAGTAAATGTTGAAAGCGCGGCCGAACCAGTAGATACCTATCAGCAGCATGAAGAAAATAGGAAGCACCAGGGCGGCCTCGGCGATCTCGGAGCCTTGGGTGCTGGAGACGAGTTTTTTCAGTCGACTCACTTCTGATTCACTTCCTGCGCGTGACGACGCGCGCGCCACACTGGCTTTATGCGATTCCCCACGCTTGTCGGCTGGTATATAAAATCACCGCGACCGCGACGGCCACGCCAAAGGGTACTTTCACTAAGTCTGGATTATCCAGGGTTAGGTCTGGCCCGGGCAAGTGCATGGTCAGGAAAGCTGCCAACATACGTCCCAGGTTGCGGGCGGTTTCGCGAACGCGCTTTTTCCAGACGACCATTACGGCGGCCATCAGGCCGTTTACGAGGATTCCGAGCAGCAGCACCGTGAGCAAGTTTTGGGGGCCGAGAAAAGCTCCGAGCGCGCCTACGAATTTCCAGTCTCCGGCGCCCAGGCTGCGGATGAGCACGAATGGTAGAAGCAGTGCCAAACCCAAGCCCGCGCCGAGCAGGGAATCTTTGGCTCCGGGCCAGCCGCGCAGCCAGGAGTTGACGGCGATCCCCAAGGCCAGGCCGGGAACGGTCAGCCAGTTGGGAATGCGGCGGGAGCGCCAGTCCGTCCATCCGGCGGCGATGGAGAGCAGGGCGGGCAAAGTCAATAGCAATGCTCCTTCTCTGGCTATGGCCATACGGTTGTGGCCGTGATTTGCTGAGGCTGCGGCGTCGGAGTAGGCCTCGGATCGGCGGCTCTGCGCGAGCAGCCCGCGCAAGCGATTATGGGCGGATTGTCACACAGGGATGGAAGCAAGTCAATGTTACCGGAGCGGTTAGGGGTTTCGCTGTTGGTGCAGCGGCGGAAGCCGGCTTGATTCGGCGACTTGAGATACGGGCAGCCGCCCACATTGGCTTAAAAAAACAATGGGCCCGAAGATTCGGGCCCGGTCTTCGCACAAAAAGCGGGTCTAGCGGCTGATGGGGCTGGTGGTGCGCTGGGCTACCGTTTGTCTGGCTTTCTCGGCCAATTGTTTGGCTTGGGGAAGCAGGTCCAGGCCCTTGAGTATCTCGGGATCGGCTTCGGCTTTTACTTTCAGGCCTTCCTCCTGGCCGTAGGCATTCACGAAGATTTCGCTCTTGATGTTGGAGCGAACCCAGTCGTTGTTCTGAAGCAGTTCAGCCTCGGTGAACGGAACTTTTTCCGAGTCGAGGAATTTGCGGAAGTCCTGCATGACTGCATCGTCGACCTCGAAACTCTTGGTCGGATGGTGATTGACCATGTAGTGCTTCGCGTAGTTGAAGAAGGCATAGTGTTGCAGAAGCGAATCCTGGAATGGAGTGCTCTTGATCGGAGCAATCGGGACGTCCGGGGTAATGCCGCCGCCACCATAGACGGTGCGGCCGCTGTCGGTGAGTTTGACCTCACGGTTGGCAGCCGTGCTTTTGGCGTCGTCGCTGGGGCGCTCGAAGTAATAGTCGTAGAGCGAGACGTTCGAATAGTCGCGCTGAATTAAGCGCCCGCTCGGGGTGTAGTAGTGAGCGGTGGTGAGGGCGAGCCCGGTATTTTCAGAGAGCGGATATACGGTCTGCACCAAGCCCTTGCCGAAGGTGGTCTCGCCGACGATCAGGCCGCGGTCATGATCCTGAATGGCTCCGGCTACGATTTCGGCAGCGGAAGCTGTGCCCCGGTTGACCAGAACAACCAGAGGATATTCTTTGCCGCCATCGCCGCGACTTGCGGTATAACGCTTCTCCGGCGAGTTTCGGCCATGATGAGAAACGATCAGCTGACCCTTGTGCAGGAATTTGTCAGCTACGCCTACGCCTTCGCTGAGCAGGCCTCCGGGATTTTGGCGGAGGTCGAGAATCAGACCCTTGAGGTCTCCCATCTGGTCGAGCGCCTCGGAGACTTCTTTTTCCGTGGTCTCGTTGAATCCAGTGATGTGCAAATAGCCGATTCCGGGCTTGATGAGGAAGTGCAGGTCGACGCTATAACGCGGGATTTCGTCGCGGACGACGGCAAACTCGATTGGTTTGTCTGTACCCTCGCGTACGATGGTGATGTGGACGGTGGTGCCCTTGGGTCCCTTCAAGAGATCAGCTACGTCGCTGGTGCTCATGTTGTCGGTAGGCTTGCCATCGACTGCGACGATGACATCCCCAGGACGAATGCCGGCGCGATAGGCGGGCGTTCCCGCAAATGGCGCGATGACGATGACCTTGTTGTTGCGCGGGCCGACGGTCATGCCGACACCGTAGTATTTGCCGCGCTGATCCTCGCGCAACAGGGCGTAGGACTTAGGATCAAAGAAGTTGGAGTGGGGATCGAGCACGTGCAACATGCCGGGGATGGCGCCGTTGTATATAGCTTTGTCCGCGTTCACGGGCTCGGCGTAGTTCTGCTCGACGAGGCTGTACACGTCAGTGAATTGACGCAAGCTGTCCCGCACGTCCGAATCGCCGCCTGGGGCTGCCGCGGGGTTGATCTTCTGGCCGAAGACCATGCCGAGAAATCCGCAGGTAACAAGAACCAAGACTGCAAGAAAGAGTGTGCGACGAGAACTACGGGCCATCGTTATAGTGTCCTTCGGTTCGGGCGTAGACATGGCCCGGCCACCGCATCTGAGCGAAGTATAGCACGTCCCTAAATGATAGAACCCAGGTTTCAGGTGCCTTCAGTAACCACTGCCAAGGGAGGAGCGCTCTAGTCCTCCCCTCATGTGAGATGCGCGGGGACGACAGGTGGGCTCGGGATTTTATTTTGAGACACTTTGAGGGGCTTAGCGCCACGCCGAGGGTTTGCGTCGCCAAGTCTCTCTCAGTTGCCAGCGCGGTCTCGAACTAGCCCTGCCGAGGGAAGCACTCCCGTCGCTGGGCCCGCATTGAAAAGAGTAGAGAGTCTTATAAATCTGCGCGCTACCCAGTGCGGTCAAAAGGAGCACGAGCCCTAGCGTCTTCGCTGGCGTCGAGGAGTTCATGAGGGTTCGCCGTTGTGGTGCGATACACGGCCCTCTGCGAGGGGCTTTTTATTCACAGTCCGACCTGGGATCTCGGTCTTAATTTCAAAACTGAACTGGGACTATACATCCATATTCACCTCTCTGAGAAGTGTGAAACGATCTTCACCTTGTGATCGCCTCATCAATTTCAGGCCGACAGCGCGAAGGCGAGTAAGCGTTGCCGCCATGCCGCCGGGGCAGTATGATGATTTGCATGGGTTTTTCGGAGACGATCTTCCTGTTTCTGCTGGCATTGGTCATTTTTGGGCCCAAGAAGTTGCCGGAGATCGCCCGCCAGGTAGGCAAGGCGCTGAATGAATTCCGCCGCGCTTCGAATGAGTTCAAAGCCCAGATTGAGTCGGAGATTTCGCAGTTGGAGATGGAGAATCACCAGCAGATACTGCCCCCCTCCCCGCCCCCGAAGGGTGCGGTTGCCGCGTCGCCCTTAACGTTAGAACAGGGCGTCGGTGATGGATTATCCTTCGAACCTCATGTAGAGCCCAGCCCCGCGGAACACGATGCTGCGATGAAGGCGCCCGATGCCTGAGATCGCCGACCTGCCTCCCGCCGCTACCAAGGAAACCATGCCGGCGATGAGTTTCCTCGATCACCTCGAGGAACTGCGGCGGCGCATCGTCTATTCGATTATCGCGATTGCGGTTGGATTTTTCGCTTGTTGGGGATATGCCGAAAAAATCGTCGGCTGGATGCAGAAGCCGATTATGGAAGCCCTCCACCGGAACGGCATGCCGCAGACGCTGGTCTATCTGAATCCCACCGACCCTTTCAATCTTTACTTAAAGGTTGCGATGCTGGCGGGCTTGTTCCTGGCGTGTCCGGTGGTGCTGTACCAGGTTTGGATGTTCATTTCGCCGGGGCTTTATCGGAACGAGAAGCGCTATGTAGTGCCCTTCATGTTCTCCACGGTCGGCTTGTTTCTGGCGGGAGGCGCGTTTGGATACAAGCTGGTTTATCCGGCGGCGCTGGAGTTCTTGATCGGCTACGGCAAGCAGTTCCAGCCGATGATCACGATCCACGAATATACCGATTTATTCCTGACCGTGATTCTTGGGTTAGGCGTGGTTTTCGAGTTGCCGATTCTGGTCTTTTTTCTGGCGCTGATGGGAGTGGTGAGTGCTGGTTGGATGTGGCGCAATGTGCGCTATTCGATTCTGGTGATTTTTGTCATCGCGGCCATTATTACGCCTACTACGGACATTCTGAATATGTGCATCTTTGCGGCGCCGATGATCGGGCTTTACCTGGCGAGCATCGGCATCGCGTACCTCGTGCATCCAAAGCAGCGGAAGGCGAGGGCCGAACGAAAAACACAATGAAAGTCTTCAAGACTATCGGCTTGATGTGCTTTATGACGGTGCTGGCTTGTTCCAGGCAGAAGGACGCGGCTGCCGTCTCGCCTGCGACGGCGGCGGCTTCCGGTTCGAGTGGCCACATCGAGATCAGGGTTACGGACACTTCCAACCCGGGGATTGTTCCTGCCGAATTCAACGAAATTCGAGCCATGCGATACGTAAAAGAGATCGTGGCCTTCGGGCCGCGTCCCATCGGGAGCGCGAATCATAAAAAAGTTGAGGCCTACCTCCTCGACCACTTGAAAGGCGATACCGTCGAAGACGATGCTTTTACGATTGACTCCACACAAGGCAAGTTTCCCGTCCATAACATCGTTGCGAAATATCCGGGGACACGCGATGGCATCATCGTGATCGCCAGTCATTACGATACGAATTATCCGTTGCGAGATACGGCTTACGTTGGCGCAAACGATGGCGCTTCTTCGAGCGCGCTATTACTCGAAATCGCGAACCAGTTGCGGGGGAAAAAAAACGACGGCTACAGCGTGTGGTTGCTGTGGGACGACGCGGAAGAGTCGATGAGGCTGCCGTGGTTCGATCCCGAGGCGCTTTACGGGGTGCGACACCTTGCCCAGAAATGGCAGGATGACGGAACCATTAAGAAGATCAAGGCGTTTCTTTTGGAAGACATGATCGGCGACGCGGACCTCAACATTGAGCGCGATGGGAATTCCACTCCCTGGCTCGAGGAGCTGCTGTACCAGGCAGCGACCCGGATGGGCTATCAATCTCACTTCTTTGCCCGAACCGTCCCGATGAGCGATGACCATGAACCCTTTGTGCAACGAGGCGTTCCCAGCGCCGATCTGATTGATTTCAATTACGGCTACAACAACGTTTTTTGGCATACCACGCAAGACACGGTCGATAAACTCAGCCCCAAGAGTTTGGAGATCGTGGGAACCGTGACCCTCGAAACCGTGCGGATGCTGGGCAACAAATAGGATTGACTGCTCGAAAACGCGCGCATATTTAACAAAAGCCGTCTTTTGCGCTTTCGCTTTTTCACGATTTGATTTCTAATTCCAGCCTTATGCGAACTGCGAAAGTCTTTCGGATCCTGCCTTTATTTCTGCTTACCCTGGCCTTAGCGCAGAATCCTGTGGACCAAGTTATCGCCGAAGCCTTGAAGCCCTCGCCTCTAGAAACTAACCTGCAGAGCCTGACCGATGAAATTGGCGGCCGGGTGCCTGGGACGTTGGCCATGCGAAAGGCGGTGGATTGGGGTGTCGCGGCTTTTAAAGCGGCAGGCGCAGATAGCGTCCATACCGAAAACTTTACTCTTCAGGCTTCCTGGGCGGAGGGCTTCACCAGAATGAGCATTAGCGCGCCCGAACAGTTCGATGTGCGGGTGGTTTCGATGGCGTGGGCTCCGGCTCTGGCGGCCCATCAAGACGTGGCGGTCATCGATGTGGGCGATGGCAAGCTTGAGGATTTTAATAAAGCGGGCAATGTCTCTGGAGCTCTGTTGCTGGTGCATTCCCAGGAGATGGCGAAGTGGGATGATCTGTTTGCCGAATATCTGAGGGCTCCGGGCATTATCCTTCGCGCCATGCAAGGTAAGGCCCTGGCCATCGCCTTTCAATCCACGCGCCCGCACGACCTGCTCTATCGCCATACTGATTCTTCGCAAGGTGAAATTACCGGAATTCCCATGGTGCTGGTGGCGCGAGAAGACGGGGCACGCATGGCGCGTCTGCTGGCTTCGGGGCAGAAGTTACGCGCTGACCTGGCAATTCCCAATCGAATTGGCGGGCCGATCACAGCGGCAAACGTGGTGGCTGAAGTAAAAGGCGGCGAGAAACCGAACGAGTTCGTGATTCTTGGGGCGCATCTCGACTCCTGGGAGCTGGGCACCGGTGCGCTCGACAATGGATGCAACGCAGCTTTGGTGATCGATGCGCTTCGCGCCATCAAAACGGCGGGTCTGCGGCCGCGGCGCAGTATTCGCTTTATCCTTTTTTCTGGCGAAGAGGAGGGACTGATTGGATCGCACGCCTACGCGATCGCTCATCGCGCTGAGCTGGACAAAGCTGCGGGGGTGGTTATTTTCGATTCAGGAACTGGCCGGGTTACCGGGTTTTCTCTCGGGGGGCGTAAAGATGTGGCTGCTGCCGCAAACATTGTGGTTGCCCCACTGAAGCAGTTTGACGCGGCCAGACTGCTCACCACTGCGGAATGGGGAACTGACCATTTCGATTTCATGCTGGAAGGTGTGCCGACGTTTCTGGCGGAACAGGAAGAAGCGAATTACCTGATCAACTATCACGCCATGTCCGACACTTTCGACAAGGTCGATCTGGCGCAACTGAAGAAACACGTTGCCGAGGCGGCTGCTCTGACATTTGGTATCGCCTACGTTCCGGAACGGCTTGGTGCCCGTTTGCATCATGCGCAGATCGAACAGACCATGCACGAGACCCACCTCGATGAATTGATGAAGACGTTCGGCATGTGGCAGGCGTGGCAAGAGGGTAAATGGGGAAGGGCGGACTAGACTTGATTTGAGTTAGAGGCAGCAGATTTCAAAGTTGGGACGCGAGTGAACCAGCTACTGTTCTGGATTCTCTTCAATCTTTTCGTGCTGAGCATGCTAGTCCTCGACCTGGGCTTCTTGCAGCGGCCGGGCCATGCGGTAAAATTTCGCGAAGCACTGGTTTGGAGTTTTACATGGATTGCGCTGGCCTGTGCCTTCGCGGTACTTATTTATTTTCGGTATGGGCACGCAACCGCGGTCGAGTTCGTCACCGGATACGTGATTGAACTTTCGCTCAGCGTCGATAATCTTTTTGTCTTCCTCCTGATTTTCCGATACTTTCGCGTGGCTCCGGATCACCAGCACAAGGTGCTCTTCTGGGGAATCGTGGGCGCGCTGGTGATGCGCGGCGTTTTCATCGTTGTCGGCATCGGCCTGATTCGGAGGTTTCATTGGATCACCTATATTTTCGGAGCGCTTCTCGTGTACAGCGGCATCAAGCTGTTTCGGCAGGATGAGGCTGGAGTCGAACCGGAGAATAATCCCGTTTTGCGCTTGTTTCGCCGGTGGGTCCGAGTGACCCAAGACTACGAGGGTGACAAGTTCGTGGTGCGCCGGGTGGGCTTATACGCGACGCCCTTGCTGGCGGTGCTGGTGGTGGTCGAAACTACGGACCTGCTGTTCGCCACGGATTCGATCCCAGCGGTGCTCGCGATCACGCTGAAACCGTTTATTGTTTACACATCCAACGTGTTTGCTGTCCTCGGTCTGCGTTCCATGTACTTCGTGTTGGCCGGCATGATGGAAGTCTTTCACTATTTGCACTACGGGCTGGCTGTGGTTTTGATTTTCATTGGAGCGAAGATGGTCGGTTCTGATTACTTTCAGATTCCGACCGGTGTTGCGCTGGGAGTGGTTGCGGGAGTGCTGCTGGCTTCGGTGCTGGCATCGGTGCTTCATCCGCGAAATCAAGAGCATTAACCGCAGAGGACACGAAGGTTCCCAAAGGAAAACGAAACTATTAAGCGCTGTGGTTTTGCTTTGTGAACCTTCGTGTCCTCTGAGGTTAATGGGTTTTCGCGGTTGCTCAGCCGTAGCCGCGCTGACGGTTACGCTATGATGAGATTCCATGACCCGAGTGACAATCGCGCTGCAGCCACGTCCCTACGACGCCATCATTGAGGAGGGCGTATTGGAGGGAACGGGAGAGCATTTGCTCCGCGTGCTTGGAGGGCGCAAGCAGTTCTTCGTTGTGACGGTGCCAAAGGTCCGGCGCAGGTGGGGAAAGAGGTTGATGACATCGTTCTCGGATGCGGGACTCAAAGCGTCGCTCTTGGAGATGCCTGATGGGGAACGCTACAAAAAGCTGGCGACGGTCGAAGGGCTGGCCGAGAAATTGGCCCGGTTGGGTGCGGATCGCGACGCAGTGATTGTCGCGTTTGGCGGCGGCGTGGTGGGCGATGTAGCCGGTCTGCTGGCTTCGGTTTATATGCGGGGCGTCGTCGTGGTACAGGTTCCCACCACGGTGCAGGCACAGTTGGATGCGGCCATCGGCGGCAAGACCGGCGTAAATCTGCGCACAGGCAAGAACCTGCTTGGAACCTTTCATCAGCCGCGCGCGGTGTTGATTGATCCTCGCGTACTGTCCACATTGCCGGAGCGCGAATTTCGCGCTGGACTGTATGAGGCCCTGAAGTGTGGCGTGATCGGGAACCCGGCGCTGTTCGGCTGCCTGGAAAAAGTTCGAGTGAAAGCGCTGCGCCGCGATCCGTTGGCGCTCGAATGGGTGATTGCTGAATCGGTCCGGCTGAAGGCTAAGGTAGTCTCGTCCGACGAGCGGGAGAGCGGGTTGAGGCGTGTGTTAAATTTCGGTCATACCATTGGACATGCGCTCGAGGCTGAATCAGGTTATCGGCGTTTTCTTCATGGCGAAGCCGTGGCGTGGGGGATGATTGCAGCCACGCATATCTCGGTTATGACCGATCGCATCGACGACAATACCGCGCGACGAATTTCCAACGTTGTGCTCGGTCTTGGCAACTTGCCAAAAATCGAGGCTCGCAGCCGCGACATCGTTCGCCTGCTGCACGGTGATAAGAAGACACGCGATGGCAAGATACACTTCGTGCTTCCGCGTGGGATTGGTAAAGTCGAAATTGTGAATGATGTGCCGGAGAAGGTAGTCATGGTGGCGCTAAACGAGCTTCGCCGGTTGTCGAAATCGTGAAAGAACTGTGAGCAATTCCAGTAAAGCGACAGTGATTGGCGCTGCTCCAGAAGGAGCCGACGATCCGGCGTCGGCCGGGCGCGCGGTGCGGGAGATGTTTACTTCGATTGCGCCGCGATACGATCTGCTGAATCATGTGCTCTCTTTCAATGTGGACCGATTGTGGTGGTGGAAGACTGCGCGCGGCCTTGCTTCCATTCTGCAGCGGCCCAATGCGCGCGTACTGGATTTGTGCTGCGGCACGGGCGACATGACTCTTGCTTTGCGTCGACAGGCGGGAGAGTCGCGAGCAAAAATTTTGGGTGTGGATTTTTCCCATGCGATGTTGCAGCGGGCGAGCGCCAAGTCAGCAGGAACGTCCCTGCGCTGGCTGGAAGCGGATGCTCTATGTCTGCCCTTTCCCGATCAGCAATTCGATCTGATCACGGCGGCGTTCGGTTTCCGAAATCTCGCGGACTACGATGCCGGACTCCGGGAAATAGTTCGGTTGCTGCAGCCCGACGGTGAATGCGCGATTCTCGATTTTGGGGAGCCTCGCGGCCTGATGGGCAAGCTGTATCGAATTTACTTTAAACATGTGCTTCCGGCGGTCGGGACACTGATCTCGGGGGTGCGTGGGCCGTATGCTTACCTGCCCGCCTCCGTGGAACGCTTTCCATCCCCTGAACAGATGCTGGAGCGAATGCGTCGCGCTGGATTTCGCGATGCATCGTGGACCCCGTATACGTTCGGGATTGCGGGGTTGTATCGAGGCAGGAAATAGCTTTCTGATCGTACTGTTTGACTGCGCCGCGGCGCTCGCCCGAGCAGACGCAGCAGGCTGCGTCTCTACGACGCTTTCTTCATCATATCTGCGAGATTGCGGATGTCGTTGCGGCTGGCATCGCCGATCACAAAGTAGCGCAAGCCGTCCTGATCCCAGCTTTCGACGTTGAATGATAATTCCTTCCGCTCCTGAGAACTTGATCCTAACTCGCGGCCGACGACGCGATCTGGGAAGATGAAGACCGAGATCTGGTGTTTGCGAATTTGGTAGATCAGTTCCGCCCCGGGCACCTGACCGAGATACGTGACACGGCCTCCCAGTAAAGTGAATTCCGAATTTGGCAATTCGGGCAGGCTGAAGGTAAATGGAATCTTTCCCTGGAACCAGGGCTTCACCGTATGGCGATCGGTAGAAACCACGTCCACGGGATTGGTACTGGCAAGTGTGGCTACATGGAGATCGGCAAGTTCGCTGAAGACTTGTTGCCGTCGACCTTGCTGTTGTCTAACGGACAACGTGATGAATCCAGCTATTAGCAACAGTGCGACTGCGGCGGTCGCTTCGAGCCACATGCGCATCGGCGATCGCCGAGGCTTGGACGCGATACTGTTTCGTATGCGCTCGCGGAATTCAGAGCTCGGGCTGTAACGCTTGCCAGCGGAGTGAACCGCGCGCCTGATCTGGACCTGGCTGAGGACGTCAGCGGCACAGGACGGGCAACTACGCAGGTGAGCATCGAGGTCCCGCATCTCGCTCGCGGAGAGCTCTCCGTCGAGGTAGGTCTCGAGTTTTGCAGTCCAATGGTCGGCCATTCTAGGTCCTCGCCAGCTTTTGCTGCAGGCTTTCACGCAGCGCTTTGCGGCCACGAGAAAGGCGTGACATTACGGTGCCGATGGGAACAGAAAGCGTCTCCGCAATTTCCTGGTACGACATTTCCTCTACTTCGCACAGCAACAGTGCCTCGCGAAAGTGTACCGGCAATGCCTCGATCGCGGTTTGAAGGAGTTGGTGCTGAGAGTGCTCAATGAGAATGGTTTCAGGCATTTCCGGCCCAGCTGGCAATTCTGGACTATCGTCAGAATCAAGCGCGACCATCGCGCTTGCCTTCAACCCGGTGCGGGATGTGAGGAAGCTATTTCGCAGAATCCGATACATCCATGCGCGGAAGTTCGTGCCTGGCTGGAATGACGAAAATCCTTTTAGCGCTTTGACGTATGCCTCTTGCACTAGGTCTTCCGCTTCTGTCCGGTCTTGGGCGAGCCAGTACGCGAAATTGTAGAGCTGGTCAAAGAGGGGCATCGCCAGCTCTTCGAATGTCGCCGCGCTCCAACGCTCGTCCGCCACCTCCATAAGGTAAACCAAGAAGCGCAGAATTTATTCCACGACTCGAAAAACCAAGAAAAGCGTGGCCCTTAAGCCTGTTGTGCTGCTGCGGATGGCTGGATTGAGACGGGAGCGCTTGCAGCGAATGAATCGGCAAACGCATCGGCAATGGTGTAGCGGATCACGTCCTCATAATCCGCGCCCAGAAATTTGCGCAGACGGTCGGTGTTCATAATGTACTCGCCGGTCATGTAGGGCATGGCTTCTGCCGGAATGGCCGAGATCCCCAACTTCCATAGCAAACGCAAAAGCAGGCGAAAGGACCACTTTCCTGGAACGCGCTTGAGCTTGGCGTGGGCCATTTCGATACAGCGGGCAAAGGTCAAAGGGTCGCCGCGTCCGGCAACATTTAGTACGGTAAGGCGCTGGGATTCCGGCTCCGCCTGGCGAATGATGTGCGCCAGCAAGCGGGCAATGTCGTCCACGTGGACGAACTGAATGCGGTTGGCAAGATACTGTTCTCCGTAGGGCAACATACAAGGAAGCCGCTTGCCCCGGTCACGCATTCTGGAAGCGCGCTTGGCGCGCCCGTTGGGCGTGCCGCGAAAGGCGCCAAGCATGTAGTTCTCCACGCTGGCCCCGGCAAAAATATGCGGCCGCAGCATGTAAACACTGCAACTTCGCAGCGCGGGCGCGCGTTGCTGTACTACTTTGTCAGCCTCCATTTTGTGAATCGCGTACGGCAAGGTGTGCGCACCCAACGGAAAGTCCTCGCTTACGGCTTCCGGCAGGTCCGGACCATACGCGGAAACGCTGCTGGGGAAAACAAACCTGCCTACAATGGCATCGTCACGATTGGCTTCGGTGACAGCTTCCATCACTCGGGCTGTACCGGCAACGTTGATCTGCCACATCCGGTCAGGGTCGAGCACGCCAGTGCGGACGGGATCCAGCACAAAAGCCAGGTGAATTACTGCGGCGGGGCGAGTCTCGCGGAGCAAGAGAAATAACTCGCGGCAAGACTCTTCCAGACCAAGGTCCATGCGCACGAAACGCAGGGGATCGCTGGTTTGCGGCGGATTCAGATCTATTCCAATGACCTGATAATCCGCCAATATTGGCAACAGCCGCAGACCCAGGTTGCCAGCAATCCCCGTTACGACGACCCTTGGCTTCTCATCACCCATTATTTGGGGCCAGGAGACGGTGGCTTGGATGAAGGTCCAGTCGGCGGCGGCAACGGCATCCCGTGACCACCAGGAGCCATTTCAGGCCCGAAATAGTTTTCATCCAGGCTGGGAGTAGCGGACTGCTGAACCGTCTGCATTTGTTCCTGCATGCGCTGGGTGCGCAGCGTTCCGCGAATTTCCTCCTTCACCTTGTCCAGAGGCTCGACCTCTTTAGTCCCGACTTTGTAAATGTAATATCCGCTCGGGTCGGCGATCACGGCTGAGACTTCACCGGTTTTTAAGTCCATAACGGAAGCATGGGTTGGGGGCAGGCTGTTGCGCCGCACTTCGCCCATCTTAGTGTTGGGAGCCTTGGTCTTGCCTCCGGCAAGCTGGGTCGCCTCTGCTTGCAGCTTGCCGAAGTCTTCTCCGGCAACGGCGCGCGCGTGAAGTTTATCGGCTTCCTTCTGCATGACGTCTATCGCGTCTTTTCGACGCTTTTCCTCTGCCGCAGCGCTCAGTTTGACCTGGGATGCGGGAAGAGTTTGGGAACGAGGAACCAGGATGCGCTGCAGGTTTGCCTCTTCATAGGCAGCGGAATTGGTATGGTAATAATCTTCGAGATCTTTGTCGGAAATCTGGGCCGCTTTCTCCTGCACGGCTTGATTGAACGACTGGGACAAGACTTGCAGACGCATCAGCTTCATGCGGTCCTCGAACTTCGGTCCCTGATCCAAACCCATTTCGTGCGCTTTTTGCGCCATGACCACTGCCATGACATAGCGCGTAGCCAGTTGCCGGCGGCCGCGTGGGGGCATGTTCGGTTGAATGGTATCGAGTATCTTTTCGAATTCAGCGCGTGTGATCACGGTCTTGCAATTCGGGTCGGCGGCCGCTTTGTCGGCGGGCGGGTGGTCACACAATCCGTTTATCGTGATTACCGGAGCGTCGGGGGCAACTTTCGCAGCCTCTGCTTCGTTATTGCCGGTGGGATTTCCGCCAGCGCTGGCCGGCGCGCCCGGCTGTTGCGCCGGAGGAGTGGATGTTGGACTCGCGGCCTGGCCCCAAGCCATGGCCGCAAGCAGCAGACAGACTAAACTGTATGGCGTCATCTTGATGATTCCTCCCAAGTAGATCGAAAAAGGTCAAGCAAAATCCTAGCACAGAGTTTGCCTGCTGTCGGCGGCTCGGCGGAAATGTATCCGAGCGGGTAGATTGGCGGAGGAAGTCGTAAGCGGCGATAATGCTCTAATGTCCAGTCCGGCAGTGATTCACAGTCCGGCGTCGATGCGCGCGGAAAAACGCGCCGTGGCGGGAAATTCCGTGCTGGCGGCGATTGCCGTCACGACTCTGAAGCTTGTCGTCGGGTTTACTACCGGCAGCTTGGGAATCTTGTCCGAGGCTGCACACTCTGGGCTTGATCTGATTGCGGCTATCGTCACTTTTTTTTCTGTTCGAGTTTCCGACAAACCCGCCGACGCCGATCATCAGTACGGGCATGGCAAGGTGGAGAATTTCTCCGCGTTCATTGAAACCGGCCTGCTCCTGCTGACATGTGTCTGGATCATCTACGAGGCCGTAAGGCGGCTGTTTTTTCGGCACGTGGAGATTGAACCGAGCATCTCGGCCTTCGTGGTCATGTTCATCTCTATGGCGGTGGATTTTTGGCGCTCCCGTGCTCTGGGAAGAATTGCCATAAAGTATGACAGTCAAGCGCTGGAAGCAGATGCCCTGCATTTTTCCACGGATATCTGGTCCAGCGGCGTGGTAGTGGTCGGATTGGCGCTGGTGCTGTTCGGCCGTGTGTATGGAGTGGATTGGCTGCGCACCGCCGATCCCGTGGCCGCGCTATTTGTCGCTGGAGTTGTTGTCTACGTGAGCTCAAGGCTGGCCCGTAGAACCGTCGACGCTCTACTCGACGCCGCACCTGCGGGTGTGCGCGGCAGGATATTGGCGGCTGTAAACAAAGTAGATGGATTGCTTGAGGTGGATCGGGTTCGCATCCGCCGGGCCGGAAACCGATATTTTGCCGATCTTTCCATCGGCTTGGCGCGGAATGTAACCTTCCAACACTCAGAGCAAGTTGCCGATGCGGTGACTTCTGCTGTTCAAGGGGTCCTGCCCGACGCTGACGTCGTGGTACGTTCGGTGGCGCGGCCGGCGCGGAGAGAAAATATTTTCGATCGCGTTCGTGCAGTCGCTACGCGCAACAATTTCAATGTACATGACATAAGCGTCCAGGACCTGAGCGGGCGTTTGCATGTTGAGCAGCATCTTGAACTGGATGAGCAACTGAGCTTGAAGGATGCCCACGATCAGGTGACCCGGCTGGAAGCGGATATCCGCCACGAGGTGCCGGAGATTTCTACGATCCTGACTCACATAGAAAGCGAACCCGCGACCATCGAAACCGGCGATGAGGTGGTAAGGGACGCTCTGTTGGAGAAGAAACTAAAGGCGGTGGCGCAGCAGTTTCCCGAAGTTCTCGATGTTCATGACGTAGAGGTCAAACACGTACGCGGCCGGCTTTATGTTTCGTGCCACTGTACGTTTTCTGACGAACTGCCGCTTTCACGGGTGCACGATATTTCAACCGAGTTGGAACTGCAGTTCAAGCAGAAAGCGCCGGAGTTGTTTCGCGTGCTGATCCATCCGGAGCCGCAGACGGATAATCGAAGGTAGAGGAGAGAGTGGCATGGTTGAAGCGAAAGTGATGTGGACGGACAACCAGCGTTTCCTGGGCCAGGCGAGCAGCGGCCACGGTGTCGTCGTCGACGGCGCCAGTAAAACCGCCAGCAGTCCCATGGAACTTGTCTTGATCGGGCTGTGCGCCTGCACTGGCTACGATGTTGTCAGCATCCTCGGCAAGAAACGCGAGCCTTTCACCAGCGTTGAGGTTCGGGCCGAGGCGGAGCGGGCTCCCACTCCGCCGACGGTCTATACGGAGATCCGGTTGGTCTATCGCGTAAGAGGAAACGTATCGCACAAGGCGGTTGAGGATGCGGTGCGGCTTTCCGAAGAGAAATATTGTTCGGTCGCAGCCATGTTGCAGAAGACGGCCAAGATTAGCTACGTGATCGAGTACGCGTAAGAATAAGAAAGCTGCCTGACACTATTTGCCGAGTCAAGCGCATCCCGTCCGCGGATATCTGTACATCGCCAGCGCCACATTTTTGTGGGGCGTGGCGGCAACTCTCGGGCGAGCGGCATTTACCGGACGACTGCTTCCCAGGGGAGAAACACTCCGGCCCATCGATCCCCTGATCCTGTCGCAAAGCCGCGCGACGTTTTCTTTCATTGTTCTTCTGTTTGCACTGGTGCTGCTTCGTGGATGGAAGCGATTGCGGCTGCCCGCGGGCGATCTGGGTCGGATGTTCGTGCTCGGTATTTTCGGCGTGGCTGCGTCCAATTACCTCTATTACCTCGCGATTCAGCGGACGAACGTGGCCACCGCGATCATCGTGCAATACACCGCGCCGATATTAGTGTTGCTCTATACGGTTGCACGGGGGCTACAGAAGCCGACCCCACACCGAGTGGCGGCGGTCTGTCTGGCGGTGACGGGAATCGCCCTGGTGATCGGAATATTCGGCTCCGGAGGATTCCATCCGGATGCGATCGGGGTACTGGCGGCTCTGGGAGCGGCATTTTCTTTTGCCTTCTACAACATCGGCGGCCACAGCATCCTCGCTCGATATGATCGCTGGACCGTGCTTCTCTACGTCATCCTGAGCGCTTCTTTGTTTTGGGTGGTTGTGAATCCGCCTTGGAAAATCGTAGCTGCACATTATTCCGGAAGCCAGTGGTTATTCCTATTGGTGTTTTCGTTGATCTCCGTGCTCGGACCGTTTTCCCTTTATTTTGCCGGATTGCAGCATCTCGAACCGACGCGCGCGATTGTGGTCAGCTGTCTGGAGCCGGTATTCTCGATTGTGATCGCGGCCGCCGCCCTGGGTGAGGTGATGGGTCCGCTGCAGACGGTGGGGATCGTGCTCGTGCTGGTGGCGATTGTGGTGGTGCAATTGCCCGATCGAAGATTGCACGAGGAGATTACGCTGGTCGAGCCCATGGAATGATCTACGTAACGTCACCAAGGTAACTAACAATGGAAGTTTTCCAGTAGGCTTTTGCGGGCGTACGCGGGATGCTTTGAGCAGACGTTCTCGACTTGGAGTATCGCTATGAAGCGTTCTCGAATCTGCTGCCTGTGTGCTTTCATCATGTGTTCGTTGCTGCCGTGCTTCGCGCACCACATGGCGGTAGTGGTCAACAAGGATAACAATGTGGGCGAGGTCGGTTCCGCGTACCTGGCTAAGATTTTTCGTTTGGAAGTTAAGAAGTGGCACGATGGTAAGGATGTGATTCTTATCCTCCACAAGAATTCCACGGGCGAACTGATCACTCTGGAACGGCTGAGCAAGATGTCCTCGACTGAGCTCAAGTCGTTTATCGCGGCCCATCAAGGGTCAATTACGACGGTGGACTCCGATGAAGATGTGCTCAAGGTAGTGGAGACTACGGCGGGAGCGGTCGGTTTGGTTGATGTGCGATCCATCAATGACCAGGTCAATGTGGTGAGGGTCGATGGCAAACTGCCCATGGAAGACGGTTATCTGCCTCACTAGATCCGTGTTCCATTCCGAGAAGATCGGTTTCACGACTTGGCGCGATCCCTCAGCACCAACAACCGAAAATAATGTCGAGCCTTTCTCACATCCTTACCAATTTGATCCCGCAAAGCTTCCACTGAGGGGAATTTGATTTCGTCGCGCAGTCGCTGCAGGAAATGAATTTCGACTTCTGTTTCCGGGGTCAGTTCGAGGGGATGGAAGTTGAGTAGATGGGTTTCGATGGCAAAGGACTCGGTCCCAAACGTGGGACGGTTTCCTACGTTGGTCACTGAATCGAAGCACTCCTCACCCACGCGCGTACGAGTAATGTAGACGCCGTCCTTGGGGACCAGTTCTTCGTAGCGGCTGAGGTTGATCGTTGGCACGGTGTATTTAGACCCGTATCCCCGCCCACGGCCGGCAGTCGACAAAATACTGAATGGCCGCGCCAGCAGATAGCGTGCGCGGCTCACTTGGCCGGCAGCGATGAGTTTGCGGATTTGCGTACTCGAGACCGGTTCCCGACGCAGTCGCAACTCGGAATAGAGCTTCACCTCGAAACCCATCCCGCAGCCGAATTCCGCTAGCAGGTTGACATCGCCTGCTGCCTTATTACCGAAACGGAAGTTGTAGCCTTCGTGTACCTCGCGCGCCCGCAAGCCTTTTTTCAAGATATCGTGGGCGAAAGCCTGGGGAGTCATGAGAGACAGGTCGCGGGTGAAAGGAAGCACGAGGACGGCATCCAGGCCAGTGGCCTCCAGCAGGCGGAGCTTTTCGGTAGCAGGCGTCAGTAACTTCAGACCGAAATCAGGCCTCAGGATCCGCATGGGATGCGGCTCGAAGGTGACCGCCATTGACTTGCGCCCTTGCTCCCGCGCGCGGGCGACGATGTTGGCGAGGACGCGGGTATGCGCGCGATGCACACCGTCAAAGTTACCCACGCTCAAGAGCGTGGGACCAAAGTCGGCGGGGACGTCTTCGAGTTTGTGAAAAACTTGCATTGTTTGTATGGTACCGACACCCTGTTAACCCTGCGGGCGAGGGCGCCCGCGCCACGCAATCTAAATCTCAAATTCTAATTTCATGCCATCGTAGGAAAGCCGCACATTTGGCGGCAATGAGTGATTAGTCGCCTCATGCGGCAAGTCGTGGCAGATGTGCGTAAAAAAGGCGCGCTTCGGCTGCAGCCGTTCCACGATGCTCAACGAGTTCTCCACGGTAGAATGCGTCGGATGCGGAATGTGGCGCAACGCATCCAGAAACAGGATGTCAAGATTCTGCAGTTTTGCCAACGAAGTTTCAGGAACGTCGCTGTGATCCGTCAGGTAAGCCGCACTGCCAAAGCGAAAACCATCGATCTCGCTCTCACCATGGATCACAGTGATTGGCTCAAAGCGAGCGCCGAATAATTCGACTGGCCCCTCGAGCGGTTTGAGCTCTACCTGAGCCAGACCACCAAACTTGTAATCCGCGTCGAAAATGTAGCGGAAGGTGTTGCGGATGAATTCTGCCGCTTCCGGCCGCGCGTAGAGTGGAAGTTTGTTGGGTTTGTGGCGATAGCTGAGCGGCCGGAGATCATCGATACCCAAGATGTGATCGGCATGGCTGTGGGTGTAGAGCACGGCGTCAAGGTTGCGAATATGCTCGCGGATGGCCTGTTCCCGAAAGTCGGGAGTGGAATCGATGAGCACCGTTTTGCCGCCATATTCGACCAGTACAGATGGCCGCGTGCGGCGGTCGTGGGGATCGGAAGAGTGACACACGGCGCAGTCGCATCCGATGGTGGGCACTCCCATCGAGGTGCCGCTGCCCAACACCGTGAGGGTCGCCTTCATCGTTTCGCAGCAGCGCCGCTGGTGGCCGGAGTCTGCGGCGGACGAGCCAGCGCATTTGTAACTTCGACGTACGCCATGCGAAGTTCGTACAGAACGTTTTGCAGGAAGTTTTGCTCCGCGCTGGTGAGGTTGCCTTTGGTTTTTTCAGACAGAAGGCTAAGTGTGTCGATGGTCTGGCGGGCGCCGATCAAGTCCACCCGGGGTTGTGCACCTTGCTCGTGCATGAGACCGAGTTGCAGCATAGCGGACATATACAGCGAAGCCATGAAACGCTCAAAGGTCATCTCCAGCTCTTTAGTGGAATGCCCGCTGAGTTCCACGCGTGCGTCCAACTCCTTCGCCGACTTGTGGTATGCATCCGCTTGTTCCTTCTGCTCAGCTGCGGTGGGAGCGGGCGGCGCGGGTTCATCCTGCGACGGAGCAGCGTCCCGCTGAGCTTGTGGCGCAGCTTGCTGAGCGGGTGCTGCACTGGAAACTTCCTCTTGAGAAACCTCTTGGCGAATCTCGCCCTCGGACGTAAACAAGCGCCGGTCGGTGACGGTGAAACTTTCCTGCTTCTTTTCGGCCATGGATTGTCCCTTCAAATGATTACAGGTTTTCGTGTTGGAATATTTCTGAAAACGGCAAAGCCGCGACTGAAAGCTGGATGCTGCCCACCTGAAATTTCTTGCCCGGAGTTGCAACCTCGCGCCGGATATAACCGAGCGCCACGGGCCGCTCGCCGCCAGCGAGGGGTAGGGAAGCGACACTAGTGATCTCGCCAATATCCCTACCGTCGGACTGAATCTTCGTACCTGCCTCTGGCAGCGTACCGTGAACCTCGAACCCGGTGAATTTGCGATGAACGTTGCCACGGGAACGAATGCGCTCCACGATCTCCTGTCCGATATAACAGCCCTTGCTGAAGTGCACAGCGCGCTCCTGCTCAGTTTCCTGCGGCAAATCACGCTCGCGGATGTCCTGCCCGTAACGCGGAATTCCTGCAGCGATGCGAAGCAAATCCAATGCGGCTGTGCCGACGCGTGTTGCTCCGGCCTTAATAAGGGCTTCCCGAACAAGCGTCACCTGATCCGGCGACAGCCACAACTCATAGGATTCGACGCTCGCGTTGTCCATTCGCACAACCATGACTGGCACGTTCTGCCGAGTCAGATCCACGAATTGCAACGGCTCCAGTTTCGATATCTCAAATCCCGCGGCGCAGAGCACGTCTCCCACCTTTGGTCCTGAAACACCGATTGCTGTTAGCCTGTCGCTGACGTTTGCAACCTCCACATCGTCCATGATGATGTAGTGCTCGAAAGTAGCCAGCAGCTTCTGCGACTGGAACTGATCCATGTCGACCATCAGAGAATCACCACGGTTGTAAGCATATAGGTCGCCGAGAATGTGTCCCTGAGGGTTCAGCAGAAAGGCATAGACGCCGCGCCCTTTGGCCAGATCACGAATATTATTCGTGACCATGCCATTGAGCCAGCGCATCCTGTCGCCGCCGGTGAGCGCGATCTTGGCCCGTGCGCCGAGTTCATAGATGCCGCAACTCGAGATTAGTGCCCCAAATTCGGCGCGGACGTCCCCGAAGTCTGCAGCCGGGGCAACCGGATTGCCTTGGATCGCCGTGGAAGTCATACGATAACTTGATTATACAAGGCCGGAAGAGGGAGCAGGATTCCCGGGCAGCGTTCGACACCCTTTTAAATTCTTAGCCTTAGCGGCCCGGCGCTGCACGCTTCACGCCTGCGCACTGATACATCCCAGGGTTTTTCCTTAGCGAGCCGATTGGTGGTTCGAAGGGAGGTTTACGGTTGGACGCTCGAAGTCAGTCTCTCGACTGTGTTACCTTTTTCTCCGGTGACTCCAAGAAAAAGAATAGCTGTCATTCCCGGAGACGGCATAGGGAAAGAAGTCATCCCGGAAGCCGTTAAGGTCATTTCTGCTTCTGGTGCCGATGTTGAAGTCTCCCAGTTCGACTGGGGCGCCGACCGATATCTGGCCGATGGGGTCACCGTTCCGCCGGACGGCTTCGCCATGCTGGCGCGCGATTTCGATGCCATCCTGGTGGGTGCCTTTGGCGATCCACGGGTCACCTCTAACATTCATGCCAAAGAGATTCTGCTGGGCATGCGCTTCAAAATGGATCTCTACGCCAACGTGCGTCCAGTGCGCTTGCTCGATTCGGCGCTTTGTCCCCTCAAAGGCATCGAGCCCAAGCACATCGACTTCGTCGTGATCCGCGAAAATACCGAAGGCGCTTATACCGATGCCGGCGGAGTATTCAAACAGGGTACGCCGGATGAAATCGCGGTGCAGGAGGACATCAATACCCGCAAAGGTGTGGAGCGTGTAATCCGCTATGCGTTTGAATATGCCGAACGCCACACAAAACTGGATGCCAGCTCACGCAAGCGTGTGCTCATGTGCGACAAGTCCAACGCCATGACCCATGCCGGAGGGCTGTGGCAGCGCGTCTTCAAGGAAGTAAGTGGCGAATATCCGCAGCTTAACGCGGAACATATGTACGTGGACGCGTTTTGTATGCAGATGGTGCGCGATCCGCGCCAGTTCGATGTCGTGGTCACAAACAATATGTTTGGCGACATCGTTACTGATCTCGCTGCCGGCTTGCAGGGCGGGCTGGGCATGGCCGCCAGTGGAAACATTCATCCGGGTAAAACTTCCATGTTTGAGCCGGTCCACGGTTCAGCGCCGACGATCGCGGGGAAGAATCTGGCCAATCCTTTTGGAGCAATCTTGACTGCGGCGATGATGCTGGGGCATTTGGGTCTGACCAAGGAAGCAAGCAAGATCGACGGCGCTGTACTCGAGGCTGTGCGGCAAAAGCGAACCACGCAAGACGTCGGTGGAGCTCTGGGAACGAGTGAAGCGGGTGAATGGGTGGCAACGCAAGTTAGCCGCGGATGAGCGCAGATAGATGCGCTTAATGTCTGCCGTTTAATCTATGTCGATACGCGTTTCCCGTGGCGACGAACTTCTTAATTGAACGCCGCGCGCAATCTTCGTAGTCCCGCCAGTGCCGCGATGTATCTTTTGTCCATCGAATAGGCCATCGCATAACACTCTTTCGCCTTCTGCCAATTTCGCTTGTGCTCGTAGACCCTGCCCAAATTGAAATGCGGATAGGGACGAGCCTCGTAGCGTGCGGCGATCATCGCTTTTTGAAACCACGGAATGGCTTCGTCCCATTTCTCTTGTTCAATCAGGTAAGCCCCGATATCGTTGTAAGGGTTGCCGAACTCGGGATCCAACTTGATTGCCTGCAGGCACTCGGCGATGGCGCGTTCGTAGTCGCCGAGGAAAGAATACGTCCAACCGCGGAAGGTGTAGGCCTCCGCCGTCGCAAAGGTTTCGATGGAACGGCTATACAATTCGATGGCTTGCTGATACTCGCCTTGCATCTGCAGTTCGTATGCCTTTTGGAAGTATTCGGCGGCGGTTTGACGAGGATCGTCTTCGGACATAAATGGACTCAATGAATGAATCAAAGAAATTGTATCGAAAATTATCGTCCGTGCTTGCCCTGGCACAAGTGGTATTGCTCTCGGTGTCCTGGGCATGGGCGCAAATGTCGGCACAGGCGCCACAGACAGGCACAGGAACTGCGCCGGCTGCTCAGGGTTCAGAGCAGGATCAGAAGACGGCCAGTCCTGACACGATTGGCGAACAGAAAATTTCCCCCAAGGAGGCCGAAGAGCTTTTTCACGACGTCGATCAGATTCTGCAGTTCGCCAGCAAAGATACCGGCTTACCTATCAAGGAGGAAGTAAAACGACGGCTTACCAGCCGCGATCAGGTTGTGGCCTATCTCGAGAAAAACATGTCTGAGGACAAGGACGCGCAACGTTTGCGCCGCTCCGAACTGGTGCTGAAGAAGTTCGGACTTCTGCCTCGGGATTTCGATCTGCAAACTTTTCTGGTGGCCTTACTGCGCGAGCAAGTGGCCGGATACTACGATGTGAAAACCAAAACCGTGAACCTGCTGGACTGGATCGACATTGAACAGCAGCGCCCGGTGCTGGCGCACGAACTGACGCACGCCCTTCAGGATCAGTCGTTCGGCCTGGAAAAGTGGATGAAAGCCGGCGACATCGACCTGGAGGAGAAGAAACAGCCTACGCCTGCGGATATCGAGAATGACGAGGTCAGCGAAGCCCGCCAGGCCGTTGTAGAAGGTCAGGCAATGGTCGTGCTCGTTGACTATATGCTGGCGCCTACCGGGCAATCGCTTCTCGGTTCGCCGCAAATTGCCGATGCCCTGAAGGCGGGCATGCTCGTGGGTACGGCGGACTCACCGGAATTCGCGAACGCTCCCATCTTCCTGAAAGAAGAATTGACGTTTCCCTATCGCTACGGCTTGGACTTTGAGACTGAACTGCTGCGCACCGGCGGGAAAGAAAAGGCCTTTGCCGCAACTCTTGACAATCCGCCTCGAACCACGCGGCAAATCATGGAACCGAAAACATATCTTTCTGGCGAGTGTCTCGAACCTATACGGCTGCCCGACTTCCAGCGGGACTTCAAGAACTACGAACGCTTCGATGTCGGAGCGATTGGGGAATTCGACGTGGCCATTCTCGTCGACCAATATGCGGGCACCGACGCTTCCCATAATTTGTACCCTAGCTGGCGCGGCGGCTACTACTACGCGGTTCGGCCGAAGAGTGACCCATCGGCTCCGCTGGGGCTGCTCTACTTCTCGCGGTGGGCGAGTCATGAAAAAGCGGCTGCATTTGCCGCCATCTATGCTCAATCGCTGGCCAAACGATACAAGCACGTGCATGAAGTAGCGCCTGAAAAGACGGATCCGTCAGGCACTCTGCAGAAACTCGAATCGCTGACCGGCACGCACACCTGGATGACTGAGGAAGGGCCAGTGGTGATTGATGTGGAGAGGGATAGTGTTCTGATTACGGAGAGTCTGGACCAGTCGACGACCGAGCAGTTGGGGCAGGAATTGTTTGCTGCCTTCGTCGCAGCCGGAAAATGATTCTCCTGCTCCTAGTTGCACCCCGGAGAAATTTGAAAGTGCGTGATTGGCGGAGTATCGCGAGAAAGCGCCATTACTCCCCCTTTTGTATAATCACAACTTCGTCATCACCTAACGATTGTTCACGGAGAATCTTTGCCACAGGCAGAAATTGGCATCATCGGCGGTAGCGGGCTCTATTCCATGCCCGGCCTTACCGACGTTCGGGAGGTGAAACAGCAGACTCCGTTCGGGGATCCTTCTGATCCTTACGTCTTAGGCGCGCTCGAAGGCCGCAAGGTTGCGTTTTTAGCGAGGCATGGACGCGGGCATCGCATTCTTCCCACCGAATTGAATTTCCGCGCCAATATTTACGGCTTCAAGCAGCTGGGTGTCGAGCGGATCGTCTCCGTCTCCGCGGTTGGGTCGTTGAAGGAAGAACATAAGCCGCTCGAGTTTGTAATCCCCGATCAGTTCTTCGACCGCACCCGCCATCGTGTGGATACCTTTTTCGGCGAAGGCATCGTGGCCCACATTGCGTTCGCTGAACCTGTCTGCCCTCAACTCGCTCAGGTCGTAGAAGCAGCGTGCAAGAGGGCAGGAGTCACCGGCAAGCGCGGCGGAATTTATCTGTGCATGGAAGGGCCGCAGTTCTCCACTAAGGTGGAGTCCAACGTCTACCGCAGTTGGGGCATGGACGTGATCGGCATGACCAATCTGCAAGAAGCCAAGCTGGCCCGCGAAGCCGAGATTTGCTATGTGACCTTGGCCATGGTAACCGACTACGATTGCTGGCATCCGCATCACGACTCAGTCACCGTCGATCAGGTTGTCGCCGTGTTGCTGAAGAATGCTGAGAACGCCTGTCAGGTCGTGCGCCAGACCGTGGCTGCGATGCCGACGAAACGAAACTGTAAGTGTGGCGCGGCCCTAGCGCATGCAATCCTCACCGATCGTGACAAGATTCCTCCTGCTACTCGTCAGAAACTCAAGCTGATCCTGGAAAAATACCTGGAGACCAAAACCAAGTAATGAGCATTCTCGCCGTAGGTTCCATTGCCTTCGACACCATTGCCACACCTTCGGGACGTGTGGAAAATGTACTGGGCGGTTCCTGCACCTTCTTTTCGCTGGCAGCCAGCTACTTCACCGAGGTGCGTATTGTCGCCGTAGTGGGCGACGACTTCACCGTCGAGCATGAAAACGTTCTCAAGAAACGAAAGATCGATACCCGAGGCATCGAACACGCGAACGGTAAAACCTTTCGCTGGGGCGGGCAATACCTCGACAACTTGAACGAGGCCAAAACCGATTTCACCCAGTTGAACGTGTTCGAACGCTTCCAACCTCGCATTCCGCCGGAGTATGCGGATTCAAAGTTCCTGTTTCTCGGCAACATTCATCCCACTTTGCAGACCGCAGTTCGGCAGAAGATGGACGGAGTCCGCCTCACCGGCGGCGATACCATGAATTACTGGATCAAAGATTTCCGTCCGGACTTGATTGAAACCCTGAAGGTGGTCAACGTGCTCTTGATCAATGACGCCGAAGCCAAAATGCTGGCGCACGAACCTAACCTGCTTCGGGCAGCTAACAAAGTCCTTGCCCTGGGACCGCAGGCTCTGGTCATCAAGCATGGCGAATACGGCGCCACGATTTTCTTTCGTGAAGGCGCATTCGGCATCGGCCGCCATCCGTTTCGCGCCCCGGCTTTGCCCATTGAGGAAGTCAAAGATCCAACCGGCGCGGGCGACTCATTTGCCGGCGGGTTTATGGGGTACATCGCCTCGCAAGAGCAGTTGAATCGCGAGGTGCTGAAGCGCGGGCTATTCTACGGAGGCGTGATGGGATCGTTTGCCGTGGAACGTTTTGGTACCGAACGCCTGCAATCCCTCACTCGGGAAGAAATCGACGCCCGCTTCCAAATCTTTCGCGAACTGACCCATCTGGAATGATTGCTCAGCGGATGAAAGTCCAGTCCGTTCTGCGTTGGGACCGGGAAACCGCTCTGGTAGCCCAGTTTGCCGCTTGTTTCTCGTTCATCTCGTTCGCCTGGTATTTCCAGCATGGCGGCCTGCTCCTCTATGGCGATGCGGTCGCACACATCAACATTGCCCGCCGCGTATTTGATTCGCGTACTCCTGGGTTGCTGCAACTCGGCACTGTGTGGCTGCCCCTGCCGCATCTGCTGATGATTCCATTTCTGCTTTCCGATTCGGCGTGGCAATCGGGCCTTGGTGGTTCCATTCCTTCGATGGTGGCTTTTGCTTTGGGCACAGCGGGCGTCTTCCGCATAGTGCGGAGCGCTTTGAGCGTTAAGTCCCAGCCTAATCCTGCGGCAAGAATTGCGGCATGGCTGAGCGCAATCATCTACGCCGCGAATCCAAATCTGATTTACCTGCAAATCACGGCGATGACCGAGTCGTTGTACCTGGCTTTCTTTATTTGGGCCGTGGTGTACTTCAGCGAGTTCGTGCAGGAATCGTCTTGGGCAGACGATGTTGAGCAGAGGGCGCGGTCCTCATCGTTGATGAAATGTGGTCTATGTCTTGCCGCCGCCTGCCTCACACGCTATGACGGATGGTTTCTCGCGACCGCAATATGTGTCGCCACGTCTGCCGTGGCGCTCAAGTCGAAAGCGAATGACCAAGCTTGGCGCCGCAGCTTAGCGAAATTAGTTTTACTCGCGGCAGCGGCTCCCGCGCTCTGGCTTGCTTATAACGCGATTATCTATCGCAATCCGCTGGAGTTTGCCAATGGACCTTATTCCGCCCGGGCTGTCGAGCAGAAAAGCGCATCATTGTCGCATATTGGCTCCCATGATTTACCGGTAGCCTTCAGTTACTTCCTGAAATCGGCCGAGCTGAACATGGCGGAAGGGAACTGGCAAAGACTTTGGGTGGCATTGCTTTTGGTCGGAACCGTCGCGATTCTGATTCGCCACCGCCAGTTGTGGCCGCTTCTTTTGCTGTGGCTACCGCTTCCGTTCTACATGTTTTCGATTGCGTATAGCGGCGTCCCGATTTTTCTGCCCGTGTGGTGGCCATTTTCTTTTTACAACGTGCGTTATGGGCTGCAACTTCTTCCCGCATTCTCCGTCGCAGCCGCACTGACAACCGGTTTCCTGCTGCGCCTTGCGCGAAACGAGATCGCGAAGGCAGCAGTTGTCTGTACCGTTGTGATCCTTGTCGTGATGAGCTATGTGTCGGTCTGGCGGGCACAGCCAGCCTGCTTTCACGAGGCTTGGGTGAACTCCCGAACCCGCATTGCTCTTGAAACTGAACTGGCGTCCAATCTCACAAAGCTGCCCCACGACTCCATCTTGCTGATGTATCTCGGCGACCACGTGGGTGCCCTTCAGCGAGCGGGCATCCCGCTACGTCGTGCGATTAACGAAGGCAATCATCGTCCGTGGAGAACGCCGGTTGATCGCGAAGGTCTGTGGGAACGTGCGTTGGCGAACCCTTCGCAATATGTCGACTTCGTGATTGCGCAGGATGGCGATCCCGTCGCTGTCGGCGTCCAAAAGCAAGGCCTGGCTTCCGTGTTGTTAATCCGTACGGCAGGACAGCCCGCAGTCACAATTTATTGGACCCATCCTGCCTCTCGATCGGACTCTGCCCGGTAATCTTGCCCGTTAACGGTCAAGGTTAGGAACCTGTTAGGGGGCGAGGTTTTGCAATGATAAAATCCAACCAACTGGCATACTCATGCCCACTGTGCAACACACTTACGACCTCTTGCAAAACGAGATGACGTCCGTTGTCTGGGTTTCGATCGCTCGCCTGGTGCTCGCGACCATCCTGGGTGGTCTTATCGGGCTCGAGCGTCAACTGAAGCATCGGCCCGCCGGTCTGCGCACCAATCTATTCATCTGCCTTGGCGCGGCGATGTATACGCTTCTCTCGGATGAGCTTGCCGTTGAGCACATCGGAGATCACACCCGCATCGCGGCGCAGATCATTCCAGGAATCGGTTTTATCGGCGCCGGCTCGATCCTTCATGCTCATGCCAAACTGGTTACCGGTCTAACCACTGCGGCGACGATCTTTGTTGTGGCTTCGGTGGGTATGGCCGTGGGTGGAGGACTTTATCTGACCTCTATTTTTGCCACCGGGCTCATTTTGCTTTGCCTTTTTTTGCTAGGGCGTGCGGAAGAGCGGTTCGGTTTGAAAGCGGCGGTCCATGCTTACGAAGTTGCCGGGCAGAGTGCAGACGGAATTACCCTGGAGATCAACCGTGTTCTAGAACGTGTCCACGGCATGGCGGACAACTTGCAGATTGCCGCGACTCCGCAGCATGTGCGCGTTCAGTTTCAGCTGGAAGGAACGCGCAAGGATCAAGACGAGGTTCTGCGTGGCTTGAAGCAGTCCCCGTTGTTTGAGAGCGCGATTTTGCTGGGCGCGGTGCACCTTGAATGAATGCGCCCGGCAGAGCCATCCCCTTCGTCAAAGGGAACGCTTGTGGAAACGATTTCCTGATCATTGATGGGATGTATGCCCCCGCCGACTTGGCAGGGTTTAGCCGCCGCATCTGCGAACGGCATCAGGGTGTAGGCGCAGACGGTGTCGAGTGGCTGTTTCCCGCGAACGATGCCGAGGTGCAGGCTCGCTTGTTCAATGCCGATGGATCTGAGGCGGAGATTTCCGGCAATGGCACGCGTTGCGTAGCCGCCCATATCTGTTCCGAAAAGAGCAAAGAAAAAATCGTGATACGGACCGGCGCCGGGCTGAAGACTTGCAATTTAACCTCCCGTAGCGGCACTCAGTACGAATTCGAGATCGCCATGGGCCAACCGGAAGTCGGCATTGATTTTCCCGTCAAACTGGCTCTTCGCGAAGTGCATGGTATACCGGTTTCAATGGGCAACCCGCACTACGCAGTTTTTGTGGACGAATTTGCTGCGGGTTGGCAGGTCGACGCAGCCGAGATCGGACGCAGCCCTAACTTCAAGCATGGGATTAACGTTGAGCTGGTGAAGCCAGTTGATAAAGGAAATATCGACGTCCGCTTCTTCGAGCGCGGAGTCGGTGAGACCCAGTCCTCCGGAACCGGTTCGTGCGCCGCGGGGGTCGCTGCCATCGTCGCTAAGAAGGCGGAGTCACCGCTTCGAGTTCATGCTCCTGGAGGAGTGCAAACCGTGCGGTGGGAGCAGGAGGTCTATCTGCGAGGCACGGCCCAACTCGTCTGTCGCGGCGAATTTCTCGTTTAATCAACAAGGCACACGTAGGCCTGGACGCCTCGTCCGGGCAGCCGGGCGAAGCGAGGTCAAGTTCATAATCAGGAGATAAGAAGTCACCGAAGTAACGAATTCGGTCTTTCAACGGCCTGTTAAAATTGACACTCTTCGAATGATGGCTGTCTGATCCCGATGCCGCCAACCCCGCCCATCCCGCGCATCAAGCCGCCCGCGCTTCAGTCGGGCGACACGATTGGAATCATTGCTCCCGCCAGTAACATTAAACGAGAGTTGCTGGAAGCTGGTTGCGATGCGCTTCGGAGACTTGGATACAAGCCTTTCTATTTCGATTCCATTCTTGACAAGGATCTGTATTTTGCCGGTTCCGTCGAGCGCAGGGCACGCGAACTGGAGGAAATGTTTACGCGGGATGAGGTCCGCGCAATTGTCTGCGCCCGCGGCGGATACGGGGCCAACTATCTTCTTGATACCCTTAATCTGGAGAAGATCGCGTCGTACCCCAAGATCTTCATCGGCTACAGCGACGTAACTACGCTATTGACCTACATCCTTGATTCAGCCCGCGTTGTAACTTTCCATGGTCCCATGGTCACGAAAGATTTCGCTAACGGGGATGGCGTCGATTTAAGTTCGTGGGAAGCAGCGCTCGCTGGAGCTTCCGAATGGGCACTGAATCTCGGACAAGAATCGGGGGCAAAATCTGTGGTAGATGGGTCCGCCGAAGGAGTTCTGTATGGAGGCTGTCTTTCAATGCTGGTTGCTTCTTTGGGCACGCCATATGAAATCCACACGGCGGGCACGATATTGTTTATTGAAGACGTGGCGACAAAGCCTTACCAGATCGATCGCATGTTGATGCAACTCAAATTGGCGGGCAAGCTCACAGACGTTCGTGGCATTGTATTCGGCGAGATGTTGGACTGCTCGCAGAATAAAGACCAGGACTACACCTTAGAAGAGGTTGTGTTACGGGTGGTCGGCGACCTCGAAGTACCAGTGGCGTACGGATTGCGATCTGGTCACGTCTCGCGCGGAAACATTACGCTACCCTTCGGCGTGCGCGCGGCACTGAATGTGGGCAAGAAGGAAGGGAGCCTTCGGATTCTGGAATCCGCCACAACGCCGATTGCGGTGTCGTCGCGCGCATCGAGGTCGTAATGAAATTCCATTGCTGAATTCGAGCCAGTGCGTCAACGTCTGAATGATTAAAACCATGGCCGATAAAAAACATATCCATCTGATTGGGATTTGCGGGACAGCGATGGCGTCTCTGGCCGGAATGCTCCAGCATCGCGGCTTTCGCGTAACTGGTTCCGACGCAGCGGCCTATCCGCCCATGTCAGACTTTCTGGCGTCGCTCGACATTCCCCTCTCCCAATTCGCTGCGGAGAATCTGCAACCGCATCCCGACTTGGTGGTGGTCGGCAATGCCATCTCGCGCGGCAATGTGGAATTGGAGCATGTGCTTGACCAGCGCATCCGCTTCTGTTCGCTGCCACAGATCCTTTACGATGAGTTTCTGCGCGGTAAAGAAGTGCTGGCGGTCGCGGGCACACACGGCAAGACCACGACGACCTCGATGCTGGCCTGGATGTTTCACACGGCGGGATTGCAGCCCTCGTTCCTGATCGGCGGGATTGCGGAAAACTTCGGCAGTAGTTTTCAACTGGGACAGGGCAAGCACTTCATTGTCGAAGGCGATGAGTACGATACGGCTTTCTTCGACAAAGGTCCGAAGTTCCTGCACTACTTTCCGGACTCGGTCATCCTAACATCGGTGGAATTTGATCACGCCGATATTTACAAAGATCTCGATGCCGTCGAAACCGCATTCAAGCGCCTGGTCAATCTCGTGCCTGGCCGCGGCCGCATCATCGCCTTCGACAGTGGGGCAAGCCTCGAGCGTTGTCTCGCCCGCGCTTTCTGCCCGGTGGAACGATATGGCTCCGGTGCGAATGCAAGCTGGCGAATCACGGATCTGCATCTGGAACCGGGGCGGACAGCGTGGTCGGTAGTACGCGACGGAGAACCGTGGGCGAAGTTTGAGTATGCTGTGGCTGGCGAGTACAACGTATGGAACGCGACTGCCGCCGCGGCGATGGCTGCCGGCTGCGGAATTCGTCCGGAAGAGATTTCAGCCGCTTTGAAGACTTTCAAGAGTGTGAAGCGTCGTCTCGAAGTCCGCGCCAAGGTAAACGGAATTACGATCATTGATGATTTTGCGCATCACCCTACAGCAATTGCGGGTACGCTCACCGCGTTGCGATCGAATTATCCCGGAGCGCGCTTGTGGGCGATCCTCGAGCCGCGCTCGAATACTCTGCGGCGCAATGTGCTGCAAAATGAGTTGGCGAATAGTTTGGCCCTCGCCGACGAAGTGGTCGTAGCCAACGTGTTCAAGTCGGAAGCGATTCCGGAGGCCGAGCGCTTGGACTTGGCCGCAGTGGCGGCGCAGATTCTAAAGCACGGCCGGCGGGCGCGCATTGTTCCGACCGTGGATGGCATTGTGCAACTAGTCGCGCCCGAGCTGCGATCGGGCGATGTCGTGGCCATTCTTTCCAACGGGGGTTTTGGCGGCATTTATGAGAAGCTGCCGGAGCGCCTGAAGTCGGTCGGTGCCAACAATCCGCAAAGTTCTGGAACCATTACCAAGGTGATGCTGAGCTGAGCGACGTGGACAAATTCGAGCCACATACAGTCCGTGCCATTTCGCCCAAAGACGAAGCTCACTCGTTTGGAAACGTGCGCGCATGATTCGCACCCTCGTCATGTTAGGTTTCTGGACCGCTCTGCTCCCGATAGCGGCGCTGATCGGTTTTCCCTGGACGCTAATCACCGGGGACGTCAGCTTTCTGTATCGCATGACTATGTGGGGCGCGTGGACCGGTGTGAAACTTGCTGGAATTCGGGTGGAAGCCGTAGGCCTGGACAAGATCGATCATGCCCGCACCTATATCTTTATGTCCAATCACGTCTCCAATGTTGATCCCCCGATACTGATGCCGCTGATTCCGCGCCGCATGTCGGTCATGGTTAAGAAAGAGTTGTTTCGCTATCCGATATTGGCGAGGCTTATGCGGTTCGGATCGCTCGTCCCCGTGGATCGCGGAAATCGGGAATCTGGCATCTCCGCGGTCCGGGCCGCTGCGGAAGTAATTCGTCAAGGCATCAACATGACCATCTACGTCGAAGGGCACAGGTCCTTCGATGGCAAGCTGCTTCCTTTCAAGAAAGGGCCGTTTTATTTGGCCGAGGGATGTGGCGTGCCAATTGTGCCGGTAACCATCGTGGGCACGCACTATGTGATGCCCAAGAAGAGATTCGCGATCAGGCCTGGGACCGTCACAGTGATCTTTCACGATCCCATCGAGCCTAAAGATTTCGGAAGCCGTGACTGTTTGATGGCGAAAGTTCGGAAGGCAATCGACAGCGGATTGCCGGTGGAGCTTCAAGAATCAACCTCAATAACCACGAAGGACACTAAGATCCACGAAGGAAAAGCTTCGGCCTGACCTGTTTTCCCTTGTGCAACTTCGTGTCGTTTGTAGTTCAGGTTTGCGAATCTTTGCCCCTAACTGCCTTTGCGATCTCAGGCAATCGGCTCATCAAGGCTGAGACCTTCAGCCACAACTTGTGATCGATAGCAGGAGTGCCGCTGACAATCGCTCCGGCCGGAATGTCGCCAGCAACGCCACTTTGCGGGGTGACGATGGCGCCATCGCCAATTTTGCAATGACCGACGACACCCACCTGCCCGGTCAGAATTACACGGTTGCCAACTTGGGTTGAGCCGGCGAGCCCGACTTGCGAAGCCAGCAGCGAATGCTCGCCGATGCGCGAGCCGTGTCCAACCTGCACCAGATTATCGATTTTCGTGCCTTTGGCAATATGAGTTTCTCCCACGCTGGCGCGATCGATGCAGGAATTGGCCTGAATTTCCACGTCGTCTTCGATGACGACCGGCATCGGCTGCGGGATCTTGTGCCAGTGGCCGAGATCGTCTTTGGCGAACCCGAAGCCGTCCGCTCCAATGACGACGCCATTCTGCAGCAGCACGTTATTTCCTAGACGGCAGTTCTCGCGGACGACCGCATGAGCGTGAGCCAGGAAGTTGTCTCCGATCTTCGCCCCACGGTAAATGACCACGTGCGCGAGCAGCACGGCGTTCTTCCCAATCTCGACGTCTTCGCTTATTACCACATACGGCCCAATATGTGCGCCTTCGCCGACCTTGGCGGAAGGATGAATCAATGCAGTCGGATGAATTCCTGGCGCGTAGACGGCAACCGGATGGAAAAGAGCGATGGCGCGGGCGAAAGCCAGATACGGATTCCGGCTGCGCAACATGGGCGTTGCGAGAGCAGGGAAGTCTTCGGCGACGAGGACCGCCGATGCTTTCGTCTTGCGGGCGGCAGCCGCGTACTTTGGGTTAGCTACGAAAGTAAGCTGGCCGGGACCGGCTTGTTCAATTCCGGCGACGTCCGTGATCTCGGCATCGGGCGAACCATTTTCGAGGCGTGCGTCCAGCGCAGAAGCAATCTGTACAAGTTTCATTTGAGTGTCCGCAAGAGCGAGAATGGTGATTGTAATAGAGGCGCAGTCGAAGCGGAAAGGATCGCAAAGCACCAAGGGGATGCGGACCAGCCCAAACCCGCTGACCGGATTTGCCCCCTCGTTGGCAGCGTGGAAGGGTGCCGGCCCGCATCCCGGATGGGCTCTCCCTTGTATATGAAGGCGTAAAATCGCGAGAAAAAGGCTCAGGAAAACCAAAACTCTTCCTGCCGTAGGTCCATTCGGATAACGATTGCCGGCAGAACAGCGCCATCCGCCGACCTCTTGAATTGATGGGTTAGGTGCACACTAGCGAACTCGTACGATGTCTTGCCGCCGGCGCGGACAAATTGAAGGTCAGGAAGACAAAGCACTGGGGAATCGCGTTTGAAAGTCGAGAAGACCAACCCATTCCGGTGTTACGGTGATGCGCACCATGGTGGAGATCAGACCCCCAAGCTTTTCGACCCAGGCTTGGCCCTGTTCGCGTCCGAAGTATCGTTCAGCAGCTTTGGCGTATTCCGGCACGATTCCGTCGACGGTCTGGAGGCGTGCGCTGCCGCGTATCAAAAGCACTTTGTGCGGAAAGACATTGTCATCGATGGTGAGCGACACTTTTGGATGCTTGGCCAGGGCTTTCAGTTTCGGCGCCTTCGGTGGACTTGCCAGTACCAGCTCGTGGCCGTTCCAGTGGAACCAGATAGGAATGACTCGGGGCGTCCCGTCGGTCCAGACATAGGCCAATCGAGCGGGAATCTTCGACTCCAAAAGTTCCTTGGAGGCGGCGTGCTGCAGGAGCCCTAGATCTCCCTGAGTGACTTTGACCGGCATAGTTCGCTCCTTGTGTTGGCCCTGCGCCAATCGCGGTGTTCAATCGATCACAACTCGATTCGGAGAGGATTGTGCGCCTACTCTTAGCGGAGGTCAAGAGTGGGCGGCTATATCTGGCCTGCAGCGGGGTGAACAGGGTCGCGGTGGTGGATGTGAGCAGATAGGCAAATGCTCACTACTCCAACGGGCGGCGGAAAGGGCAAATAAGCCTCGCTTATGCCTTCTATCAACTTAAGCTGCAAAGAGATTTCTGATGATTGTGATAAGAACAATGCATTGGACCGCGGCCTATTCCGGCGCAGCGGGAATATGTTATTTCTTGTGTCGGCGCCCCCATCGGCTTGGAATCGGAGTGTGAGAACCCATCGCCGAGTAGAATGAAATGAATCTGTAGTACTGCGGGAGAATGAGAACTTAGTGGGCTGAACTCCCGACTTCTGAAATTCGAAGTAACGATCGACACCAATCACAATGACCAAAGTCGAAGCAGTTATCCAAGTTTCAAAGTTGGAAAGCGTGAAGACGGCGTTGCACGAAATTGGTATCGAGGGCATGACCGTGCTCGAGGCTCGCGGCCACGGACGGCAGAAAGGGCACACCGAGTTTTATCGCGGCCGGGAATATGCGGTGGATCTTATCCCTAAGATCAAGCTCGAACTCGTGATCGGCGACGCGCTGGTCGAGAAAGTCGTACAGGCCATTTCCGCGGCAGCCCGCACTGGCAAAATCGGCGATGGAAAGATTTTTATTTCTCGCGTGGATGAGATCATTCGGATTCGCAATGATGAGCGCGGCGAGGATGCTCTGTGAGATCTGAAGAACAGGCACGAGGAGCGTACATCGAATCAGCGAGTCACGAAAAACGCTGCTAAGTGCGTGAGGTTTGGCCCGGATCAAATAACAAAATGACCACGGCAGGCTCATACAGAGGATCGCCGCGCCTCCGGCAAGAGTTTGCTTCGTGGGAAATGGCTCTGCGGCTATTCGCCCAGCGACCGCTGGGGCAAGAGACTGCTCAAGGAAGAAAAAGGGCACAAGGTTCTGTGCCCTTTTCGACTGAAGCGAAGCAGTTTCCTTACTGTCCGATGAACGTCATCCCGTGCGGACTAACCATGCCGGTGACGATAGGCGTGAGATCGCCGGTGTGAGGATCGAGCCGGCCCACAAAAGTCGGTCCTGCAGAATAGGCTTCGCTCGGTCCGAAAAACGGCGCTGTGATGGAGTAAATGGTCTCGCCATCGCGATCCGAAACCAGAATCACGCCTTGCGATGAGCTTGCCAACACCGTGTCGTCAATCTGAGTAGCGTTGCCGCCAGAGGTCAGCGCCAGGTGAAATACGCCCTGATCCTTGAGTCCGGGATGGTGAACGAAGATCAGTTCAGCATCGGCCTGACTGTCTAAGACCAGATCACCCTCCGGATCGCTGATCATGGAATCCGGATCCTGAAGATTGAGTTGAACCGGGTTGCCCGTAGTGATATCCGTTGCCATTGCGTCCCCGAGAATAACCGGCGTGACATCCACGCTATGGCCCCTCAGAGTGGCTTTAACGATGGCCTGCTTGGTATTCGGGTTGTTGGATGGATTGGATGCGCTGATATAAACGTCATCTCCGACAAACGCTATGTCGTCGTATCCGCCACCGTGGGCTGGTGTCTCGAAGGTATATTTCTTAGAGTGCCAATTCTTGGGATCGATGATTAGCAGGTACGGGTTGGCATCCTCGTTTTGCAAGGCCCACAAGAGGTTGTGTTTCGGGTCCACCTTCAGTCCATCGTTGTGGCCGCGGATTTTCATTTTATGAAGTAATGTTCCGTCCATGGCATACTCGACAATCGTGCTGAAACCAAAAGAACCATCGGGCTTGGCATTGTTGCCGAAGCCAATGAATACGAGATTGTTCCAAACAGTAATTGAGTCGGGCTGGTAGTAAACTTTGGGCACGCTTCGGGCAAACACAGAAACGTTATAGGGAGGTACAGCGGTGACCTGGGCAGAGGCCGTCACTACACCTGCCGTCGCCAGAACCAGTATTCCGCAACTTCCAAGCACCTTGGACCACAAGCTGCTAGCTCGATTCGCATAGATTGATCTCATTGGGGGATCCTCCTCAAAGATTTGAAAGTGGGCACTGAGGGGAGTGTAGGTCTTTGGCCGCCGAGCTTGGTTAAAGACAAGTTAATAATTGGTGTAATTTGTTTTAATTGAACAGCCTCGCACCCGCTCCCCGTGAAGGTGCAAGAAGCGTGGGAGCAATAAAAGATAGGCTGGTTTGTCCACGCCGTAGGCGGTGACTTCGCGCAACGCAATTGCAGACGTCTAATACTTTACGATTGCGGCGAACGACTTTGCATCGAGGCTCGCGCCACCGACCAAGGCGCCGTCGATTTCTTCTTCTGCCATGAGTGCCTTGGCATTGTCAGGCTTTACCGAACCACCGTAGAGAATGCGCAGATTTTCTGCGAACGGCTCGCCGAAAGTTTTGGCAGCCTCTCCCCGGATCAAACTGTGGGACTCGGCGGCCATTTGCGGGGTGGCTGTTTTGCCTGTTCCAATGGCCCAAACCGGTTCGTAGGCGACTACCATCTTCCCAGCTTTCTTGGCGGACACGGCGTGAAAGGCGCGCAAACATTGACGGCGGAGTACGTCCTCGGTCAATCCTGCTTCGCGTTCCTCCAGGACTTCGCCCACGCAGACAATAGGAGTGAGTCCGGCTTCAAGGGAGGCTTTCAGCTTGAAATTGACCATGTCATCGGTTTCGCCGAAATACTGCCGGCGCTCGGAATGGCCGATGATCGCGTGGGTGCAGCCGACTGCAAGCAGCATACCGGGGCAGACTTCGCCTGTATAAGCGCCTTCTTTCTCCCAGTATAGGTTTTGCGCCCCGATGGCCACGTTCGATCCCTTGACAGCTTCCGCTGCGCCGCAGAGATCGATGTAAGGCGGGCAGACGACGATTTCGTCGCGGTCATGATTCGCAACCAAAGGAAGAAAATCCCGAAAAAACTCCAGAGCCTGGTCGGGAACCTTATACATCTTCCAGTTAGCGGCGATTAGTCTCTTGCGAGGCATGAGTTCCTTTCCGACGGCCGTCTTATCAACGCTTGTCGGTCAGCGCTTCCACCCCGGGAAGCTTTTTCCCTTCCAGGAATTCGAGAGAAGCGCCGCCGCCGGTGGAGATGTGCGTCATCTTGTCGGCGACCCCAGCTGCGTGCACGGCCGAAACCGAGTCGCCGCCACCCACAATCGAAATCGCACCCGCATTCTCCGCAATCGCCCGCGCAACCTTAAACGTTCCCTTGCTAAACGGCGAGACTTCGAACACGCCCATGGGGCCGTTCCAGATGATGGTGCGGGCTCGCGAAACCTCTTCCGAGAAGAGTTCCACAGTTTGCGGTCCGATATCGAGGCCCATCATGTTGGACGGGATCGGCTGTCCGCTGTTCACAATGTGGACCACGGCGTTGACCTCAATTCTGTCGGCGACGACGTGATCGACCGGTAACAGAAACTTCAGCTTATGATTCTTGGCCTCGCGCATCAGATCGCGGGCCAGGTCGAGCCTGTCTTCCTCGACGCGTGACTTGCCAACCTGCTCACCCTGAGCTTTCAGGAATGTATAAGCCATGGCCCCGCCGATGAGTAGGGTATCAACTTTGCTCATCAGGTTTCGGATGACGTCGATCTTGTCGCTCACTTTCGCGCCGCCCAGGATAGCGATGAAAGGTTCCTCGGGATCCTGAAGGGCTTTGCCGAGGTAGCGGAGTTCTTTCTCCATAAGCAGTCCGGCAGCGGACTTCTTAACAAACTTTGTAACGCCAACGGTAGAGGCGTGGGCACGGTGCGCGGTCCCGAAAGCATCGTTCACGTAGTAGTCGGCGAGGTTGGCGAGTTGCCTCGAGAACTTCTCATCATTGGCCTCTTCTTCAGGATGAAAGCGAAGGTTTTCCAGAAGCAGAGTCTGTCCTTTTTCCAGCTTGCCGGCTATTTCTTCGGCTTCCGGGCCGACACACTCGGGAGAGAATCCGACGTTCTCTCCGCGGGCCAGCTCCTTGTCAAGCAGCATGCGAAGACGCTCGGCCACTGGTTTGAGACTCAACTTGGGATTAGGTTTGCCCTTGGGACGGCCGAGATGGGAAGTGAGAATCAGCCGCGCGCCATGACGCAGCGCGTACTCGATCGTTGGAAGCGTTTCGCGGATGCGGGTATCGTCCATGACCCGGCCGTCTTCCATGGGCACATTGAAATCAACGCGCATGAGAATGCGATTATCGTTGAGTGGCAGATCGCGGATGGAAAGCTTCGGCATTATCGGATCCTTAGGGTAACAGCACCGTGCACGCGGCGAGCGTAGGGTGCCCTCGCGACGTCCGGCAAGCCTGCCCCCCGAGCGAAGCCGAGGGGAGGCCGGCGCTACAAAAGCTCACAGGCCTTTCTTACCGATGAAGTTGATCAGATCACGGACGCGGCACGAATATCCCCACTCATTGTCATACCAGGAAATCACCTTGACCAAAGTTCCTCCGACTACGAGAGTCATCGGCGCATCCACGATCGAGGAGCGCGAGTCTCCGCGGAAATCGGCTGAGACCAATTCGTTTTCTTCGTATCCCAAATAGCCCTTGAGTTGACCCTCTTGTGACGCTTTTTTCAGGGCGGCGTTGACCTCTTCCCTGGAAGTCTTTTTCTCGACCTGCGCGACCAGGTCGACAACCGAGACATTGGGCGTTGGAACGCGCATGGCGAACCCGTCCAACTTGCCCGCCATCTCAGGAATAACAAGCTTTAGCGCCTTAGCAGCGCCGGTCGAGGTCGGAATCATAGAGAGCGCTGCGGCCCGGGCTCGGCGCAAGTCTTTGTGAGGAAAATCCAAAATTACCTGGTCGTTAGTGTAAGAGTGAATGGTCGTCATGGTCCCGAGAAGTATCTTGAAGTTGTCGTGCACGACTTTCACGATGGGCGCCAGGCAATTGGTAGTACATGACGCGTTCGAGATGATGTGATGCTTCGCTGCATCATAAACCTGTTCGTTGACGCCGAGCACCAACGTGACATCTTCATTCTTGGCCGGAGCGGAGATAATGACTTTCTTGACCGGCCCGCGCATATGCTTCCTGGCATCGTTGGCGTCGGTGAAATGGCCGGTGGATTCAAGAATGACTTGGGCGCCGACGGAGTCCCACGGGAGTTTGGCCGGATCTCGTTCCGCGAAAACCTTGAAGGTCTTGTTGTCTACGGTGATGCTATCGGCTCCAGCGGAGATCTGATTGTGCAGGTTGCCGAGAATGGAGTCGTACTTCAGCAGGTGCGCGAGCGTCTTCGGGTTGGTCAGATCGTTGACGGCGACGAATTCGAGATTGGGATCGTTGAGCGAGGCGCGCATCACGTTGCGCCCGATGCGTCCGAAGCCGTTAATGCCTACTTTAATAGCCATCTTGCCTCCGAGAGGATGATGAAGATACGACTGAAAAGAATGCGGGGCCGGGAATAGAAAATGTTAACAGGGAAAGAGGAGCGCAGCAAATCCAACAGGTGTCAAATGACGCCATGTGTGAGATTAAGGATGTGACTTGAAGGCACTGATCTCAATGTAGACGTTCTTCTTGCTCCAGAAGGGAATTCGCGCCAGCCAGTACTTCTTTTCAACCGCTTCGCGCGCGTGCTGCCACTCTTCGGTTGGGAGTATCCGTGCGGTGGCCTCGAACTCCGGCCCGGTGATTTTGCCCCGGACGGTGCAAGGCGCTACTCGCACCTGGGGATTATTCCGGATGCGCTTGTATTTCCCGGAATCGCTGCGCGTCTTCACATACAGCTTTTCGTCGTCTTCCCCAAACCAGACCGGCGTAGATACGGCAGCACCGCTCCTGCGGGAAGTAACGAGGCAGATGTATTTCTGGCCCCGAATCTCGGGCGGGACGGGCATGGCCATATTGTACGGGAATAAAGGGCCGTCGTCTGAGTAATGCTGTGCGAAGCCACACTCTAAAAGTGTTTTGCGAAGCCAATCGCCGAGGATGCCCTAACAGGCTTGGTACGTTTGTGACGGCATACGTTGCCCGCAAGGCTCCGGGTGTGTTACAAGCCAGAGATGCGCAAATGGATGAGCGAGCGCCTAAAGCGCCGCAAAAAGGAGCCGGAGAAAGCAGGATCTGAGGCCGCGCAGGCCCCCCTGCAGCCAGCTTTTTACGACACGGAACCGACGCAACCAGCGCCTCCAATCGAAGCGAGCGAGCCAGATACGGTGCCTCTGCAGCCGGAGGCAGCAGAGCAACTGCCGCCGGCAGAGTCACGCGCCGTTAAGCCACACCAGGCAGCAGATGGAGATGTTGCCAAACGCCGCCGGCGGCGAGGCCGGGGCGGTCGCGGCCGAGGCCGCAACGGTGCTGCTCAGGTAGAAGCCGCGACGACCGGCCGCGAGCCAGCCAGTTCGGTGCAGCCCGAAGCGGGATCATCGGCGGTCGCAGTCCGGCAAAGTCATGGGACCAGAGCTATACCAGCCTCGCCCGAGGTTGCGGCGTCGCGTCCTTCTAAAGGGGTGGTTGTGCTGGCGATCGGGTTACCCGGATCAGGCAAAAGTTCATGGTTCAAACGCCACAACATTGCTCCACTTTCGAGCGATCTGTTGCGCGCGCTTCTATTTGACGACCCCACGGAGCAACGGTTCCAGGATCTGGTCTTTTCCAACTTGCGTTCTATGTTGAAGGCGCGCTTGATCGCGCGGCGTCCGATGAATCACGTGGACGCCACCAACCTTTCACCTCACGAGCGCAGCGGATGGATCAAGCTGGCCAAGGATTACGGCTACGAAGTGCAGGCCGTATTCTTTGATGTGCCTGTGGAGATTTGCCTGGAACGCAACCAGCGGCGCGACCGCAAAGTGCCGGAAGACGCAATGCGGCGCATGGCGGGGAAACTGAAGCAGCCGACGTTTGAGGAGGGATTTTCGAAGATCACCGTGGTGAGGGTGAAGCAAAAAGATTGACGACTGTTAGTCTTGCTCGCAGAAATATCGTGACTGCGTTATTCCTTTAGATAGGGCAGCAACTTCCTAAATGCGGGAGCGCCCGAGGAGCGCAGCATTTCGTAGATGATCATTTCGGTAGACGAAATCAACGCGCCAGCCGCGCACATGCGTTCCAGACCGACCTTCCAATTCCACTCGGTTCGCGAACTCACCGCATCTGAAGCTACGTGGACGATGTAGCCTTCGCGCAAAGCTGCCAGCGCCGTCTGGGTCACGCAGATGTGACTCTCGATTCCACACAGCAAGACAGTGTTGCGATTTCCGGGCAATCGTTTTAGCTGAGAACAAAAGGCATCGCTGCCGAAGCAGGAAAATATGTGTTTATCGATGGCCTCGGTCTCAGGCAGGAGAGAAGCAATCTCCGGCACAGTATGGCCGAGTCCTTTGGCATATTGCGTGGTCATGAGGGCCGGAAGTTTCAAGATGCCCGCGAGCCGAACAAGCAACTGGGAGTTCTTCAGCAGTTGTTCCTTTTGAAAAATTGGTGGCAGCAGTTTCTCCTGGATATCGATCACGAGCAGGGCGCAGCGGTCGGCCTCAAGAGGACTGCGCGCGATTTCGCTGTAATCCCTAGCCAGCGGAGTGATGTTGCCAAGGGCGGTAACCATGTGTGTTCTCCTGAATGATCTTAAACCGTCAACTTGGAAAAAAATAGGCCATCGGACGGCGAACAGAGACGGCCAGAGGCTCTCTCGCAGTTGTTGACCACAATGCGCGGAGGCCCATAGAATCAGAACGGCAGATTTTTTCGTCCGATAAGCCCACTGCCCCCTCGTTCAATGGTAGGACACCTGCCTCTGGAGCAGGTTATCGGGGTTCGAATCCCTGGGGGGCAGCCAAAAATCATCAATAAAAATGCGCCTTCCAGCGAGGTACGCTGAGAGGCGCTTTTCTCTGTCGGTTATTGTTTTACTCTGGTTTTACTTTTCCGAGACGTTGAGCGACGATGAGTGTAATCGGGATTTTTCGCCAAATGAAGGAACACAATCTCCCTTCGACCAGAGTAGAATGCGAACGTCCTAAGGCGAGAGGAGGATGGCCGTGGCGTATGTCAGAGCAAGCGTAGGCCGAGTTTTGACGGTCATTTCCCTCGCTCTAGGATTTTGTGTTACTGCGGAGAGCGCCCCGAAATACAAGGTTCTGCACAGTTTCATGGGGAGTGACGGGTCGGGTCCCTACGGCGGCGTAGTCCTGCGGGCAGGCGACTTGTACGGGACCACAGCCGGGGGCGGAGCTGGGAAGTGCGGCCTTTACCACTGTGGCGCGGTGTTCCAGCTAACGCCGCATGCAAATGCCAAGTGGACCGGAAGTGTGCTGTATAGCTTTCAAGGCGGCAGCGGCGATGGCAGCGATCCTCTAGGCAATCTGGTCTTTGATGCCGCAGGCAATCTCTATGGCACTACGGACGGCGGTGGCGCCTATAACTACGGCACGGTCTTCGAGCTAACGCAGGGCTCAGACGGCTGGAAGGAAAGTACTCTCTACAGTTTTGGGACGCAGAATGGGGACGGGGGCCGACCCACGTCCGGCCTAGTTGTCGATCAGGCGGGAAATCTGTACGGCACAGCGTCAAACGGGGGCAGCTACAACGGAGGCACAGTCTTCGAGCTTAGGCCTGGCTCGGGCGGGTGGAGGGAAACGGTCCTTTACGCCTTCGCCTCCCAACGGAACGACGGGGCTGGCCCCTACGCCAGCCTGATCTTTGATGCCGAGGGAAACCTCTACGGCACAACCATCGGCGGCGGCAACCAATGCGGCAGCTCAAGCTGCGGCACCGTGTATGAGCTGACGCCGACCTCATCCGGCTGGAAGGAAATCGTGGTGCATCGCTTCGACATTAACGGCACGGATGGGATCACTCCCGGAAGTGGTGCCTTGTTCATCGACGGCCACGGCAGCCTCTATGGGACGACGGAGACGGGAGGGTGCTGCGGGGGTGTGGTGTATAAGCTCACGCCCCAGGCCAATGGCCGATGGAAAGAGACCATTCTTTATGCCTTCCAGGGCGGCGCCAGGGGAAATCAGCCCTACGCCGGAGTGGTAATGGATAAGTCTGGCAATCTTTACGGCACCACCGACGGCGGTGGGAACTCCTCGGGCTGCGGCGGGATCTACAAACTCGCTCCCGAGCCCAAGGGCAAGTGGAAGTACACTGTTCTTCACAGGTTTTCGGGCGATGACGGCTGCGCACCCGCAGGTAATCTTGTGCTCGACCAGAAAGGCAACCTCTACGGCGGAACCGTCCTCGGCGGCACCACCGGCAACGGCGTCATCTTCGAACTTACGCCGTGATGCCGAAGGATGGCCCATCCTAATGGGTGCTTAGTCGGCGTTGGGGGTGGGAATCGCGGTTTACCGCGCTGCAAGAAGTGATCCTAGCTTATAACTGTCGCAAACAGGCCATTACACTTATTGACCCCAAGAGAAAGCTTGGGAGCCGGAAAGAGCCCCGAAGGACGACATGAACTTCGGGGGAGACTACCGGCTCCCTACCGCACGCAGTCATGCCGAACTGCGCGCTTACCCGCAACGCAAACCCGGGAAAGGAGGTTAACCGGGCAACAACCATGCGGGAAAATCAATGTCAACCTTCACGCTGCAGCTTTAACCTCAATTCGCGGCAATTTCGCTCAAACTCTTCTGCCAGATCCTGAGTGTCGCGAGCACGCCGACTGCGAGGCTTTTCCTCTTCGTCGCGACTCGCGCCCAAGCGAGGCATTTCACGCCCGAGATACCGTGCGGCCAGTCTCGCGAATTCCTCGTCATCGACTTCGACTCCGGCGTCTCGCGCAAATGCCTGGCGCTCTTCTTCGAGTTCGTCGAGCAGGTCGCGTAGCAGTTTTAGTTTTTGCTTGGTCATCGGTTTCTCACTTCCATAATGTTGCGTCCTAGAAATCTTCGGGCTGCGGCCTCGAAATTGATCTCCCGAACTTCGTCGCGATCAGCAATCCGAGCAAGCTCGCGTGAACAATGACACGGACGCCCTTGCTCCAGCGCGTGATCGAGTATGCGAATCTCACTTCCAGCTCTGGCTTTCTCGACGCACGCGAGGTGATTCGCCACCAGATCGCGCATTGCGTATTGCCCGTCAGCTCTCGATTCGAGCCTGTAGTTGTAGCCGACTGAAAGTTCTCTTTTCCCGCTCTCAATTTTGTTGATCAGACTCTCGTCGGTCACTATCAAATCGCCAACGATTGTGGCATCTCCATTCTCTAAATCAGGGCCTTTGCGAATATTCTGCACGTGCCCACAGCAGTACCATCGTGCGTTCGACGACGAGACCCAATCGTTTCTTGGGTGCCCATCGACCACGCACTTGCCCTCAAGAGAAGCGAGAAAGCTGTTAGCAAGCACCTCTTCTCGCGGACGATAAACCTGAACGAGATCAGAACCCGACAGCCCTAGCTCGTTGGCTCGGTACGTCTGCCACCCGCTTCTTGCGACTTTTGCGCCCTGCGCAATCAAAAACCCCTCAGGCGTCGAACTGAGCCTCTCGGAGATCGCGTCGCCAAAGTAGGCTTGCACTATCGACCTCGCCCCGTGATGTTTGCAATGCCTGATCCGCGATCTGCGAAGCCGTCTGGCTCATTCGCAGTCAGCTGCGGAAAATCTTGCGGTTCTGGATTTACGCTGGTGCGAACCCCACTGACGCCCGCAACGTCTTGTGGGAAGGGAACGTCGTCGCCGCGACCGCTCGAAACGGTAGCGCTGTAGCCGCCGCCCCAAGAGAGTGTGCTGTCGTGCGCCGGCAGACCAGTAGCGGCGTCGGGTTCGGTTCTGATGCGACCGTGAGCGGCACCGTGTATTTCGGCCTGTTCCTCGACTCGTGGATTGCCACCGCCCACTTGTCGCAAAGCCTCGATGGGATTTATGTTTTTCATTTCGTTTTTCCTTTCAGCGGTACAACACTTATTCTGAAATCCCAACCGAATCCTGTGGTCGGGCTAAGCCCAGAATCGAGCAGCGCAGGAAGCGGGTCAACACGCTCCGACATTTCCATCACCGCGTTGCGATCCACAGGGTTCATGCCAGCGACGCTGACAAATGAATTTGCTAGCGTCGTGGCTTCGTCTACGTCGGCGCAGAGGCGGCCCAAACATGTGCATGTCTCTTTGAACAGCCGAAAGAATTCGGCTCGCTGTCGCCGACTCAAAACTACAAGGTCCTCGAATCGGCTGCGTCTTTCTAGCGCATCCTTGCTATCTTGAATTTCTTGCGCGACCTTCAATTCGCGGTTCTCTCGCTGCAGTCGATCAGTAAGGATTCGCGCATCTTCGCTAAGCTCGACAATGAGAACGCTCTCTTCTGCCGTCGCGGTGCCAGATTGAATTCGGTCGAGCAATGGTTGGAGGCGCACATCGAGTTCGGCTTTGCTGGCGGCCGTCTGATCACGCCTGAGCTTCAGCGCTTCGAGCGTGACGGGCTGTGGAACTACGAATACGCCGTGATCGCGAACCTGGCTATACATCAGTCGTCCTCCTTCTTTTCAGGCTTTCCTGCATTGCGGATCGCATCCACGACTTCATCGAGTCGGTCATCTTCGTTATCGCCTTTGCCTTTCCACATCGCCAGCCATTCGCCTAAAAGCCGTATCGCGTCGAGTTTCGCCCAGAACCGGACGCGACTGCACAAGCCCTTTTTTTGGGTACGGCGAAAATCTAGCGAGGCTATGCTTCGCCTTGTAGCTTCGTCCAGTTGTGGAATCGGGCGAAGCGACATACCGTCGGGCGTGAACAATTTTCCCGGGTCGCTGAAAGCGATGAATACCAACTCTTTAACTAGGCGCGGAGGCTGGGCGTCAAGCTCGCTCAAAATCCTGCGGCGCTCACGGTCGATGACTTTCTTGATGTGCGGTCTTTTCAGAAGCTCGCAGGCCTGTACATTGCCCTCGCGCTTGTAACCCGCTTTTCGGGAAGCATCCGCACCATTGCCTCCGTTCGCAAGGTAATGCCGTACAAATAATGCGGCCCTGAGATCAAGTCCGTCTTCGTCTAGCCTAACTGTCTTCGCCATCTCTGATCTTTCGTAATATCTGCAGCTGACGCCTGAGAAACTCCTCGCGCTGGGAGTGGTAGAAGTACAGCGCACACAATTCCTGCATGCCGAGTTGACTCAGCTCTTGGTCAGTCTTGCGCGGCATCACATGATCGATATCGAACACGCTGCGATGTTTGCACAGCGAGGCGAGGCTTCCAAAATTTATCTGCTCGGTGAGGAATTACCGTGCAAAATCCTGCGGAATAAACTTCTTGACTTCTTCAGGCTGGAACTCTACTGTGCGTCATTAGATGTTCAATAACTATGAAGAAGAAAAAGCTAAATTGGCTCGATAGAGAGAAGCTGAAAGATCCGAATTTCACTCAGGTGGATACGCAGCTCCTTGTGCAGCGGTTGCCACCTGACTTGATGCCGAGACTCAGGAAATGTTGCGAGGCGAACGGTCTCAAGATACGTTGGTTCGTTCAGACCGCGATAGAGAAGGAGCTGGAAGCGCGTGGCTTTGGCGCAAAGAAAAGGAGCCGCTCTGGGATGAAGCGGCCCTCGATGAAATGACATCGACGCTGTTAGGAGGCGTCAACACATGAACAATAATGCTGCTGAAAATCCTGGTCAAGCGCAAAATTCCAACGTCATCACAGTCGATTTCAGCGATATCGAAAGCGTCACTCGACAAGAAGCTCACAGGCGGACTCTTCAGAGCATCACGGCGAGACATTCGAGACATCGGCGAGAGCAAGTACGCGTCATCACCAAAGAAAGTGAGGGTATCATCTCGACCACGTACGAATACCCGAACGGTACGCCCACTTTTGACATGCCTGAGAGTGTGCTCGATGGCAAACTCGGGGAGATATGTCAACAGCGCATGTCGATCTATCCCGTAGCTTATGCATGGCCTGCGCTAGTCACAGCCGCTGGAGCGCTGGTGCAACCTGCAGCAAAAGGTTTTCTACGTACGAATCTCTACACCTGCCTTGTGGGTGATGTTGCGAGCGGGAAAAGCTCCAGCATCGAACTCGCCTTCTATCTGCTCGACGCCAGAGCAGCAGGTGTAGTGCATAGCAAGAAGGCGGGAAGCGCTGAAGGCTTACTAGGGTCAATTGGCGAGCAGACTCTACCTGTAGTACTTGCGCTCGACGAGATGGCGCATCTGCTGGCGAAGGCACAGATCGAAAATGCTTCGTTTCCAACCATTTTGAATTCACTCTTTTATGAGGACGAGCAGGAAATCATTGCAGCACGCCATAAGAAAATTATGTTCAATGCCCGACTGTCGATTCTTGGCGGGATCGTCACCGAGAAATTCGAGGACAGCTTCGCAGCTGAAACTGTAGCGGGACTGTTTGACAGGTTTCTGTTTGGTGTGGCGCCAAGCGACTACGAGTGCAACTATCGACCCCCAAAAGGGGAAGCAGCACACAAAGCCGACCCGAGCAAACCGCTGCTGAGGCTGCCCGAAATCAACGGGGATGTCTGGGAACGAAAAGATGAATGGATTCGCTCTGGAAATTCCTCTCGCACCATCGAAATCGCGCTGCGCGTGGCGGCTATCTGTGCAGCTTTCGACGGACGCAAAGAGCTGAAAGCTTGCGATCTCGAACCGGCGATGGAGTTGGCGCGCTATCAGGAAGACGTGCGGCGCGTGCTCAAGCCTGACCTGAGCAAAAATCAGAATGCGAAAATCTACAACAAGCTTATGAATTACTTGCAAAAGTACGGAGACGATGGAGGGTGGATAAGTCTGCGCGACCTCAAACGTCGCACTCACATCGTCGAGACGTTCGGGCCTGAGATGGTGGTACGTGTGCTCAACACAATGAAAGCGACCGGAGCAATTGATCTACAAGAACGCGAGACTGCAGGTCGATCTGCTGAAGAAATTCGACTGCTCGAACGTGAGGACGAATAGCTTTTGTCACATTGTCACGTCTCAGTGTGTGTGTACTTAGCTAGCTAAAGTGACAAAAGTAGTGACAAAAGATGTGACAAAAGCATTCTTATATGCATAAACACTCGAAAACAACAACACACACTCTCATACGTACGAGATTTAGTGACAAAAGCGATTTCGAGCGATCTCAGATGCTTCTGTCACCTACTTTTGTCACTCATCTGTTGTGGAGGAATCTGTGAAACAACGCGTCGTGCATAGTAGCGCTGGCTTGGGGCGGGGGATTTCGCAGCAAATTGCCGAATTCCACGTCACTGTGAAGCCGGATTATGATCGCATCGTTGCCGCGCTGCGGAAGTTCAAATTTCCTACGCTGTGGACGCTCGACGACCTGCTCCCGATCTGTGGACTGAAGACGCAGGCCGACCGCGTGCATCTCGCCCGCGCCTTGCGTCGGGCCGGAGTCGAGCCTTTGCGCGGAAGGAAAATCTGGCTGACGGACATTGTGACGATGCAGCGCATTCGCGGATACGTGTGGTGCATCAATGGCAACGTACAGGCGCAGACTGCCGGGCAGATTCGCAGAGAGTATTACAGACAGCACTACATCAGACTCAAGCTAGAAGCTAGCCTAGGACGCCCTAGGATCGCCTGAGACGCGTCCAAAGCTGCTAGTTGAGCTAATCGCTGTCTGCGCTGTGGGAGCGCTGAAACACGCGATTTTGGGCGGTCGAGTAAAACCAGAGTAAGACGAGCAGTGTGCATCTACGACGCAAGCGTTAAATTGCAATAGCTTACAACTGACTGTGGTCTGCTTCACAGCCAGAGGATCAGCTGCGACGCGAGCACCACAAAGCGTAACGTTACGATTTTTTTCTCTCCTTCTCGATCTTCTGCCAACACTCCATCAGCTGTTGGGTCCGCCTCAAGTCGCCGCCTCTGTCAGGGTGAATCAGAAAGAGCTGACGCTTCCGAGCTTCGTACAGCACCTCGTAATCGAGTAGATTGGCGAAGTCTCCCACCAGCGTTCTATAAGTGGAGACAGCGGCTGGGCGGTACGCCTGACGTTCTCGATACGCCCTCTGCCTGTCTGCGTTGCTCTCGTATTCTCTACGTCTGCCCATATCGTAACGTTACGAATCGCGCCTAGAGACCGACCAAAAAGCCCACATCATCGTGACTGTGGGCAAAGGACTTTCTACTTCTTCGCGGGCTGCTCTTTGATCAGCGCTGGCAGCTTCTTCAGGAATGGATCACTCTCTTTCCACTCGTAGCGCTCGCCTGGCGACTTGCCATTGATTCTCCGCAGATGCGCACGCAGCTCTTTGGGCGTGATCTTCAGCTTCGCTGCGACTTCTTTCGTGCCTAGCATTTTCGTTTCGTCTGACATGGTTGCTCTCCTTCAGAGACATCGTAGGATTTTCAGCGACAAATCCGAAGGGCTAATTCACATGGAGTCGCTTGCGTCTCCTGCCTCTTGTGGGCTGCGTTGGCTCGTTCGTGACCGTCCGTAGCTCGATGAACTGCAGAAGATCAGCCTCCCGATAGCGCACCTTAGCGCCGACTTTGACGTAGCGCAGCGGATAGCGCTTGGTGGATCTCCAGACCGCGAGCGTGCTAGTCGTTACGCCCAGCACCTTCGCAGCTTGGCGCGCCGTGAGCAATTGCAGTGAATCTTCATTCGTCATGTATGAACTTCTATCAAGTTTGTGAAAGGTTCATCAATGTAAGAAAGTCGTGCCCCCGAGTTTGTTACATGGACCGACTGGTAGAGATTTCGTACTGTAGTTGGCGGGAGGAACGTGCAATGAAAATTAAACTCGCTGATGTTCCAGCCGCTGTCAATACAGAAACAGTGGAACAGCTGTCGGATTATGTGTATGAGAAAAGTGGAAAGCGGATGCCGATTGTTGTTGAGCCCGAACAACTCGAAGAATTTACGGAGTGGTTAAAGCGTGGGAAGCGGTTCAAGTTTGATCATTCTTTCAACGGAATAACCAATGCGGAAGACGACGCATTGATAGGGCTATCACTTATCGATCCTGAGGATCTGCTGCAGGGCTTCACAATTGTGTTCATGGAAGAAGGAGGAAACGGCAATGAAAACTGAAACTGAAGTTGTCCAACAGAAGACACCTGCGGCAAAACTGATCGACCGACTCGACGAACTGGCGCAGAGCGGAAACTACGGCGAGGTTGCTCTGTGTACTAGCAAGGGCCGCATATTCAGCTGGCAGAAGCATAGGCTAGAGAACCTGCAAGACGTATTTATAAACTCTGGTGACGTGTATGGATTCGTCTGTGTGAGCGAAGATGAAATCGACAACGTGCTAAGCACCGTCTGGGTTGAGGAGGACGAGTTGGGTATCGAGAAATTTGAATACACGCAAGCGCTGCTAAACAGTGTCGCTTGCGTGTGGCTAGCATGGAAAGACGATCATCGAGCGGAAGACATCCTGCTAAATCTGCAGTGGCAATTCTGCCCGAAGTGTGGAGATGTTATCAACGAACCCGATGATTTTTGAGATGTTCTGGTGAGTAAGCAGAAGCCGCAGCGCGATAACGTCTCTCTTGTGAAAGACCTACGTCCGCTTGCGGCTTCTGGTTTTACGTTGGTTTGACGGGAGTCGTCTCTTCCAGTTGTAGTAAATCTTGCGCACCGTGTGTTCGGATTGATGAGACCGCTCTCCGTGCAGCGCACAGGCGTCTTCCACTGACTTCCCGTCTTTGAGTAACTGCTCGACAGCCTCATAGCAAAGGCGGTAATACTGGTCTTGCTTCGCCCGTGCCTCTGGAGGTGCATGACGCCCCATCTTTTTTCGGTGGGATTTCAGTAGCTCATCGAATTCTCTCGCCAGTGGCTGAAGTTTCGCAATAAAGTCTTGGAACAAACTGACCTCAAGTAAATCCCCATGCCATTCCTCTTCGTCGAGGAGCTCGTCCAGCCACTTGAGCGCGGAGTTGAGACTGCGGCGCTTACCCATGCGACGCCTCCAGCAGTTTCGGCCGCTTCTTGCTGCTGGCGATCAGCGCACGCGTTGCCAGCATCGCCGCATCACGCACTGGCGCGTTCTGCAATCGGGCGTAAATCTTGGTTGCTGCCAGCGACTGATGCCCGAGCATTGCTCCGATAATCGGCAGCGAGATTCCAGCGCTTGCCATCCAACTGCCCAACGTCCGCCTGAGATCGTGAATGCGTAGATTGCTGATCTTCGCCCGTTTCAGCAGTTGCCCCCAGCTGCGCTTGAAGTGGCGCACGTGCTCTGACTTGGACTTGCCGTCTGAGGGAAACACCCACTCTTTCTTAATGCGCCGGCGACGCTGTTCGAGCACCGCCAGCGCTTCGGGAACAAGGGGGATAATGTGAGGCTTGCGATTCTTGGGCGAGGGAATGGTCCAGTGCTTCTGTCCGTCTGCAGTTTGCGACAACTCAGCCCAACGCATCGCCACAACGTTCCCGCTCCTTGCGCCCGTGAACAGCGCCAGGTAAACGAAGTCGCGCAGATCGATGTTCTTTTCCCGTTTCAATTCGCGGAAGAGCCGCTGTACCTCGTCGGGCTGCGCGAATCGTTCGCGTTCCTGCTCGGGAAATTTCGTGATTGCTTTCGCTGGGTTCTCGCCGTGCCAGCGTTCTTCACTGATCGCCCAGTTGATGACGCGACGAACTAGCTGGATCACACGATTGGCGCTGTAATGACCGTGCTCTTTCCCGATCTCATTGTGCAGACTGATCAAGTCATCTCGGCGCAACGAGTCCAGCTTGCGCTTCTCGAACTGTGCCAGATGCCGCTTGAACATGGCACGCTCTTCTGGGACCGAGCGCTCTGGGTTCTTTGCGTTGTGCTTGCGGTAGGTTTCCAGATAATCTTCGAAAACCTCGCCCAGCGTCAGCCCATTGCGCTGCTTGAACGGCGACGGTCCCTCATAGTCATGTGCCTTCCAGTCTGCAATCGAGCTGTTGTACTCCGACGCCCTGGCGCGTGCTTGCTCGACGCTCATGTCAGGAAATGCGCCGATGGTTTTCCATTTCGCTCGTCCATCGACTTTGCGAAACCAAAAGAACGAACGATACCCTGTGGGCTGCACGAGCACCCCGAGTCCACGCGTATCGCTGTCATGGTAGATCACTCGCTCTGCGTCTGGAGTCGCAAGAGCTGCAATCGTGCGCTTGGTGAAATTGATTTTGGTCGGTTTCATTCGCTCCCCTTTCAGCTCGACGGTTTTACTATGGTCTTACTTTGCGGGTAAAACGAGAGTAAAATCTGTCAATTTTGCGAAAACACTCACATTGAGAGTATACGGGTAAGCGATTGATTCGTAAAGGATTAGTAAGAATAGTGAAAGATCGTAAATGGGTTGTTCTCTGACTCTGGAGCAGGTTATCGGGGTTCGAATCCCTGGGGGGCAGCCAAATCTCTGGCGACTTCGAAGAGTATTTTACGGCGGACCGTTTTCCTATGGTGCGTTTCGGGAGCTACTGCATTTCACTGGAAGCTCGAAATTAGCATCAAGGACTCTTGGACCTGAAGAGCAGCAATAGAAAAGTTGCAGCGAGCCGTCCGCGTAACGCTGCCAGTCTTGACGACCGTTGTTTCAGGTACGAAACCGAAGACCTTCGCGTGCGTAGTCACAGCGCTCCTACGACTCACCGCTCGCAGGGCCACAACGACGGAGCTAACGATACAAGAGCCAATCACTAAAGGCAGACCACTCAAAAATAACCCGCCGAGCAGCTCAACCGTGCCTTCAAGCATTCAGACCTTCCCGTACCTAGATTTCAATCTCCCAATTGGGTGACCGGATGATTGGCCGGCCCGTACATCAGGAAAAATATGCGGACCCGCGAACAACTGATAGAAACATAAGGCTCCCGCGCCCGCCACAAATCCGAAGGTCTGGCTGGTGCACGTGCTCACCTTGTCGGCAGGTGGGTAAGGGTCGTCCATACCAGCGTCCAGCCTCGTACTGCATCGAGTTCGACTCGCCTCTGCATGCTCTACTGATTAGACGCAGCAGCTTTCAAAATCAGATCAAGGCAAGGGCTCTGAATTATGTAATGAAATGCAAAGTTTTTTGGCAACGCGGGAAGGTGTCGAACATATCGAGAAGATCCAAGTGAATGGGCGAGGCACAAGCAGGAGAGTTGACGGCACTGCCTCCGTAGCACTCACCTGTGCTGCGCCCCGTAGCCATCGTTGCCGGACGGCCGAAGATCCGGTTCTCCGGAATTGGTCTGAGTTGCCACGGGGTTCGGCAAGTGAGGACGCAGCAGGGTTTCGACTTGCATCCAAATTTTACGATCACATTCGATTTCAGTGTGGCCCTTGCTCAAAAGACGGCCGCGCCAAGAGAACCCGCGACACTCTGCGGGCTCCCCTTTGTACTCCCACCGGAAATTACCAAGGATCGTTGTCTGCGCCGGATCGGCGGGCACAATTTGTCGCCGCCCATGAATTAAGCCGTGGGTCTGGTAGAAATTGACCGCTTGGAGGACGTTCGGTGGTATCAGCCAATCATTCTGAAAAGGCTTTGCCACGCTATCTATTTGCACCGTCAGCGTGACTGGGATCCCCGCCCTCTCCAGTTTCCGCGACATCGCGACGACAGCCGAAGCGCCCCAACTGTGGCCGAAAAGCAATATGTGAGCGCGCCGCTTCTCGTCGGCCGATAATCTGCCATCTACGTTCGATCCTAGTTGCTTGAGGATAGTGTTGTACGCCTCCCCGAGCTTGCGGTTTTCAAACAGGCCGAAGTAAACGTCCTTGGGGTACTGTTGACGCAGGTCCTGGATCACGTGAACTTCTGGGTGGTGCGGCTCATCATGACGGACAAAACCTCCCAGAAAGCCGACGACAATGACTCGCGGGGTAGTTTGACTCGAAGGCAAAACAACTGATGATGCCGAAGAAGCCTCGGAGCCGGGGCTCGCAGCATGTCCTGGCAGAGTCACGCTCAAGGTACATATTAGAGCAATCAGGCAGCCGGTAGTCGCGGTTTGTGATCTTGCCCGGAAAGCTAGGGCTCCGCCTCTGACGACGCGTTTGAAACTGAACCTGTTGCGGAAGCCTTGTTGCACACATCCTCTTTGCGGGGGAGAACACTGCGCGCCACTATTCTAGTCCACAAGGCTGGGTACGGCGCAAGTTAGAGTCGACATCCCGAGGGCGCGGGCACGGGGTCCCCTGCTAGTAAGCGTAAACCTTGAGCAGCGCGAAGACTATCACGCCGGTCATCGAAACATAAAGCCAGATGGGGAAGGTAAACCGTGCGATGCGTCGGTGCATGGCAAAGCGGCCGCTGATTGAGAAGAATAACGTCGTCAATACGAGGGGCAGTGCGACAATTGACAGGAAGATGTGGCTAGCCAAAATGGAGAGATAGACAGTACGAACTGCTCCGTGGCCCGGGAAGTGCGTATCACCGTGGAGGGCGTGGTTGACGATATAGCTGACCAGAAACAGCGAAGAGAATCCAAACGCCAGCAACATACTTGTACGGTGGGCTTGCCGCTGTCCGTGCTTGATGAAGTACAGACCTACACAGAGCGCAATCGCACTCAATCCATTCAGCAACGCATTGAGCGTCGGCAGGAAGGTCCAGTGCCCCGCAAATTGGGCCGAGGCTTGGTGTACGTAGAGCAGCCATAGCAGGAATGAGACTGCGGCAGCGCTGACTACAATAATTGCTCCCAACACCGTACGCGGGTTGGTCCTAGCCTGTTCCATGCAGCCATTAGACCATATAAAGTTCTGCGCATCACCAGGCGTGCGACAGTCATCACTGCGATTCACTTTCCAGCGCGCAATGCTCGCCCAGGGCGTGGCGGTTTTTATGGAAATGCTCTCACGCCACCAGAGTTTTCGCTGCTTGCCTTGATCCCCTCCGCTTTAACCGGTTCCGGCTTCTTCCTGTCGAGGGCTGGCCGGGACAGGTGGAGATTGAGCGCTTGCTCTAACTGAGCCATAAGGGTTCGCAGGTTCTCATCGCCGGCGTCTAAGACGGCGCGTAGCTCCGCACTTGCTGTCATCGCCTGCTGGTAGGCGTCGCGAGCCTGAGACAAGAGATCTACGTGCTGCATAAACGCTGTGGCTGACTTACGGAAATTTTCTACTGCGCCTGTATATGTTGACATGAAGCCATCACCTTTTTCCAACATTTGCTTCCACTCCTCGGAGTTTTTATTTTGCGGCACTAGGGCGGGCCAGATCGGCATTATGACCTTGCTCGCTCAGAGGGTCAAACTCGTATTCATCGCAACAAAGAGTAAGTTTGGCAAGAATCCCTGATCCATCGATTGTTACGCTCAGAGCCACAGATTTCGACGGACTACCGCTCCCAAACGTGCTTTCAGCCCTGTTGCCTCGGCTGTCCTGTGTTCCGCTGCGGTATCTTCTGATGTTTTCGCCTTGTCCTTTGTGCTCCCTACCGATTCTTTTTCTTTCAGCGCGTCCGCCTGCGGCTTCTGCTGCGCGGCGACACTGTACTGATGCGCGAGAAGTCTTTGTGAGATCTCCTTCCACGTGGCCGGGCCGGCGTTGCCTGATATGATCTCGCAGATCTCGTTGACACCCTGGTCAGCCCTCGACTTCTCCGGTTGGCTGCGACCTGCAGCAGTGTCTTGGGGGTCGAGAAAGCTGAACAGAATGACCCCACAATGATTGCAGAACTGGCTGCCTTGAGGATTGGAATGTTTACACGAAAGGCAGATCGACTTTGCCTGATTCCTGATAGCCTTGCCCGTTTCATTGTTTTGGAGTTCGGCGTCAGGATTCATGCTAGTTCGGGAAGCATAGTTGACGAGGGTCTCGACTAATCGCGCCAGTAGCTGCAATGCGGTGGCATGCCTATCGGTAAATTTGTTCGGTTCATTGGAAAGAACTTCAAGGACGCCAGCCACACTTTGCCCGTTGAAGATAGGCACGGCCAGAATCGAGCGTATTCCCAGTTCGATGCAACTCGAACCATCAACGCGTGGGTCGGTTTCGGTATCGTCGCAGCGTACGACATCTGCGGTCCGCACACAGGTCGCCGTGAACCCGGTATCGACGTTCAAGCGCGTACCGACCGGCGGTCCGAGCTCACCCGAGCAGGCAAGGCAGGACATAATTTTTCCAGCAGAAAGAACCAAGGCGGCGCCACTCGCACCGGTGGCAAGTTGCGCGCTGCGAGTTATCTCATCAAGGGCCTTGGAGTCGAAAGCAGGACTTGAAGCTTGTGGACTGATGCAGCCTTTCTCCGCGATGCTGAAATATTTTGTAGCAACCATAACCCCACCAGCGTTAACCTTCAGAACACGGAATTGTACACCCCGTTGGCTCGTTCCGGGACACCTGAAAGGGCATGTTGATGAGTTGGAAATTCAGACTAAAGCTTGCTTAGGAAATCCACAATCTCGGGTTGGCTCCATTCGACGGGGCCAATAAACTTGCGGCGCACAATGCCACTGCGATCGATGATGTAGGTCTCCGGCCACTTGAAGGTGCCGTATAGATTGCTGGCCTTCTGGTCAGGATCACGCACCGTCAGGAAATCAACTTTGTAATCTTTCAGGAACTTGTGATAGGCGTCTCCATCGACATCTATGCTTATCCCAACGACAGATACACCCTTATCCTTAAACCGTTGCTGCAACTGTACCAGGGACGGCATCTCCTCCACACAGGGCCCGCACCAGGTCGCCCAGAAGTTCAGGACTACGACTTTTCCGCGGAGTTCGCTGAGCGAGACCTTGCGGTCGGCGTCTTGGACGGTAAACTCGGGAGCTGCAGTCCCAATGCGAGGTGGTCGGGAACCACGGTAGCAGCCGACAACGAGAACTGTAAAGATGGCTAGGAGAACTGAGGCACGTCGCACGAAGCTATAATATCTGATTCAAGTTATGGCGCAATATCCAGTGTCGAAGCGGCCGATGGTCTCGGTGATTGTGCCGGCGCGCAACGAAGAAGTTTGCCTCGGTAGGTGCCTGGAATCGTTGGTCGCGCAAACTGGGGTGGACTTCGAAATCATCGTGGTGGATGACGGGTCGGCCGACCGTACCCGCGAGATTGCGGAATCCTTTCCGGGCGTTCGAGTGGTTAATCCGGGATCTTTGCCGCCGGGCTGGAGTGGTAAGAACAATGCCATCGTCGCTGCCGCAGCAACGGCGCGGGGCGAGTGGTTGTTGTTTACTGACGCGGATACGGTGCATCGTGTCGGGTCTTTGGAGCGCGCCTTGGCGGAAGCGCAGCAGAGGAGAGCGGCTTTGCTTTCATATTCTCCCGAACAGGAAGTCCACGGGTTTTGGGAAAAGGCTGTGATGCCGGTGATCTTTGCTGAACTCGCCTCGGTTTACCGCCCGTCGGAGGTAAGCGATCCAGCCTCTCACGCAGCCGCTGCCAACGGGCAATACATCCTGGCTTCTCGAGAAGCGTATGACGCTGTGGGTGGGCATGCAGCGGTTGCCACCAGCTTGCTGGAGGATGTAGCTCTGGCCCGGGCGGTGAAGGCTTCCGGCCGCAGGATATTCTTTCGCTACGGCGGCAATGCCGTGCGAACCCGCATGTATCGCAGCTTTGCTCAACTGCGCGAGGGCTGGATTAAGAACTTGGCGCTTCTTTTTCGCTCTCCGGTGCGACTGGCAGTGTTGCGTTTTACGGAGTTTGTGCTGATCGTGGGCAGCGCGGTGGTGGCTTTCTTAATGGAACTAAGAGGACGAACCGTGGCATCTGTTGCAGTAGGAGTTTTCACCGTTACTTTGGCGGCTATGCTTCTCCAAAGAATCCGCAAAGCGCATTTTTCCTGGGATGCAAACGTTTTGGCCTTGATTGGCCTGCCGATATTTTCATACTTGCTGTTGCGCTCGAAAGCCGCTTATCAGAAGGGAACCATCTCATGGAAGGGAAGACAGTATGCGGGAAGCTTGAATCCCGCGATTTCGGATGAAGTGCTGGCAAGACGCCGGGGCCATTCAAGTCGAGCTACTTCAACTCAAGGGCAAACATGGTTTATCTGACGCGTAAAGCTGAATTTTCTGCCTCGCACTTTTATCACAATCCGGAGTTTTCGCCGGAGGAGAACCAGCGCATCTTCGGAAAATGCAATAACCCTAATGGCCACGGGCACAACTACACGCTCGAAGTTACGGTGAAGGGGGAAGTGGATCCGCGTTCCGGTTTCGTCGTGGATCTGAAGCTGTTGAAGGAAACGATGAGCAGGGAAGTATTGGACGCCTTCGACCACCGTTTTCTGAATAGGGAGGTTCCCGAGTTTTTCACCCAAATCCCGACCACAGAGAACCTGGCTATCGCCATCTGGCAACGCCTCTCGCCGAAGTTGGAGGCTGCACAACTGCACCGCGTGCGAGTGTACGAGACGCCCGACTTGTTCGTCGATTTCTATGGGGAAAAATGAAGGCATACCTGACGCGGCGGTACATGTTTTCCGCTTCCCATCGACTGCATAGCGAGGCCATGTCGGAGGCCGAGAATGCCGCGACTTACGGCAAGTGCAACAATCCCTACGGACACGGCCACAACTACACGCTTGAAGTCACGGTGAGCGGTCCGGTTGATGAGAGCACGGGCATGGTTTGTAATCTGGTGGATCTGGATGGTTTTGTACAGCGCGAAATACTCGAGCGCTTTGATCATGAAAACCTGAACACCCTGGCGGACTTCGCGGGAACCGTCCCCACCACGGAAAACCTATGCATCGTCGTCTACGATATTTTGCAGCGGGGGTTCCAGCAGGCGCATCTGGAAAGAGTGCGGTTCGAAGAGACTATGATGAACGCCTTCGAATACTGGCGGGAGAATCGAGTAATTGAGTAATCGCGCAGTTGTGAAATCAGGAGACCATGACAACCTCTGTTGAAACATCGACCTTGACGAGCGCCAGCTTTGAAGATCTGGTGCGCGAGATGATCGTTCGCCTGGGTGAAGATCCTACGCGAGAAGGCCTGGCACGCACACCTAACCGCGTCCGAAGCGCTTACGAATATCTGACCAAAGGCTACAAGGAAGATGCCGAAGCCATGCTCAAGAAGGCGTTGTTCACTGTGACCTACGACGAGATGGTAATCGTCAAAGACGTGGAGATGTTCAGCTTGTGTGAGCACCACATGTTGCCTTTTTTTGGCAAGGTGCACGTGGCCTATATTCCGAATGGCAAGGTTATCGGTCTGAGCAAAATTCCCCGGCTGATCGAAATCTTTTCGCGTCGCTTACAGATACAGGAAAGACTCACCACTCAGATTGCGGAGACTATTCAGAAAGCCATCGAACCGCAGGGGGTGGGCGTGGTAATCGAAGCGCGCCATCTCTGCATGATGATGCGCGGGGTGGAGAAACAGCACTCGGCGGCGGTTACCTCATCCATGCTGGGCTGCTTCCGGGATGAGCAGAATACCAGGACGGAGTTTCTGTCCCTGATCCGCAACCGGCCGAACGGGGTCTAAGGGTGAAGGGTTTCGTGGAATGCCTAGAAAAATAACTCGGGCGAGACGTGGAACCTCCGGCTGAGCCTGCGAATGTGTTCGGTGGTAAGTCGGCGCCTGCCATTCAATACTTCGGAGACGATGCTGGGTGTGCCAAAGACATCGACGAGATCTTTTTGCTTCAGGCGGTTCGCCTCAATCAGTTCTTCCAAGGCTTCAATGCCAGTGGCTGGCTCCAAGGCATAGTGCTTTTCCTCAAAATCTTCGATCAATAGGGTCAGGAGTTCAGCCAAACGCTGCTCTGTCGGGGTAAGCTTTTCCGGCTTGTGGTCGAGTTCTTCGAGCAGGGCCGTGTAGTGCTCGTTCTCTTTCTCGCTGTGGATGACCGCAGGGAACGTCTTGGCGAGTAGAGTCGCGTATTCTGGCCGGCTGGTTGCAATGCTCATTGCTTCCATCCCTCTCGATCGTATTCCGCGTGAGTCAGCACACGCCAAATGTATACACGCTGAAATCTGTAGTTGATCTCGGTGATGAGATGGTACCGGTTGCCCTTAATGTCGAATACCGTCCATCGTTTCACCAAGTCCGCGGTGGCGAAAGTCTTCCGAACATCGGTTAAAGTTTGCCACGATGCTCTCTTGGCGATGCGAAACCAAACATCCAAAGGAGCTTCGAGATCTGCATGTCGAGTCGCTGGTTCCTTGAGCTTCTTGCGGCTGATGATGTGCAATATGCTCCAGCGAATATGTCAAATGATTTTTACAGAACCATGGTGAACCTGCACAGGCGTGGACGCCGCGCCAACCATTCGCCGCTAGAACGCATCAATCCCGGTCACGCTCTGCCCGATGATCAGGGTGTGAATGTCGTGCGTTCCCTCGTAGGTCTTTACTGATTCTAGGTTCATCATGTGGCGCATGAGCGGGTACTCGTCGGCGACGCCGTTGGCTCCCAGAATGTCGCGGCCCATGCGGGCGCACTCCAGCGCCATCCACACATTGTTTCGTTTGGCCATTGAAACGTGCTGGAATCCGGCTTTGTCCTGGTCTTTGAGGCGTCCCACCTGCAACACGAGCAATTGGCCTTTGGTGATTTCGTTGATCATCCAAGTGAGCTTCTCCTGAACCAATTGGTGCGAGGCGATCGGTTTGTCGTGGAACTGCTTACGCAACTGCGCGTATTGAAGGGCGCAATCGTAGCAGGCCATGGCTGCGCCGATGCCACCCCAGGCGATTCCGTAGCGGGCCTGATTGAGACACATCAGCGGGGACTTGAGGCCGCCACTTTTTGGAAGGACGTTGGACTCGGGAATATGGACATCCTGCATCGACAAGCCTGACGTCACCGAAGCGCGCAGCGACCACTTGCCGTGGATGTCTTTGGCGCTGAAACCGGGGCGATCGGTTTCAACCAGAAATCCTCGGATCTGGTTGTCTTCGTCCTCCACTTTGGCCCAGACCACGGCGATGTCAGCGATGGAACCTGAGGTGATCCACATCTTTTCGCCGTTGAGAATGTATTCTTTCCCGACCTTACGGGCACGAGTGCGCATGCCGCCTGGATTTGAACCGAAGTCGGGTTCCGTGAGCCCGAAACAGCCGAGTTTGTCCCCTTTCTGCAGAGCCGATAGCCAGGTTTGTTTCTGTTCTTCGCTGCCAAACGCATAGATCGGATACATCACCAGCGCGGACTGCACGCTCACGAACGAACGTATCCCTGAATCGCCGCGTTCCAACTCCTGCATTACCAGGCCGTATTCGACGTTCGACATTCCGGCGCAACCATAGCCTTTCAGGCTGGCCCCGTAGAAGCCGAGGTCGGCCATGGGCTTGACTAGTTCGCGTGGGAAGCGGCTAGCGCGATTGCACTCTTCGATGATGGGAATGAGGTTGTCTTCGATAAACCTCCGGGAAGTATCGCGGACCAGTCGCTCGTCGTCGCTGAGTAGCGCGTCAAACCCGATGAAGTCCACGCCTCGAAACTTTAGTGCCATGAGATTCTCTTTCTATTTCGGCCTGCAAAACAGGGGCAGCGTATAAGGAAGAAGGGACCTTCCAACCTAACAAAGGGCTAGGAACGCGTCAAACGAGATTGGAGCCAAATTCTTGAGCATTGAGGTCACTGCGCACACAGAAAGCTGTGCAGTTCGCCTGGAAGCAGCTATACCGTGAGTGCAACAGTGCTTTACAATCTTTTTGCAAATCGCGGACAATGCGCGGCGCTGGCATGCATCTAACTCCTCAAGTCACAGGAGGCATCGCAAATCACAATATGACTTTGACGCACAAAACCAGGGCATGGCAGGCGATGCTTCTTTGCGCAACGTTAGTGCTTCCCCTGTGTCTCACGGCCGCGGCAGTTGATACGGTTGCTAATGGAGCCTCGTTAGATCACGGATTCAGCCTGCTTTACAATCTCGACTTCGCCCGGGCCCATCAAGTCTTTCTGTCCTTCCAGAAGGAGCACCCAGATAACCCTATGGGTGCGGTATGCGATGCTGCGGGGTTTCTTTTCTCGGAATTTAATAGACTGGGCGTGCTGGAAGCACAGTTTTACGCGGACGACCAATCATTCGCCGCGCGCAAGAGGCTCACGCCTGACGCCACCATCCGCGATCGCTTCTACGCGGCCCTGAATGAGGCGGACAGCCGGGCCCATTCACGTCTAACCAAAAACCCCAAAGATCGTGACGCTTTGCTGGCCCTCACGATGTCGTCCGGGCTCAAGGCTGACTACGCGGGATTAATCGAAAAGCGCAATGTGGCCTCGCTGCACTACACAAAAGAGGCTACAGCCTGGGCGAACCAACTGCTCGCGGTGGACCGGGAATGCTATGACGCTCATCTGGCTACAGGTGTAAGCCAATATATTATCGGCAGTATGGCGGCGCCGATTCGTTGGCTGGTGCGGTTAGGCGGTATCTCCGCTGATAAGCAAAAGGGAATCGCCGAGTTGCAATTGACGGCCGAGCGCGGCCACTATCTTGCGCCTTTCGCACGCATCCTATTGGCCATCGCTTACGTGCGGGAGAAAGATAAACCGCGGGCGCGCACGCTCCTGATTTCGCTGCGGGATGAGTTTCCACAGAACCCTTTATTTACCCAGGAGATCGCGCATCTGGACACTCAGCCCCTATCTGGGAACCGGCCCTAAGTCTAAGTTTTGCTCTGGGATTCATCAGAAATTTACAATTGTGTAACCATCCTGTAATAATTGACGCACAGCCTAATAAATGAACTCAATTCTTATGAGGAGGAATCATCGCGTGATTCGTCGCATCGCGCTTTTGTGTCTCGCCTTGTCCGTCCCTGCGGTGGCACAGACCACACTGAACGGGGCCGGCGCAACTTTCCCTTATCCCATGTATTCAAAGTGGTTCAGTAAGTACCATGATGCTCATCCTGACATTCAGTTCAACTACCAGTCGATAGGAAGCGGAGGCGGTATTCGTCAAGTCTTGGCTGGGACCGTGGACTTTGGCGCCAGCGATGGCCCCATGAGCGACGAACAGTTGGCCCAGTCAAAAACCAAGATCCTGCACGTCCCAACCGTGTTAGGCGCTGTCGTTCCTGCCTACAACGTTTCCGGCGTTAGCGGAGAAATCAAGTTTACCCCGGAGGTGCTGGCGGGGATCTTTATGGGTAAGATCACAAACTGGAATGACAAGGGTATTGCCGCTGCGAATCCAGGTGTTAACTTTCCCAAGGACGAGTCCATTGTCGTGATTCATCGCTCCGATGGCAGTGGAACTACTTTCATTTTCACCGATTATCTTTCCAAGGTGAGTTCGGACTGGCAGGGCCAGGTCGGTAAAGGAACATCGGTCAAGTGGCCAGTCGGTCTGGGTGGAAAAGGCAATGAGGGTGTTGCCGGCATGATTCGCCAAATGCAAGGTTCGATTGGTTACATCGAACTGATTTATGCCGTCCAGAACAAAATCGCTTATGGGACCGTGAGAAATGCCGCCGGCGAGTTTGTGAAAGCCAGTTTGGACAGCGTTACTGCCGCCGCCGCTTCGGTTAAGAGCATGCCCGCAGACTTCCGCGTTTCTATCACGAATGCTCCGGGAAAGGATGCGTATCCTATATCGAGCTTCACCTGGCTATTGATTCCAGCCCAATCCAAGGATGCCGCGAAGGGTAAGATCATTGCCGATTTTCTGAACTGGATGGTGGATGACGGACAGAAAATGACTGCCGAACTAACCTATGCGCCGCTACCCCCGAGCGTTGCAACGAAGGTCAAGGACGAGATCAAGCAGGTTCGGTAATAAGAGTTGGGCAATCAAACCATCAAGGGCGCCGGTTAACCGCGGGCGCCCTTTTCTACAGAACGGCATCGTAGTCGACAATGCCTTATACTTGTTGTTTACGATGAAGTATTGCTTAATTTTGGTTCTGGCAGCGATCGCGATTCCTGGCTTGCATGCGGCTGAGAAGCTGTACCAGACGGGTAAAATCGTAGACATCCGACAGAAAACGAAGTCGCGTATTCTTTATTATCAGGTGGATACGCCTGTCACTAAGGACGAACCCTTCTACGAAGTCTCGGTGCAGATTAGAGACACGATTTACGTTGGACAGTATGTTCCTCACCACTCCTCCGATACGTTGCCCGAAGAGTGGAATGTGCCCCGAGCGGAAGTCCGGCTCAGGCTGGAGAAGCATTATATGTTTCTGACGCGTCCAGCTGGAACAGAGGTACAATTCGTGGTCACAAAACGCATTGCCGCGCCGCCTGCGCAGAAGATTCCAGAAGCCCCTTCACAAAAGAAGTAATCCGCAGGTGTGGGTTGAGCATCCGGTTGGGTTTCATCATTCTTCGGTTATGGTTCGTACCTCGCTCGACAATTCGGCGTATTACATCAACCGCGAAGCTTCGTGGTTGGCTTTCAACCGGCGCGTGCTCGAAGAAGCGCAGGACGAAAGCAATCCAGTGCTAGAGCGACTTAAGTTTCTTTCCATCACCGCCAGCAACCTGGACGAGTTTTTCGAAGTGCGAGTGGCTGGCCTGGTGCAACAGATTGAAGATGGATACACGGAACCGGGCCCGGACGGACTTACTCTTCTGGAAGAGCGCGATGGCGTTTCGCGACAGACGCATGAGTTCGTGGGCGATCAATACCTTAGTTGGAACGAGAAGTTACGCCCCATGTTGGCGGAGAATGGCATCCGGGTGCTCGGTTTGCATGAATTGGACGTCAAGGCACGAACTTTCGTCGCCGAATTCTGCGAGCGCGAACTCGATCTGCTGCTGACTCCGGTTACGGTGGATCCCGCGCATCCTTTCCCGCGTGTGATCAACAAGGCTTTGTGCGTGGCATTCCTATTGCGTCGCCGCCGGCGTTCGTCGATGACCTACACTGGGGTTGTGACGGTGCCGCGGGCATTACCGCGGCTGATCCGTTTGCCATCGCAAGGAACTGACGACTTCATTTTCCTGGCCGATTTGGTCGCCCACCACGCTTCGCAGATGTATCACGGTTATGACATCGTCTCTTCGGCGGCATTCCGCGTTACTCGTAACAGCAATCTCTATCTGGCGGAAGAAGAGTCCCGGAACCTGCTCGAATCAGTGCGGACCGAGCTGCACAACCGGCGCAAAGGCGATGCCGTCCGCCTGGAGATTGAATCCGAGGCTGATCCTGAAATCATCGAGCGTTTACGCAGCAATTTCGAACTGGAACCATGGCAGGTGTTTTCCGTCAACGGACCGGTAAATCTTTCGCGCTTGTTCAACATCTACGAGCAGACCGACCATCCTGAACTCAAGTTCAAGCCTTTCTTTCCGCGCGAACTTCGTCTGACTGCCAAGTCGCAAGACCTTTTTGAAGAGCTTCGCCGGCACGATGTTTTGCTTCATCACCCCTTCGATTCCTACGATGCCGTAGTGTCGTTTATTGAAGCGGCGGCCGAGGACCCACGCGTGCTTTCCATGAAGCAGACGCTGTACCGCACCAGCGAACACTCGTTGATTGTTCCCGCACTGATGTCGGCAGCGGCCAAGAAAGAAGTTACCGCAGTGGTGGAATTGAAGGCGCGCTTTGACGAAGCTTCCAACATCCGCTGGGCCCGCGATCTTGAGGATGCAGGCGTGCAGGTATTTCACGGTTTGGTGGGGCTGAAGACGCACTGCAAATTGTCGCTGCTGGTGCGCCAGGATCCAGACGGCGTCATGCGCCGTTACGCCCACCTTGGCACGGGCAACTACAACACCAGCACGGCTCGCATTTACACCGATGTAAGTTTGCTGACCGCCGACCCGGAAATTACCGGCGCCGTTCACGACGTCTTCAGTTTTCTGACTGCTTACGCTGAACATCCTAATTACGGTCCGCTCCTGGTTGCGCCGCTTAATCTGGCCGAACATTGCCTTGCCCTGATTGCTCGCGAAGCGGAACACGCGCGCCACGGTCGCCCGGCGCATATTATCGCCAAAATGAACGCGTTGCAGGACAAGAACATCATTATGGCGTTATATGGGGCATCGCAGGCGGGAGTGAAGATCGATCTGATTGTCCGAGGAATTTGTGCCTTGCGTCCCGGAGTACGTGGGGTAAGCGACCATATCAGCGTGCGAAGTATCGTAGGCAGGTTCCTCGAGCATAGCCGTATTTATTTCTTTGCTAACGGTGGCCAGGAGGAAGCGTATCTTGGGAGCGCCGACTGGATGCCGCGCAACCTTTACGAGCGGGTAGAGGTACTCTTTCCCGTGAAGGATGAACTCTTGCGAGAACGCGTGCGACAAGAGATTCTGGAATCCTACCTGGCCGACAATGTGAAATCCCGCTTTCTACAGAAGGACGGGATCTACTTGCGCGCCTGGCGGGCCCAAGGCAAGCGAAAACCGCCGACCGGACCAGCAGCCTTTAGCGCCCAGGATTTCCTGATTAGCCTCGCGGAAGGCAAGCAAGCGCTGGAAGGGATTCCGGCTGCACCGAGCCCAAGGAGCAGCAGAACGGCAATTGGAAAGGAACGGTAACGCAGCATGATTGTATATTTCCTGCGTCACGCTAATGCGGGCCAGCCCTTGGCCAACCCGAAAAAGGATGAAAAACGCGCGCTCGACAAAGAGGGCATCGAGCAATGCGGAATGGTTGGGCGAGCCTTGGCCGCGCTGGATGTTCAGGTGGATGCGATAATCTCCAGCCCATTGAAGCGTGCGGCTCAGACCGCGTCGCTGGTAGGCAACGAATTGAGCTATGAGGGCAAACTGCAACTGGAGGACGCGCTCCGGCCCGGTGCTTCTTTCACCGATTTTCGCAAATTGCTGGAGAAATACGCCAAGTTAGACGCGATCATGGTCGTCGGACACAATCCAAGTCTCAGCGAATTCTTGGGTCGCGGTATCAGCGAGACCGGATGCGAAGCCGGGATAGAGTTGAAGAAGGCCGGTGTAGCGAGAGTTGAAATGGACCGCACCTCGGCCCGACTCCAATGGTATTTGACTCCCAAGGTCTTGCGATTGCTCTACGCCGCCTCTGCAGAAAGTTCGCGGCCGAAGACTTCGCGGAAATAGTTCTTCTCCTTCTCTGCCGCCCAGAGTTCAAGATCGGCGCTGCTTCGTTGCCTGGTAATCAGGGTTAAGTTTACTTCCCCTTCGTGGACGCGGACGCGGGCAGTCCGGACTGCGGCGGTACGGCTAAGGTTCAGAGCGCGCGCCAGCCGCAGGATTAGCGAGGCCTTGAGCACACATTCCTGGTCTGCGCTGGGGAGCACCTTTATGGCCCCATCGCCTGGCGCCGGTCGTGATTTGCCCAGATAGCGCGCAATAGCCGCGATAATTCGCCTCTGTTCGGGGGTGTATCCCAGAATTTCGGAGTGGGAAATGATGTAGTAAGTATGCCGATGCCTGCCATTACGGTTCACGTAATCGCCCACCTCGTACAGCATGGCGGCTGCGGAAAGCCATTCTTCATACTCCATTGGCAAACCGTGCACGGATTTTAGTGCCGCGAACAAGTGCATGGCCGATGCGCGCACATTCAACGCGTGTTTCATGTCCACTCGATAATGCGCCACCGCGGCCCGGATGGAATCCCATCGTTCGGATTCGATCTGTTTTCCGGATCGCGTAGTGCGATCGTATTCGGCCGCCATCTGAGCTAGTAACCCATCCCTCAATCCCAATGGGGAGTAGCGGAAACCTTGGAGCTGGCAGCGTTCCAGCAGTCCAAGGTAAACCGCGGCGCCGGGCACAATAATCTCAGCTCGACGTGGGCCGACTCCGGAAAGTTTCTTGCGTCCTTCGAGCGGCAGTCGAGCCAGCAGCTTTGCGATCCGTCGCATTTGGGTCTTGGACACGGTGGTGGCGCGCGAGCCTTTCGTTTTGTACAGCCCATGACACACCGCAGCCAATGATTCCGCGGTCCCGGACGTCGCAATGACAACCGTTGGGCGAGCGCGCTTGATCCTGTCGGCGATGCGCTCGATTTCGCGGAATATGAAGCCCCGCATCTGACGCATCTCGGATTTCCGCGGCGGATCGTGACGCAGAAATTCATTGGTCAAACGAACGGCACCGAGCGGCAAGCTGACGGTATTGCGGATGTGACCCTCGGTGGAAATAGTCAGCTCACAACTGCCTCCGCCCAGGTCCACCATCAGCACAGGCGATGAATTCACACGCAGGGTTGAGACCAGCCCTAAATGGATCAACCGGGCTTCTTCCAATCCGGAAATGATTTCTACATCCCATCCGGTGGTCGAGCGCACCCACTCGAGAAACGCTCTGGCATTGCGCGCATCTCGCAAAGCGCTCGTGGCAACGACGCGCACCGAATCCGCCCCCGCATTCTGCACCGCGCGATGAAACCGGCGAAGTACTTTCACCGTAGTGGCGATCGCTTCCGGAGATAGAAAACTGCTTCGGAACACAGAATCGCCCAAGCGCGTGACTTCGCGGTCTTCATGAATCTCAAAAAGACGGTGCTTGGTGAGGCGGGCAATCTTCAGACGGACGGAGTTGGATCCGATATCAACTGCAGCAAAGGTGGGCATGGCCGACGGGCAATAGTGTACCGCTGAAGAGAAAGGCACCGGGAAAAAATATGAAGTATGCGGCAGTCTAGTTATGAAGTTGCTTTGAAGGGATTAAGTATGCGCACGCCCACAGCGGAGAAATCTCGTTCGTTCCGGGTCGCCACTGTCAACCCGTGAATTCGCGCGGTTGCTGCGATCATCAGGTCTTCGAGCAGGTCATCCGGCTTACCGTTCATCAGCCGCGCCCATTCTCGGAAGCACGAAGAGTCCATGGGTAACACTTGGTAGGACTCCTCTAGGAGGTCAACCCATGATTCGATCTGCACAGCCTTGTCCGGATCCCGATCCCGCGTACTTTCCACCCCGGTCTGCAACTCACCGATGGTCACGGCCGAGAGAAATATCTGGCTCTCCTGCAGTCCCTTCAGCCACGTGACCACGCCGCCGTGAGGTTTCGGCTTGCGCAGCTCGGAGACCACGTTCGTGTCGAGCAAGTAGCGGTTCATTTGAACTCGACGGGCTGACGTCGGCGAAAGCTGCGGCGATCCGGAACGAAATTCTCAAAACGCGGACCCGAGCCAATGAGTAACTGCTTGAGGCTAGGGCGAGCGGAGTTTAGCAGACGGCGCCATTCTTGGATAGGCACTACCACCGCTGTCTCAATTCCGCGGCGCGTAATGACCTGAGGGCCATGTTTGACCGTAGCGTCGAGCAACTCGCTGAAACGAGCCTTCGCATCCTGTACTTGCCAGGACGCCATAGCGAACCTCCGAGGCCTTATTACATAACTAGTCATCTGACTAGTCAACAACAACTCGACAATATCTCGCATCCGACTACCGCTTTTGCGTGGACTTTAGGCTACGGCAGAAGCGGCTGAGGCAGAGTGGGTCGATGGCTTGCGGCTTGGGGTCGCAATTGTCTGCACGGATTGAGTGCCGGTCTTGAAAAGGGTCCTTCGTGTTTCAGCAACAGCGTCCACGCTCTGACGGAATTTGGCCTGCGTCACGTTTCGCAGCATGGCCACCAGCGCCGACTCTTGAACCCCGCCGAAGAGCGCTTCCGCTCTGTGGGTCAGTTTCAACCAATCATGCCAGTCGCCAATCACGTCCTGCATGTGCTTGAGTTGGTCGACGATACGTTTAGCTTCAGACTCATGATCAGCCAGTTCAGCGATGTAACGAGCCCGTTTGCCGATGATTCGGTATTGGTGGAGGGTTTTTTCCGTGAGCGGAACATGCTGCCGTCCGAGCTTGGCAAGTTTGTGGAGCGTCAGCGTTAGTGGTTCGGTATTCTTGGGTATCTCAATCTCGCCGAGGGCGCGCTTCAACCGTTTTCGCAGTTCCGACGCAGTCTCACGATTGAAAGCTTTAGTCAATTTCAGCTCGCGTTTGGAGCGCTCCTGCACCAGAGCGTCCACGAACTGAGACTTGTGGCCGTTTCCTTCGGGAATCTTCAAGCTCCTCAGTGAAGCGATTTCCACATCCAGATCCCGTACTCGCCCGGCCTTCTTGCGCAGTCGCGACAGTAGCTTGAGTAGCTTCTTGTCGTTGCGGTTTAGTTCCGGGGCTACTTCGCTCAGCAGAGCTTCGACGCGACGGCTGTTGGTCCGGAACTTGTGCACGCTTTCCGGAACCGGTTCCTTCGTCAGCTTGGTCAACTCGCTGCCCAATCTCTGAAAAGCCAACCGGCTACGTTTTAAGTCAATAGGCATATCTGACACTGAGACTGAGAGAACGAAAAATTACAAGGGAATCCGGCAAAATGCAATCGGGAAATTTGACGGAACTTGTTCCCCAGAAACCAATATTGGTTAGACTCACCCGCAGCACAGCAGCGGGTATTTTAACACTGCTGTAACACGATTCTGCTAGCTTGCTATTAATGGCCAACCAAGCCCTAGGAGCGCCACGATTGCCAGGACCGCAACCCGTTGCAAAATCAGAGGTTGCGCCAAACTCCGGGGCGGACGCCGAGCCCCTTCTCAAGACTGGCGACAGCCACGTTGCTGACAGCATCTTCCATTTTGCGATGCTGGCCTGTGGGTTGTGCGTGCTCGCGCTGGTCGGCCTGATCATTTATGAATTGATGAGCGGATCGAGGTTATCCTGGCATGCCTTCGGATTAAAATTCTTTTTCCGCAGCGAGTGGGATCCGGTTAACGAGCAGTTCGGAGCGTTGCCGTTTGTCTATGGCACCCTGGTGTCTTCCTTCCTGGCGCTTCTGCTCGCAGTGCCACTCGCGATTGGCGTAGCTGTCTTCATTACCGAAATGTGTCCACGCTGGTTGAAGGGACCGCTGGCTTTCACCACCGAACTCCTGGCCGCCATTCCCAGCGTCATCTACGGATTGTGGGCAATCTTCGTTCTGGTGCCGCTACTGCGACAGTACGGAGAGCCTTTTTTTGCGCGTTATTTCGGCTGGACTGGGCTGTTCGAAGGTCCTCCCTACGGCATCGGAATGCTGGCCGCGGGAATTATTCTGGCAATCATGGTTGTGCCGATTGTCTCGTCGATCACGCGAGAAGTGATGACAGCCGTACCCCAAGCGCAACGCGAGGCGGTGCTTGCGCTGGGAGCAACACGCTGGGAAATGATTCGGACCGGCGTGCTCCGAAATGCGCGGGCGGGAATTCTGGGTGGCGTGATCTTGGGTCTGGGCCGCGCCCTGGGCGAGACTATGGCGGTCACGATGGTGATCGGGAATCGGCCAGAGATTGCGCGGTCGCTATTCGCTCCGGGCTACACCATGGCTAGCGTTATCGCCAACGAGTTCAGTGAGGCTACCGGGAATACGTACCTCAGCGCTCTCATTGAAATCGGTCTTGCACTGTTCATCGTTACCATCATCGTAAATATCGTTGCCCAGTTTCTGGTTTGGACG
>Ga0210406_10000272_pt1 | contig 75899 bp, 70 predicted proteins | sample IncBWC30MmetaG_FD_155454 | JGI IMG/M metagenome (GOLD analysis project Ga0210406, IMG submission 155454) | Forest soil microbial communities from Barre Woods Harvard Forest LTER site, Petersham, Massachusetts, United States - Inc-BW-C-30-M | ecosystem: Environmental > Terrestrial > Soil >...
CCATGTGTTGCGATTGGTCAGGCAGCACTGCGCTGTCCGGCACGAGGAGGGTCGGTGAAGGAGGAGCGACGACCAGTCGAACACGAGCGAACAGGCCGGGAGTCAAAACCAGATTGGAATTCGCAACCGTGGCCCTGGCGTGGATTGTGCCGCTCGAACGGTCAAGGACATTGTCCAGGAAATCGAATACGCCGCTTCGTGTGTACTGATTGTCGTCGCCGAGCGCAACCTCGACCTTCTGGACATGCCCTCCCTTGAGGTGCCCGCGATACTTGGAGTACACGAGGAAATCGGACTCGCTCATATCAAAGTCAAGGTAGATCGGATCAAGCGACACGAGGGTCGCGAGCAGGGTCGTCGGACTCGCGGCTGTGCGACTGCCGGCAATCAGATTGCCCACCGAAACGAGATGCGTGCCCATGCGCCCCGCGAACGGCGCCGTAATCCGGCAATGGTCCAGGTCAAACTGTGCGTCGCGCATTCGGGCTTTGGCCTCTTCGACCGCAGCTCGCGCCGACCGCTGATCGGATATCCGCTGGTCAACGTTTTCGACTGATCCAGCGTTGCTTTGCTCCAGATCTTTGGCACGGTCAAGTTGCCGGTCAGCCAGTTCCAGACGAGCCGATGCAACGTCGAGCTGGGCAGTCGCCTCGGCGAACGTAATCTCGTAGGGGCGGGGATCAATGGTGAAAAGGAGGTCACCCTTCCGCACGATGTCCCCGTCCTTGAAAAATATTCCAGTGAGTGTGCCGCCCACCTGCGCGCGCAGTTCGACTTGCGAAACCGCTGCGAATTGGCCAAGGAAGCCCAAGCGCGTATCGATGTCTTGCGCCAGCGGCTCGCTCACCACGACCTGTGGAAGTGCGGCAGACGGAGCAGCGGCGGAACTCCCGCTCGCCCGAGGCGAATACTTGAGCCATGCACCTACAAACACTATCCCTGCTAGCCCAGCGGCCACCCACAGCTTGGCCGACGTTCGTCCACTGATTCGCCCCCTCTTGTTGTCCGCCCGCTCGTCCGACGCCCGTTCCGTTCCCGTCAGCATTTTCGTAGTTCTCCTGATATATTGTTCTTTTAATATGCACAATTAAAAGCAAAAAAAGTCAATGCGCCTTTTCTCGGATCTCACCAAGCAAATCGGCCACGGTAATTTTCGCGAGCGATCTCTCGAAGCTGTACTGGGCTTGAGAAAGAACCTCCGACATACATTCCTTGAGGTGGCAGCTGACCGGACACCTCTTTTCTACCGGATACGAATGAATCGCAAACGCCGGTGGTGCCGCACTGGCACGGTATATGTCGAGCAGCGTGATCTGTCGCGGAGGACGCGCAAGCACACTCGCTCCGCTCTTGCCCCTCTTGGTCACGACCAAGCCCGCCTTCGAGAGCTTGGAGAGCGACTTTCGAACGAACGTGGGGTCGGCGTTCACACTCTCGGCCAGAGTCGCCGAGGAGATTTCCTGGTCGTGGTGGTAACCCAGCGCGGCCATGATGTGCGCGGCAACCGTAAACTGGACGCTTTTCACTGACATAACGTCTCCTGCACACTATGTGATGCTTAAAAGCACAATTAGTTATACTTCTTTTGCTCCCAAGTGCCAGCCATCCGATTCCTGAGTTGAATGAACTGCGGGATCAGGTACGCAGGCATCCGGGTCGAATAGGTTGTGCGAATCAGTACCGCTAAACGCGCTAGCAGTGAGCTATCAATCGATGTAGAGAGAAGCCAATTTCACAGGACTAATCCCGCCGTGGAAGCCGGGTGGCTTCCGGTTAGCCATCGCCATCGTCAACTCCTTCTTCCATTAGTAACATTCGGATCCCTACGTTCTTTTGCTGCTCGATCACCGAAGAAGGTTTTCATGCGATTGAGGCGCACCGTCACGAGGAAATCGACGGCACGTCTTAAGTGCGGTTTACGGTGCGCAGGAACTTCACGATCTGGTCGTTGACCTCGGCAGCGGCTTCGTGTTGTACCCAGTGGCCCACATTGTCGATTTCGAGAGTTCCCACGAGACCCGGAAGGCCAACACCGAGTTTTTCTACGGGGGGATAGAGTTCCGACAAGCCATCCGCCTTCCCCGCAATGTAAAAGGAAGGTTGGGTGATCTTCGCGCCTTTCCAAGCACCAGACAAATAGAAATACGGTTCGGCGGCGCGGTAGTAGTTCAGGCCCCCGTGAAAGCCGGTACGCTGGAATTCAGTGACGTTATGAGCGACGTAATCTGGTTCTGCCCATGGCGGCAATGGCCCCGGAGCTGGACGATGAAGGCTTCGCGCAGGATCCATAGGGCTCCACTGCTTATCGGCCGGAGCAGAACCCGATGCCCAATACAAAACCCCTGGAATGGTGACTGCCGCGTCAGCCCAAATCTGATCGGCTTCCGGTTTCATCTGTTCGAACATATAGAAATCGTTTTGATGACCGGACTTCCGCATGCGCTCGAAGACGCTGACATCCCCACGCGGGACGTAAGGCACGCTCATACAGAACACCGCTTTAAATCGATCAGGACGCATCAGCGCGGCGTTCCACGCATGACTTGCGCCCCAGTCATGGCCCACGATGATAGCGGTGGGGATATTCAGCGCATCGAGCAACCCAACTAGATCACCGGCTGTATGCAACGGCGTGTACAGGGTTGCGTCCGCCGGAGCTGAGCTTCGTCCATAGCCGCGCATATCTGGCGCAATTGCTCGATATCCAGCCGAAGCGATGGCTTTCATCTGTCGGCGCCACGTATAGGAAGTATCCGGAAACCCGTGGCAGAAAAGAACGGCTGGCCCTTCCCCCTGCTCAGTCACATGCAAGGAGATGCCATTGGTAGCGATGTCGTATTCCTTCAGACGGGGCCCGTCGACGCCTCCAGAGCTTTGCGCTCTAGCGATTCGCCCCAGCAACAGGCCCGCACCTACAGCAGTCCCACCGGCGAGTAAAGTGCGGCGCGAAATATCTGGAACAGGAATCACCATAACGTTCACCTCATCTATTTCTCGTAATGCGGTTTTTGAAACCGTTCCTGTCTTCATACCCGAACGCTGTCACTTTCAACCAAGTCATACGGCAAATCGAAAACGGGTCGCAGTTTGTAACGGAAGGGCGTCCCCGAGGCGCGCGGAGTCGCTGTCAGCTCTATTGGGAAGATCGCTGGGACAAAGACAGCAGGCCGTCAAACTAACGCTCCAACTCGATCACGTGTGCTTTATAGTCGATCCGCACGGAGCGGAATTGGTTCAGGATGTCTTGCCCCAGCAAACCGTCAAAGGGGATTTGAAAGCGCTTCGAGAGTTCTTCCAGGTTCATCACGGAAACCGATTGTGAAAACATAAACTGATGCGCGATTTCAACGTGCACTCGCAAGCGCAGGGCATTCGCAATAATGCCTGCTCCCTGATTCACCGGCTGACTCACCGGAAGTTGCACTTTGCCAATTGATCGCGCATTGAGGATCGTCTTGTTGACTCCCGTATCTACCAGCAGCGTCACGGGTGTGCCGTCGATGCTCACCTCCACCAGCATGTAAGAATTCACGGAACGAAATGGCAACTCACAATTTGCCGCTGCGCCGGCAACGGCAGCGGGGCTAATAGAACTAGGAACAACATCAATCGGTGTTTGACAGTTGAGGTCAAGTCGAACTCTCGCCGCTTCGACCGGGTGTGGCTGTCGTGCGCACTTCGAATGAGTTTCTGTTTTGCCGTTTGACGCCCTGGGTCAGCGCGAGAATATGTTCGCAACTGACGACGGCCTCAGCGCAGGGAAATCACCGTTAGGCATATTTCCGCCCGTAAACGGAATCCAATTTTTTGATAAACCACTTTTGCTTCATTCTCAGTCTTGACGTGAAGAAAAGGAGTCTTTCCCGCAGCCAGAATCTGAGCTGCGAGGAATGTCACGAGAGCTCGCGCATATCCGCGGCCGCGAAATTCGGGAAGAGTGCACACTGCGCTGATTTCCGCAAACGCAGTGGATTGTAATCGCTCGCCGGCCATTGCGACCAACCGCCCATCGTTCGCACGTATCCCGAAATAACTTCCCATCTGGATTGTTTGCGGCGAGAACGGGCCGGGCTCGGTGGCAGCCGTGAGTTCCAGCATTTCGGGAATGTCCGTCGTCCCGAGTGGAATGGGCGCGACAGGCGGAAGGTCCAGTGAAGCTTCACAAATCATCTGGTCGATCCACCGAGAGCGGTCGACTTCCCAACCACCCGGCACATCGAACGGACTGGCGGTAAAAAACGCGACGTGCTCGCCGGGACTGACCAGCCGTTGTAAATCAGCGAATGCATCCTCCGTAGGATGAAGAAAAGCCGCGAACGGGGAAACATCCGGCGGATATCGTCGCGCGAGGCCGTGCGAGCGGGCAAGGTGCTGGTGTTCCGTTGTAAGCGCGGACCAGATCGGGTTGTCAAGAGAATCTAACATGCAAATCCACTTTTCGAGTGCCGATCATCGCGCCTTGCTAGGCAGCGATTTCCTCGAAGAACTTTGTCAGCTTTTCGTCGAGCAGAGCGGGCACAGACGACGGCTTCATCTCTGTGAATTTGCTAAAAAATGACAACTGATTGTCCATGTCGATCCGTGTCTGCTCCCCGTCGCGCTGGGAAACGCAGATGCGCACGGGAGCGCCCAGCCCGGCGGCACCACTGTACTCGAATAGCCCACGCGCAATTACAGCGTTCCCGACGAGGTAGAACTTCGACTCGATGGGAATCCCCGCCAGGCGCATTGTGGAACCCTGTTCAAAATCCCAGAAGATTGAGAAGGGCTTGGAAGTGGAGTCGACGTACGCTTCGACACCCGCGCGATCCCCGTGCGTCACGTACTCCATCAGCTTGGGGATGTGGAAGCGCGGCAGGGCCATCTCAATCGCCTGAGTAACCTCGAAGAAGGACTTACGCGAGCGTATAGTCAGTAAGACCCCATCAAACTTGGTCCTCGTCGTCTGTGCGGAGACTTCTTCTGCTTTGTCGGGTTTCACTTGTATGTACCTCTCCTTAGAGTTTCAACTTGGCTTTCGAATTGCATCCCGGCTGCTGCGGGCTGGTCAGTCGAATCGCCGTGATTGACTCTCCACTGCGCGTCACTACGACGTCGCTGCGTCTCAATCCTTTTCTCTTTCCATCCATTCGCGAATATATGGCGTGCAATTTTCAAGCCTCACGCCATCCGCTTCACAACTTATAAGAAAGCGCATTACCTCGCGATCGACCACGCCAACTTCTTTCAGATCTAAGACGATGTGGCCGTAGTCGGTTTGGAATTCAAAAAGTCTCCTCAATTCGGCTATCACCTGTTTTTCGATTCGGCCACACAGGCTGAATACCGTGACTCGCCCTCGCGCCGCTGTCTCAATCCTAAAGGTCATCGGTCAGGCCATTTGGCGCACCGTGCAGCCGGGAAGATGACGTGCTTCGAATTCCGCAAATCGAAACGAGAAATTATGTGTTAGCGTTCGCCCGGCCTTCCGTGAGGAGCAAATGAAGCGGGGTCAGCGGACTAAGCTCGACGTATTCGAATTCCATGAGCTTGGCTTCGCCCAACGGTAGCTTCTCAAGGATGGCGCGAGCCTCTTCGACTGACGTTACATTCATCAGGAAGACGGGACCTTTTTGATCTTGGCGCGCCCACCATTGGTCGATCTTTCCAGCGAGGTAAAGACGAAGTGTAGCTGGCACCTCCTTTGGGAATATCGTCTTGAGCTGCTCGGGCGTCGGGGGACACTTGAATCGGCCTGATGCCAGAATCTTTGTCGTTGGTACCACAGGGAAAGGGCGTTTGGACTTTTCCGTGATTTCGGCTGCAGTTTCTCGACTCTGTCCCATATGAAGCTCCAGTCTTTGAAAATGGGCTTGTGTTTCTTCGGCTTCAATTCATCCAGGTGAAACCGTGTTGCAAGCGAGTGCCCAATTGGATCTCACTGAAAACAAGGCCTGGATAGGAAGTTGGAGTGACAGAATCTTAGAAACTGTCAGAATTCTGCGAGTTGATTGGGGGGATTACCGGAAGGTGTGTTTCTTTATGTTGAGCTGGTTGATTTTCAAATGTAACGTGGATGGCGGAATTCCGAGCTTGGCCGCCGCGCCATTTGACCCCGCTACTTTTCCCTTACTTGCTGCAAGAGCCGTCTCGATGATTTGCTTTTCGTAGCTACGCAGGTTTTCTGTCAGAGGGCGCGACGACTCCGGGCGAGGTGCGTTTTGGCCTGAAAGCCAGGCCTCATCGATCCAAAAGGTATCTCCGGTGCAAAGGATTACGGATCTCTCAACGATATTTTGCAGCTCACGAATATTGCCTGGCCAAGGATAGGACTGGCATAGCTTGAGGGTGTTTTTGTTGATCTTGCTGATTTGCTTTCGCGCCTTCTCCGCGTAGCGCTTAACGAAGTACTCGACCAGCATCGGAATATCTACTTTCCGTTCTCGGAGAGACGGCACGTGGATCGGGAAAACATTCAGGCGGTAGTAGAGGTCGGCGCGAAATGTTCCGGTGGCAATGGCTGCCGCCAAATCGCGGTTGGTAGCAGCGATAATTCGAACATCAGTGGGAATGACGCGGGTACCTCCCACTCGTTCAAATTGGCGCTCCTGGAGCACTCGAAGCAATGCAATCTGAGTGTCCGCGGGAAGTTCGCAGATTTCATCGAGAAAGATCGTTCCAGAGTGCGCCAGTTCGAAGCGTCCTTGTCGACGCTGCAAGGCACCGGTAAATGCCCCCTTCTCGTGGCCAAACAATTCTGAGGCGATGAGCGACGAAGGAATCGCGCCGCAATTCACGCTAATAAAGGCCTGGCCAATGCGGTGCGAACTCTTATGTATGGCACGCGCAATCAGTTCCTTGCCGGTACCGGTTTCGCCCGTAATAAGCACCGTAGAGTCGGTAGGAGCGACCTTCACAATGCCGGAAAGAACGCTTTTCAACGCGGGCGAGGAGCCCACGATCTCCTCAAACATGAAGACCTGATCAATTTGCTCTCGCAACGCGACGTTCTCTTGCCTCGTTCTTTCCTCCGCCTGTTTGCGTTCGTCGATGTCGGTACTGGTCGCATACCAGCGGCTGACCTCTCCTCGTTCGTCCAGCAGCGGCTTATATTGGACCAAGAACCAACGGAACTGACCATCTTTCCGGCGGATTCGTCGTTCGTACTCGAATGGGACCTGTCGCGAGATCGCCGCTTCGCGTTCGTCGCGCAATCTCTCCGAATCCTCCGGATGAAAGACCGGATGAAAGCACTCCAACCGGAGCTCTTCTTTCGTCAGGCCGGTGTACTCCTGTACTGCCTGATTCGAATACAGAAAGTTTCCGTCGGTCCCAACAGCCGTGATGAGCTGAGGTATTAGATCGATGATTGTTCGAAGTTCAGCTTCGGATTTGACTATTTTTTCGAAAGCCTTCCGTAATTCATCCTCAGCGCGTTTGCGCTCATCGATATCCGTCACCAAGTTATACCAACGGATAATGCGACCTTCGGCGTCACGCTGCGGACGACCGCGTGCGTGGAACCAACGGTACACGCCATCGACTCCACGGCTACGATGCTCAAGATCTATCGGCTCTCCAGTTTCGATCGCGCGCCTCCAGGCGTCGATCACATGAGGAAGGTCATCCGGATGAAGGGTCTCGTTGGCCGCCCAATTCTTCATTTCCTCAGCCGTCTTGCCCGTATATTCCAAGACTTGACGGTTCTGCAATTCGACCTCGCCTGCCGCATTCAAGATAGACACAAACCCAGGAATGCCGTCGACGATCAGACGCAGGCTCTGCTCGTTTGCGCGGACGGGCTTCTTGGCGGGTTTCCGCTCTCCAAGATCAGTGTTTGTTCCGGACGCTAGTTTTTTCGCAGGTAATAGGGATTCCGCCTGGGCTACGATTGTGGTATTCAACGCTTCTTTGGATTCAGAACCGGCCGGGTGCGCCACGCCCTCAGCGAGACTCGGTTGTACCTTGTGGTCTGGCTTGAGTCGCGATTGCGCGGAGCTCATAACGTTCTCCATCCTGCGTCCGGGCTTACGAGCGGTTCGTCGTCAGGATACGCTTCCAGAACGGCGCGTGCCATATGTGCAGGCAATCTTATTCGATGATCATCCTGCGATTCTAGATACGCACGAGTACCCCTCCCGAACGGACGGCATCGCTGAACACCTGGATGCGTGACCGCAGGCCTCGTGGAGGATCGGAGTGTCCAGCCTATCAAACTCGTTAAACAGAATGCCGCGCATTAAATGCCGCGCTCTGTGTCCGCAGTTGGCGTTAAATCGCGATTACACTCACGGCAGCAGTTTTTTGACGTTCCTTGTGGGTGGTCGGCAACTCTTACCTTGAGATTACTTCAGAGTGGCCCGTCATCCGGGCCAAATCGCGGGAATTGGCGTGATTCTGTACTACCAAGGGGCCCTTACTCCCTTCTTGAGCATTTCAATGGCTTTCCCTAATCTCTTCAATCGTCGTGTTTCTTCCTTCTTGGCGTCGGTAATCCAGCGGCAGTACTCCTTGCGGTGGGTGTAACTCAGTTCCTTGAAGACTGGAACCAGGCCCTCGTTCTTCATCAAGTTTTCAAATTGAGCAGGGCACTTCGACGGTTCTTACCTTTTCATGTTTCCAAACAACGACTTCAACAGTGTCGCCCCGGGCCTTTCCCAGTTTGTTCGCGTATGGCTTTAGGCATCCCTAGCGAGTGAAGGGGATGGCCGTACTTGATAAGTGAACCCGTATAAGGCAGGCCGTCGAAAGTCGCCTTTACAGGCACCTTTCCTTTGGTGGCGAATTCCTTCCCGGTATCGCACGGAAAAAGCACATAAGCCCCTCCGCCATCGCCTGCTTCAATTTTCGCTTTGAATTTGTATTTCTTCATTTGCTTTGCCAGTCTTCTCAGGCTGCGGCACTTCTGTATGCGATCGACTACGCATGCAGATGAATGACGGTCTTAATCTAAAACCTTAAAGCTTGTTAGGATACCTTCATGCTAGCGGTCGTGGTGGTTTATCTCGGTCTGATTGCCACATTTCTTGGTGGCGTATCCCTTCTGCGGCCTCTGACTTTTCTTGCGATTCGCTCCCGCCGACAAGCCGTGCTGATTCTGGCATTGGGTTTCATAGTAGTTGTGATAGGTGAATCTCTACCGGCCAAGGAGATACGCGTCGCCACGCCACGCACACAGCTGGACCAGTTTGCGCCCCTGTACCAGTTTAGTGAGTTCCACTCCATCCGGATTTCAGCGTCGAAAACGCAGGTGTATCGCGCCCTTAAGTTAGTGACGGCTGACAAGATTGCCTTTTTCCGTACGCTCACGTGGCTGCGGCGCTTCGGCCGCCCTGGACCAGAAAGTATCCTCAACCCGCCCCCGCACGTGCCGCTTCTCGATGTTGCCAGCAAAACATCATTTCTTGTTCTGGCCGACGAGCCGGACAGCGAGATTGTTCTGGGAACCCTAGTGGCTGCGCCGCGCGGCTGGCGCCCCAGCGGCAAGCCAACTCCTGATGGCTTCAAGGCGCTCTTTGTGACTACCAATACCCCCGGCTTCGCTCCTACTGCGATGAACTTCCGCATTGAGGACGCGGGGCCTGCCGCGTGCACGCTGACGACTGAGACTCGCGTCTATGCCACCGACGCCTCAACTCGCCGCCGCTTTGCTCTCTATTGGAGGGTGATCTATCCAGGAAGCGCGTTGATCCGCCGCATGTGGCTGCGCGCCATCGCTCACAGGGCTGAGGCGCGATAGAGGAAAAACGATTCGAGCCACTGCGCGATGACTTCCGGATGGTTTGCATCCGCTGAGTTGAGGTTGTTCAGCACTGCGGTCTCGGCGTGTTCCAAATCTGGCAAACGTAGGACAGATTTGGTGCTACTGCGTCTTCTTCTGGAACTCGGCTTCTGCTTCGTGACCGGTGGCCGCTATCATGTTGGCGGAATCGCTCCCATTAGAATGCCGACCGCCTTCTTTAGCGCCACACTGCCAGGCGTCACGCCCTTATAGTGCCCAAGGCGGACGATGGCGAGTGCATGCGAGGGAATCATCAGCACGGTCTGTCCGCCCACGCCCAACATGTAGAAGGCTTCTTTCGGAGCCGGGAATGCGCTGTCGCCATTCAGCCAGAAGAGACCGCCATAGATCGGTCGACCATCGGCCTTCCACGCCGGCGCGAGGGTGCTCACGAACTTCACGTAGCCTTCGGGCAAGATGCGCTCGCAGTTCCACACACCGTCTTGCAGATAGAGGTTCGCGATGCGGGCCCAGTCGCGCCCCGATCCAAGTTCGTAGCCATGGGTGAGGAAGTTCCCGTAGGGATCAGTGTCCAGCACCATCGTGCGGATGCCGATCTTGTCGAACAGGGCTCGCTGCGGGAACGAATGATAGTCCTCTTTGCGCTTGTCGATGGCGAGGCGGATCAGGTAGTTGATGAGCACGGGATCGGTGTTCCGGTAGCGTCCAACGGTGTTGGGCGGCCACTGCAGTGGACGCGTCGCCGCATACTTGAAGGAGTCCACGCTGCCCGTGTACAGGTAGAAATGGTCGGGGTACGAGCCCTTCTCGTCGTAGTCCGGATCCTGTGGCGCGATGATACGGAGCCCGCTCGACATGTGAAGGATGTCCATGATTCGGATCTTCGCGCGCGGATCGCCCGGGGTCTGCCATTCAGGAATTGGGGCGGGCTGCTCCAGTGTGTAGACGCCCTGCTGCATCAGGATCCCCATCAACGTGCCGCTCAGGCTCTTCCCCATCGACCAACTCTCGAGCGGTGTGGTCGGCGTGATGTGCTCGCCGTACCGCTCGGCGATGATCTGCCCTTTGTAGGTGACGACGAACGCCGCGGTCATCCCGGCGGGATCGAAGGCCGCGTCCACCGCCTCCCGCACCTTGGCCATGTCCACGTTCGCGGGCGGCCCGCCCGCAGGCATTAGATCGCCCATCGGCCAGGGCTGCGTCTTCGGATCCGACAGGGCGCTTTTCACGATAGAGGGCTTGAAGAACACGTCAGTCCTGCCGATTGGAAGCGTGATGCACCCCTGGCTGCCGACCTGCTTCGCAACCCGGACCGTTCCGTTGGGCATCGTCACTTCGACGGTACGCTTTTCGCGGTCGATCTTCGGCGTGCCGAGCTTGGCACGCTCCGCGTATGGCGCCGTGAAGTAGCCGACATTCTCTGCGGCAAACGCGGGATCGAGTCCCGTGACGAAGACCGCGGAGCACATGATCTTGGCGTAGCCAGAGGCGTAGTGCTCCAGCGGATCGCCCGGAGGTGGCACGTACGGAGTGTTGAGCTCAAGCGATTTTGCGCGCGCGATGAGCGCGTCGCGGCTCGAAACCGTCGCCTGCAGCGGCGGGGTGCCAGTCTTCAATGCGGGTTTCTCGTCCTGTTGTCCGAAGCCGACCGTGCAGGCTGTCAGCGCGAGTGCCGTTGCGATTGTGTGGATTCTCATCTGTTATCTCCTACTGCGCGGGGCGAGACTCGCGCTCCCATGGCATGACAAAGGAGGCAAAACGGCGATTCAAGTTTCGCGCGAACATCATACCCCCACTCTTGAGGCCTGGTTGACGTATGACGCGCCACACGTAAAAGTGAATGAATTCAGCATTTCGATTTGAGCCCCACAGACGATAACTCCCTGGTTGTCGGCAACCCTTACCTAATGGCGTTACGGCAGAGTTACCCGTGACACGGGCGTCGTCCCGATTAAGACAAAGGCTTGCCGTAAGGTGTTATAGGCTTCAACGCCATGAAAGCGACGCTGGTCCCTGCGATCCTTGCGTGCGCATACGCAGCATGGGTACCGTCCGGTTCGATGGCTAGCTGAAGGGCGAACAGACCGGCACGCCGAGGGAAAGCCGCGTCCCGGTCGGAGGCGCTGAGTTGTATGCCCGAGAAATCGGAAAAGGTTATCAGTCATCGTCCTCCACGGCGGGCCCGAGTTCGATCACAGCTATCTCCCGCCGGAACTAGACCGCCTCTCCGATGCGTTCCATCTCATCGACTACGACTAGCGGGGACGTGGTTGTTCGGCTCATCGAGCTACATAGCTTCCAGTTTATCGGGAATCCAAAAGTTGGACCGCAGGTACTCTCGTTCGCGGTCGATCGGATTCAATGGGGTTTAGAGCCGATGAGGAACCACGCCGAGAATCATTTTGAGTTATAAGCTCAGGTGGCCGTGATCTCGGCGTCGTTCTAAGCTCAATTCCCTAGCTGTAGGGCTCGTCGCTTTTTAGGAGTTTATCTTCGAGCGACTCGCATTGTGGTCTGTTTGTTGATCGGATCTACCCGAGAACACTGCACTTCCTGGCTGAGCCAGTACATCTTGACGCTGCGTGGGCTGAACCCTCCGCGATAGACGGAACTCTGATTCAGGTGATCGTGCACAGTAAGTGGACCGGAGAAGTTGCTGTCTTGTACCGAAGCGCAGATTCCGCACAATTGCGAAATACGCTAAACCACAGTACAATGAGATAGTTGTGAACGTTCCCCGTGCGATGTTGGGGCCTGTAGCTCAGGTGGCTAGAGCGCGCCCCTGATAAGGGCGAGGTCGGTGGTTCAAGTCCACCCAGGCCCACCATTTGTTTCCAGCAGGTTACCGGGTGTCGCTCCGCAAATCTCAACCCACAGTCCATCCCACACTTCACTGCAATTTGCGTGCGCATTCACGCCGTCAGGTATTCCCCCCTGCGCTATCACTCCTCCAAGCAGTCGTCATATGCAAGCGCTCAGCGGCGAGTGAACGGTGGAGTCTGTGCTCGCACTAGTTCTGTGGCAGAATGCGGTCGTGCTCCAACGACTGACAGAGCGCAAGGAATGGAAGTTCTTCGCCGTCCTACCGAAGGCCGACCTCGGCCTCGCCGCCGCTTGGTGGACGATCCTCCTGCTGAGAGGGGTCCTCCCGGCGGCGTTCGCGATCGCGATGGGCGTGCTCGTCGGCGCGGTGCAACGCGGGGATCGTCTCGCAGGTCCCCTCGCCATTGCTGGTGCGATCTTTGTTCTGCTTCAGGTGCTCAGCCCCATTCATCAAGCGTTCAGCGCCAACCTCGGCGACCGCGCTGCCGCATGGCTCTATGACCGGCTTACCGAGGCCTGCGTTCGCCCGCCGGGCATGGGGCACCTCGAGGATCCGAAGCTCACCAGCGACCTCACCGTGGCGCGCGATTTCGATCTCGGGATGACCGGCCCGCCGCTATCGATCTCCATGGATTTCATCGCGAGTGGCATGGTCGAGATGATTGGGGGTCTCGCCTCCGCCGTGATCCTTTTCAGATACGCGTGGTGGGCACCCATCGTGCTCGCAGGCGCGTGGCTGGCCACGCATTGGCTTCTCCGTGAGAGCGCCATCTGGCGCGATCGCAACACCGAGGAGGTGCGCGGCGCGCAGCGGGATGCCGACTATGCCTACCGCCTGGCCGTTGACCCGCCAGCGAGCAAGGAGCTCCGGCTGTTCGGCCTCGCTCACTGGACAATCGACCGATTCATCGCCAGACGCACTCGCTTGCACGAGCTTCAGTATGCCGCCACACGCCTGCGCGAGCGTCCTGTGATCTGGAGCATGCTTCTCGTCGTCTCAGCAAACGTCCTGGTGTTCTGGCAATTGGCGAGCGCCGCCTCCAATGGCCGCATTAGTCTCGGAGAAGTCGTTGTCTACGTGCAAAGTGCCATTGGCGTCTCGATGATCGCGTTCGGCGGATTCAGTTGGGCGCTCGACGGAGCCGCCGCCCCCGTCGCCGCGGTGCTACGGCTCGAGCCCGCGATGCGCCCCGCCGGCGCGCTCCTCTTTGGCGATCGGCCCGCGGACGCGAAACCTGCGCGCGCGATTCATCTCCGCGATGTCACGTTCGGGTACCCTGGGGGCGCGTCCGTGCTGGAACGTTTCGAACTAACGATTTCGGCCGGTTCGTCGCTCGCCATCGTTGGACAGAACGGCGCGGGCAAGACCACAATCGCAAAGCTGCTCTGCCGGTTGTACGATCCCCAGTCAGGCGCGATTGAGATCGACGGCGTGGACCTTCGCGAGTTCAATCTCGCCTCGTGGCGCTCACGCGTCGCGGCGGTGTTCCAAGACTTCATCCGTCTTGAGCTTCCGCTGCGCGACAACGTGGCGCCGGCAGGCGCGCCGGACGATGTCGTGTGCGCCGCGCTCGAGTCGGCAGGAGCGGCGAAACTCGCCTCACTAGACACCGTGCTCGCGCGCGGCTACGACGACGGCACCGACCTCTCGGGCGGCCAATGGCAGCGCATCGCACTTGCAAGGGCACTCGCGGCCGTCAAAATGGGCGCTGGAGTAGTGCTGTTGGACGAGCCGACCGCTCAGCTCGACGTGCGCGGGGAAGCGGAAATCTTTGATCGCCTGCTCGCTGCGACGCGGCATTGCACAACCATCCTGATCTCCCATCGCTTCTCCACGGTGCGCCATGCCGATCGTATCTGCGTGCTCGAGCACGGCCGGGTCATCGAGCTCGGCACGCACGACGAGCTGATGGCGCTCGGCGGACGCTATCGCACAATGTTCGATCTGCAGGCGCAGCGTTTCACTGTCCCGGAGGACGAGGAGGGCACGGCCTATGACGTCCTCTCCTGATCGAAATCGCGCGCCGGGCCCTGGAGCAACCGGGAAGCCCGCACCGATTGACCCGCTGCCTCCCGCGCTATCGTCGATGTGGCGGTTGTGCAAGCTGGGGTATCGTCACGAGCCGCGCTTGATGGTCGCGGCGTTTGTGCTGTCGCAACTCGCCGCGCTGCCCGATGCGCTCCTCGCTTTGTGGCTGATGCTGCTCGGCAAGGGCGCCCTCGAGCACCGGCCGCGGATCCTGCAAGCTGCGGCGATTGGTCTCGCGGTGTCCGCCGCTGCGACCTGGTTTCTCCGCACGGTCGGCACGCGCGTGCAGCGCCGTTTCCGTGACAAAGTGACCATCGCCCTCGAGTCCCACGTCGCGCAACTGCAGGCCTCTGTCGCCACCATCGCGCATCAGGAACGCCCGGAGTATCTCGATCGGCTGTCCATGCTCCGCAATCAGGTGTTCGTGCTCGACCACATGTACATGTCCGTGTTTTCCACGCTCGGCTGGATCTTGCGCCTAGGCGTAACGATGGCGCTGCTGGCGTCGATTCATCCGGCGCTCCTCCTGCTCCTGGTGTTCGCGATCCCCACGGTCTTGACGTCCACGTGGCGGCCTGAAGTCGAGCGATCCGCGCAGGAGCGTGGGGCACAAAGCGGTCGGCTGGCGCGTCACCTGTTCACCCTTGCCACGACCGCGCCGCCCGGGAAAGAAGTGCGCGTCACCGGGATCGGAGAGATCCTCATTACAGAGCGTCGATCGGCATGGGAGCGTTGGTACCGGCCAGTGGCTAACGCGCGCTGGGGTTCGGCCCTGTGGCACTCCCTGGCGTGGGCCGTCTTCGGCTTGGCGTATGTCGGTGCGATCGTGTTCGTGTCCTCCCGCCTCCACGCACCTGCAGCTTCCGTGCTCCTTGTGCTCGCGGCAGGTGCGCGGCTCTCGGCGTACATTGGTGCCACCGTCGGTGAGATTGGATTCCTGCGCGGATTCTGGATGGACGGCTCGCGGCGTCTCGCATGGCTTGAGGACTACGCGGCCTCGGTCGCGGCGTCTGGCGATCTGCCGGTTCCTGCGGAGTTGCAACGCGGACTCCGGCTCGACCACGTGTCATTCGCGTACCCCGGCACGTCACGCATTGTGCTGGACGATGTGTCAGTGATGCTGCCTGCGGGCGCCGTGGTCGCCATCGTCGGCGAGAACGGCGCCGGTAAGACCACCCTGGTCAAATTGCTCGCGAAGATGTACGAGCCTTCATCTGGTTCGATTCTTGTGGACGACACGCCGCTGGCGCGGCTGCCGGCCGCGGAGTGGCGCGCGCGCCTCGCGGGCGCGTTCCAAGATTTTTTCCGCTTCGAATTCCGTGCGGGGCACACCGTCGGCCTGGGCGACGTCCCCCGACTGGATGACGAACCCGCAGTGCTCGCGGCTGTGGATCGTGCTGGCGCTGGCGACGTCGTCGCTCGTCTGACGTCTGGACTCAACACGCAGCTCGGTCCGACATGGCCATCCGGAGTCGAGCTGTCCTTCGGCCAGTGGCAGAAGCTCGCGCTGGCGCGAGGCTTCATGCGCGATCAGCCGTTGCTGCTGGTCCTCGACGAACCGACCGCCGCACTGGACGCCGAAACAGAACACGCGCTGTTCGAGCGCTACGCCGCAGCGGCACGGGGAACCGGCAAGGGCGACTCTGCACGCGTCACGATTCTCGTCTCCCACCGTTTCTCGACGGTCCGCATGGCCGATCTTATCGTCGTGCTCGATGGCGCCCGGCTCGTGGAGGTCGGCACACACGAGCAACTGATGGCGAAGAAGGGTCAGTACGCGGAGCTGTACAGCATTCAGGCTGCCGCGTACCACTGACCACCTAGTCGCAAGGGGCGGGTCGTCTGAAGCCCCCAAATTGAGGACGCCAGGCACACGCGGCCGGCCGACGCGCAGGAGACAAGAGAACGTGGTTCAGATCGCTCTTTCTTGTCAACAACAAGGACAACAAAGAGTGATTGTACGCGAATCAAAGAGTAGGTCTTGCGGTTACTTTTGACAATTCAATAAGAAATAGCTTGAACGTGAAATGAGCTTGGGTAGCGCGCATGGCCGACACCTGCCTGTCCGGTGATCTTCGCGGTGTTCGTCGTGTGTCTTGCGATGAGCGTGCGGCTTCCGGTCCACATGAGCTGCAGTCCCGCGAATATAGCAACCATGGCAACAGCCGTCTTCAGTTTGTTCGCAGGAACTCTTCGCGCCAACAGACACCCAAGCACCACTCCAGGAACACCTCCCAGAAGAAGTTGAATGAGAATGGGCATGCTGATCGAGCCAAAGGTCCAATGAAAAGCGCTGCCTATGACCGCCAATACCAATCCGAAAAGCAAGTCTGTCCCCACAACTTGCGTCGGCGTCATCTCGGAATAGTTCAGCAGAAGAACGGTTCCGAGCGCTCCAGCACCGGCGGATGAAAACCCGGATTCCACTCCAATCGGAAGAGCGAGCCACGGAAGCCAGCGATGGTTTTTCTCCGCGAACGCGGGATTCTGAACGCGCCTGATAAATGTCACGCTGGATGAGGCCGCGAGGAGCACACCCAGCACAAGGATTACAACGGGACTCCCCGCCTCTCGATTCAAATAACGGAGCGCCCAAGTGCCCACAAGCAGGCCTGGAACCGCTCCTTGCAGCAGAAGCCATAAGTAACGCACATGGATCTGCCTCCCTGCCAGATAAAATGGGGCAGCGATCAAACGCAATAAACCGGCAAACAAGAAAGCTGTTCCGACGGCTTCCCCCGCGGTGAGTCCGGCAATCATCACCAGAGCGGGAACCGTAAAACTTCCCCCGCCGACGCCCGTCAAGCCAACAGCTACGGCAATCAGGAATCCGATGAGGAGGTTCATCCTTCAACCTGCGTGGAGAAAGTGTGAATCCCGCATTCGAGCTTCGTTCCGCCCCATCGGCCGGACCTCGGGTTTTTTGGATCAAAGGGCAAAGCGGTGCACGGCTGGCATCCGATGCTCAAATATCCTTCGTCATATTGCGGGAGATGAGGAATTCCGTTGTCATTCGCGTACTGCCACACCTGTTCCCAATTCCAGTCGGCAAGCAGGCTCACCTTCCATAAGGTGTTGTCAGTCGGCAGACGGTGAAGTTCGACCTTCTTCAAATTTTTTCTTGTCGGTGATTGTTCTCGCCGCAATCCCGTAAACCAGACGTCAAACGGTTCAAGCGCGCGCATGAGCGGTTCGACTTTGCGCAGTTGGCAGCATCGCGTGGGCTCGCCGCGGTACAGAATGCCGAACGCCGATTCCTGCTCCGCAACCGTTTGCGCGGGAAGCACATTGACAAGATTGAGCGACCACTCCCTCGCCATTCGATCGCGATACTCGTAGGTTTGCGGAAAGTGATATCCGGTATCCAGGAAGAGCACCGAAATGTCAGGTATGCGCTTCCGAAGGAGATGCGTCACTATCATGTCTTCCGCTTGAAAACTGCTGGTGAGGCAGACCCGGGCGCTTTGATTCGCCGCGAGCACAATCTGAAGCGCCTGCTCGGGGCCAAGACTTTCCAATTCCAGGGCGAGACGTTCCACATCCATTTAGTTTGCCTCTTCCTGATCGTTTTGTGGCTTTGCGAATCGCAATGAGTCCGCCATCGCCAAGGCGCGCCGGAACACCTCATCGTCATTGGCACTTTCTCGGGAGAGATCGAACAACCGGAGTCTTACATCAGCAGCAAGCTGCTCTTTCGTTTCGGCGTCGAGGACATCTCCCGAGTAAATGGAAATGGCCCCGAGCTCCCGCATTGCGCGAATCGTCACCGCAAGCGCGCGAGGCGATGCTTCGACTCCTTCTAGGTGCAGCACCTCGAAACCTCCCTCAAAGAGAGCGCGCTCCAGCCGCGAGGCAAGAGCAATCTGGTTCTCCAACAAGAAGGTGGCTGGATTGTGCCCGTGGCGCTCGTAGCGCTCCTCCACACTGATCCGATTCTGAGCGATCTCTGCCGACGTGAGTTCCAGGCCTTCTGGCCCTTGCCGGTCATGCAAATCGGCTTGAATCATTCCGGCCCCAACTGTGGCATTTGAGACCGCATCGATCAGGATGAAACTTCCCGTTGCCCGATTGCTGGCGTATGGATCAAAGAAAATTGGAACGTGAGCTTCAAATTCGACGCAGGCAATCTCGTTCATGTTGAGCTCGCTTGCCTGTTCCTGTTCGAAAGTATTCACGTTCACGCGATGGAGAATCTGAAGGGCGCGAATTTTTGTTTGGCGAGCCGTATGCTTGACAAGATAAGTTCGGCCTACTGCTAGCGGAGTCCCGTCCAGCCAAACCAACATGGCGCGGAATCTTCTCGACACTCGCGGGCCATTCTCGGGGGACACCAGCATGTCTCCACGGCTAAGGTCGATCTCATCCTCCAGCTGGAGGCTCACCGGCATGGGAGCAAACGCTTCCGCCAGATCGCCGTCGTAACTTACGATAGAGCGCACGCGTGTTCTTCGCCCGGACGGCAGCGCCACGACTTCGTCACCGGGACGAATCACGCCACTCGCAACGCGGCCGGCAAATCCCCGGAACGTAGCATCGGGACGAATCACCATCTGTACCGGGAATCGTAGACTTTCCAGAGAATCGCCAAAAGTGACAGGAACGTTCTCCAGATGCTCGAGCAGCGTCGGACCTTGATACCAGAGCGTCCGTTCGCTTCTCTCGACGACGTTAGTTCCTTCTAGCGCGCTGATGGGCACGCACCGTGTATGTGCAATTCCGAGTTGTGCCGCCAACTGAAGAAAAGCCCGTTCGACGCTCAAAAAAACATCTTCTCGATAATCGACGAGATCCATCTTGTTGACCGCCGCGAGAACATTGCGTATCCCCAGCAGCGAAGCGATGAACGCATGACGCCGTGTCTGTGGAAGGATCCCCTTTGTGGCATCCACAAGAATCACAGCAAGATCCGCCGTGGACGCGCCGGTGGCCATGTTGCGCGTGTATTGCTCATGCCCGGGCGTGTCCGCGATGATGAATTTCCGCCGTGGGGTCGCAAAATAACGATAGGCCACATCGATGGTGATGCCCTGCTCGCGTTCCGCGCGCAGCCCGTCCGTCAGCAGGGAAAAATCGATCGGCCCAGTGGAACGGTTGATGCGGCTTTTCTTCACCGAGGCCAGCTGGTCTTCATAGATTGCCTTGGAGTCGTGGAGGAGCCGTCCGATCAGCGTTGATTTTCCGTCGTCGACGCTTCCTGCCGTCGAAAATCGAAGAAGCTCCATCTCCCGGCTCTGTTCGAAGAATTCCTCTGACCGTTCGCGAGGTTTGTCCTGAATCGTGGAGATCATTAGAAGTACCCTTCCCGTTTCTTGAGCTCCATCGAACCTTCCTCATCGTGATCGATCGCCCTGTTCTCGCGCTCCGAACGCCGAAAGGACACCATTTCCTCGACGATTTTCGCAATCGTGTCCGCTTCTGATCGGATCGCTCCCGTGCACGGAACACATCCGAGCGAACGCATCCGGCACTTCAGTATCAGCGTCTTTTCACCGGGCAAAAGTTCTTTTGCGCTATGGATCAATACGATTGATCCATTTCGCATCACAACTTCGCGCTCTTTTGCAAAGTAGAGAGGCACGATGGGAATGTTTTCCGCTTGGATATACAGCCAGACGTCGGCCTCCGTCCAATTCGAAAGCGGAAAAACGCGGATGCTTTCTCCTTTGTCAATCCGGGAGTTGAAAATATTCCAAAGTTCCGGCCGCTGGTTCTTCGGATCCCATTGCCCCAACGGGTCACGGAACGAATAAATTCTCTCTTTGGCCCGCGATTTTTCTTCATCCCGCCGCGCTCCTCCAAACGCTGCATCGAATCCCCCTGCCGCGAGCGCGTCGAGCAGCGCTCTTGTCTTCAAAAACCCGCAGCATTTTTGAGTTCCCAGCGAGAAAGGGTTTGTGCCCGCGTCCAACGCTGACTGATTCTTGTGTACGATAAGTTCCGCGCCAATTTGCTTCGTGTATGCGTCGCGAAACTCAATCATTTCAGGAAATTTGTAGCTGGTGTCGATATGCAGAAGTGGAAATGGAATCTTGCCGGGGAAGAACGCTTTTTGCGCCAGGCGCAGCATTACAGACGAGTCTTTTCCAATCGAATACAGCATCACCGGGCGCGCAAATTCAGCTGCCGCTTCGCGCAGGATGTGGATGCTCTCCGCCTCCAGCGACCTAAGGTGATTCAAGCGGCGCGGGACAGGCGTTCCGACTCCATCGCCCTTGGCTGAAACTTTCGCCGATTCCGATAACGCGATTTCTGAAATGTGCGCCATGGTTCTCCGCATAAAAACAAAAAACCCACCTGCCAGGCTTCCGGCGGTGGGTTGGCTACAATCTTGTATTAAAAGCTTTTACAAAGCTGGATTTTCACCCATACAAGACACAGCGGCCCTCACCGTCATTTGCAGACGACAACAGGCAGCGGTCATTGGCATGGATCCAATCACAGAGCGAATGATACCCAATCTCCATAGACGTTTCAAATCATCTTTTCGCTTCCGTGCTATTCGTATTTTCGATGGTCGAGAGCTGAATTTGGTTACTGCCCATGGCGGTAAGGCCGGCTGAGTCGGCACTGAATCAGGTTGAACGGATCACACGGTGGCGAACAGAGATCGGGCTGCTCGAGCGATCCCCTTGAGTACTCGGAGGCCATCCTCCTGTGAGCCGGTATCGAACTGCGCTCCCGCATGATCGACGGCATTGCTGACCATGGCAACCGAGGCTACGGAAGCTTGCCTGGCTACGCCAAAGGCAAATAGCGATGCGGCCTGCATCTCGACCGCGAGTACGCCCTCCTGGGTCCATTTATTGAGTTGCGCTTTGGTCTCGCGGTAAGGAGCATCCGTCGTCCACACCCTACCAGAGCGCACGGCCCATCCGGTGGCGATCAACTCCCGCTCGAGAAGCGGGACCACCGGCGATTTGCACGCGACCTCACTGTCTGGCGGCAGGTAGTGATAAGAAGTTCCCTCGTCACGAATCGCGCTGGTTGCCACCACGAGACACGGCAGCGGCAAATCGGGAGACACGCGTCCGGCGGAGGTCAGCCCGATGATGAGTTTGGCCCCCGCAGCTTGGAGCTGCTCGGCAATCAGGACCGCGTAGGGTCCGCCGATGGTTCGCGCGATGACTCCGCAGGGTACACCTTCAAGATCCATCGTGAACATCGAGGTGTGAAAACACGCCCAGGGCCCGAAGCGCTTGGCTATGCCATCTCGAACCAGCCCATCGGTGATATCCCCATCGAACTCCAGGATGCACAAGGGCGGAACGATTCCGGCCGGGATCTGGCGGCTTCGCCGCACATCGTCGATCAAGTTCTCGGGGGTGAATGCAGACGGCTGATCCAGCGCATGGCCAAGGATCGGAGGAGTCCGATCTCCCGTCATGCCCAGGATCCAATACATCGCCGCGTTCGCTTGAAGCTAATCTTCATTCCACGATGAAGCAGCATAGACGACGATGGACGGAAAGAGTCGCGCGTTTCCTATTGCGCGTCCATCCACTTGTCCGAACCCGCCAGCTTGACGGCCACATTCGTAAAGAAGATTCGAGCAGACTGGCCGTCCGCAACTCCGCGATGGTCCGTCGAGACAAGCAAGGGGCCAGCTTGCTTATACCCCGCCCATGTTGTTGAGAGGAGACTCGGCTTCTTCGGGCCACCCCGATGATAGGTGAATTCCTTAACTCGCCCATCGGGTCCGAGAAAAAGGTCCCAGGTATCTCCCGGCGTGTAGCCGCCAACCTCCGCAGGATATTTCACGGACACTAGGGTCGCCGTACCCTTGCCCAGGGGCAGTTTTTGCTTTTCCTTGACTGTCACAACGGCGCTGGTATCCCAATAAACATGGAAGGGGAAAACGAACCAATAATTGTCGTTGTTGAAACCCGGGTCAATTTCGTCTTTCACGTTTGCGGGTGCGTTGTTGAGCTGAGACCGGTTATAGGTAACCTTCACCGGCTTGCCGTCCTTGTCTTTTGATTCGTAAATGACTTGTCCGGTCTTGGGCTCCCATGTCCACGTGCGTGAGAGACTCACTTTCAAAGCAGGCAGCTCAAGGTTAAACGTGTAGCGGACCGCATCTAATTGCCCATACGAATCAAGGCCGTAGGTTTTGGCAAGCTGATCGACAATGGGTGGGCGCGTCTGTGCCCGGCCATTGCCCGCAAGGAACAGCGCGCCACAAAGTAGGCAAAGGATCGTTATGGAACGGCGCAACTTTGTCATGGAGATTCCTCCTCAGTCCTCAGTGAATGAATCAACGTCGTCTTGGATGCCGTACAAAGGTCCCTGGATGCGTGAATATCATGTGGTGCAGTGGCCTTCACTCTACCTGGTCTGCTGAACATGGTAGTGCGGCCGATCGTGTGATCCTTCGGAAAGCGATAATGGCAGCAGCTACTGCCACGGATCCGTATTCCAGCATCATAATCCAGCCCGGAACTAACCACGGCCGTCCAACCATGCGCAGATGCCAAACATAATAAGTAGGAATAACGCTCAAAGTCCAGATCAGGATCGGCACCGTGGAGGTCGACCTTAGGAACGGCACCAGCCACAGCAGGTACCATGGATATATAACCGGCGCACACAAAAGCGACGCTGCCATTGGCCAGGCAAACGCGTCCAATGACCCTTCCTCGAACTTTCTTCTCATCCAGATGGCGGTAAGTAAGCCGGCGAGCACTGCCAGCCCAGCCACAAGCTGCGGAGCGGCCACTCGCTCAAGCGTCGCAAAAACGGGATCATTAAAGCGGAACCTCTGCACGTAGGTGCCGAGCGAGCCGATCGGAATCTGGCCGTGGTCGAGAAATGGTACGTATAGAAGTCCGACCGCGATTGTTGCCAGCGCGGCGTCGCGCATCCGAACACGCTTCCAGTAGAGGGGCAGCAGTACGATCGGGAGGAATTTCACGGAAACAGCCAGCCCAAACGCCAGCGCTGCAACCGCAGGCCAGCGGCGCACCAGCGCGGCGATTGATAGCAACACCAGCAGCACGCCGAAAATATCGACATGACCGCTGCCCGCCACCTCAAGCGCCAGCAGTGGGTGCCAGGCATAAGCCAGAACCCAGTGCTCTCCCTGCCCACTACGACGCAATATATCAAGCAACACAAACACAATCGCCAAATCGCAAAGTACGAATGCTACTTTCAGCGCGAACATAGACTCATGAATCGTTGTTACGGCGCGGAAGAATAGCTGCGCCCCCGCGGGATAGGGGCTCGGCACTTCTGGATTATTCAGCGTACGCGACTCGGATGTGTGCAAGCTGGCAAGCGCCGGATCGCTCGGAACCACGATATATGGGTTATAGCCGAGCCGTTGCATGCGGCCGTCCCAAACATATCGATGAATGTCGTCGTCCAACCCCGGTGGCATTCGCAGGAATTGAAAATGCCACAGAGCAGACAGGGCGAGAGCGAAGAAGATGACGCGCCTCGGAAATTCTGGCGTGGAAAAGAGCTCGCGGATGGCTAGGAGGTACGCGACGCCAGCAACAGCCAGAGGAATGAAAAATGACGGTTCGCCAATGCGGCTGAAGTTGCGCGAGCAGATCGTCATCGCCACAAGCAAGATGGCACCGAGTCCGTACAGCCTGTGCGAGGGTGTGAGTTTCACAGGCCTCCCATTCAATCGCGGAGTTGCGCGACTGCCTGCCGCCATTCGCCGAACCAGCCCGCAGTCCTTGGCGCCTTCGCAGGAGCAAGTTGCAATTCCCGTGCCAGCAGAATCAAATCTTTTGCGACGTCGATGTCATAGAAGGGTTCCGTGAAGCCGGTTGAGAGTTCAAGGACCCTCGTGCGCGTCAGCAATCTGTCGAGCGCACTCCCTGTTCCCATTCGATCGCTTTCGAAGAGCGCCGGGTGAGCGGCCTTGGCGCCAACCAGATAATAACCTCCATCGTTGGTTGGCCCGACAACCACGTCATGCGTGGCGAGTATTTCGAACGCGTTGTCCAGAACCGATGGCGCAAGGTGGGGACTGTCGCTATTGAATGCGATGACGTGCTGCCGGCCGCCGGCAGTGAAATTTCGAAAAACAGAGGTGAGTCCTGCTGCGAGACCTTCGCCTTTTTGCGCCAAGACTTGCACTGTATTACCCAATAGGTGCGCCAATTCGTCCTGATCCGACTCAGGGCACATCACCGCGACCTCCACGCTCGTCAATGACGTTGCCAACGCGATCGTGTCCTCTAAAAGGCAGCGATACAGCGCTGTTACTGCGGGTGAAGGAAGGCTCTCAGTAAGACGGGTCTTGACCATGCCGGGCTTGGGAGCTTTCGCCATGATGACTAACGTGCGATTTGGTTGAGAAAAGCACTCAGTGGTCTGGCTAGAGGTTTCCATGAGAGATGGGTCCATCGCGACTTAGGCCGGTCGCGGCGTTCCCGCCCTTCGACGTCGAAAAGAATAGCGCACGATCCGGCTCAGAATAAACCATGCTGCTCCTACCGTGCCCTTCGCCGTACCGCTAATTTTGGACTTACCAATGCGCGGGTGGTAGCTCACAGGGACTTCCACGATGCGAAGTCCCGCGATGGCCCCTTTCACGATCATTTCCACCGCCCAGCCGTAGGTAGCCTCCTCAAGGGCGAGGGCGCGCAGCGCATCTGCGCGGCCGGCGCGAAACGGACCGAGGTCGCTGACCTTCACGCCGTACAGAAGCCTGATCAGGCCGGCGGCGAGACGATTGCCGAATGATTGGTGCCACGGGAGCGCGCCGGGGTTGCTTTTTCCGCCGAAGCGCGAACCGAGCGTAATGTCAGCGCGCCCCTCAATGATCGGAGCCAAAATCATCGGCAACTCCGAAGGGCGGTCGCTGTAGTCTCCGTCGAGGAAAACGACCACATCAGGATTTTGCGTATTCGCAAACCCTGTCAAACAAGCGCGCCCGTATCCCCGGCGAGGCTCCTGGATGACTTGTGCTCCCATCTTTCGCGCGAGGTCGGGCGTTCCGTCCGTCGAATTGCTGTCAACAACGATGACCTCTGTGACCAAATGGGAAGGCAGATCGGCAAGCACACGGCCAATGGCCTGCGCTTCGTTATGGGTAGGAATGATGACCGATACTCGCACGCAGATTCGCTATCACCACCACAGGGACGCGGGGCTCCGCCGTGCCAGCAACGCATCGATTCCCCAGCCTCGACCTGCGCGTCCCACTGCGAGTCCGAGCGATGCGACCACCGGAACCAGTAGTTCCCAAATCCATGACGTGCCCAATTCCGTGACCCAAAGGCTGCCGAGGAACAGGAATGCGACCAACGCGGCCGGACGCGTGAGCAGGCCGATGACGAGCAGTATCCCCAGGGACAGTTCCATCGCCGCTTGCCCGGGAGCTATCATGGCCGCATGGCTCGACATAAACCCCAGAACCAACTTCCATGCCGCCGGTGAGTGGCTGTTCTTGATGTAGTAATTGATCACCCCTGCGTAGCCCGCCGGGGTGTAGGCGCCCTTCCCCAGATTCTCGAAGAAGACCGACACGAACATCGCACCGACTATCATGCGAACCAATGCCAAACCGTTTGCCGCATCGGGTTGGCCGGCGAAGCTGACTGCCGCACTTTGTGCTGGAGTTGCGTTTGTCGTCATTCTAAACCTCCGCGCAATAGATTTCGATCCGCGACTTAAGGCGCAATCTTAAACTATCGGACCCGTCTGTGCGAGATGGATGCGCACTGGTCAAGCGCAGCAGGCCTTGCCGATTTACCTTGGCTATGACGCCGTGCGTTTGTCACGCCATTCGTCAATTCCGCTTGATGATAAAAACTGTCTTATCGTCAATACGATCTTCCTCGCCAATCTGCCGCAGACGATCGTCTCGTTTGAGAGCGTATTCGAGCAGTGCATTGCAGATGTCCTTTGCCGGCAGCAGGTTGTGCTCGCGCATAACGTTTTCAAGCTGCTGTCGTTCCTCCTTGTCGCTTCCGTCATAAACTCCGTCAGTGTAAAGGAAGAAAATGTCCCCCGGACTCATCAGCGTTAGCTCTGCCACATCCGAGAAGTTCGCCCGCCTCTCTCGCGTTTCCAAGGAGAAGTATCTATTACGATCGGGATCATCTTCGGCGATCTGCAAGCCGAGGGGCAGAAATTGCACCATCCGGCTTTTATCGATCTCCATGAACTTGCGGTATTCGGCAGAGAAGACCAGCGGTGGTGGGTGTCCAAAATTCACGAATCGAAAATATCCATAAGGGCGAAGTTCGCCGTAAAGCATGGTCGCAATTTCCTGCGCGTTCTCTTTCTCGCTTCTTCCGAGAGCATTGCGAGCGGTCACTGACTGTGCCAGCCGCAAGTTGATCCTGTCGAACAACTCTGGAGTCGTCTTCCCCCGGTGATCGAGTTCGGAAAGCATAAGGGCATGAAACGTGTCGTGAACCGTGGATGCGATTTTCGCTGAAATGATTCCGTGTCCTTGAGCGTCCACTACCAGGACGCCTGCTGTGCTGTAAAGCTCACGCAGATCTTCGGCGACACGCACCTGCTCCGAACTTCGTGCGTCTCGATATTCGGTTTCCTTCTCAGGTTTATAGCCCGGCTTCGATTTCAGCCATTCCACATGGTCGTCCACTGAATTTCGTGGCGCCGCACCTGTCGGAGGCGGCTCGAGGTACTCCTTCGATCGCTTCAGTGCCTTCTGAATGCGTGCATCGATGTCGTAACGTTGCTGAAAGTTTATGTATTCAAAGAGGTCGCCACCGACCGTTCCGGCGGGAATCGAATTGCCGTACATCTCGATTCCTTGCACATGAGGAATCGCCCCTTCCACCGGCATCAGCCGGTCGCGCAGATATTCATCGATAGTTGGGGCTTCGTATGTTTTTGGCATAGAGAATTCCAGAATGAAGCGAACCCACCTCTTTGATGCTTTCCGAAGACACGAGGATGCGCCACTCCTCCGCATCGCGTCTATTTTATTTTGGTTTCGATTTGTTCCGGCGATTGCCCCCTCTGGCCTAATCAACTGCAAACATGCCCGTACGTGCCGCCGTATTCCGTCCAGCCAATGAACGCTGTCGCTTCGAGTACAACCCAGCCCGTCTTAATCGCGCGCAATCACGATAGTCGTACATGTGCTTTCGCCTTTGGGGAGCTCACGAGCGGGAGCCATGCGGATTTCCAGCTTTTGAGCTTCTCCACGGACAATGGGGCAATAGAAGTCCGGCTGATCCAAAGCATTCTGGATGCGGCGCCGCCCCGCACAACCGCCATAGCATGACTCCAGATAAATGCAGGAGCGGCACGCCTGTGGCGTGGTGCGCGCCTCCACAAAGGGTGGAGTTTCTACAACTCCAGAGCGCAGCGACAGTAGGAGTGAGAGCGGTTCGCCAGCTCCCGGCCAGTACACACAAGGCTGAGTTGTAGCGCGGGGTGTAACTCGCACGGTACTCACTCCACATCCGCCGACCCTCGGAGGCAAACCCGCCATAGCGCGAACCAGCGGTTCCCCGATGCCGATCACATCAGTTTCCGCAAACAACGCCCGAAAGCCTTGCCAGTACTCTTCGTAGCTCAAGGCGTAGAGATCGGAGCGCACCGCTTGGTAAACATTGACGCGCAGCGGCGCTTGGTAGCGCTTGACCACGCGCGCCACTTCGGCAAGACGCAGATAGTTGGACTTCATCATTACAGCAATGAAGGTAACGGGAACCCCTAACTCGACGCAGCGTGCTGCCTGATCATGGATCAGGGCCCAATTGCCGTGGCCGCGTTGGGCATCCTGCTCGCGTTCCGTTGGATAATCCAGGGAGAACTCGATGTCGTGGAAGGCACGCAACTCCTCATCTGTGAGCACAGCCGCGCTGTGACCGTTCGAGGTGATCGTTAGCTTCACATGCAGAGTTCGGAGGTAGGCCAGGGTCTCCCGGAATTCTGGGTGCATTCCATTTTCACCCGTGCCCAAATTGACGGAGCGGACTCGCAGGCTTTCCATCACAGATCGCACCTGCTCGAGGCTAAGCCGGTCGGTCCGCGCCGGATCGCGGTAGCAGAAGGAACAAGCCAGGTTGCACTCGTTGGTAAGCCCGAGTCCGAGTGCAAACCCATCGGACGCAGCAGGCCGGATCAACGCAGCGTGTGAAGCAGACTGGGTGTCGGCCGGTGTCATGGCCCCGTTTCCATGCTCGATGATGCACAGGAATGGCGAGCGATTACCTGTATGTAGCGCGCCACCGCGGCAAACTCAGGGCGACTGCCCAGCTTGCGCTCCAGTCCAAAAATCCGCTCGTACTCCTCGCGGCGGGAGATCTGCGGCGGCAAGTAATCCGAAATAACGCGCACGCCGCGTTCGGCAGCCACTGCGAGCGACGCGCCTTTCGCCATGACTTGCAGGCTGTCCAAAGTAAATAGCCGCACGCGGCCGCCATACAGAGATTCGTCTCCCCACATAGTTGTAAGGTTGCGTTCCGCCGCCCCCAGATCACCTGCTTTGACGCCAGCCTTGAACACTTCACCGGCCCAGTTGCGCACCAGGACAGATAGAATCCCCGTCGAATCAATTTGCAGCACCTTTGCAGCGGCAGAGAGGACGGAATTTGGATCATCGACGTATTCCAGGATGTTATGGCAAATAATGACGTCGAACGATCCCGCCGGAAACAGGTTCGCCACTTGGGCCGCGTCACCGTGTTTTAGTGCGATCCTCTCGTCAACGCCAGCTTCCTGTGCCGCCCGCTCCGCGATTTCAAGCATCGCTGAAGAGGAATCCAGCAACGTCATGTGAATGCCAAGACGCGCCAGGCGCACGGCCGTCGCGCCCGTGCCGCACCCCAGATCCAGGCCGCGCAACGACCGCCTCTTCTGGTGCAGGACCAGAAAATCCTTCAGATTGGCGAAAGCCAAGTCGCAGCGCAAGCGTCCTTCGGGCGTCTCGATGTAGGCGGCGTACTTGTCCGCGCCGCTCTGGAAGCGATCGCTGTCGGGCTTGGTGGTCATCTGCATGCAAAACTCAGCCGAAATCGATCCTCGACTCGAGTATTGTACACGGAGAGGGTCGCGTGTACGTTATCCGTTGGCAGAGAAGTCAAAAGAACTCTTTTGCAGGGGTATTGACCAGGAACCGTCGCGATTTTCTGCAATCAGGGATTGCCGTGCTTCCCCCGTTACACGATACGGCGGCGCCCTCTAATTTTCTTCAGAAGCGGTGCGCAGGGCCAATCAAATTCCAGTGAATTGAGAACCAAGTCAGGAAAACGCAGGTCGCCGCCACTAGCGAAAACTTCAACTTGGAGATATAGCGGATCTCGGGGCGCCGCCAAACGCGCAATCCCGCATGCACTGAGAACACACTCAGGAGTATCGCTATGCTGGTAACCATATTCATCATCACAAAATATTTGTCGATGGCATGCGTCGGCAGCATCGTCTCGCTTTCCAAACGCGACAGAAGCACCCCTGTGCCTGCGGTCAGAGCCATCCACGCCACGGCAGACAACTTTGTGCCCATCGTGAGCCGCACACTCCCAGGCTGCTGCTTGAGTGGAGGCCGCTTCGAAAGAAAAATCCTGCGCCCCAGCCGAAGCAAAGAAGCGGCAACCACCGCCGCCAGGATCACCAGGCTGCCTATGAGAATTGGCAGAATCGTCTGGCTGTTTTCATACCAGGGGACGCGCTCGAACTGCACACCAGGAAAGACGATCGCAAGGCGCGCGATCTTTCCCGAGCGATCGCGAATCGCCAACATCCGCCCCTGATCCTCTGTCTCCTGCCACAAATCCTTGCCAATAGGTTTCCATTGCCTTACGTGCCCGCGTAAATCCTTGAAATCATCGACTTTTAGCACGCCATCTTTGTCTACCGTCGCTTCGCTCTGCTCAAGGAGGCTCCCTATCTTTAACTTGTTGCTCTCGGAACGTCGCGTCGACTGGTAGGTGCCCGCAATCGCCTTGAGGTCGCCCACAGACAATTTCTGAAATTCAGGTTTCCCGGTATACGGGTAATAGCGATCGGCAAAGGCCGTCAGGATTTCCGTTCGAGTCTTGCTGGCGGATCCGGCCGAATTATAGGAGATAAAGATCACCAATTTTTCCTTCGGCTCGAGGAGAAATAAACTGTGAAACGCGATAAGGTCGCCACCGTGCCCAACGAATCGTAGCCCGTTGCGCCAAGTCTGGTAAAAGCCCATGCACATCGCGGGTAAGGCGTCAGACGCGCTAAACTGCTTCGTCCACATCGCGGCCAACGTTTCGGTTTTCAAAATCCGATGGCCCTCCCACTCGCCCCCATTCAACAGCGCTTGCGCGAACCGGCCCATATCGGACGCTGTCGAGGAAACACCTCCCGCTGGAGCAGGGTTGAAAATCTCAAAGCCGACGGCTGGCTTTTCCGTATTGTTCCGGTAGCCGTCCGAAGGGAACGGCAAGAGGTCTTCTGCAAGCGGCTGTTTAAAGCTGGAGTGCTTCATCCCCAACGGCTGAAAAATGTGTTCCGCGACGTACTGCTCGAAGGGCTCGCCGCTCACTCGCTGTACGATGTACCCTCCGAGTCCTACGCCATAGTTCGAATAGGCTGGCACTTCGCCCGACGGAAAGATCCTCCGTGGCTGGTTCGCGATCAGGAAATCTCGGAGCGGCGCGGCCTGCTTCGGATCGATCAGGAGAATATCTCGAATCTCCTCCTCGAACCCGCCAGTGTGTGTCATCAGGTTGCGAAGCGTAACGGGCTTGCCGAAGGCCGGTGCGATTTGGAAATCGAGATACTTGTTCACGTCCGCGTCGATGTCCAGCTTCCCTTGCTCCGCCAATTGCATGACGGAAATCCAAGTGAAGAGCTTGGAAATCGAAGCCAGACGAAACATCGTCGTTTCCGGATCAACTGGCTTTTTCTTCGCGACGTCCGAGAAGCCGTAGCCCTTCCTGAGCAGATCCTTCCCATCCTTCATCACCAGAACGGTCGCGCCGGCGACATCGCTACGTTCCAGCTGCAGCGGCACGATGCCGTCAAAGAATGCCTCCAGGTCGGCCTTCTCAAGGGCGTGCGCTGCGATAGGTGGGGCTGCCGCCAGAGGCTTTTCCGCAGCGGCATTCGAGGGGCTCTCCTGCGCAGCGGCCACGCGGGAAGACTGCGCTAGCTCGGAAAGTGATATGCACGCCGCTACGACAATCAAAACCCTGCAAGCCAGACTCATGCCGCCTCCCGAGCTCTAGTGAATTGGCACCGAGTCTCGTGGATAACTGTAAGCCGTGCAACTGAAAAATTAGATTTGCCGGTTTTTCGGAGCTGATCCGTCCCTAGGGATTGGCGGGCTTTGGCGGCATTGCCGGAGGCGGAGGTGTCACGAACTTGGCGTCGTCCACGGGAACATTTTGCTGAACCTGCTCGACCTGGATCGTAAATCGGTTGCCCGGCCTCGCGAGTGTCCAGCGGAAAGGAATCTTCACGCCATTTGCATCCCGATAGTCCGCATAGTCGATCTGAGTGGGGTTACGTCCAAGAGGAGTTTCCGCATAGCGGACCAGGCGCAGCAGCAAGCCCGATTCCTTGTCGAAGTACAGGCGCAGGGGTGGCTGGCCTTCGCTGCGCCCCACCACCAGGAATGTCTCATGACCATCGATCTTCTCTCCGGCCTCGACTCGGAATTTCTGATACAGCGTCTCCACATGCGCAGGAAAATAGAGATCCGCATCGATGCGCGCCGCGTCATTTTCCGCCGCGGACATCATGTGCACGCGCCCAGGCACGCTCAGCCAACCCTGCTTCCCATCGAACGCCGTCACACTGTCTCCGCCCTGCAGATGCATCACCGAGAAGCGCTTGTCTGGCGCCTTCGAGTAAACATCCATGGGAAAATGTTGCCCGCCGAACGCAGTCAGCGTCCCTTTTTGTACGCTGCTCGTAATTTTCTGCAGCGCCTCGGCTCCGCCAACGGCCGCAAGATATTTGTCGAGAAGCTGCTCCGCGGCGGGCAACGAGGCCTTTGCCTCGCCGGGCGTTTTCCTTTCTTCAGCCGCCGGCCTCGGGTCTTCGTCAGTGATAATGGGGGTCCCCACCGGTTGCGCAGCCCCCCGATGGCAGGAATAGCAGGTCACCTCGCGATGCCCCTCGAAATTCTCTTTATTGATCGCCATCATCATATTGATCATCTTGCGCGCAGTTACTTTAGGTTTCTTGTCGTCCTTTTCGTTGGCATGCTCGACGTGGCAGTAGGCGCATTCCACTCCCAGCGAAGCCGCAATGAATTGCATCGCAGGAATCACTTGTTCCGCAGGTATGCCCTTTAGCGTCTGAATATTCTTGAACTGTTCTTCGGCGAGTTTGGGCGCAGGAGTGCCTGAAGCAGACGCTGGCGGGGCAGCGGACTGCGCCCACGCCATCCCAATCGCCAATAAAACGCCCAGCGACGTCCCACACGCCGCAAAACAGAAATTCTTAAAGTTTCTATTCACGATTCTTGTCCTCGCAGGTGATTTGACGACAGGGTACGCGGCACGGTTTCAACCGCCCCGAAATCTTAGGGGAACGCGCTAAGCTCACGCGCCGATTTCGCCGCGTTTTGCCAATGCCGTAATGCGGTCTGCAGCACGGAACGCCAGCGCTTCAATCGTCATGGTCGGTTGCCCGCGGCCGGAGGTCACCAGGCTGCTGCCATCGCAAAGGAAAAGATTCTTCACATCGTGCGTGCGGTGGTCCGCATTAATCACTGACGTCTTCGGATCGTTCCCCATGCGGCAGGTGCCGAGAAGGTGCACGCCAAACTGCTGTTCCTGCGCCGGAAAACTCCATTTCTTCTGAGCGCCGGCTGCCTCGTGGACTTCATGGGCCCGCTCGAGCAACCAGTTGGTGAACTTCAGATCGTCCGGATGATCCTTGTACGTCATGCGTAGAGCGGGCAGGCCCCAGGCATCTTTCAATTCTGGATCCAGCGAGAAGCTGTTGTTCTCCAGCGGCAGCGAAGTGCCATGGGTGGACACTTCCATGGTGCGCGTGAAATCGTGCGCTAGGGCCGCCTTGTAATCCTTGCCCCATCGCGGCGTTCCGGGCGGTAGGCCGCCCATCCCAAATCCTATCGGAGTGAAATCGATTCGCGCGTCAAGTCCGCCCCCTCCATAGAAGCCCATCTTTTGCGGATCGAGTTCGTAGAAATCATGCAGCACGCGGCTGACGGCGTACCCCTTGTATTCGTTGAGGGGATGCTCGTACACGCCCATCACTGCCGCGTAAGTGTTGAACATCAAGTATTTGCCGACGATGCCGCTGGAGTTCGCGAGGCCATTTGGGAACTGTTTGTTGGCAGAGAGCAACAGCAGCCGCGGTGTCTCCGCTCCATTCGCGCAAACCACCACCGCCTTGGCCTTCTGCAGATGCGCGTTGCGCTTTTCATCGAAGTAGGTTGCGCCAACCGCACACCCGTTGGCATCTGTCTCGATGCGATGCACGTAAGAATTCGGCCGAATCTCGCAGCGACCGGTTTTCTCCGCCACGCGAATCGCGGTCACCAGCGAACTGGACTTCGCGCCAACTTCACACCCGAATCCCAGGCAGAAGCCGCAATTGATGCAAGCGCTGCGTCCAGGACGCGCCTGCGAAAGAATCGCCATCGGCGCGGGGTACGGATGCCAGCCCAGCTTGCGCGCCCCTCGCTCGAAAAGCACTCCCGAAGACTTCACCGGCAGTGGCGGCATCGGATAAGGTTTCGATCGCGGCGGATCAAACGGACTGGCGCCCGCAAGCCCGGAAACTCCGATCTCCCATTCCACTTTGGTGTAATAAGGTTCGAGGTGCGCATAAGTAATCGGCCAATCCGCAAAGCCCGTCCCCGCTATCGGACCGATCTTGCTGCGCTCGATGAAATCAATCTCGTGAAATCGCCAGAAGTTCGCGGTGAAGTGCACGCTCGTGCCGCCGACGCATCGCCCGTAAACCAGCGCTCGCTGCTGCTTGGCTTTTTCTTCCGGTGTCTTGCGAAACGTGTTCGGCTGCAGCTTCGGATGATTGGTGAGCTTGTCCTGTGCGAAGATCTCCATTTCGCTGTGGGAAAAATCCGCTTCGGTAAGATACGGGCCCTGCTCCAGCACGACTATGCGAAAACCATTTGTCGAGAGTTCCTTCGCGAGGATTCCGCCGGCCGCGCCCGACCCGATGATGACAAAATCCACTTCTTCAGAAGTCTTGTATCGAGGCTGGTCGACCATCATTTCTTGTCCGCCTCTTTCCCAACTGGCTGCCAGCCTGGATAGTTCTTGTCGTAGTACCCAAACGGCGGCTGAAACATATGCTCGCGCTCGCGCCCGATCACTTTCCACCCGACACCATCGTGGTTCCCGCCGTAATCCGGATCGATCAGGAATCCCGCAATCGTCTGTTGACGCAGCGTTCCAAAAAAGTCTTGCGCGCTGGGCCGCGCCCGGTATGGCCCCTGCCCCGCAGCGGTATTTTCATCGAACGAATGCAACACCGCATCCTGCTGTTCCGCCGTCAGGCTGGAAAATTTTGCGGCGCCCGGGAACATCTCACCCACTCTTGCCTGCAATTCCGGCAGCCCTTCGCGATAAGTTTTCTGGTTATCGGCGGCAAAGGTGGCCAATCCTCGGTCGATAAAATAAACAACTCCGGCTTCGCGTGCTCCCGGAGTTTCGTTCGTAGGAATGATGCGTGCCGTCATCGCATCGATCTCAGCAGCCTCGTCCGGCGTGAAGAATTCGAATTTCGGCGGCGTAGCAGAGTTCGCTGCCCGGTGTGCATGACCCGCAGCCGCCACCAGTGCGGGCAAGTGCGTGGAAACCCAAACGGCGGAAAGTCCAGAGATGCCTTGAGACAAAAATTTGCGGCGACTGACAGATTCATTCATTTCGACGGTTCCTTAATATAACTTTTGGACTCTAAGCTGCGCGGCATGGAGCGTCAAGCAATTCTTGAGCAATCAAATTTTCCGTTCAGCCAATCGACAAGCCAAATTGACCGGTTCTAAATCTCGCCTCGGTGTGCCAGGGCCGTGATGCGGTCGGCGGCGCGATACGCCAGAGCACTAATGGTCAACGTCGGCTGCCCGCGGCCGGAAGTGACCAGACTGCTCCCGTCGCACAGAAAAAGATTCTTCACGTCATGGGTGCGATGATCGGGATTGATCACCGATGATTTCGCGTCGTTCCCCATCCGGCAGGTGCCCAGCAGGTGGTAGGCAAAGTCCTGCTCTTCGACAGCCGAAGCCCATTTCTGTTTGGCGTCCGTGGCGTCGAGTAGTTCCATGATGCGCGCCTTCAAGAAGACACCAAGTTTGAGGTCGTCGGGATGATCCTTGTAGGTCATCCGCAGAGCTGGCAGCCCCCAGGCATCCTTCAGATCCGCATCCAGCGAAAAACTGTTGTTCTCGACCGCGAGTGAAGTTCCGTGCGACACAATTTCCACCGTACGCGTGTAATTGTGCGCCAGCGCAGCCTTGAATTCTTTTCCCCACAATGGAATCTCTGGCGGCAAACCGCCGTTGCCGTAACCGTTCAGGGCATACTGGATCGGTGTGAGGTCGAAGCGCGCATCGAGTCCCCCGCCTCCGCAGAATCCCACTTTCTGAGGATCGAGTTCATAAAAGTCATGCAAAATGCGGCTGACGGCGAATCCTTTGTAGTCGTTGAGCGGGTGTTCAAAGACGGCCATCGCGGATGGGCCGGAGTTCATCATTAGGTATTTGCCGACGAGCCCGCTCGAATTCGCCAGGCCGTCGGGAAACTGCTTGTTCGCCGAGAGAAAAAGCAGGCGCGGAGTCTCCGCCCCGTTGGCGCAGACAACCACAGCCTTGGCCTTTTGCACATGGACGTTTCGCTTCTCGTCGAAGTATGCCGCGCCGGTCACCCGGCCATTCGCGCCGGTCTCAATGCGGTGGACGTAGCAGTTTGGGCGGATTTCGCAGCGGCCCGTTTTTTCCGCCATTCGAATGACCGTCGCCAGCGTGCTGGACTTGGCGCCAACTTCGCATCCGAAGCTTTCGCAGAACCCGCATTGCACGCAAGCGCTGCGCCCCGGCCGCGGCTGCGAAAGAATCGCCATCGGCGACGGGAACGGATGCCAGCCAAGCTTCCGGGCGGCCCGCTCGAAAATCACTCCGCCGGATTTCACCGGCAGTGGCGGCATAGGATAGGGTTTCGAGCGCGGCGGATCGAACGGGCTCGCGCCTGCCAGTCCGGAAACGCCGATTTCCCATTCCACTTTCGTGTAGTAAGGCTCGAGGTCTGCGTAAGTGATCGGCCAGTCGGAGAGTGCCGCCCCTGCAACCGGTCCAACTTTGCTCCGCTCGATGAAGTCAATTTCATGGAAGCGCCAGTAGTTTGCCGTGAAATGCACGCTCGACCCGCCGACCATCCGCCCGTAGACATACGCGCGATGGCGCTTGGCCTTGTCCTGCGGCGTCTTGCGGAAAGTGGTGGGTTGCAGTTCCGGATGATTGGTGAGCTGGTTTCGTTGCGCGACCTCAACTTCGTTGTGCGTGAAATCCGCTTCGGTGAGGTAGGGCCCCTGCTCCAGCACGACCACGCGAAATCCATTGGTGGAAAGTTCTTTGGCGAGCACGCCTCCGGCGGCTCCGGAGCCAATAATCACGAAATCCACTTCTTCGGTTGTCTTGTACTTGGGCTGATCCACCGTCATGTGTGAGTCATATCCTTTGCGAAAGACAAACACTATATCATCGGAGTCGCTTGCGATTGCGGGGTTAGGCGGGCTGGTGTACGATGCCGCGCCGTCCGGGAGTGTGGCTCGATTTAGCGAATCCGCCGGGATTCTGAGACACTATTAAGCGCTTATGGCTACGTTATCTGGGGGAATTGGAAAAGGCAGCAAATGGCTGCTCGACAAAATCGTTGGCGTGATCGCCGCCACGGGAATTAACCCCAATCTCCTCACTTTTCTTGGCCTAGTCGTGAATTTTGCCGCCGCCGCCTTTTTCGCCGTCGGCAGTTTCTTCACCGGCGCGCTCATTATTTTCTTCGCAGGCTTCCTCGATATGTTGGATGGTCAAGTCGCCCGGCGCCAGAACCGCGTCACCGCCTTCGGCGCTTTCTACGATTCCACGCTCGATCGCTACGCGGACATGGCCCTCTACATGGGCCTGCTGGTCTACTATTCCGTCAGCGGACGCACCCCCTACGTCATTCTCGCCGCCGTTGCCACCGCCGGCTCCGTGATGGTCAGCTATGCCCGCGCCCGCGCCGAGTCTCTTATCCCCCTGTGCAAAGTCGGCTTTATGGAACGTCCCGAGCGCATCGTCCTGCTCATCATCGGCGGAGTCTTCAATCGCATGGGCCCCGTCCTCTGGGTCATCGCCGTCGTCTCCACCATCACCGTCATCCACCGCATCTATTACACTTGGCAGGAGACCCGCGCCGGCCGTGTCCTCCCCGGCATCAAGCTCTCCCTCTAATCCGCGCGTTTCAATGTTTCTTCCACTGGGGCCGCAATGATTTCCCTAACCCGTTCGCGCAGCGCGGGGACGTCATCTTTCGTCAATCCATTAGTCTCGATGGTGTCGTGCAGAAGAACCGTGATTTTTGCCGGCCACAACATCCAGTGGCCCGTGCGGTGATGCTCGAACGATCCCACCAGGCTGACCGGCACGATGGGAACCCCGAGCTGCTGCGCGACGCGAAAGCCGCCGTCTTGAAATTGATCCACGTGCCCGTCGCGTGTCCGCTTGGCTTCCGGGAAAATAATCAGGCTCGTGCCCCTATTGACGGCGTCCTGCGTGAGCCGCCACATGCGCTTCAAATCCGACGGCCGCCGCACATCCGGGACCGGCACGTTGCCAAAGCGCTTCATCAGCCAGCCGTAAGCCGGAATCTTGAAGTGCGATTCCAGCTCCCATCCGCGCACCAGCTGCGGAATCGCGCAGTACAGCATGAACGGGTCGAAAAGATTGACGTGATTGGACATGAAGAAGCTCGTCTTTTGATCATCAAAGCCAGTAGACCGCCGGACCTCGACCTGCACGCCGGAAAGAAATGCGATGCGGCGGCAGAAACTGCGTTGCAACCAGTCATGCTTCCGTGGATCCAGGAAAATGCCGAGAAAGACGAGCACCGGCACAACGGTGAAGAAATGCAATCCACTGAAGCTCCACAAAATCGCGCTGCGAAATACCAGCCAGCCCCGCTTCATATATATACGTCCACCGCAGCGGGAACCACGTCGATTGCCCGGCATTCCACGGTCACAACTTCCCCGTCGATCATCACGTCCACCGGTGCGGCTCTTTTGAATTCCACGTGGCGCACTGCACGCCGCGAAGCCAGAGGATGCTTGATATGAGAGCCATCGTAAAGATGCGGCAATGTCCGCAGCAATCCCAAACGCCCGATCGGGCCCCAGCGCACAAATTCAATGAGCCCGTCGCTGGGATCCGCATCCGGCGCGATCAGCATCGTCCCGCCGGTGTACTTACTGTTGTTAAATGTCAGGAAAAGCGAGCGCGTCTCGTCCCACTCCGTATCGTCATCGCATCGCAGCGCCATGGACCGCCGGCGCAGCTGCACTACACGCACAAAAACGCCGAGCAAATACCCGAGGTCGCCAAACGGCTTGAACATGCGATTCGTCAGCGCCGCCACATCCGCCGTGAAACCCACGCTCAGGAGATTGAAGGAGTAGATTTCGCCGTTCGCATGTGTCAGCCGCAACAGGTCGACACTTCGGGTGCGGCCTTCAATCAGCGCCAGCATCGAAGCCGCCGCTCCATCCTTCGCAAAATCGCGCAAGAAAGAATTGCCCGTGCCCAGCGGCAGAAAGCCCAGCGCGATGCGTTGCACGTCGCTGCGTCCTGCGAATACCCCGTTGAGAATTTCGTGCGCGGTGCCGTCGCCGCCGACGGCAAGGAAGCGCCGGTAGCCTTGCTCGTACGCCTCCCGCGTGAGATGTACTCCGTGGCCAGGGGAAGTCGAAGCGATGACGTCGATCTTCAACCCCTTCTCGCGCATTCGCGCGAGAGCCGGCCCCGCGAGTTTCGCGGAGCGGCCGCCACCGGCGGCGGGGTTGACGATGGCAAAGAATCGATCCATTTGCGGCGCGGACGAACGAGAAAACTCCAGCCCCTCCTGCGAGCTTCTATCTTCAAACGCTCTTCACAACGGCAGGATCGCGGAGGCGCTGTCCAGCTTCGCGAGCCGTTCTGCCAAAATGTTGCGTTTGATCTTGAGAGAAGCCGTTCTGGGAAAGTCCTCGTCCAGCAGAACGACTCCGTGGATACGCTTGTAGTTTAGCAGGCGATTGTTGCGCGCGTTGATCTCTCGCCGGAGTTCCTCGTCGTACTGCTGACCCGCATCGAGATGAAGCGCCAGCACAAGTTTTTCTCTCGTCATCGAACGTTTCGGCCAGACATAATTGGCGGCAAACACGCAGAATTCTTTCACTGAGAGGCTTTCGAAAACAGCTTCGATGTCCTCGGGATAAATATTTTTTCCTTCTTCTGTAACGATCATGTTTTTCTTCCGGCCCGTAAGTTGCAAATGGCCGGCATCATCGAATCGCCCGAGGTCTCCAGTCATCAGCCAGCCGTCGACGACAGTCTCAGCGGTCAGCTCCGGCTCGTCCAAGTAGCCTGCCATCACCGTTTTGCTTCGAACGGAAACTTCGCCGACACCATCGGCAGCCGCGTTCACAATGCGCACTTCCATCCCGGGCAACGGCTTGCCGACTGTGTCCGCGCGAAACGGTTTCAAATCGTTGACCGTGATTGCTGTGCCCGCTTCCGTGAGTCCGTATCCATTGGCAACAGGAATGCCCAGATCGTAGAAAAATTGCAGCGTCTCCGGCTCCGTAAAAGCACCTCCGACAATGATCGTGCGAAGTTCGCCGCCAAATGCCTCATGGACTTGCTTCAACAAGCGGCGGCTAATTCCAAGGCGCGGCCGGCTTTTCGTAAGCGCCTTATTGATTCGAACGAGCACGTTAAACACTTTCCGCTTGCCCGGCGGCAGCGCGTCGAAGCGGGCCTGCAATCCTTTTTGCAGATTTTTCAAAACGAGCGGAACCAGGCTGACGTAAGTAATCTTGTATTTCGGAAACGCTTCGCGCACGTATTCCGGCCGCAGTGTCCGCAAATGCACGACCGCCGCGCCACAAGTGAACGGACCGAAAAAACCGACCATAAAATCGATCGCGTGATTCGTCGGCAAAATACTGAGATAGCGTACTCCCGGCCAGAATGGATAAATCGATGTGAGCGCGACGCACTGCTGCAGATAATTTTCATGCGTCATCATGCAACCCTTCGGACGGCCGCCGGTTCCCGAAGAATAGACAATGCAAGCTGTCTCGCTGCGCTTTCGTGGGACGAATGCCGACTCGCCCACGCCGCTGGATTCCTCCCATCGCCGCGCACCAGCGAGGTCCGCGTTCGCCGGCGCTTCCGTGACCAGAATGGTTCGAACATTCGTCGCTGCCGCGCGGCCAGCCGATGCACTAAGTTGCCGCCAGATCGGATATTCCGTAATGAGGACGGAAGAGTTCGAATGCTTGAGCAGTTGCCACTGCTCCTCGGGCGTCAGTTTGTAGTCCAGCGGAACGAGGATGCCGCCACAGAAAAAAACCGCGTACGCCGAAATCAGCCACTTCGACTGATTCGTCATGATAATGCTGGCGCGATCGCCCGCGGAAAATCCGCCGTCTTGCAAAGCTTCGGCCAGCGGACGCGCGCGATCCTTAAAATCGCGATAAGTCAGTCGTTCTTTCTCACGTTCGCGGTCGGCTTCGATCAAGCACACTTCATTCGCAAACTGATCCAGCGCATCTTTCAGCGCAGCCCCAATGGATTGGTACTTAGAAAGGTCCAGCATTACAGGCGGGACTGAATCCGTTCGGCCAGGGTCTTGAAATCACTGACGCCTTGAACCTCGTAGTCAGGCAGCTCGATACCGAAATGATTTTCCAGGCGCGAGAGCATCTCTAGCGTCTGCAGGCTGTCAATGCCCAATTTCTTGAAGAAATCATCTCCAGGCGCGAGTGTTCCAGCGGGCAGCTGAAAATGTTTTGCCGCCAGGTCGAGCACTTCCTGCGTGGTCTGTTCCAGCGTGCGCATGGAAGAACAAATTTATCATCCCTAAGCCGGGAAAGAAAATTCAATCAGTGGCGGTCCTCCGTGGTGAGCAATTAGTGGGTCTAGAGGAGAACGAGGCCGCGGCGAATTCCAGCGGAAACAGCTTCGGTTCGAGTAGAGACGCCGAGCTTGCCTAAAATCGAAGCAACGTGGAATTTCACCGTGTGGTCGGAGATCGATAGTCGCCCGGCAATTTCCTTATTGCCGAGCCCTGCGGAAATCATCTGAAGCACTTCGCGCTCGCGAGGGGTGAGTGGCTCAGGCAGTTCGCGAATGGGTGATGACAATGCAGCGTGCGCGGGAAAAACCTCGCTCAAGCTAGAGGGATGCACGACAGCCAGTCCAACCGTGGCGGCTTCGAGAGCGGCGCGGAGTTGTTCTGGAGTGGCGTCGCGAGGCAAAACGGCGCGCACTCCAGCGCGAAGCGCCTTGGACAGCCAGGGCGCCTTCGGATGCTCCGATAACACGATGACTGCATACTCCTGGGCGACTTCCACGTCCGCAAGCACGTTCAGCAACTCTTCCTCAGCATCCGCAGGGGCTTCAACCAAGACAACATCCGGTTCGACGTCGACAAGCCGGCCGGAAATGGATTCCAGATCCACCGCGTTTCCTACAATATCGAAGCGGCGATCTGCCAACATGCTCTGCAGACCCGCGCGAATCAGCGGCGAATCTGCGACGATAAAGACGCGAATCACGCGGCTATGCGGTCCTTTCCGCTCTTCGAAACTCCCAACTGCACGGTCACACGCCTGACGCACGAGTAGTCACCGCGAAGAAACTCGAAACGCAACAGGCGCGGGCCTTGCCCATCCATCGCCTTGGCAAGATCGTCAGAAGATTGAAAAGGCTTTTCCTCTGCTCCCAGCAAAATGTCTCCGGCCATGAGTGAAGCGTGCGCTGCTGGACCGCCGGGCTCGACTTCCAGCAAGACCAGTCCAAACGTGCGGCCATTGGAACCAGGCAAACGGACGGGATGAACGGCAACGCCTAGCCATGCGCTGCGAGGTCCGGCCGCAAGGAAATCGCGAACGGCGTTACTGGGAATGGCAAGTGCGAGGCGTCCGGCAACCATGGTATTGACCCCAATCACATGACCCCGGGCATCCGCCAGCGGCCCTCCGGAATTGCCGGGAGCAAGCCGCACGCTGGCCTGCACCCAGGATTGGGAGCCAAGCGCGCGCAACGGGCCGATTCCATGGATCACTCCGGTTGTCAGCGCTCCAACAAATCCAAGCGGATTGCCTATGGCAATGGCGAGTTCGCCAGGCCGCAGTCGCGATGAATCCGCCGGACACACCGCGGGCAATGAGTTCGCGCTAATGCGCAGTGCCGCCAAATCGCGCTGTGGATCGCGGGCGGTGACTGATGCGTCGAACTCCCGCCCGTCCCAAAGCTGAACGCCCACGTTCGAACCGCGCGCTACATGGGCGTTCGTCACGACCAAACCTTCGCTGGACCAGATCACGCCGGATCCGCTCCCGCGGCCTCCGGCATGAATCACGACCGTCGAGCGGCGAAGCTGTTCGGCGATCTCACCAAACCCGGCGATGGCCATGTCACTCTCCCCCGTTCGCGCGGTCACCGACAGAAATAGAGAAGTCACGTACGGCGCCTCCGCGAACAATCTTCGCGCTCAGGGACTTGCCGATGTTTTCGGCTTGCAGATGAGGCTGAACATTTTCAGGACGCGAAATGGGCTGCCCGGCCAAAGACACCAGGATGTCGCCGATGACGATTCCCGCTTTGTGGGCTGGTCCATCGGCCTCGACTTCGAGAATGATGGCCGCGGTTTTTTCATTGTGTTGCAACGACTGCCGCAAATGATCCGGGAGGCGCACCGGCTGCAGAGCCACGCCGAGATACCCGCGCGGGATGCGGCCCTTTTTCAACAGGGTTTCGACGACGCGATCGATAGTTGAGGCTGGAATTGCAATCGCGCCGAATCGCGCAAAGCGTGGCGATGCGATTCCCAGGAGCTTGCCATGCGCATCAACCACGGACCCGCCGACGGCCGTGGGTTGCAGGCCGACATCAAGCCGAACATAGGGAACAAGCGAGGAACCCGTCCAAGTACGGCGCTCGGCGACAACCAGGCTTACCACTCCCAGCGCTGCAACGGGACCGCTGGCGCGCGTACGCCCCACAATCAGAGTGAGGCTGCCCGGCTTAACGGTTTCGGCGCCGCCCTGCTCGACGGTTCGATTGCCCGCTTCCGCGCATTTCAGGACGGCAAGATCGGTGGAAGGATCGCGGCCGGCGAGAGTGGCAGGCACAACGCGTCCATCGGGCAGCGTGACTTGAATTTCTTCATCGCGGCGAAGCGCGTGTTCCGCCGTGACAATCACTCCATCGCGCCAAATAACGCCGCTGGACGAACCGCGCGCTTCGGTATGAACGGCAACCACAGACGCCGCGGCGTGCTCGGTGGCCTGGGCCAACGCATTCGAGAGTTCAATGAGTTCTGCTGACATCTTTACTACCTCCATGAACAAGATGCAACAGGAGCGGGGGGGTATACATCCGCCAGATGGCTAGGTGGTGACCTGGAATTTTGGCTAGGTAGGCAGTGTTTCAGTTTGCATCTACGGCAGATAGGGCATGGGGCCCACATCTTCGACGAACTTCTTCAGCGCGGCCATGACTGCGGGACGCGTGAACAGTTCGCAAAAAAGGTCGATTTCGCGCCGCAATTCATCATGAGGAATAGGCTTGATGAATTTCTTCGCGGCCGCGCGCGCCACAGCATCGTACTTGGTGATTTGCGCGGCCGTCGCCCGGGCGATTCGAAGCGCCTCACCTTCCCCGGCAAGTTGCGCGACCAGGCCCACAGCCTGTGCGCGGGTGGCGTTGACCGTTCGCCCGGTGAAAAGCAAATCCCTGACAAACGCATTGCCAAGATCCCGCTTCAACCGCGGGATTCCTCCGAAGCCGGGAATGAATCCCAATCGGAGTTCGGGAAACGCAAACCGAGCCATTTTATCGGCGATGATCATGTCGCAGGCCAGGGCCAGCTCAAGCCCTCCGCCAAGGCAGGCGCCATGCACGGCAGCGATAGTGATCAATGGCGCGGCATCAATCGCGTTCAGAACCGCGTGGATGCGCTCAAGAAAAGCCCGCACGCCGGCGGCACGTTCTTTTTCTGGAACGGCCGCCGCCGTCGCATACAGCTCGCGCAAATCTCCACCAGCTGAGAAAACGGACTTCCGCGTGCTCGCAATAATGCAGACAGCGGTCTCCGGCACGAGAGCACCCAACGCGGCAACAAACTTTTCCAGCTCCGCCAGCATCGCCGTGCCAATCTCATTGGCAGGCGCATGATCGAGCGTCAGCTCGATCACTCCTTCTCGCCATTCCCAACGCAACGTTTTACCGGCGAAAGCTTTCATGCGTGCCGCCTGTCGTTCGCTCCGCGATCCGCGCTGGCGATTGCCAACTCGCGGCCGCTTTTCGAATCGTACATGGCGTTGATTTCGGAAGCATATCGTGCATTGATGGCGTCACGCCGGATTTTGCCCATAGCGGTGAGCAACCCGCTCTCCGGGGTGAACGCATCGCGCAACACGGCAAAATTTCTAACCTGCCGGTAATGCGGAAGGTCCGGATTCACCGCATCCAGCACCGCCTGAACTGCTCCCACTTCGACCCCGCCAGTCACTAGCGCACAGAGGTAGCCGCGCCCATTTCCAACCACGACAACCTGCTGCGCCCCAGGGAGAAGCCGCGCAATCTTTACCTCGATCGGTTCCGGCGCAATATTGTGCCCGGAATTCAAGATGATCAGATTCTTGATCCGCCCGCTGATCCGCCAATTTCCACGAACATTGACTTCGCCCTGATCGCCAGTGTGAAACCATCCATCTCGCACCACGCGCGCCGTTTCTTCCGGCCGATTCCAGTAACCCGGAAAAATGTGCGGCCCGCGCACAACAATCTCTTCATTTTCCGCCTGTTTCATTTCAATTCCGCTAATCGCCGAGCCAACGTAGCCCGGCTCCACGGGCACGCGCGGATCATCCAGCGTGCAAATACCGGTGGTTTCCGTAAGCCCGTACGCCTGCAACACGGGAATCCCCAACATCAGAAAAAACTGCTGCGTCTCCGGCGCCAGCGGCGCCGAACCGCAAATCAGAGCGCGCAGATTGGGTCCGAGGCGCTCGCGAATCTTCCGAAAGATCAGCGCGCGGCCAACCGCCAGCCAAAACGCATCGAGAGCACGCCCGCGCCCCGCATGCTGCCGCTGCCAACCGCGGCGTGCCTTCGCAAACACCGAACGAATGAGCGCAGGCCGCTTGGCAATCGCCTCCTCGACCCCGCGCCGCACCCGCTCCAGCAGTGTGGGAACGTTCAGGAAATAATTCGGCGATGCCAGAAGGATTTCGTCCGCAATTTTGTTTAGGTCTGTGGAGAGGGTAAGAACGCTTTCACGCGTCAGGCACGAAAGCAGCAAGATCGTCGACGCCGCAAAATTAAACGGCAAGTAGTGGAACACGCGGTCCGGTTCGTTGATCGCGCCCATCAACTGATCGAGGCGTTCAGTCGTGCAGGAAAGCATGTGCGTGAGGTTCGCGACGTTCAGGCAAACGCCCTTCGGCTCACCGGAAGTTCCCGAAGTATAAATGATGCTGACAATATCGCTGTCCGGGCGCGGATTCGGCGCATCGAAAATCTGTGTCTGCGGCACTGACTGCCTCAGTACCTCATCGAACAGCACGCGCCGCGGAGCTTCCGGCCAAGCCTGCGCAACGCCATCGCCGAGAGCCGCCTCGCCCGCAAAAATTAGGCGCGGCTGGCAATCTTTCATCATGCCCGCAAGTTCCACGGGCGACTGCCGGGAATAAAGCGGCACAACGATCACGCCCTCGGCCATGAGCCCCAAATGAACTGCTGCCCATCGAATGGAATTCGCCGCAAGCAAAGCACAGCGGTCGCCGCTCCGCACATCTGAACCGCGGATGAACGCGCGCACCAGCTGGATCTGGTCCAGCAATTCCCTGCCCGTCACGCTCACAAATTGGTCCCCGCGAACTTCGCGAAGGACCACGCGGCCATCCGCGCGCTTCAGTTGGGCAAGTATCGTCTCAAGAAAATTGGGCATGAAAAATCAGCGAACTGCCGCGAGCGCCGCCGGCGAAGAGTCGTATCGCTCTACAAGCTGAATCAAATTCTTGCTCAGCGGCGGCAAATACTCTTCCCAGGAAAACACCCCGGACCGCAGCGGAAATTCCGGATAAGTGCGCTGCACCGCTTCTTCGAGGAACTTCCCCATGCGCGCCATGACTTTCAGATTGCGAACAGCGGTCCTGGCGACGCCGTCACGCACGGAATCTGCTTCGACAGCCAGCGTCTCCATCATCTTCAAGAGCTTGGGCTCGAGTTCCGGATCCTCAACGGTGAGGAAGAGATGCTGGTGACCGCGCTCGTTCATAAGGTTGCGGATGCGCTCATCCATGGTCACCCCCGCGGAAGCAACCTTCGCGGGCATGGTGCTCACAATTCCGTGGTAGCGGGAAGAAACCATCAGGGAACTCTGGCGGAGAATGCTGACGAGCTGAAAGATGTCGTACTCGTCTGAAGTGAAAACCGGCACGGATGCGCCGCCCAGGTGCTGCGCAAATTCACGGCAGGCGCGGGCGTCCAGCCTCTCCATGGCAACAAGTATCGGGAAAACTCTATGCCTCTGGAGGAATGCCGCGGTGGCCCTGGCAAAAGCGGAAAGGTAGCGCGAATTCTCCGCATCGACGGAAGGGCCCGCATTATGAAAATAAACGGTCCGGTACTGGCTGTCCTTGTAAGCGCCAGTGGTGGCCAGTGCCGCGTATTTCGCAATCGAAGCCTTGACGGGCCACACGAAGGGAAGAATCGGGCAGAGGGCAAGAATCGGCGTCTTCTCGTCCCAGCCGGCATCGCGCAGCACCTTCCGGCCATATTCGGGAGGGTGCGGCTCAAAGGTCCAAGCCGTGTCGGTTCCCAGTTCTGTGGGGATACCCAGCTTTTTCAGCAAGGCCTGGGACTCCGCGCTCCGGGGAATGATCAGCGAATCGGTAACATAGCGCGCACACATCCCTTCAATAAGCGGGTCCATCTGCCCGGCTTCGCCGCCGTATCCGACGGAGAGTTTGTTCTCCGCCGACGCAATTCCCAGCGAGCCAATCATCATGGTCGTCAGGGCGTTAGCGAATTTGCTCTTGAACATCGAGCCTTCGCAAGCGATCACGCCGTGATTTGCGCGAACCTCGCGGAAGAGGAAAGGCGGAAACACATCCGGCAGATGGACCTGGCGCGTGCCCTCAAAATAGCCGCGGGTCAGGTCGAAATTCTGCGTCATGACGCTGAAATCAACATTTTGCCCGCCAAGAACATGGCGAATCTGGCGGAGGGTCTCTTGCACGCGGAGGTCGGAGCCGGTATTCCTGTTGCCGTTGTAACCGGCAAAGAGCAGTTTCAGTTTTTCGCCGGGCGTCCAGCGTTCACCCAGGCCGAGCATCCACCTGACGCGCGTGATCTCAATCAACGCGCTGACCCAGGCCACCAGCAGAAAGTCCGTCATGTCCGGCCTCTCCCTGCCGCCGCATTTTTCCCCGCGCTCGAATTTGCAGGCCACGGCTTGGCGGGAAAGTGAAATTTGTTTTCGCGGCTATATTTCAGGAGCGGCGCTGCATAAGTCGAGAATTTTGCTGGCGCTTCCCCAAGTTCCGCGACCACGCGCGAATTGTCGAAAACCGTGTTCCAGTCCAGATACGGCCAGAAGACTTTCAGCAGCGAAGCGCCATAACCCGCGGCCCCGCTGCGATTCGCCACCCAATTGACGGTGCTGGAAAAAGGCCCGCCCAATGAGGGCAAATACATGGGCCGCATCATTCCGCCGTCGTGAGAAATAGAATCCGTCAATTCATGGTACGTCTGCGAACCCGTGCCGGACGACAAATGATAGATGCCGTGCGCGGGCGCCTCTTTTTGATGAATCGTCACAATCGCTCTGCTCACGTAGTTCGCCGGAACGATGTCGATTTTATCCTCGGGGCGCAGCGGAAGGACAGGCATCTGCGCCAGAACGTGAAATGCCTGCACCATGTCGAATTGCGAAGTTTGCGCGCGGCGGCTGTCTCCCATCACAATGGCGGGCCGGAAGATCGTCTTGGGCACATCAGGCAAGAGTTGATTCGCCATGTGCTCGCAAAATTTCTTTGTACGCGCGTACGGATCGTAATCCGAGCGCGACCAATCGATCGCAGCATCCTCCGTTACGACTTCGTTTTTCCTTTTGCCTGCAACCGCGACCGTCGAAACGTGTGAATAACGCCGCAGCCCGTTGCGATTCTGCGCCCGCCGGGCCAGTTGAATCACTTCCAGGGTGCCTCGCAGGTTCACGTTCAAGCATTGCTTTTCCGATTTGCGGTTCAGCGAAGCCGCGCAGTGAATCAGCGAGTCCGTGGTGTCCACCAGCGCATGATACTCATCGTCCGACAGGCCAAAACGCTCGCCGGTCAGATCACCCAGAAAAATCCGTACTCGCGTATTCAAGTATTCTGCGAATTCAGGAAATTCGAAATGCAGTTGCAGCGAAGTCCACAGCCGTTCGCGCGCTTCCTGCTCGGTCTTCGCGCGGACCAGGAGGTTCAGCTTGTCGCGGTGCTCGCTGAGGAGCCCCGCGGCAAGGTAACTGCCCAGGTAGCCGGTCGAACCGGTTACGAAGATCGCCATAAGGGGCCAGACGGCGTAGCCGCTTTCGATAGCGCCGCTTCACGCGCGGGTTCGCCGGACCAGTCCATTGCACGCGGCTCGCGTGCTTCGAGCGGCCGGCCTTCCATCAGCGGATAGCACCAGCGGCGCAGCGCCGGAATGTGCACGTTGATCCAGTAGTCCCACCAATCGATCGATTCCGGCGCGAAATCGAAGAGCGGACGCTCCTCCGCCGGCAGCATGGCGGAGAGCAGGCGCGCATTCTCGCATTCGAACACATGCTCGTTGTGCAGAATGAAAGGCTCGTAGAGCTCAATCAGCTTTTCGGCGCGGATCAGGTCGCGTTCCGCCCGTGCGAGCGGCGGTTTCCTCATGTGCATGGAAACCGCTACGCGATTGATTCGTGAGATCACAGCCTTCTGCATCGGAATCGAGAGCCGCTCGTAACGCTGCTTCGAAACCGGAATCGACTCAAATTTCACTTTGAGCCAGCTATCGATTCCGTTGGTCGTCCGGTAATACTTGCGGTGGGCCAGTCCCGTAAGCTCGATGCTGCGGCCCATGTTGACGGGGTTAATCGCGGAAGTCGCGAGATGGTACAGCCGCGCATGTTGCCGCGCGGCCACGGCCGAGGCAATCAGCGTCATTCCCCGGCACACCATATCTACGGGAATTACGTCGAGACATTTCCGCTCGTTCGAAGGAAGCTGCCGGAAATTCGTCCCCAACAAATACGAAAGCGGCCCGGAAGTATTGATTCCCTCGTTCCACCCGGTGAATGGCGAACGCTCCGAGCTTTCCACAATCGACGGCCGCACGATCGCGATTGGCAGGTCGCGGCCACGCCGCGCCAGAATCGATTCACCAAGGCTCTTTGTAAACGTGTACGTATTTGGCCAGCCCAGGTGCTGCGCCCTGCGCAAGCCGATGCGCGTCAGCCGGTTGCGCGCCCAGCGGGCCCGATTGCGCTTCAGCACGCCGTCGAGCTCTTTGGCTGGCGCGAAGGCTTCATTGCCGCCGCGTCCCAGCGCCTGCCGAAGCAGCGCTCTATCGAGTTCCGGACTTTCCGACCGTTCTTCGACGTGGCGAACCGTTTCACGCAGCGAATCCACTTCGCGCTCCGCATCGAATTGCGCGTCGTTCGCGGGATTGTAATTGTCCTGCAGCTCCTCGGTGACTCGGCCGTCCCGCATGCCAACCACAAAGCAGGTCGAAAGATGCATCAGCCCGGCGTGGCTGCACTTCCGCAGAAAGTCGAGCAAATTGATCGCGGAATCCACATTGGAAGAAAGCGCATCGCGCAAATCGGGATTGAAATCTGTCAAGCCCGCGCTGTTCACAATCAGGTCGAGCGATTTTGCCAGCCGCGCTTGCGTCGCCTCGTCGAGCCCCAGGCCCGGCAGGCTCACGTCCCCTTCCACGACTTCCACTCTTTCTTTCAGAAACACCCCAAGCTTGCGGCCGTATCGCTCCTGAAGCGTGTCGAAGGTTGGAGATTCCTCGACGATTTTCTCGAATCGCCGCTGCGCCGAGGTCGTGCGATTACGGCGAATCAACAATGTGATCTTGCCGATGTTCGGAATATTTTCGAGCAAATCGACCAGCCAGACCTTGCCGATAAATCCCGTCACTCCGATCAGCATCAAATGCCGCTCTTCCAGGCTCTCTCGGACAGAAAGTCTCTCGACTCGCGGAGTCTCCCCGAACAGCCCTACGGCTTTACCTCGCGGAAATGCGGGCCGCTCGGTCGTCTCCATCGCACTTTCCAATTGCTCGGGCTTTTTCGCCCAGCCAAGCCGGCTCAGAAGTTTTTCGCGTGCGATCCGCCCGTTGGTATCGCCGCTCGCGATCCACGCCAAAGGCCCGCGGGGCCGCACGATCGGATCAAGCAGCCGCCCGGTCGCCTTGCCGTCGCGATATTCCAAGCGATTCGCAATGAACGACTCCACTCCGAAATGATGCGCCAACGGCCGCAGTATGTTCTCGAGAAGTTGCCCGACGAGGACGACGCGCTCGCCGCTACGGACCGCCGCGATCAGTCTCTCGGCCGCCTCGCGGCGCAACTGAGGCTTTAAGACGTAATGAAAGTACTCTTCACCCAGGAGATCCAGCCGATCCCGGCTCACCCCGCGCAGCAAAGTATGCAGAAATCGCGTGGCAAACGTGCGGCTCGCCATATAAGCAAACGGCCTCGCCAGCGCCATCCCTGCCATCCCCGCGCGCCGCGCCCAGCGTTCCGCAAAACTCTGCGAATTCCACGTGAAGAAGCCCACCGGCCGCATCGCGCCAAGTTCCAGCAGCGACCCTTCCACCCGCCAATACGTAACCGGGCTAGCCTCAGCGGCAGCCAAAACCCGCTTCGAATTGGATCCGGAATGCACCATAACAGGTCTACGCCAAGAGGCGGTCCATCCGCCGCGAACAATGCTCAAAAATAGCTCGATGCGAAATTATGTTTCTCACCTTATGGTCAATCTGCTCTGGAACGGATTCGCCGTCTGCGCCGCAATCACACGACCGTGTGGGACCCTGCCCTAGCCGGCCGCAGGCTGCTTCAGAAAGTGTAAAAGTAGCATTCTCAGCGGCTTATCGCAAGCAAACGCCCTTGCTGTTGTGATTGCTGGCGTTTCAGCCACTATTCAAGGGCGGCTTAGCACCCGCGAGCAAAGCCAGTTCGCGCCACTTCCAATGGCAGTCGACATCCACGAATCCGATCTCACGCAGCCAGGCTAGTTGAACCTCGAAATCAAGCAGCTTGTTCGAAGGGTCCTCGGTCTCGGTTGTGTAGCCAATCGCATGGAGAAACCGCTCGTGTAGGGAATCGTTTAGCGAAGCGACGTGCTCCAAATTGAGGAAAACTCCGCCGGGGTTCAGCAGGTCGAAGATTTCGGCGTATAGGGAACGTTTGCGCTCGTGGACCACATGATGGATCGCGAAACTGGAAACCACGGCATCGAACCGTCCCAGCGCCGGAAGGGTGCGATCGAGGTCGTGCTCGACGATGGTAGTCCCGGGTTCGTTTCCAAAGGTATCTCGCAACACCTGGATCATGGTCGGTGAAAAATCCAAAGCCACGCACTCAGACCCCTGTCGCGCCGATTTGACAAGGCTGAGTAGCCGTCCGCCTCCAGCTCCCAAATCCAGGAAACGGCCGAGTTGTGCGGGCAGAAATTCAAGCAGGGTCGCCTCGCCTTCGCAGCGATGAGGGAGGGAATCCGCCCGCTGTAGATAGTCCTTGGCGTGTTGCTCGGAAGGCCAGAGATTAACGCCCGCGGTTCCGAGGGAGGTCACGGCCCTAGACGCCCCAGCCGTATCGCTCGGCGTGCTCGAACGTGCGCTGCATCTCTTCCCGCAGAATTTCAGTGAACACTGAGCCGCCCACAGCGCGCGCGCCCGGCTCGGTAATGTCCGGCGTCCGGTAGCCGCCCGAAAGCACCCGCTGCAGCGACTGCTCAACCCAATCGGCTTCCAACGAAAGTCCGAACGCATCCCGCAGCATCATCGTCGCGCTGAGAATCGACCCAATCGGATTAGCCGAGTCCGTTCCCGCCAGCGAAGGCGCCGAACCATGAATGGGCTCAAACAGCGGCGCGGATGACCCGAAACTCGCGGAAGGAATAAGCCCAATCGACCCTACCAGCGCCGCCGCCGCATCGCTCAGAATATCCCCAAACATGTTGTTGCTCAGCAGCACGTCAAACTGCGCCGGCCGCAGCGTCAATTGCATCGCCGCATTGTCCACATACATGTGCTCGAGCTTCACCGTGGGATAGACCGCGCTCATCGCCGTCACGGTGCGCCGCCACAGCTGCGAACTGGTCAGCACATTCGCTTTGTCCACCGAACAAAGCCGTCGCGAGCGATTCTCCGCCCGCGCATAGGCAAAAGTCGCAATCCGCTCAATCTCCGGCGTCGAATACGACTCCGTATCCCACGCCCGCTCCACGCCCTTTTCGGTGGCGTTCCCGCGCTCACCAAAATACATCCCCCCCGCGAGCTCGCGCACAATCTCCAGGTCCAGGTCCCCCAGCCGGTCCGCCTTCAACGGCGAAATCCCCCTCAGCGGCTCAATCAGTTTCACTGGACGCACATTCACGTAAAGCCCTAGCCCTTTGCGCAAATCCAACAGCCCCGTCTCCGGCCGCTTACCAACGGGCAGCGCATCCCACTTCGGCCCGCCCACCGCCCCCAGAAAAACCGCGTCCGCCTTACGGCAAGCGTCCAGCGTCTCGGCAGGAAGCGGCGTCCCGGCAGCATCAATCGCCGCGCCCCCAATCGGAAATTCAGCAAACTCAAACTGGTGATTAAATTCTTGCGCCGATTCGCGCAAGATCGCCGCCGCCGCCCGCGTCACCTCCGGGCCAATGCCGTCTCCCGGCAGCAGCACAATGGTCTTCTTCATGATGATCCCCGTACAGAAACAAGATTCTACCTAGCCAGCCGCATAGTGAGCGAAGTTACAGGTCAGCGCGGTTCGGGCGTCGTGATCTTTCTCGCAGCAGCCCGGTCAAGCCGCCGGTGTCGTTTCCGCCGCCATTGACGCGGTTTTCCGCCGAATCACCGCATGAGCGATCGCCACAATGTCTCTCGGCCGCACATCTTTAGACTGATCCGCCAGCGCCGTCACCCGCTTATAAACTTCCGCCAGCTCTTCATCACTCGCTTCGTATCCCAAGTCCCGCAGCGACAATCGCAGGGCGTTGCGCCCGGAATGTTTTCCCAGCACCAGCGAACGCGCCGGCACCCCCACCGACTGCGGCGACATGATCTCGTACGTCAGCGGATTCTTAATAATGCCATCCTGATGAATCCCTGCCTCGTGCGCAAACGCATTCGCGCCCACAATTGCCTTGTTCGGCGCGACCTGTGCCCCGGTAATCTCCGTCAGCATGCGGCTCGTCGGGAAAAGTTCCTCCAGCCGGATGTTCGTCGTCACCCCAAAGCTGTCCTTGCGCACCGCCAGTGCCACCACAACTTCCTCCAGCGAAGCATTCCCCGCCCGCTCCCCAATCCCATTGATCGTGCACTCGATCTGCCGCACTCCCGCGCGAATCGCCGCCAGCGAATTCGCTACCGCCATCCCCAAGTCATCGTGGCAATGCGCGCTCAACGTAATCCCCCGCGCATCCCCCAAGGATTCGCGCACCCTGACGAACATCGCTGCATACTCTTCCGGCACTGAGTACCCCACCGTGTCCGGCAAATTCAGCACCGTCGCACCCGCGTCCACTGCTACCCGGCAAACCTGGCAAAGATAATCAATGTCCGTCCGCGCCGCATCTTCCGCGGAAAACTCCACCTCCGCCACATGCCGCCGCCCATAGCGAATCATCGAGCCAATCGCTTCCAGCGCCTGCTCCCGGCTCATCTTCAATTTCACGTTGAGGTGTAAATCCGAAGTCGCCAGAAAAATATGCAGCCGCGGCGAAGCCGCGGGCTTCAAAGCCTCGATCGCCGCGCTCACATCTTCTTTCCGCGCACGCGCCAGTGCCGCAATCGGCACGCCCCGCACTTCCTGCGCCACTTTCTGCACCGCTTCCAGGTCGCCGTGCGACGCAATCGGGAACCCCGCCTCAATCACGTCCACGTTCAGCGCCGCAAGCTGCTTCGCCAGGCGAATCTTCTCCTCGGTGTTCATCGAGAAGCCCGGCGACTGCTCGCCGTCACGGAGCGTTGTGTCAAAAATTCGTACGACGTCCATAGGGTCCCCCATGCTCTAGTAACGCACACCATCCACCCTGCGGTCCAATTTATCTTTGTTCTACATTTGATAATTTCAGCTTATACTGCCTCCAAGGAGCATTCCTTGGACCTCGGCGAACTTCAAGTCTTTCTCATGGTGGCGAAAGAAGGCAGCTTCTCTCGCGCTGCCGAGCGCCTTTACCGCACTCAGCCCGCCATCAGCCTGGCCATCCGCAAGCTCGAGGACTCCCTTGGCCAGCCACTCGTCGTTCGCGGCGCCCGCCCCGTCCGCCTCACCGACGCTGGAACCCTCCTGAAAGACTACGCCGAGCGACTCATCAACCTCCGCGACGAAGTCAAAAAGGGCCTCTCCGAACTTGAGGGCCTCAAACGCGGCGAACTCTCTCTCGGCGTTAACGAAAGCTCCATCCACGCCCTCCTCCCCGCACTCGCCAAGTTCCGCGAATTACATCCCGGCGTGCAGGTCCGCGTCCACCGCATGCTTTCCCGCGACATCCCCCACGAAGTGCTGAACTATCGCCTCGATCTCGGCGCCATCTCATTTGTCCCCCGCGACGCTCAACTCCTCGCCACCGAAATCCGCAAAGACGAGCTGACCCTGGTTGTCCCCCCAAAGCATCTCCTCGCAAAGAAACGCGAAGTCGATGTCTCCGAGCTAGGGCAAGAAAACTTCATCGCCCACAGCGTCGAATCCCCCTTTCGCCGCCGCGTCATCGAGCTCTTCGCTAGGAACCGCACCGTCCTCAACATGCCCATCGAAATGCCCACCATCGAAAGCATCAAGCGCTTCGTGCAAATGGGTATGGGCGTGGCCATCGTGCCACGCATGTGCGTGAATTGGGAAATCGAGCACGGTTGGATGAAGGAAGTGAAAGTGCGGCAATTGAACATGCCGCGCCACGTCTATCTTGTTTCGCGGCGTGGCGCGCGCCTCCCGCACGCCGCCAGCGAGTTCATGCGCATTCTTCGAGAAGAGTGAAGCGATCCGCTTCGTCCGATATCATTTTTCTTATTTCGCCCGGTCCGACTTCCCCGCCAGGCACATGATCGTCGCCAGCATCGTCGCACAATGAATTTCAGCCCCGCTTTTCAGCACGAAGACGTCGGCAGCACAGATCTTGAGCGTCCTTCCGGAGCGCAACACCCGCGCGCGTGCCATCAACTTTTCTCCCTCCGCGGGCGCCAGCAGGTTCATCTTGTATTCCACCGTCATCACCGAGGAATCCGCCGGCATCAGCGTGTACGCCGCATAACCGCAAGCACTGTCCGCGATGGCCCCGGAAACGCCGGCGTGAAAATAATTATGTTGCTGCGTCACTTCCATTCGAAATGGGACATGGATCTCAGCATGCCCCGCTCCAAGCTCGGCAAGTTCCGCCCCGAGATGCTTCATCAATCCCTGGCGCACAAAGCTTTCGCGCACACGGCTCTCGAATTCCGCATCCACGGCGGCAAATTTGAGTTTTTCGTTCATGATGCCGGAGTATACCAGCGTCGAGGCATGCTTCGTCGCGTTGATGAGTCGATCCCTAGACCGGCCGCGCAGCGAGTGCATCAGCCACGGTCCCGTGGATGGGCAGCAGCTTCGTGAGCCCGGCAACCTGAATTACCGCAATGCCCTGTTTCGTCAACCCCGTCAGCACAAAGCTCTGCCCCAGACCTCTCCGGTGTACAAAAATCTGCACCAGCGCCCCCACCCCGGCCGAGTCCAGAAACGACACCCCGCTCATATCAAGGATGAGCTGTGGCGCGGGCTCCTGCCGCAAGGTTTGGATGAAATTGTGAACGGTCTCGAGGCTCAGTTTGCCGCCGAGCCGTATTACAGTCCGGTTACCGTTGGACTCCGGCTGCTTTGCTAAATCTAAGTGAACAGGTTGCATAAGGGAGGAAGCCTAACTCAAATCCCGCACCTTGAACATTACAATTCTCGTCGGGCGCTGCCCGCCCGACGGCCGCTATGACTCTTCTGGTAAACTATGCCTGCTATTTATCTATCTTGTTTATTTTACTTGACCATAATTGCGTTAGGCGTTAACGTTAAATCGTTATCGCTTCTCTCTCAGAACCCGAAGAGTGCCGCATCTCGAACGGCCAAGGAAGACTCATGGCCACACAAATGTTTTTCAATCCCGTTGTGCCGGCAGTGCCCTTCCAGGACCACTCTTGGTTTTCCAACTTGCCCCGTGCTCTCGCCGTGCTACTTGGCCTATTCCTGTGTTCCATTCCGGCGCACTCCCAGCTCCAGCAACCTTTTGTTTTTGCTGCTGATCCCTTCGGGCCCGGCCCAGGTATCCTCGTCTACACCAGAAACGACGTGAGCGGAGTCCTTACACCTGTGCCCGGCTCGCCCTTTCCCAGCAGAGCTCCCGTGAACAGTTTGGCTCTCGATTTCAAAGGCCGCTTCCTGTTCGTGGCCACGTCCCAAAACAATATAGAGATGTACATCATTGATCCCAACACGGGCGCCCTTCAGGAAGTTCCCAATTCTCCATTCGCTTCCCCAACCACAAGACCCCAGTTTCTTTCCACGGAAAGCAGCGGCCGGTTTCTCTACGTAGTCGACATGCCCGGCAGTTCCAGTCCTAATGTCAGCGCCGTCGAGTCCTTTCAAATTGATACTGTCAATCTCGACCTCATGCCGACAATAGCCGGTTCGACCAATCTGCCCGGCCTGTTCGTTGGCGGCGCAACCCACCCGAGCGGCAAAGCTTTCTACGTATTTTGCAACTCTCCCAGTTCGACGCCGAACCTGCCTTTCTTTCTTCTCTTTGACAGCTCCAATGGCACCTTCACTACTCGCAACATACTTCCGGCAGGCAGCGCCGGTGCCAGAACTCTTGCTCTGGATCCTCAGGGGCTGCACGTCGCCGTTAGCGCTCAGGGCGTGGTCACCTCCCAGGAGCTCCAGTTGGACGGTACGCTCGGCGCCAACAGTGTCTCCATCAATGTCACTGCCGGCTCGCCGGACTTCATGTCCTTTGACACCCTGGGCCAATTTCTTTACGTCGGCCTTAGTTCCACGAATGCGAGCGCGAGTACGGTGTATTTCTATTCCGCAACTTCGCTCCAGGAACTTCCCCATTCGCCCTTGGCCCAGGGTTTTCCTCGATTCTCCGTCTGGATCGTGGATCCTTCCGCTCCGCTCATCTACGCCGATAACGTTTACCAGGTCGATCCCCAGACGGGCCTTCTGAATTCCATCCTTTCGCCGGATCCACTCCCCCCTCCCTTCTTCGGATCCACGGTCTTCAGCAAGCCCCCAGGTTCTCAGCCCATTACCGGCCCCACGGCCCTACTGAGTTCTATGTCTCTTTCCTTTGGGAGTTTGTCTCTCGGCCAGCTGAGCAACCCGCAAACTTTGACCATTCTCAGCAATGGCGGTCAAGCTCTGAGCTTGAATTCCTTTGCGTTTGCGGGAGCAAATCCCGGAGATTTCGCCATAACCTCGGACACCTGCCACGTGCCGTCCGTCTTCCCGCCCGGCCAATCCTGCTCCGTCCTCATTTCGTTTACTCCTTCCGCAGCGGGCAGCCGAACCGCGGCATTCACGATCACCGACAATGCTTCACCACCGATGGAATCCGTCCAGCTCAACGGTACCGGGCTGAATCCCGCCCCCGCTGTCTCCCTAATGCCCGGAAGCCTCGATTTCGGCGTCGTTACGCAGGGAACCAGCGCTTCTCTGCCAATTTCTGTCAAAAATTCCGGCACTGCGGCGCTTCACATTTCAAGAATCGCGATTGCAGGAGCGAACACCAACGACTTTAGCCCTGCCAGTCTCACCTGCAACGCCGCTCTTCCGGCTAACTCCACCTGCACTATCACGGTTACGTTCACGCCGCTCGCGGCGGGACTGCGCACTGCCACAGTGACGCTCACAGACGACGCCCCCGATTCCCCGCAGGTCATAAACGTTCAGGGAAACGCAACCGCAGCTCCGGCGTCCGCCGTGGTTGTGAATCCAAGCAGCCCGGATTTTGGCACTAAGACGCAGGGAACCAGCACGCCGATGAACGTTACGGTAACGAATGCGGGTACGGCTGCCTTGCACATCACCAGCGCCGTGCTGGGCGGAGCCAACGCAAATGAATTTGCTCTCGCCGACCCGACCTGTAGCACCGCCATCCCCGCCAATGGTTCGTGCACGATTGTGTTGAACTTCACGCCTCTTTCGGTGAGCGCGCACACTGCCACCGTAACGCTCACGGATGACGCCCCTGGCTCACCGCAAGTCATCAACATCACAGGCATGGCGGGTGCCGCCTTTACTCCTGGCCCCGCTCCAGGTGGTTCGATGAGCGCATCGGTTTCAGCCGGTCAGTCCGCTCAATACCAGCTGCAGCTCAATCCCGGAGCCGGCTTCGGCGGCACCGTTTCGCTCGCCTGCAGTGGCGCGCCCCTCAACGCGGCGTGCCAAGTCCCCTCTTCCGTGACAATTGCAAACGGTGTACCCGCGCCGTTCACCGTTTCGGTCTCAACAGCCGGTAGCGCCATACTCCCGCCCTCGACGCCGTGGCGGTTTGGTCCTCCAGCAAGGATTCGCGTGCTCCAGCTGCTTGTCTTTGTTCTTCTCTTGGTCTTGGTTTCCAAAAATAGCCGGAAGTTCGATGTCGCCCTCGGTAACATGCGCTTGGCCTGCGCCGGTGGGCTGACGGTCATCCTGCTTAGTTCCGCGATCTATTCCGCAGGCTGCGGCAGCAGCAGCGCTGTTACCACCGCGCCCCCACCCCTCGTCACGCCTTCTGGCACCTCTACCATCACGATCGCCATGACCGCCATGTCCCCGACGCAGCAACCGCTGCAGTTGCCGCCCATCCAGCTCACCCTCACGGTAAAGTGACGTTAATGCCGTTAACCTCGGGAACCAGGGCGAAAGGGGGAGACCCGGCTACTTCGCCAGCGAGATTCGATAAATCACCGCCGCCCCGTCATCCGCAACCAGCAGCGACCCATCCGGCGCAACCGTCACGCCCACCGGCCGTCCATTCACGTCCGACTTGCTCGGATCTGGCACCAGTCCGGTCATGAACGGAACAGGGTCCGCCGAGGGCTTCCCATTCTTAAACGCCACAAATGCAATCTGGTAGCCCGAGCGCGACGCCCGGTTCCACGATCCGTGCTCGGCGACAAACGCGCCGCCACGGTAACTTTCCGGGAATTGCTTCCCCGTATAAAACGCGAACTGCAGAGGTGCGACATGAGAGCCAAGCAGCACGTCAGGGATAATCGCACGTGCCACGAGTTCTGGATGTTCTTGCTTCACTCGCGGGTCGACGTTGCCGCCGATGTAGCTGTACGGCCAGCCGTAAAATCCTCCGTCCTTTATCGAGGTGAAATAGTCGGGCGGCAGGTCATCTCCAAGCTCGTCGCGCTCATTCACGGACACCCATACTTCTCCGGTGACCGGTTCCACCGCCAGCCCCACGGGATTCCTCAGCCCCGTCGCGTACAGGCGTGAATTCTTACCGTCCAGATCACAAATGGTTACCGCCGCGCGGATCGGAGCTTCTCCGGTATCAATGTTTGAACCCGAGCCAACGGAAACAAAGAGGTGCTTTCCATCCGCCGAAATCGCCACCGACCGTGTGTCATGGCCGCCCGTTGGCAAGTCCATCAAATGCTCTTTTTCACCGAGCCGCTTCGACGTCTTTGGATCGTAGCGAAAGCGCGCCAGTTCGTTCGTGTTTCCCACGTAGACGTAGTCTTCGTGAAACGCAATCCCGAACGGCCTCCGCACGCCGCTCACGAACGTTTCCCGCTCCTGGGCCGTGCCGGTATTTTGTGGATCGCGCATCACGATGATTTCGCCCGCTCCGTTATCGGCCAGAAAAATATCCCCGTTGGGGGCCACCGTCAGCCACCGGGGGACCTTGAAGTCTGCCGCATACACATTTATGCGAAATCCCGCAGGCACCGTAGGTAGAAATCCCGCCGGAGGTTTCGCGCTGTGCGGTCCGTTGCCTGATGATTTGGTCGCGAAGGGCGCCGGCAGCTTGGGTTTTTGGCCGTGTGTGACTTGTGCCGCTGCCAGTGCGGGCAGTGAAAGTGTGAAAGCTAAAGAAAGAATTCTTCCTGTGCGCATGGCAGTAGCCTCTCAGAAAATGGAATAGTGATTTCGCCTCTATGATGCCTCAGCTGGACACTCGGTTCCAACTGTCGCTGTTCCCCCACGGTCTCCCTGGACAATCCGCCGGTTGCTCTCAAGGGGAGATGAGTCATCTTTTTACCAAACACTTGTCTATCCGCATCCAATCCGCTAGAGAAAGCGTAAGCCAAGACATGCTTCGACGAGAGAAGAACTATGCAAAGCCCTTATATTGGACGCGGTATAGCGTTAATTGTGATTATCGGCCTGGTCGGCTGGACCGCTTTTCGTGCCCTCGGCGCGCGAAATCCCGAAACTCCGAAAACTCCCTTCCCGGCTCCCTCTATCGATGCGGCCCTGGCTACTGCGAAAAGCCATCAAACGGCAGTTTTTGCTGGAGGCTGCTTCTGGGGCGTGCAGGCTGTTCTCGAACATACCAAAGGAGTTTCGTCCGCAACTTCCGGTTACTCCGGCGGTTACGTTAAGTCGCCCTCGTACGAAAGCGTGAGCATGGGCGTCACCGGCCACGCCGAAACCGTCAGCGTCGTCTATGATCCCTCGCAACTTACATACGGCCAGCTTTTGATGGTTTTCTTCTCCGTCGCCCACGATCCGACGCAATGGAACCGCCAGGGCCCCGATACCGGCTCCCAATACCGCTCCGCCATTTTCTATACCAGCGAAGAGCAGAAGCGCATCGCGCAGGCCTACATCGCGCAGCTCGACGCTGCAAAAGTCTACTCCCGGCCCATCGTCACAAGAGTGGAGCCCTTCCAGGCTTTCTATCCCGCCGAGGGCTATCATCAGAACTACCTCAAGAACAATCCCGATAGTCCTTACATCGTCTACAACGATCTTCCCAAACTGGAGAATCTGAAAAAAAAGTTTCCAAACCTTTATCAGCCTTAATCGGCTCTCCCACGGGCGAGCATGCGGTATTCGCCCGGCTCCCGGTAGCTACTTAAGCAAAAGTTGTTACATCTCGAGCGTTCTTGCGCTAGATTGAATCCAGAGTTTTTCCGGGATAGCCCAAATTCTGGATACCAATTCGCTGGGAGGAGAACCACCATGAGAGCTTCCGTTTGTGCGGCGCTGTTTTTGTCGTCCGCTGGCTTGGTTTTTGTGCAGAACAGTCACGCGCAAGCCGCAAAGCCCGTCGTAGTGGACATCAAGAATGCGCAAGGCCAGAGCATTGGCACTGCAACTCTGTCGTCCGCACCCAAGGGCGTCAAAATCAACATCGATATCAAGAATCTTCCGCCAGGGGAACACTCCATTCACATCCATCAGGTAGCCAAGTGCGAGCCACCAGACTTCAAATCGGCCGGCCCGCATTTCGGTGGCGGCCATGCGCATGAGGGCATGAATATGGGGACGCCCGCTGGCGATATCCCGGACTTTGCGCTGATCGTCGCTGCTGACGGAACGGCCCACGCGAGCACGGTCGCGCCAAATGTAACCCTCGGAACCGACGCTAATTCCGTGTTCAGCAACGGCGGAACAGCGATTGTCATTCACGCCGTCGCAGGCGGCACCGGCACCGGCGCTCCTCCGCGCATTGCTTGTGGCTTGATCACCAAACCGCAATAACTTTGGCTTGAACGAACTGATTGCACTATTTCATGTCCGGGCGTTCGGTGACGGCTTTGCCGCCGGCGCCCGGAAGGATTGTCTTCTTCCCGCCAGCCGATTCTCCATCGAATAGCGCGTCCAAGCTCGCGTAGCCATAAATGGTCGGCGCGTGATTTTGCATCAACCCCCCAGTGTCCGCGGTCGGGCCGTAGTTGCTGTGCAAGTCCCTGCCGAGCATGCGCAGGATAGCCATCTGTTGCCCTCGATGGTGCGCGGTGTGTGCGATTCTGCGCACCACCACCCACGCGCGCGAGCGCGCAACATCAAAAAATTTCCTCTCCGATTCCCACCAAACGTCATCCTTCGCCCGCAGTGCGGCCAGCCGTTTTCCGCTGTCCTCCGCATAACGCTTCATGAATTCCAGGCGATTCTCAGTCGCCGGCAAAGGCGGCGCGCCCACGTCGATCCCGAGCATGTTGATAAACCACAAATTCTCGCTCACGCATTGGTGCACCATCTGCTCGTGGACGCTGCGCCCGCGGGGGTCCCCCGCGCGCGGCCGCACTGGAAGATCCTCGTCGCGGAATTCACTCCACACGCTCACCACCTTCATCCGCTCGGTCTCGTACGTTTCCACGAGAAATTCGTATTTCATGACGGGCTGCTCCTGCGTCGAACCTTCCGGCATCCTCGCTCCACCAGTCTGCTCGCGTCAATCAGAGAAACATTCAGATAGCGGCCTCACCGCCCCCGTCTCGCTCGATTCCCGGCACAGACTGTTGACTTGCGCGCTTCAGTGGAGTATTTACGACATTGCGCGCGCTGCTGTTGCTCCCTCCCGTTTCTGTCGTGCGCACATCCGAACGTCTAGGAGGCTCTTATGCCGAATCCTGTCCGCGCTATTCCCGAAGGGTATCATTCGATTTCGCCGTCGCTCACTTGCAAAAATGCCGCCAGCGCCATTGAATTCTACAAGTCTGTCTTTGGCGCCACGGAAATCATGCGTATGCCGGGCCCCGGAGGAATGATCATGCATGCGGAGATCCGCATCGGCGACTCAGTCGTTTTCATTAACGACGAAATTCCGGGCATGGCGGTCGCTCCAAGCGGAGCGACGCTCAATCCCGTGTATCTCTTCCTGTACACGGAAGATGTGGACGCCGTGTTCAATCGTGCCGTGGCGGCAAACTGCAAAGTAACCATGCCGGTGACAAACCAGTTCTGGGGAGATCGCTACGGAAAATTCAATGACCCGTTCGGTCATTCCTGGGGCGTGGCCACGCACGTGGAAGACGTCGCTCCCGCGGATATGGAGCGAAGGCAAGCGGAATGGGCCGCAAGCATGGCCAAAGCCGCCGGCCAGAGCTGAGCGCTTTCCCCATGATTTCATTGAAAGGCCTGCCGGATTCGAATGGACCAGCGGGCCTTTCCTTTAAAGAATTGCTCATCGATCCCTAACTACGAAATGATCCTTAGCTTGGCAAGTATAGGGTTGTCGAGTTCTGGAAACCTGGGGACGCCTATAACGGCCAGAGCCAGGCGGCGCCGCGCACGCCACTGGCGTCTCCGTGCTTGGCAGGAAGAATCGGCGTGTCGGCTTCCCTGCCGAAAACGTATTCCTCCAGTCGTGCTGGAACATTTCTATAGAGTCGCGGAATTTGCGAAGCGCCTCCGCCCATCACGATTATATCTGGATCCAGCAAATTGATGATTTGCGCCAGGCCGCGCGTGAGGCGGTCCTCAAATCGATCGAGGGCAGCAAGCGCGGCCGCCTCTGCGGCGTTGCTTCGCGCAATGATTTCGGGGCCCTTGAGGGCCACGCCTGTCGCGCGGTGGTAATCCGCTTCCAGGCCGGTTCCGGAGATCCAGGTTTCGATGCAGCCATTCCGCCCGCAATAACAGACAAAGCCGGGATACTCTTCGGGGCGCATCCACGGCAAAGTGTTGTGCCCCCATTCGCCCGCGACTCCATTCGAACCGGCGTGCAGGCGCCCATCGACGGCAATTCCGCCTCCGCAACCAGTTCCCAAAATGACCGCGAAAACAACATGCTTGCCCGCACCGGCGCCGTCGGTAGCTTCCGAAACGGCGAGGCAGTTGGCGTCATTTGCGCAGCGCACTTCGCGTGACAGAGCGCGGCCGAGGTCCTTGTCGAACGGTTTTCCGTTGAGCCAGGTGGAATTGGCGTTCTTCACAAAACCAGTCCTCGTGGAAATGGTCCCCGGGATTCCCATTCCCACGGTAGCGCTGCGGCCAAGTTTTTTTTCGATTTCTTGCACGGCTTCCGAAACGGCGCGCACAGTGGCTTCGTAGTCAAAGCGCGGGGTGGCGATGCGATGGCGGTGCAGCTCCTTGCCATCGCGCTCGAGCGCGACAAATTCAATCTTGCTGCCGCCGAGATCCACGCCGATTCGAAAGCATTCCTGACTGGCTTGAATAGCAGGCATCGGTTGAGCCTCCTAATGAGCGGACGTAGTCTATCGCGCCAGGCGCAATTTCGGATGGCCAAGTGTTGGGGATTCTCGACAATGGACCAGTTTCCGAATGGCAGCATCCGTCCAGAATTGGGACATTCGAATCATACCGATGAATGGCTTATACTCCGCCTATGCGACAAATCATCCCGATCGTTTCTCTTGTATTGATTTTCGTCCTGGGCGCTGCCGACAGTGTGTTCGCGCAGGCCAACCCCGAGTGGACGGAACCTTTCCCACCATTTCACATCGCGGGCAACCTGTACTACGTAGGGAGCAAGGGGCTGGCGAATTATCTAGTCACGACACCGCAAGGGAACATCCTTATCAACAGCGATCTGGAAGCGAATGTTGCATTGATTGAGGCGAGTATCGAGAAACTCGGATTCAAGTTCAAGGACACAAAGATTCTACTCATCAGCCACGCGCACTGGGATCACGATGCCGGGAGCGCGATGATCAAAGAGATGACCGGCGCGATGTACATGGTGATGGATGCGGACGTTGGCGTGGTCGAATCCGGCGGCAAGACGGATTTTGCGTACGGCAACAGTCCTAATACTCTTTACCGGCCGACCAAGGTGGATCGGGTATTGCACGATGGCGATGAAATGAAACTTGGCGGCACGGTGCTCGTCGCGCACCTCACTCCGGGGCATACCAAGGGCTGCACCACGTGGACGATGCAGGTGACGGAGCGCGGTAAGTCATACAACGTGGTAATCCTCGGCAGCCCGAATGTGAACCCCGGTTACAAACTTGTCGACAACAAGGCTTACCCGGAGATCGCCGAAGACTACGAGCGCATGTGGCGCGTTCTGAAATCATTGCCATGCGATATTTTCCTCGGCGCCCATGGCAGCTACTTCGGACTCGATGAAAAGTACCTTCTAATGAAAGGAGAAGGTGCGAATCCTTTCGTCGATCCTGGCGGCTATAAGAAATACATTGCCCAAAAAGAACAGGAGTTCCGCACCGAATTGGCAAGGCAGAGTCTCGCCGCCAAGTGAAAGGCGGGGCAAATGAGAAAGCCGGGCTCGCCTCCGATGGGGAACGAAATAAGGTCACAAGCCAGATAGAGCCAAATCCTGCCAGCAGTTCGTTGCGCTTCCAAAAAGGAAGTTTTTCTTGTCGATCCAGCTGCCTCCCGTTCGACGAGTAAGTAGAGCCAGGGAAATTGGCCTGGGGAGGCGGAAATGGAAAGGCAGCACACACATTCTTCGAGGTTTAATTCCATCGCTGGAAAGGCCCTCGCGGGGCTCGGAATTCTTGTCGTATTGGGGAACCTGGGTTGGGCCGCCATGTTGAGGAACAGTTTCTGCGCAACGGCAGGCGACGCACTCGGAATATGGCCTTGCGTCATTTTGGCAGGCTGCCGAGTAATGCAGGCATATATGCTTCATCACCACGGGGTGCTGGGGTGGCTGCTCCAGATGTTGCTATCCTTATGGCCGGTCCTCCCAGCCGTGGGCGGAGTCATCTAGCCGCGGAGAACTTCGATGGGTAGGGTGAAAGCTCCGCCAGCACTTAACAAAAACTTCCGAGCAAACGATACTGAGACTGTCGATCAAGCCGTTCCTCGTTCGACGTGTTAGTAGAGCCTGGGTTCAGCCGGACGGACCGGGAGCCAGCTCCCAGCTAGAAACCGAACCACAAGGAGATAACAAGATGCGAGTCATGGTTCTAATCAAATCAGACAAGAATTCGGAGACAGGGATTCCGCTCACTAAAGAGACCAAGGAAACCTTTGCCGCCATGGGCAAGTTCAACGAGGAACTGGTAAAAGCCGGCGTGCTACTCGCGGGCGAGGGGCTGCAACCTAGCTCAAAGGGCAAGCGGGTCAGGTTTTCGGGAAAGGAACTGACGGTGATCGACGGGCCCTTTCCCGAGACTAAGGAACTCATCGGCGGATTCTGGCTGTGGCAGGTGAAGTCCATGGACGAAGCCGTGGAATGGCTCAAGCGTGCCCCGTTCGGTGGGGGCGCGGAGGTCGAGATCCGGCAGGTGTACGAAGCGTCGGACTTTCCGGCCGAGGTGCTTCCACCGGAAGATGCGGCGCGCGAGCAGGCGCTGCGGGACGAGCTGCAAAGGAAAGCCGCGAAGCCTTAGCCGTGGCATGCACTAAGTTTAAATAAGTTCGTTGGGGCTGTCGATTTTGGATACGGTCGTTCGACGTGATAGTAGAGGCCGATTTTCCGGGCCTGCGGTGAGAGATTTCGTTTCAGGAGATCGTGACCGTTTCGCAGGCGCGGCTCCGAATTCAAAAAGGAGAAGACAGCATGAAATTCCTGAGCATGTATAAGTCAGTTGAGAGAAACGCTCCCCCTTCGCAAGAGGAGATGGCCAAGATGGGAAAACTGGTCGAGGAAGGGATGAAGGCTGGATGGCTGTTGGGCACGGAGGGCTGTTTGCCCAGCGCTCTGGGTGCGCGGGTGCGCAACTCGAGCGGGAATTTGACGGTGACAGACGGGCCTTTTACGGAGGCGAAGGAACTCGTCGGCGGTTTCGCCATCCTGCGGGCAAACTCCAAGGCAGAGGCCATCCAATTGGCGAAAGATTTCCTGAAGGTCGTCGGTGACGGCGAGTGCGAGCTTCGGCAGCTCTATGAAGCGGATACGTGCGTGGGCGCAACAGCCTAGTCTGGATTTTTCACCACGAGAGTGTTCGTAAACATTCTGCTGAAATTGCTCGGGTTCGACCTCGTCGAACCCGAAGGGTGAAAGCTGTTTTTGTAGGACGTGGAAAAGCTCAGTTTCTAAAGCTAACAACAAGGAGAAAAGAAGATGCGATTCATGATGATGGTCAAGCACTCTGAAAACCAGGGCCCACCGCCCAAGGGATTCATGGATGTGATGGCGAAACTTGGAGAAGATGCGGTCAAAGCCGGCACGATGGTCATAAGCGGCGGGCTAGCGTCGACTGCCGCAAGTACACGCGTCCGGCTTTCCAAAGGGCAGATAAACGCCATCGATGGACCTTTCACCGAGGCCAAGGAAGTCGTCGGCGGGTTTGCGATTCTGGAATACAAATCAAAGAAAGAGGCGCTGGAAGGGGCCGTGGCGTTCATGGAACTTCACAAAAAACACTGGCCCGGATGGGAGGGGGAGACCGAGGTTCGCCAGTTGATGGGGCCCGAGGACTTCGCTCCCAAACCGTAGGAGTCTTCCGCACGGGCGGATGGCCGCAAACTGATAGCCGCAGTGCGCCCGGCTTGCGCGGGCGGATTGAAGATGGTGTGATGGGTAGCCGTGACGACCACGAATACACATCACGCCATCGATGCGGTCTGGCGGATCGAGTCGGCCAGGATTATTGCCGGGCTCACGCGGATGGTGCGCGATATAAGCCTGGCCGAAGAACTGGCGCAGGACGCGCTGGTTGCAGCGCTCGAGCAGTGGCCGGAGTCCGGCATCCCAGACAACCCAGGCGCCTGGCTGATGGCCACCGCGAAACATCGCGCGATCGACATGTTCCGCCGAAACAAACGGCTGGAGCGCAAGCACGAGGAGCTTGGCCGCGAACTCCAGTCCCAGCAGGAGATGGCCGTGCCGGATTTCGAAAACGCTCTGGATGATGATATCGGCGACGATCTCCTGCGGCTGGTGTTCATCTCCTGCCATCCGGTGCTATCGACTGAAGCGCGCGTTGCGCTGACCTTGCGTTTGCTTGGAGGCCTGACGACGGAAGAGATCGCGCGGGCATTTCTAGTGCCGGAGCCGACCGTGGCGCAAAGGATTGTGCGGGCCAAGCGGACGCTTGCGGAAGAAAAAATCCCGTTCGAGGTCCCGCGCGGCGACGAGCTCGCGGCGCGGCTGTCGTCGGTGCTTGAAGTGATCTATTTGGTGTTCAACGAAGGCTACTCGGCGACGGCGGGCGACGACTGGATGCGGCCGGCACTTTGCGAAGAAGCACTACGTCTCGGGCGCATCCTAGCGGAACTTGCGACACAGGAGCCGGAGGTTCACAGCCTGGTTGCATTGATGGAGATTCAAGCGTCACGAGCGAAAGCACGCGTGAGCGAATCGGGAGAACCCATCTTGTTGCTGGAACAAAACCGCGGGCAATGGGACCAACTGCTCATCCGCCGCGGTCTTGCGGCGCTCGATCGTGCGGAAAGACTCGGCGGTTTGCGTGGTCCGTACGCATTGCAAGCGGCGATTGCCGCTTGTCACGCTCGAGCGATTACCGCGGAGGAAACGGAGTGGGGGCGCATCGTGGCGCTCTACGAGGCGCTAGCGCAGATTACGCCATCGCCGGTTGTGGAATTAAATCGCGCGGTGGCGGTGGCGATGGCGTTTGGTCCTGCGGCGGGACTTGAACTTGTGGATAAGTTAGGTGCTGAGCCAGCTTTGAGGAGCTACCACCTATTGCCGAGCGTGCGAGGGGAACTATTGAGAAAGCTCGGCCGATTCGACGAGGCTCGCACGGAAATCGAGCGAGCGGCTTCGCTGACGCAAAACGCGCGCGAGCGGGAGTTGCTCTTGAATCGGGCGAGAGCCTGCGCCATCGCCCATGAAGGCGGGAGTTAGGGTGGCGAAAGCGACGAATCCCGCGCCGACTAGTCCACAAACATCGGTCGCGATGAGTGCGCTATTCGTCGCCGCGGACCTGGCACCACTCGAGGCGTTCGAATTCAGTCATTTTTTCGGCGCCGTGCTCCTGGTACCATCGGCTCCAAGCGAGAGCGTCTGCAGGCAGATTTACGTCGGTGATTTCTTGGAGAGCAAGGAAGGTCCATGTTCGCATTTGGCCCGTGGTGCGCGGGTTCAATGCGAGATCGATGAGTTGAGGCACCATTCTCATACGCTGTTTGCGGGTGAAGATGCCGCAATCGGAAATGTTGCAGCCGGCGCGATCGCGCACGCTATTTGAGGGATCTTCGGTAAACGAGATGAAGAGTTCGTCTAGAACTTCATCTTTGCCCAGAAAGCGCAACCCTTCGACGGCCCATTGCCGCACTATCGCGTCCGGATCGTTTCGCGCGTAATTCCATAAGACTTCATGGATGCGTTCGTAGTCGACACCGCGCCCGGCGAGCATGCCGAGATAGTAGGCTGCCCATGCTCTGTGCTGCGGGTCGGTGCGGGCCCTCTCAATCAGCAGATTGGCCGCTTGGTGGTTTTTTTGCCAGCCTTCCAAAGCAAGATTGATGTCCACGTTTCCGTACCGCACGCGAAGATCCTTGGAAAACTCAGAGCGCCGCTCCAACTGCTTCATGCGATCGGTCATTCGAATGTGGCCGACCCAGCCGTCTTGCAGATGGTCGAAAACTTTCAGCGCGCGGGTGTCGTGGCCAATAGCGCGTTCCAGCAATTCTTCAGCTTGCTCCTGCGCGGGGAGTGCACCCAAGCGTTCCACATCCGCATCCGTCAGGGGCTCGGAGAAGACGCGGCGCGCTACGGGCTTGATAGATGCCGCGGCCGCAGTCCGCGAGCTTTTCGCGCGCGAACTGAACGAGGTCGTGCGCCACGTCATGAAACCAATCATCCCGGCTAGCATTGCAAAAAAGACGGCGATCGATGCCGCCGAGGAAGTGGGCCGCCTCGGCGAAGTGAATACTTGGCCGGCCGATTGGCCTGGAAGCTGGGCAGTCACGCCGAGAGGTAAGTCCACTTCCACATGGGTATCCAATTTCAAGCCGGCCAGAGTTTCGATTTGCGAGACGATCCAGCGGGCTTCCTGGCGGCTGTCGATTTCGTCGGCAAGCGTGATTTTGCGCCCATCCTTCAAGCGCATTCGAATCGCATGCAGGGCATTCCCGGAACTGGTGCCTTGCTGCGCGCTGACCACGGGCACAATCGAGGCGATCTCGGAAACTTGAATTCTGCGGGTGCGGCCCAGGCCGAAAAGGCCGGTGCGCGAGAAAATCTCTCCGCTGCGCACGGTGATGCGGGCGCTTCCGAAGGTAACGTGCAGAAAGCCGGCGATGATCAGTAAATCGCTTAGCCCGAAAACGATGGAAAAGAAAATCGGCGCGTGCTGCTGGTAGAGCAGATAGACCACGCCACTCCAAATGATCGTAAAGAGTAGCAGCATCAGGGCACGGCCGGGATTGCGAAGCGCTGGGAAATAGAATTCGGTACCTCCGGAGCCCATACCAACAACCACTTTTGTATGCGCGGGCTGTGTGACTTCGCCGCCATCATCGCTGCGCGTTGTCGCGAACCCGAATGTGTTCACAGTGGAAGAAGCGGAGGACTCGGAATCTCGGTCAGTCGCAGCGGATGCCGCACCCCGGAAAACGGGAATCTCGAAATCGTCGTTGTAGTCGACTCCTGGGACGTCGGCCTGTGCATGGAGCAGCCAGAGAACTTGATCCCTGGGATTGTCGTGATTGGTGATCGCACTTTCCGCAGGAATCGAAAAATCCACGGGGATGTAGCGGCCCAATGGTCCGGGAGCCAGCGCGCCGGCAGGAACGTTCTGGTCCGCCTGCCAGAGGACAATCTGATTTGTGGTGCTGTGGTCGCCGGAACCGGTGACGACTTTGCGCACGCAGGAGAGCCGCAAATCGATGCCGTGCTCCGCGCGAGTGTCAAACTTCAGATGGATCCTGCCGCCGATGCGCTCGGCGGTAGAAAAAGGCAGAGAGTCGAACTCGAAATAGGTGTCGCCGAAACGCCGGTGGCGAATCGTTTCGCGCGCGGCCTTGACGAGCAGAATCACGCCAACCAAGTTGAAACCAAGGAGCAGAAAGACGCGCGGGTCACGAAGGCGCGCGAACTGCTGAAACATGCCAAATAGAAAGGGCAACGTAACCGCATTGCAGAAGATGGCGAGGACCCAGAAAGTGAGAGCACTCTTCTTGTTCAGGCTTTCGGCGCGGCGCGAAGCCCAATCGGCTCGCCAAAGCCAGGGAGAGAGGGGGTTCGCCTCCTCGCGCGCAGCCTGCTGTGTCAGGAGTCCGTAGCCGCGCACGGCCGCGTAAATGAGTCCGGCGCCGATGCAAACAAAAACTGAACCGAACAGGATTGCGCCGGCTGTTTCAAAGAAGCTGTGATTTGGGCGATCGGCCAGTTGCTTGTAAATGAAGGCGAGACCGGCCCCGAGAAAGGGCAGTCCAAAGAGGGTCAGAAAGACGGCAGCGCCTTTGGATGGCCGGGTCATTCCTCGATTTTAGAAGCATTCGAGGAAACAAGGTGGAGGCCCGAGGCCGAATTGCCTTCGCGGTTATACCTGAACGGAGGGACAGGTCTAATTTTTCATGCGGAAGGATCGCCCAAAGAGGCGAGAACCACCCCTACTAAAAATTCCCATGGTGGACTCGCCGTGATACGAAGTTAGGCAGCGACTAATTTCGGCCCCAGTTTGCGCCGTGGCTTACTGGGCTTTTCGCGCAGCTCGCGTTCAGCGCGAGTCCAGTCCTCGAGCGAATTGCCGGGCGCGCCGCCGCGCTCCAAATAGATATGGTAGGCGCGCAGTGCGATCTCCTCCGTGGTTGGATAGACTCCGGCCCCTCGCGATTTTTTCACCGTTGGCGAGGGACTCTTCCTCGTCTTGGGCATTCTGTTCTCCTCTCAACTGCAGTTTCCATTCTACCTTCCGGAGAAAGCCGCGGCTGAAAAAACATGCGAGTGCCAATCGAAAGATTCAATAGATAGAATCGATCAAACGGGGTTTACAGGGGCGAAGGCATTGAGGGAACAGGCATGTGGCGAAAAATCTCAAGCCGGAAGATCAATAGCCGTCAGTTTCGGCCAGGATGGCGCGGGTGTGGCGGTTCCAAAGAGCGATTTTTGTGCCGGGATACTGGGCCGCGAGTATTGGGAGGCGCCGCCGGGCGATATCCAAATCCTTGAAGCTCTCCAGTTCGAGGTGCTGGCCATCAGCATCCATGATCAAAATATCGTACTGGGCGTCCAGCGCGAGGCAAACCTTTCCTGCCATGATGCACTCCCTCCTAAAGTGTAGTGCGTGAGGAGAGGAAATCGTTTCATTTGCTGGAGGCCGCCAATGTTCCCCCAGCGAGGTAAGCCCTGCGGCACGGGGAATCGTGGATCAACTGGCGGTGAGGCTTTTCGATTTCCCGATGGCCGGGATGGCACCGAGTTGTTCCATCATGCCGAGAGCGTCCCAATTGCTATAGGAATCCATGATTTTTCCGTTGGCGATGTGGTGGATGGTCATGCCGTCAACAGATACTCTCTTGTTCGTGGCGGGAACGCCCATGAATTCGCCCCTATGGGTGCCGGTGACAGTCCAGCGGGCAACTACTTTATCGTCCTCGGCAATCAGGTCCTCGATGGTCCAACGCAGATCGGAATAGCCCGCGAGAAAAAGCATCAATTGGCGCTTGTAGGCTTCCGGGCCCACGGCTACGACGGAACCAGCAATATTGGGAGCCTGGAGAGCGTGGCTGGGGGAGATGATTTCGTTTATGACCTCGAACTTGCGATTGTTCCAGACTTCTTCATAGAGGCGCCGAATGAGGGCTTTGTTCCCGGCTGACATGGGTTCTTCCTCCTCCAGATCCCTACGATCCGGCAACCACGGAGATGATCCCTGCCTCACGAAGAGTTCGGCTGATAAGCGGGAAGGAGGTGAGGCTGGGGAGAGCGTACTCCCAAGAGGAATAGTTTGCAAACACTTCACAGGCGCTTCAGGCGACACTCTCAATGGCTGCCAATCCACGGAGTGCTGACCGAGCACGAGAGAAGCTCAAGAAATACCAGGAATCACCGAATCTCTGTGGCGTTTCTCATGGAGCCGATGCGCGCTCGATACGGAAGGTGAAACAACCGGCGGTAGTGCTGTTTACTTGCAAGTAGTCGACTTCGGGATAGGAAAAAAGTTTTTCGATTGCCGGCTCGAATCCGCCGTCGGCTATGTATTCCTGAGCGAGGAGCGACGGCCATGCGCATACGCATCGAGAGTGCGGGGACTTCCGCGCAATTCTTCGGGGAATCCGTCGTTTTCGGCAAAGCGGGAGCAGGAATCGGCGTGGATGTAAATGGGGCCCGGTTGTGGCAACGATTCGACGCCGTCGAATCGATCGTAAGTAAATAGGATTCTGCGGTCTTTCTCAGCGTGGATCGTGTGCAAGCAGTGACGACATGGTGCGTCGTCGGTGGCCAGCTCGGCGTGCGCGGGAAATCCGTATCCGGGGGCCTTCAGGTTTGCGCGGACGGCTTCCGCGATTGCGGTCCTGATGGCCACGATACGAATGGGCGGCATGAACGATTCCTCGCACTTTCTCTTAAGTTTCGTAGGGGATTGTCGTGCCCCAACGCTGACGATTGTGCGGTAAGCATGAGTGTCGGTTCTATCCGAAATCGGCGGTCAAAGTTGGTTTGTGAGATGTCCGAATACGAGCTAGCCGCGCAAGATGTTGATGAAAAAGAGGACGACAATCATCAGGATGGCGACCCAAATCGCTACTCTCCGAAGTGAGCGGACGCGAGCCACGCGCCAGTTGAGGGGAAACTTTCTGCCCCCCGGGAAGCTAGCGTTGCAATATCGACAAGTTTGCGCTTGAAGCGGGCAGATGCCTCCACATTGCGGGCAGGACTTCGAATAGAGCCCCTCCGACATTGCCAAAAAATAGCATGTGGAGAACAAATCTTCCAATAATACGAACCGAGCAGGCCCGCGAAGGATGGAATCCGGCCTTCTCTATTGATGGTTTCAGAAACCGTAGTTGTTATTTTCTGCAGCTATCGCTGACCATGCTGACGTTTGTGACGGTGAGGTGGCCATGTTCGACGGCGTCTTTGTCCATGCCATGTTCTTTCATCTCACCTTTAACTTTCTCTTTGGCTTCATGCAGGTCCGCATTGCGCACCTTGCCAGTCACCGTTACCGTGTGCCCTCTGTGAGGCGAAAGCTTCACTGATTTACTGTGGAGCTCCCAGGTGGAGCCATTCTCGGTAGTCAGCTTGTACTCGTGTGCACCCTCGGCCTTTGACAAACAGCCAGTTAAGGTGCGGACTTCGGCGTCCTTGTCCTCGGCCAAAACAAGCGACGGAACCAACAGCAGCGTGGATACAGCGACCATACTCAAAAGCGATTTGATCTTCATGAATTTTTCTCCTTTTTTTTGATTCTGACGAGCGGAAAGACAACCGTTCCTCGTAGTTCGCAGATTTGTTTCTTGGTTCCTGAATCCAAACCCTATGGGAAATACCTGATTCTGATGCCAAACTCACGCAGGCAGCGCTGAGATGCCATAAGTGGTGCGCCTGGCGATCACCTATGCTGTTCTGGAACTGCCCCTCAGGAAATGCAAAACAAGCAACACGATCCCCACGATGAGCAAGAGGTGGACTAAACCGGCGCTGACGTGAAAAGCGAGAAACCCAAGTAGCCAGAGAATAATCAAGACCGCTGCGATTAATCCAAGCATGACTCCATCTCCTTCGTTGCTGAGCGGGACAAGCAATGTCAAAGAAAGCCCCGATACCGCGAAGCAACAAATTCCCATGCGGAAAGAGTGTAGAAGCCTACGCAGAGACAAGTCTGTCCCGTTCGAGACACTGCGCTACGCCCCGAACCGCGACCAGGAAATGTGCGGGATTGAGTTGATCGGCTTAGCGCGGAAATTTGTGGTGGCAAACGAGGACGGAGCGGTGACGGCTTGCCAAATAAAAAGGGCCGCTGATTGCTCAGCGGCCCGGAGGCACTCACAATATTATCGTCTATCTCTTTGACACGACACGATCTGCCAGAATCTGCCCGAAACTGCCGTGACTCCAGCCGAAGCCGAAGAAGGGCAGCGAGAGTAACTCGAAGCGTGCATCCCCGCAGCTCGTGAGAGCCTGGGCATGCAATGCGTGGCATGATCCGCACACCAT
>Ga0210406_10000273_pt1 | contig 75656 bp, 74 predicted proteins | sample IncBWC30MmetaG_FD_155454 | JGI IMG/M metagenome (GOLD analysis project Ga0210406, IMG submission 155454) | Forest soil microbial communities from Barre Woods Harvard Forest LTER site, Petersham, Massachusetts, United States - Inc-BW-C-30-M | ecosystem: Environmental > Terrestrial > Soil >...
TGATCGGAGCGGGAACGAGGGCAATAGCCCCGTGAGTCCGGTGATCTTTGACGGCTCGAACAAGCTTTACGGGACAACGGTAGCGGGGGGTGATCTTAACTGCCAGGGTGGTATCGGGTGCGGCGTCGTCTACGTACTTTCGCCTCCGGTGAAAGAGGGGGCCACTTGGGCCTACTCTGCGCTGTATGCCTTCCAGGGTGGCAACGACGGGATAACTCCAACGGGCTACATGGTATTCGACAGCAAGGGAAATCTGTACGGCACAACCCAATACGGCGGCGGGGCGACAGAGGGTGGCACCGTCTATCAACTGAAACCTCCCGCACACAAAGGCGCGGCATGGACCGAGACTGTGCTTCACGAGTTCATTTTCGGGAGCGGCGACGGCGCCGTGCCGAACGGCCTGACTTGGGGAAAGTGGAACTACCTTTATGGTGTGACAGGGGAAGGCGGGACTGGATGCCAAGCTTGCGGCACGGCGTTTGAGCTTCAGCCCTGAGCCCCGGCCCCGAGATCCCCCAGTATTTGCCCCAACGCTCAGGCGTTTTGCGAATCGTTTACTCGCCATCGGAAGGAGGGATCCAGATTGAAACTCAACCGCTTTCTTAGCCGCGTGGCTCTCGCGCTGGCGACGTTCGCCGCCGCCGTTGCGGTAGGAGGCGCGGCACACGCGCGGGACGCCGCTTATCAAGTGATCTACGAATTTCAGGGGTCCTCCGATGGTTGGGCGCCCGTGGCCCTACCCGCTATCGCAAAGAATGGCGATCTGTACGGCGTTACCTACGGGGGCGGAACCTACAACTTAGGCACAGTCTACAAGCTGGCCGCACCGCTTACTCGTGGCGGGACGTGGACGAAGACCGTGCTGTATGATTTTACCAATGGGGACCCAGGATACCCGACGTCGCTGGTCATCGCTAAAGACGGAAGTCTGTATGGCGCGGGCAATGGCCCGAACACTCGCGGTTTCATTTTCCGGATGACGTCGGCTACCTCTCGCGACGGTCAGTGGACATACAGCACGCTCTATACCTTGAATTCCGCCTCCGACGGAAGTGCAATTCAGGGAATAACCCTGGACGGCGAGGGAAATCTCTATGGCACGACCGAGCAGGGCGGCGACCTGGGCTGCCTGCAAGTAGGCTGTGGCACAGTCTTCGAGCTGAAGCGGCCAATCAAAAACGGAGGGAAGTGGCACTTTAGCGTGCTCTACACTTTCAAGGGAAGCCCAGACGCAGCCGAACCTGCCGCCGGCGTGGTGTTTGATCAAGAAGGCATTTTGTACGGAACTACTTATGCTGGGGGAGCGATTGATTGGGGTGCGGTGTATCGTCTTGGGCATCCTGCAAAGAAGGGCCAGCCTTGGACGGAAAGTGTGCTTTATTCCTTCGATCGGAGCAACAAGAACATAATTAGGCCCGAGGCCCCGGTAATCTTCGATGGACTGGGCAATCTGTACGGGACTACCGTACTCGGGGGTGACCCCAACTGTCAGGGAGGTTTTGGGTGCGGGGTAGTGTTCGAGCTTTCGCCCCCAGCCAAGCAGAGTGGAACTTGGACCTCCATGAACCTACATGCCTTCCACGGTGGCAACGACGGGATCCATCCCAGCGGCTACATGGTGTTCGACCCGGAAGGAAATCTTTACGGCACAACCCAAGTCGGCGGAGCGGGTAACGGTGGTACTGTCTACCGCGTGAAACCTTCTGCACGCAAAGGCGGTGCGTGGACTGAAGCTGTGCTTCATGGGTTCACCGGCAGCAACGGCGACGGAGCCATGCCCGTGAGCGGCCTGACTTGGGGAAAGTGGCATGATCTTTATGGCACGACTTGGGAAAACGGACTTTGTCAAGGCTGCGGCACGGCGTTTGAGCTTCACCCCTGAGCCCCGGCCAGCACTATCTCGTTGACTAACGAGCCCAAACGAGATAACCTAAACTAAGATACATTATCTACCAGATAATGAACGATCTTTGACAACCTAGGCGGCAAGCAGCCCAAATTGGGAAGCCCTGGCCCGTAACTCCTACGCCCTCAAGATTTTGCGTATAACTCCTTAAAACTCAAAGATCTAGCACATGGTCGAACCGTGAAACTGATTGTTTTCAAGATTTTACAACCAAAAGGGGGGAGGGGGGTGCCCAGTACCAAACAGTAATCTCCGTCCCAAAATGGAAAAAGCTTTAACCTTGCACTACGCTAGCTGGAGTGAAGGTCGGCGCGTTCACATCTTGCGAAAAATCCCTGGCGCACTCAGTTTTGGAGCAGCACGGCTTTCTTGGCCGTGCCCCAAGTCATCTCTCTGAACCCGCTATAATTCTCCCCCATGAACCTCGAACAAAAACTAGCTGAACTGAAGAAGCGCGACCACCTGGCCGAAGACGGTGGCGGCGAACAGCGCCGTGAGCGACAGCATAAAGAAGGCAAAATGTCGGCCCGCGAGCGCATCGAGTTCCTGCTCGACGAAGCCACATTCGAAGAGACCGACAAACTAGTCACGCATCGCTGCAACGACTTCGGCATGGCCGAGCAGAAGATCTACGGTGACGGCTTCATCACCGGATACGGCCGCATCGAAGGCCGCCTGGTATTCGTCTTCGCTCAGGATTTCACCGTCTTCGGCGGCTCGCTCTCCGAAGCCAACGCCGCCAAGATCGTGAAGGTCATGGACCTAGCCGCCAAAATGGGAGCCCCGATGATCGGACTCAACGATTCCGGCGGCGCCCGCATTCAGGAAGGCGTGATGTCGCTGGCTGGCTATGCCGACATATTCTTGCGCAACACGCTCTACAGCGGAGTGGTTCCGCAGATTTCCGCAATCATGGGCCCATGCGCCGGAGGCGCCGTTTACTCGCCCGCAATTACCGACTTCATTCTCATGGTCGATAAGACTTCCTACATGTTCATCACCGGTCCTGACGTAATCAAAACGGTTACCCATGAGGAAGTGACAAAAGATCAGCTAGGCGGCGCCGAGACCCACAACGAAACCTCCGGGGTGGCCCACTTTAAGGCCCACGACGATGCCGAGTGTCTGTCGATGGTGCGAGAGCTTCTCAGCTTCATGCCCTCGAACAACCTCGACGACCCGCCGCGCAAGCCCTGCACCGATCCCATCGACCGAGCCGACCCCGCCCTCGACAAGATCGTCCCCGACCAGTCGAACATGCCCTATGACATCAAAGACGTAATTCACACGGTGGTGGACGACGGCTACTTTTTTGAAGTCCAGGAACACTACGCTAAAAACATCGTCGTAGGATTCGCCCGCCTGAACGGAAAGCCCATAGGAATCGTCGCCAACCAACCCGCGTTTTTAGCCGGGACGCTCGACATCAACGCCTCCATCAAAGGCGCCCGCTTCGTGCGCTTCTGCGACTGCTTCAACATCCCGCTGGTAACCTTCGAAGACGTCCCCGGATTTCTCCCCGGAACCAATCAGGAATACGGAGGCATCATTAAACACGGCGCCAAGTTGCTATTCGCCTTCGCTGAAGCAACAGTCCCAAAGGTGACAGTGATAACCCGCAAAGCCTACGGCGGCGCATATTGCGTCATGGCCTCCAAACACATTCGGACCGATGTGAACTACGCCTGGCCCACCGCCGAGATCGCAGTCATGGGCCCGGAAGGCGCAGTGGATATCGTTTATAAACGTGAACTGGAGAGCGCTGACAACCGCGAAGCGGTTCGTCAAAAAAAGATCGAAGAATTCCGCGACCGCTTCGCCAACCCCTACGTAGCCGCCGACCGCGGTTTCGTCGACGCCGTAATCCAACCCCGCGAAACCCGCAAAAAGCTAATCCAGGCCCTGGAAATGCTGGAAACCAAGCGCGACAAGAACCCCCCGAAGAAGCACGGAAACATCCCGCTGTAAGCGAAAGGCAATCCAGAAATTTACGAGACGCAGGCAAGCGACGCGAGCGTCTCGAGGTCTGGGACTTTCAGGTCGGGCGTGCCTTCGGTTGGGCGCGTAGCGCCGAATCCGCGCCGATACACCAGCGCTGTCGCCATACCCAGCGACTTGGCCGGAAGCACATCGTGGTGAACGCTCTGGCCAACATGCAGCACCTGCTGTGGCGCGAGACCGAGTCGCTGCAGGGCAAGATGAAACGGCGCCAGGGAAGGTTTGTACGCCTTTGCCTGCTCCGCCGTAATCACGAAATCGAACTTGACCTGCAGATGCCGCGCGCTAGCCGCGAAGAAATCGTCGGTATTTGAAATGATGGCGAGGGTGTACTTCGTCTTCAGTTTTTCGAGCGCCGCTCGCGTGTCTGGAAACGGCTGCCAGTTCTTGAGCGACTCTGGCAAAGATTCCGCTTCCAAGCTGGACACGGAAAATCCCAGCCGTTCTCCAAATCCTCGCACCACATCGGCCAGTACCTGGCGATATCGCCGATACGGGTTTTGCGCTTTTGGCTCCAGTTCGCCGTAGATATCGAGAATCTCCGGATCGCTCAGGTCTTGTCCGTGGGACTGCAAGAGCGGCCGCAACGCGCCGAGCAGACCGGTTTCCCAGTCGATGAGCGTCCCGTAACAGTCAAAGGTGAGGGCTTTAAATCCGCCGAAGTCCAAGGTCCGCCTTTCTTGCCAGTCGGTGTCTTAATGTTCTAGTCGACTCGGCTAACGGGTTTCGTCACGTGCACGAGCAAACCGGCAGGATCGGAGTAAGCCCGGAAAGCGCCCACGGGTTCCAGTTCTTCTATGTCCGCGTTAAGCAACCAGCGGAGCATTCGTCACTCCGGCCGTACCAAACACCCGCCGGTACCGTTCGATTTCGGACTGCGGGCCGAGCGCCTTCGCGTCGTTGTCGGAGAGCTTGACCGCCGGGCGGCCCTCGACCGTGGATACCTTACAGATCAGGCTGATGGGATCAAAGCTGGCGCCGCCGCTGGGGTCGCAACCGCGAAAATCGTTGGTGAGCAGGGTGCCCCACCCTGCGCTGAACCGAATCCGGCGGCCAGGGATCCACTTATGTTGATCGACGAAGTCGGTAGCGTCATGGAAATCGGCGGTGGTCATGCCCGGCTGCAGCTTTCCACCAAAATAGGCATGCAGGCCGAGTATATCGTCAACGTCGAGCGCGTCGGAGGCGATGATGAGTTTGTCCTTGGGCTCTCGGCCGCGCGCTTTCAGCCAGTCCATATATTCGTCCCCAGCTACGTAGGGATTCTTGCTGTCGATGCGCTGCCCGGTCCAATCGGCTGCCCAGTCAGGTGCGCCCTCGAGGAATTGAGTGGTGCCGAAGGTGTCAGGCAGCATGATTCGCAGTGCGCCTTCGTAAGTGTTCTGCCACAATTCGAGCACGCGATATTGCGATGCCTGCAACGCCCGGTCATCTTCCGCCAGGGCTGCGAGCACCATCGGGATCTCGTGCGCATTGGTGCCAATCGCCTCGAGATCATGCTTGTGAGCGAGAAACGCATTTGAAGTTCCGATAAAGTTGCGGCCAAGATTTGAAGCCATGGCGTTGACTACATATTCCTGCCACAAGAAGCTGTGGCGACGCCGGGTGCCGAAGTCCGCGACGTTGAGACCGGGAACGCCGCGCAGCCGCTCGATCTTGCTCCAAAGCTTGGTCTTTGCCCTGGCATACAAGATGTCGAGCCCGAATTCGCTCAGTCTTTTCATGTTGGCCCTGGTTCTCAGTTCGTCGATGATCGAGAGCGCATAGAGCTCCCACATCGTGGTCTCAGTCCACAAGCCGTCGAAAGAAAGATGGAACTGGTCATCCTGAACGGACAGCGAATAGTCCGACAGTTTGAAATCCTGTTCCAGCCATTCCAGAAAATCTGGTTCAAAAATCCCGCGATGGCCGTAAAACGTGTTGCCCGCCAGCCAGACTAATTCGGATTTCCGAAAGCGCAGTCTTCGAACGTGCTCCATCTGCTGGATAAGATCCTGAATTGCAAACAGGTCTGCGAGCGGCACCTCGGAGGATCGGTTGAAAAGCGAGAAGGAGACGCGGGTCGTGGGGAAATGCTTCCAGATAAACTGCAGCATTAACAGTTTGTAAAAATCGGTATCGAGCAACGACCGGGTAACCGGGTCCAGTTCCCAGTTGTGGTTGTGCGCCCGCTCAGCAAAGTTGACGATCATCGGGCGGTTGCGTCTTTAGAATCTGTACCCGGAAATACATCCACATAAGTTATTGAATCGAAGACCGCGAGAACTGTCAATTCGGAGCATCGTTCGTCAATGTCTCGGTCCTGCTGTGTTCAAGAGCGTCACCCGATAGCTCGGGTCGAGACATAGCTTGCTATGTCTCTGCCACGATCGCATCATCCCCGAATTTCGACCGTAGGGCTTGCCGCTGATTCGCGCACCCGGCGGAAGGCTTCGGGCAAGGCTTTCAACAAATCGGTTGCAACCAGCGAATGTTCGCCCACGCTCTCTCGCGCCAGGTCGCCGGCAAGGCCGTGGAGATGAACCGCAGCAATGACTGCTTCGATGATGTGCTCGGAATTTTGCGCGATCAATCCAGCCACCATGCCCGTGAGGATGTCGCCCGTGCCTCCGGTCGCCATGCCCGGATTCCCGGTCGTATTCACCCACACCGTTCCGTCAGGCTGCGCGATCAGCGTGCGATGTCCCTTCAGCACCACGATCAATTCGTGTTCGCGGGCGAATGTGCGAGCGACGTTGATGCGGTCACGTTGTACAGCAGCCACGGTAGAAGCGACGAGACGCGCCATCTCACCAGGATGAGGCGTGATCACCAGGCTGCGTCCATCGCCGTTGAGTTCCGAGGCGCGTCCTTCAAACGCATTGAGACCGTCCGCGTCCAGGACGAGCGGAGTTTTGTATTTCGCCACCACGTTGCGAACAAACTCCGACGTCTCGGGATTGCGGGAGATTCCAGGCCCCACGGCGAGAACCGTCTTGCCTTGGATCAGCGCGTCCATTGCTTCACGTCCGACAGCGCGAGTCGAGATACTGCCTGCATCAGTTTCGTCGAGCGGTTCCGTCATGACTTCAGGATAAAATCCCGCCGCCGTGGCGAGCACGGACTTCGGCGTCGCCGCCGTCGATAATCCGGCGCCAGTTCGCAGCGCTGCCATCCCCGCCATGGCAGCCGCCCCTGCCTTCCCAACCGAGCCACCGAAGACCAGTACGTGGCCGAAGTTCCCCTTGTTCGCCGCGAGTGGTCTCGGACCGATGAGCGACGCAATTTCGCGGGCCGTAATCAGATTGAGTTGCATCGAAGAAACGATGGCTTCGTCTGGCGAGCCGATCGGAGCAATAAGGGTTGGCCCGTCAGTCAATCTTCCAAAGATGTGTGCAGGACGCGGCGCAGTGAAAGTAACCACGGCATTGGCTCGCGCCACCGCTCCGGTCTGTCCTCCCATCACATCGGCGTCGGCGCCGGAAGGGATATCGACGGCAACGACGGGCGCGGAACTCGCGTTCAGCAGCCGGATGGCAGAGGCGTACAATTCGCTCACAGGGGGCCTGAAGCCAGTTCCCAGAATCGCATCGAGCAAAACCTCGGATTCGAATACAGTCCGTACCGGCTCGCTCTTCAACTCGTCGGTCGACCGCACAATCAGCGGCGCGACCGGAAGCCTCCCGAACATTTCCGCTGCATCGCCCCGCAACTCCGACGGCGGTGCCAGCAAGACAATTCTTACGCCCTTGCCGCTCCCATGAAGTTTTCGCGCTGCCACAAATCCGTCGCCACTATTGTTGCCCTTGCCGCAGATCACGCCAATGCGCTCTGCGGATGGGTATCGCGAGATAACAAACTCGGCGACTGCCGTGCCCGCGTTCTCCATCAGCGTAAGTGAAGGTACGCCGAAGCGCTGGCTGGTGACGCGGTCAATCTCGCGCATCTCGGCAGCGGTGACGATTTTCATATTGATCGATAGCCGACGGTCATTAGTCGTTAGTCAAAGGCCAACCAGGTACGACCAGAGACTAACCAGAAACGACTATAAAACAAAAAGGCCTCCCGCGCAGTTGCGGAAGGCCTTGAAGAACCCAGACTACGCGTCACTCACCGACCGACAAGGCGGCTGGTCTTAGCAGCTTCCAGAGCTTGCACTCGGCTGTGCTTCTGTCCATATATGAAATAAACCACCAGCCCGATCACCAGCCAGATGATCAATCGCGCCCAATTGACCCAGCCCAGTTTGTACATCATGTATCCGTTCGAGACGACGCCGAGGATTGGGATCAAGGGCACCCACGGCGTTCGGAAGGGACGCGCTTGACCAGGATTCGTATAGCGCAACACCATCACGGAAAGCGACACAATCACGAAAGCCAGCAACGTGCCGATATTCACCATCCTGCCGAGATCTTCGATAGGAGTGAGGCTGCCGACAACGGCCGCAAGCAGGCCTACGAGGATCGTGTTCTTCCAGGGGGTGCGGAATTTGGGATGGACCGCGGCGAAGAATTTCTTCGGCAGCAGGCCGTCATTGGCCATCGCGTAGAGGACGCGCGTCTGCCCGAGCAGCATCACCAGCATTACACTCGTTAGCCCGGCCAAAGCGCCCAGCGTAATGATGTGGGAGGCCGTGGTTAAACCCCGGTCCAGAAATGCGCGGGCCACGGGAGCTTCGATATTGATCTGTTGCCAGTGCACCATGCCGGTCAGCACGCCCGCCACGGCTATATACAAAATAGTGCAAATCGTCAGCGAAGCGATCATGCCGATGGGTAAGTCCCGTTGCGGATTCTTGGCCTCCTGGGCCGTAGTCGAAACCGCATCGAAGCCAATGTAGGCGAAGAATATGTAAGCCGCCCCTGCACCGATTCCCGCGAAGCCATGGGGTGCAAAGGAACTCCAGTCGGTACCCCAGTTGCTGGTGTTGATGTAGCGCGCACCCAGCCCGATCACAAACAATACGACGGAGACTTTAATCACTACGATCCCCGTGTTGAACCTCGCGCTCTCCTTGATGCCGATGGTCAGAACCGCCGTGATCACCAACGCAATGAGAAAAGCCGGCAGGTTCAACCCGATTTCATAGCCAAACAAATGCGGCGCGCCCAGCAAATCGTGCGCCCGCTGCAACAACTCAGGAGACTGCGTGCTCACGATGGCGGTCACCTTGTCGAGGAACGCTTGCGTGCCTGGCACCAGGGATGAGTCCGAGGCCGAAGCCATTTGACGGGCTATGATATCTTCCGCGGTCTTCAGTGCCGTCCAATGATCATAGGCCAGCCAGAGCGGCATCTGAATGTGGAAGATATTCAGTAACTCAATGAAATGGTTTGACCAGCCCGAAGACACCGTGCTCGCGCCCAAGGCATATTCGAGTGTCAGATCCCAGCCGATGATCCAGGCCAGCAACTCCCCCAGGGTGGCGTAAGCGTAGGTGTAGGCGCTGCCGGCCAACGGAATCATGGCCGCGAACTCGGCGTAGCAGAGACCTGCAAATGTGCAGCCCAGCCCGGACAGAACGAATGACAAAGTGAGTCCTGGACCGGCGTATTGGGCTCCCAACCCGACCATCACAAAAATGCCCGCGCCGATAATCGCGCCCACGCCCAGCGCCGTGAGTTGGAAAACGCCGAGGGTTCGCTTCAGGCTGTGTTCGCCGGTCTCGCGGGATTCCTCCATCAACAGATTCAGCGGCTTGGTAGCCAGCAGGTTCGCCATCCGGTTTGGTTTCTCCTTTGTTGCTACGCTGAATTATTACGATGATGTAGCCGTGTCGTGCACGCGCCGCGACCACACCAAGTACACAGGAACTCCCAGCAACACGATGATGAGTCCCGGCCACGTGTATTGCGGCTTGTACCGCAAGAGCACGACATCGATGAACAAAGCCATCACAATATACACTGCGGGTAGCAGCGGGTAGCCGATCGCGCGATAAGGCCGTTCCGCGTCGGGACGTTTATAGCGCAGCACGAACAATCCGACAATCGTCAGGATATAGAACACCAGCACCGCAAAAACGATGTAGTCGAGCAGTTGCCCATAGCTCCCGGACACGCAAAGCACGCAGGTCCACAGCATCTGCACCATGAGCGAAATCGCGGGCGTCTTATAAGTAGGATGCAATTTTGCAACACCGCGAAAGAACAGACCATCCTTTGCCATAGCGTAGTAAACGCGCGCGCCCGCTAGAATCAACCCGTTGACGCATCCGAAACCGGAGAGCATGATCGCCCCGGCCATCAGCAGCCCACCAGCCGCGCCGAACATCTGCGTCATCACGGCTGTGGCGACGCGATCTTCAGTTGCGTATTTAATTCCCCGTTGCAGGATAGTCGCGCCATTGGCCACGCCGTCCAGCGGCAGCACGTTTAGATAAACGAAATTGCAGACGATGTAAAGGGTAATGACCACGCCCGTGCCCACGGCGAGAGACAGCGGCAGGTTGCGATTGGGGTTTTTAACCTCGCCAGCCGTGAAAGTCACGTTGTTCCATGCATCGGCTGAAAACAGCGATCCTACTTGCGCCACCGCCAGAATGGTCAGCGTGCCCACCAGGACCACCGGCCCGCCGACTCCCACCTGCACCGCGTGTTGCGTACCGAGCCCAGCATTGTTCCAGAAGTTTCCGTGGAAGTTCGCTGCTAAGGCTTGGGCATTGCGTCCGATGAATAGGCCCAGCAAGGCTAACCCCAATAGCGCGGAAACTTTGGCAAAGGTGAAAACATTCTGAATCAGCGCTCCGGTCCTGAGACCGAAAATGTTGATCACCGACAGCGCAATCACGACCAGGATCGCTACCAGATTCTGTGTGTTGAGCCCAACATCCATGTTGCCCAGAACCATGGGTCCAATCCGGATCGGCGGGACTTTCCAGAAGTGCAGAATCCAGTTCGAAGAAGAAATGGATGGAACAAAAATACCGAGAAACTTACCGAAAGCCACGCCCACCGCCGCGATCGTCCCCGTCTGAATAACCAGGAACAGCGTCCAACCGTACAGGAATCCCCAAAGCGGGCCAAGCGCCTCGCGCAAGTAAACGTACTGGCCTCCGGCTCGCGGCATCATCGCCGCCAACTCTCCGTAGCTCAGAGCCCCGACGATGGTCATGAAACCAGTCACCAGCCAGGCGGCAATCAGCAACGCCGGAGAGTTTACCTCTCGCGATATCTCAGCAGAAACAATAAAGATGCCCGAGCCGATCATCGAACCCATAACCAGCATGGTCGCGCTGGTCAGACCCAGACCCTTGACCAATTCGTGGTCCTGGTGGCTATGGATCTCCCAGTCGCTGGCGACCGGTGCCGGTGCCTTGGTATCGATGCTCAAAAGGCTCCTGAAATTTAGAAGTAGCGCGGGCACTCCTGCCCCGCGTTCCGCCGCCTACTCTATCCTAAGATGCGAAAAAAATCCTCAGCTGATTTTCGCGGGTCCCGCATCAGATCGGATATTACCGCAACCGAGTCCGCCCCCGCCTCGATAACCGACCGGCAATTGGCACGATTAATGCCTCCAATCGCCACCAACGGCTTTGACGTCAAGGCCCTCGCGTTGCGAACGCCTTCGAGGCCGATGACCGGATCAGGGTTGGCTTTGCTTGTAGTCGAAAATACAGGCCCGATAGCAATATAGTCGGCAGACGTCTGGTCAGCTTCCTTGACCTGCTCGGAGTTATGCGCGGACACTCCCATCCAAAGTGTCTCGCCAATCACTTCTCTGGCGCCTGATGGCGACAAATCCTCCTGACCCACGTGCACGCCGTCAAACCCTGCCGCTAAACAAACGTCTGCCCGATCGTCCATAATTAATTTGAGGGAGGCCCCTTTGACGGACGGGCGGAGCCGCCGCTTCAACCCCCGCGCCTGCTCCAGCATTCGTCGAGCGTTGCCGCTCTTATCGCGGTATTGCAGCAGTGTGACGCCGCCAGCCACGAGTTCATCCGCCGTCGAAAACATACTTTGGCTGTCAGGAAAGCATGACGCATCAAGAATGGCGTAAAGCCGAGGCCAAGAGTTCATGCCCGCGATCCGATTTGAAGGGGCGCGGCCTCAGGATGACCAACCATAATTAACAATAGCCAACCCTTAACCTAATGCCCCGGCTTTCCATTCTTGGCTAGGAATCGCTCGATAAATGTGGTGTCGAACTTCCCAGCGCGAAAATCGGGATCAGCAAGAATGCGCCGATGCAATGGAATGGTGGTAAATATTCCTTCAATAATAAACATCTCCAGAGCCCGCGCCATGCGCGAAACCGCTTCCGTCCGGTCTTTACCGCGCACAATCAGCTTGGCAATGAGTGAATCGTAATAAGGAGGAATCACGCCTTCCGCATAAGCCGCGGTATCGATCCGTACTCCCGTTCCCCCCGGCGGATTGAACGCCGTGATCTTCCCCGCCGATGGCGTAAACTTCTCCGGATGCTCAGCGTTAATGCGGCACTCAATGGCATGCCCGCGATGCACAATCGGCCCCTGCAGGACATTTTCGAGGCGCTCACCCGCCGCCAACAGAATCTGGCTTTTCACCAGATCAACATCGGTGACCATCTCCGTGACCGGATGCTCTACCTGGATCCGCGTGTTCATTTCGATGAAGTACAGCTTCCGGTCTTCGTCCATCAGAAACTCAATCGTACCGGCGTTCACGTAGCCGATTTCTGACAGCGTCTTCGACAACACTTTTCCAATCTCATCGCGGAGTTCCGGCGAGACTTGGGTAGATGGAGACTCCTCCAGCAACTTCTGGTGACGCCGCTGGATCGAGCATTCGCGCTCACCCAGGCTCACCACATTGCCATATTGATCGGCAAGAATCTGAAACTCGATGTGGCGCGGCCGCTCGATAAACTTCTCCATATAGAGATCGCCATTACCGAATGCCGCAGCTGCCTCCGATTGCGCGGCCTTAAATAATCCGGGAAGCTCCTCTTCGCTGCGCACGATGCGCATGCCCCGCCCGCCCCCACCAGCCGACGCTTTAATGATCACCGGAAATCCGACTTGCCGCGCCCACTCCATCGCCTCACCCTCGCTGGCAAGAATCCCATCGGAACCTGGCAGAATCGGCACGCCTGCTTTCTTCATCGCTGAGCGAGCTTTTTCCTTCTCCCCCATGAGCCGCGTGACCTCAGGCGGCGGACCAATGAACTTGATATTGCTGGTCTCCGTAACTTCGGCGAAATTCGCATTCTCCGCCAGCAATCCATACCCCGGATGAATTGCATCCACATTCGTGATCTCAGCTGCGCTGATCACCGCCGGAATGTTGAGGTAGCTCTGCGACAGTTGAGGCGGACCAATACAGATCGCTTCGTCGGCGAACTTGACGTGCAGGGAGTGCCGGTCGGCTTCGCTGTAAATCGCCACGGTACGAATGCCCAGCTCTTTGCACGCGCAAATCACCCGCAAGGCAATTTCGCCACGGTTCGCAATCAGAATTTTATTGAACATGCTGTAAACGGCAGTGTAGAGCGGACACTCTTGTCCGCTTTCTTTTGACGTTGACTCTCAAAACCTAACTCGGAACCCATCACCAAATAATCAAAGGCAGCGGACAGGAGTGCCCGCCCCGCACGCTCAACTTCGCGGCCGGATCACAAACAATTCCTGCCCATACTCGATCGGCTGACCGTTCGCCACCAGTTTCTTGACAATCTCGCCAGCCACGTCCGCCTCAATCTCATTCATCAACTTCATGGCTTCCACAATGCACAGCACTTGCCCAATTTCGACCATGTCCCCGGGCTTCACAAACGGTGGCGATCCTGGGGAAGGGCATTCGTAGAATGTCCCGACGATCGGAGAATGAACCGTGTGCAGTCCCTGTTCGGCGACCGGCGCAGCAGCGGCGCTCTCGCCTGGACCTGCGGCTGAAACAGGTGCAACGGGCGCAGCAGCTATCTCCGGCGCCGCAGCCGTGTGCACGGCAAAATGCGTAACCGGAGCGAGCGGCGCAGCTACATGTTCGACCCCACGCTTGATCCGCACCTTCACATCGCCGCGTTCCAGTTCGAACTCGGCAATATCTTTTTCAATTAAGAACTCTATGAGTTCTTTTAGTTCTTTCTGGTTCATGGTTTGCGGTGGGACTGCTTTCAGCCTGCTTCTCGCCAACTTGAGAGGCCGGGCCATGTCTTCGATGCCCGGACCAGGAATTAAGAATAGCCAACCTTCAAATCGTTACGAGTTCTTTGCTTGCGGGCGCCAGAACTTCGCGTCCTTGTTCCGTGACGACCACCATGTCTTCGATCCGAACTCCCCCGCGGCCCGCAATATACACACCAGGCTCAACCGTAATCACCATCCCCGACCGCAGGATCTCAGTCTGTCCTGCCGCGATGCGTGGAGGTTCATGAATCTCTAAGCCTACACCATGCCCAGTCGAGTGCGTAAAATGTCTCGCTAAGCCTTTCTTCTTCAGTAAGTTGCGGGCGACGTTGTCGACTTCGCCCACGCTCACGCCGGGCTTCACCGCCTCGATGGCGACAGCCTGTGCTTCACGCACCGCCTCATACGTTCTGCGGTCCTCGCCCGTGGGGCGACCCACGTACACCGTGCGAGTCCGGTCGGAACAGTAGCCGCAAAGTATAACACCGAAGTCGCAGACCACGAATCCCCGCGAAGGAATCGCAGCCCTCGAAGCCCGCCCATGCGGCAGCGCCGATCGCTTCCCCGCCGCGACGATCGTTGGGAAAGCCATTTCCTCCGCCCCAGCCCGCCGCGCGAAATATTCCATTTCAGCCGCGACGTCATTCTCCTTCACACCCGGACGAATCACCTCAAGCGCTCGATCAAACAGCCTCGCCCCCAACAACGCCGACGCTCGCAGACACGCAATCTCGTCCGCGTCCTTCACCATCCGAGCCCGTTCCACCAATCCTCGCGTCTCCCGCAACCGGAAGTCCGGTCGCAGACCGCTCGCCAACTGACTACGCCCAGCGACGGTTAAATGCTCGCTCTCAATTCCAAGTCTGCGTGATTTCTTGCGGCCAAGTTTGCCTCTGTTCTTCATCAGCCACTCGGAAGCGGCAGCCAGTGGCGGCTTGCTGGCAATCACGATCCGCGCTCCCTGAACCTCGGCTCGCGCCTGCTCGCTATAGCGTCCATCCGTCAAGAACACGCTGCCGGTTTCGAAGATTGCAAGAATCCCCGATGTTCCCCTGAACCCGCAAAGGTATCGGATGTTAGGAAGATGGGTGACCAGCAGCGCATCCAGCGAGTTGCCATCGAACACAGTTTGCAACTTCTTCAGCCGGCCTCTGTGATCCATCTTGGAAGTGTAACAAGCGAAAGCGAACCACGCGCCATCTAACCTAAGCCCGTGCGACGCGTCTCTGAATCGGAACCGCTGGACTTCGTGGGAAGGGCACAGTTTCAACCGCGCCGCCACAAGCCTCACCGCGATTCACGCCCCGCGAGGGCGCTTGGAAGCAACCAACCTAAAAACCATTGACAGGCGCACGCTGTTGCAGTAACCAAGGCCACCCGCCCACAGCACGCCCGCCGATCTCCAGGCGGACGTGCCGTGAAAGCTTGCCTGCGCTCAGTGAGTGGCAACCAGCAGAATAGGATTCAACCCTACGGTTACGGTGCCTCCAAGGGGGATTGAGACGACCAAGATATCCACAATTACGCAATGCGAAAACACGGAGCAAGAAAAAACGCAAGGGGCGTCGGAGGAAGGGATTGGACCTACGGCGTAACCTCGAAAACTATGCCGCATCCCTCCTTCTGACAAGGAGGGCCGCTAGAGTAGCCGCCGTAGGCCGTCACCCCGAACAGTTCTCCGGATGAGTCGAGCGCGAGCCCGCCGCCCGGAAATGCTCCGTCGTCACCTTCGCCGAAGGAGTGCAACACGCTCTCGGCCCACTTGCCGCTCGTCGAGTTGCGGGCCAATTTGAAGACTACGCCGCAGCCGAGACCATAGCCGAAGGCACAATCGTATTTGCCTCCCCAATTCGCGGTCCCGTACGACTCGCCGGATTTGCCAAGAGACACTCCTGATGAAACGCCCCCTCCGCCGAATTTGTCCCGATTAAAACGCTGCAGGACGGTCTCGCTCCACCTGCCGTCTTTCTCAGGGGCGAGCTCAAACGCCGTGCCCCAGCCCTGCTCGCCGCTGGTGCCCCCAAACGGCGTGGCGCCGTAAATGTTTCCGGCGCGATCAAAGGTCAGGCCATAGTAAGGCTGGTCCCCATCCGTAGTGTCAAGGTTGAACGAGTGCAGGACCTCCTCGCTCCACTTGCCATTCCGCTGGCTAAGCTTGAAGACTGTGCCCGAGCGGTGGGCCCCGCCGTATTCCGTTGTGCCGTACAAATCGCCGCCTGGCCCGAAGATCAGAGGCCCAAGCGGTTCATCGCCGTCTTTACCCGAAAAAGAATACAGCACTGTCTCCGTCCAGTTGCCTTTGCCATCGGGACTCAGCTCAAATACCACCCCGCACCCTCCGACGCCCCCGCAGCCCCCTCCAAAATCCCCGCCCCCGGATGTTGTGCCATAGAGGTTCCCCTTGGAGTCGAAAATCATCCCGGCCCAAGGCTGCAATCCGTCGCCAGCTTTCTGGAAAAACAAATGGAGTATCTTGTAAGTCCAGGTGCCACCGCTTCCCCGTTCCAATTCAAAGGCCACGCCGCAGCCCAGGCCGCTGCACCCGTTCGGGCCGCCATACACCGTGGTTCCGTATAAATTTCCTGCCCTGTCCGCAACCAGGGCCCCGTTGAGAAGCCAGCCGTCGCCGCCTCCGAAGTCGTGCAACACGGTCTCGCTCCATTTGCCGTCTGAGCCACGCGTCAACTGGAAGACCACGCCGCAGTCGTCGGATTGGCCGCAACTTGTTCCGCCATTCATGGTCGTGCCGTACAGCGCGCCATCCGCTCCAACGATCACGCTCGTCGGTAGCCATCCGTCCGTCCCGTGGAAGGCATACAACACCTTCTCCGAGGCCGCCCACGCTCCATTCGCAACCGCGAGCATCAGCACCACTCCCGCCAGCATAAGACCACCGCGCTTCGAATTCATATCCAGTTCCTCGCCTCCGGAAGAGGTTTCAATCGGGCGACCGCTGACTCCGTGATTCTCCTTCCACCCCCGCACCGGGTCAAGATGCAAAGTTTTACCGCAGGCTCGAATTCGAACCTCGAGATCGCAAGCCTGCCGCAAGCCATTAGACTCCAAAGGGTGCCCCGTTCAAGCTCGCTTGGGCGGGGCTTTGGCGGACCGGCGTCAAGGCTTCGAAGCGTCCCCCTTTTCACTGGACTCCGTGCCCGAAAATCAGATAACGTCATAGAAGATATATTATCTACAAGATAACCATCGATCTTTGACAACCTGATGCTGCCATTCCTGGCTTGCTTACCTCCGATTTTCAAAATGGAACGCGAGAACCGCCCCCGGGCGGCCATAACTCCCACGCGCTCAAGATTTTGCGCATAAGTCCTTGAAACTCAAAGATCTAGCGCATAGTCGAAAAGCGAACCCAATTGTTTTCAAGATTTTGCAGCGAAAAGGGGGGAGGGGGGTACCCGGTACCAAACAGTAAACTCCGTCCCAATTCGGGAACGGGCTGGCCGTTGCCGGAGAAATCTTCAGCCCAAAACAAAACCGCCGGTCCCTGACAAGTTCTTCAGGAAACCGACGGCTGTTCTTTACTGCTAACTGGTCACTACGTCTGAATGATTCGCGGAGTGATGAAGAAGATCAGCTCCTGGTTCGAGGTGCTCACCGTGGTGTGCTTGAACAGCTCGCCCAGCCATGGAATGCTGCCGAGCAACGGAACCTGAGCTACGTTGATCGAGTTGTTGGTCTGAATCACGCCGCCGATGACCACCGTTCCGCCGTCGGTGACCAGCACCTGCGTAGTCGCTTGTTGCGTGATCAGCGTGGGGTTGCCGTTAACCGTGCGGCCGAAGTCAGGCGTTGTGTTCTCGACATCCACGTTCAGGAAGATGGTGCCTTCGGAAGTGATCTGCGGAACCACCGTCAGCCGCAGGAAGGCATCGACGTAGGTTACGGTTGGCGGACCGCCCAACTGCGCCTGCGTCACGATAGGTACGCGCACGCCCTGGCGAACCAGAGCTTGTATGTTGTTCTGCGTAACTACCCGAGGACGGGAGAGAATCTTCAACAACCCGCGCGACTCAGCCAGGGTGAGAATGGTATCGATCCGGATGTTGCTGCTCGCATTTAAGAACGAAATGCCGCTGGTCGGGCCGGTCGCTCCCAGGTTAGAGAACAGCGGTATCTGCGTTCCCGTGGTTGCCGTCGGTAGAGTGGTTCCAACGATCGGGTATTTCGGGACAATACCAAAAGTCGCAAGCGGCGAGGTGCCGACAGAGGTTGCGCCACCGACAGCAGTCGGTCCGTTGCCCCAGCCAAACCCAAGCTGTGTACCAACTTCGCGGGCGAAGCTGCGCGTCGCAGCCACTACGCGAGCTTCAATTTCTACTTCCTGCGTCTTGCGGTCCAGTTGCGTAAGTAAGCGGTCGATGTTTGGCATCACCGCGGGAATGTCCGAAATGATTACCGCGTTGGTGCGTTCATCGGCGACTACGTCACCGCGCTGCGACAAGAACTTCTTTACCGTCAGGAGGACGTCTTTCGAGTGGGCATAGCTGAGGAATCGCGTGACCGTCTGCTTATCGACGGCCAATGCTTCGGCTTCCTGCTCCGCCCGGCGCGATTCGGCTTCATGACGCATCGTCTCGACAGTTGCGATGCGCAGCACGTTGCCGTCAAGCTGTCGGGACAGATCGTTGTTCTTAAGCACGATGTCCAGCGCCTGATCCCACGGCACGTCGTCGAGCACGATCGTCAGCGTACCTTTAACGGTAGGATCGAGCACCACATTCAGTCCGCTGATCTCGTGGACCAGGCGGAAGAAATCTTTCAGGTCCACATCCTTCAGGTTGACTGAAATCGGCTCGCCCGTGTACTTGGCAGCGGTAATTGGAGTAACCAGGTGGCTCTCGCCTTTTCCCTCGGCCGCAAGGTTCACCGCCGGTTGGATGGCTTGAGTAGCTGGAGCTTGGTTAGCCGCAACTTGAGTAGCCGGAGCTTGAGCAGCCGGAGCCTGAGCAGCCGGAGCTTGGTTAGCCTCAGCTTGCGGTGCCTGGGGCTGCATGGCGGCGCTCGGCGTCGGCAGCAGGCTTCCCTCGGGCTTGTCTACGAATCTCGCCGCCGCACCGGCTGCGCGAGTCGAGGAAGCGTTTTCGTCCGTGGCAGTCTGGTCCGCCTTCTTCTGCTGGTAAGCCGGCTCCACGAAAACAAAGTCGGTCGCCGAAGCCGTCGGCTTCGAGATCTTATTATCATTCGCAACTGGAGGTGTGGCCGGAGGCGTCGCGAGAGCGGGTTTGCTCGTCACCACTGCCGTCTTGACCAAAGCTGGAGCGGCTGCCGAGGCAGTCTGCACCTTGGCCGGCGCTGGCGGCACAACCTTTGCATTGGCCTTCACCGCCGCCGGGTGCAACTTAACGATGATTCGGTTGTCGCCCCCCTGCAGCAGTTCATACGGGCACGCCTGCACCAGATCGATCACGATGCTGGTCGTCGGAGGCACGTGGCCATCCGAGCCGATACGCACGCCCTTCACGCCGTCGCTGCCGACACTGATGTGGTTCTGCACGGTGGCTGCCACGGTGTTAGGCAGGGTCACCAGGACACGAGCGGGCGAGTCCAAGGTACTGAGTTTGGGCGTCACCTGTCCGCGCGCGGTGATCTCCACGCTAATTCCGTCATCCGCGTGCATGACGTCCACCTTCTGTACGGTGGCACGCGTGTCCGCGCCTGTGCTCGTGCTCTGGGTCTCGGCGCCTGCAATCAGCGCCAAGATCAGCAGCGGTAGCAAAACAACCAGCAGTTGCTTTCGCATTTCCCTTCTCCCCACGGGCGCGCGTTTTGCTCGCCTCGTGACCTGTCTCTCAAATTTCGTTGCCGCACACCGCCGGATCGACCGCCGGCTTCCACCCAGCTAAACCGCCGGGGTTGAAATCTTTTTTGTCACTTCCCGCGTAAAAGACTTGCCTAACTTGTCCTGCATCGTCTCTTTGAAAATGATCGAGTCGCCGGTGATCTTGACCACGTATCCGTTGAATACCGGATCGTTTTCCCGCAGGAAATATGCCTTGTTCATGGCGTTGATCACTACCGCGATCATGCCTGCATCCGATTTGACAATCCCGGTCAGCGCAATTTGATCAACCGCCAGGCAGCGTTTGCCCGTGCTGCACCCGGAACCGCCCATCCCGCGGTTTACTACCGGACTCAAGAATGGATCGCGACGCCCGCCCGCCATGCTGATCGTCTTGTGTGCATCTTTCTTGGGGTCGACTGGATTCTTCTTGTCTTCGACCGCGACCGCTGATTTTGGCTGCTTTGGCGCTTTGACCACAACCGAAGTGGTCTTCTTTTTGGTCTTGGCCTTGGTCTTGGGCGCGCTCGCGGGAGAGACCGTCGCTGCTTGCTGATGAGCTGGGTGCACTTGCGATGCCGCGTGTCCCTGGCCGCTGCTCGCTGGTGTACCAGCAGTCGGCTTTGCCGACGTAATTGCGGGTTGCGGGTTTGCCTGCTGCCCCTGCGAAGCCGCCAAGGCTGCATTCGAATCCGCCGTCTGCTTCTGCTGCATTCCACTCAGCCTGGCCTTGGTAGTGTCGATGACGCTGGGGTTCTGCGCCGCGGCAGTTCCCAGACCCATTCCCAGGATTAGAATTCCGATCGTCAGCTTCATAGGCCTCCCTTACCTTTGGCCGGTGTGCCCGCGCCCGGCGCCAAGTCATGACTAAAGAAAGTCGTCGCTTGGCAGGTCGCCACGATGCTCTCGTTGGGCGCATATTGATAGGTGTGTTTCGCTTTGGCCTGGCCGCCCATCTTGGTGTTCGCGACCAGCAAGCCGGACATATTGACGATCCGCTCCAGCTTTCCTACCCGGTCGAAAAAGTTCAGCACCGAGTAGTACGGTCCATCCAATTCGATTTCAAAGGGCAGTTCGGTATAGAACTCCTGAGTCGATACCGGCTTGGCGGTGAAGCGTCGAATTTCGATTCCCGCCTTCATGGCCTCTGCATCCAGCATCTTGATGAAGCCGTCCACTTCTTTCTCGTCGGGCACGATTTTCCGTTCGATCTCAAGTTGCTGCTTCAGATTAGCCAGTTGCCGGTCCATGTCCTTGAGCTTGGGCGCATAGGATTCGAGTTCGGCATTCTCGCGCAGTTTTAATTCCAGCGCCGATTGCGCCTGCGTGTTCGCGTCCCGCTGGGACTTGAACAAGGTGAAATGCAATGCGGCGGTGATCAGCGCTGCCCCTAATACCAGGGCCGCCCACTGCTTGAGACCCGATAATTCGCTAAAGTTCCCCATATTCTCCCGCCTTTAGGACTTCCCTTTTTCGCAGGTCAGTATGAATTGAAATGCCTGCATTTCCTTAAACGTTTCGTCCTGGAAGGTCTCTTTGATTTCAATGTTCTTGAAATAGCCCGTTTTCTGCAGATTCTGGATCAGCGAAGCCACCGCATCGGCGCTCAGCGCCATGCCCTCGATATCCACGCTGCCACCCTGATCCTTCATGGTGTTGAGCCATACCGCTTCGGTGCCGTTGATGGTGTCACCGATGGTGTTGAGCAGGTTGACCGGTCCGGACTGGCTGGCCCGCAGCTTATCGATCACATCGACGCGGCGCTTGTAGCTTTCAGCCTGGCGCTGCCGCTCCAAATAACGAGCCTTCACGTCGGCCAGTTCGCGGTTCCTCTGCTCGGCAACTTGCATCTTGTTGGCGATGCTCTGTTTCTCTTTGTCGAGGCGATACCAGTACATGGCATTGAGCGCTCCCACCAACAGCAGCACCACTATCACTTTCAGTTTTGGGGAGCCAACCTCGCCCATCTCCATGACAGCCGCGGCCGAGGCTGCGGCCCGTTTATTCTTTGGTCTGGGTTGCCCCAGCAGGTTGATTCGGATCATAGGTTTTCAAAACTCCTTAATGCCAAACCCACCGCAACTGCTAACTGGCCAGCATTCTGCTCGATCAGCTCTACTCCCGGGCCATCCACTGGGGGCGCGATCTTCTGGAAAGGATTGAAAATCTCGACCGGCAGTGAAAACTCCTGGCGTAGCGCCTCAATCAGCCCGGGAACTTTTGAGGATCCGCCGGCCAGATAAATCTTCTCGATGTGCTCGCCCGACGAACTGGCGCGGAAGAAGTCGAACGTCTTCTGAATTTCGAGCACAATGATCTCGGTCACCTGCTGCAGGATCGGGGTTTTCGCATCCTCGCTCACGGTGCCCACTTTGTTTCCCAACTTCAGCGACTCCGCGTCATCGAAGCTCAAATCCAATTCCTTCTGCAGCGAGTCCGTGTACTGATGCCCGCCCACGCTGACGTCGCGCGGGAACAGCGGCGTGGTGCCTTTCACGATGTTGATGTTCATGACGCTGGCGCCCAGATTCAAAAGCGCCACCACCTGGCCCGGCGCGGGCTCATAGTTGAACTCGTAGCAGTTCTGGAGGGCGAGGGCATCAATGTCCACAATAGCCGGGGATTTGCCCGCCATCGAGAGTACGTTGGTGTAGTTGAGGATCTTGTCCTTCTTGACGGCGACCAGCAAAACGTCCATCTGCGGATTGCCCGCGTCTTCAGAAAGAATCTGATAGTCGAGGTTCACATCGGCCAGATCGAAGGGAATATGCTGGGCGGCTTCTTTCTGAATGGTCTCGGCCAATTCCTGATCGCTCATCGAGGGCAGCGAGATCTTTTTCACGATCACCGAGTGCCCGCTCACCGCGGTGGCGACGCTCTTGGTTTTGATCTGATTGTCGGTGAACAGCTTGGAGATCGCGCTCGATACCGTGCCCGAGTCCACGATCATGGAATCCACAACGATATCCGGAGCCAGCGGTTCGAGGCCCAGGTGCGCGACCTCGATGCCATTGCGCCCTTTCCTCAGCTCGACTGCTTTAATGCTCGAGGACCCCACATCCAGACCAACAATCGTTTTCGATCCGAATCCAAACATGTGCCCGCCTTTGCTATTGCCCGGCAGCTTTGGCAGCCGCCTTCGGTTTCTTCTTGTTGTTCTTCGCTTCCATCTGGCTGGATTTCTCTTCCATCCACTGGTCGAGCTTCGATTTCTTGAAGCGCCAGCGGTTGCCCAGTTTGAAAGCGGGAATCTTTTGCTCGCCTACATACTTGTAGAGCGTGTCCGGACTGACTCCCAGGTATTGCGAAGCCTGGCGAATGTTCATGACTTCCCGCGAGTCGGCCATAGTTTTCAAACCCTCTCCGCAGCCTTTAAGGCCCTTTACCGCTCGTCCCCAGGGCCTAAGCTGGGAAGAACTCCTCGCACAAAATGCGTTCGAGAGAATTCAGGTGTCCCGAGCATATATCAGGCCTGAAAGCACATGAGCTGATAGCGGATTTCCGAGATTTGCCGTGTTTTATGCCTGTTTTATGGAAAGTAACCAGGCGAGGGTTGGAGGTCGATTCTATATATGGGGTTTAATGCTGATCGAAACACAACGGGTTGCGTCGACTATGCACGTCGTCCTCCCCTATTGCGGGAACCGTAACTAAAGTACTAGAGACGGTACGAAGGTAGTGGCACACGCGACAAAGCTTTATGGGATGGGCAAAAATGGGCAGAACAAGGCGCTTGACTAGAGGTACGCCTGCGCCGCATCGTTATCAACGCCCAAACGCTTCGTCGAGGTCACTCTGGCACGACATTGCAGTCAGAAAAACCTGGGATCGTAGAGGCAAAAACCATCTCAGCGGACGTTCTCCCGGTGACATCAGTCCAAACTTCTGCAACCGCGCATCAATCGGGTAATCTATTCATCTTCAGCGGAGGGATCATTTTGCGTTATCTCGATCGGCTGCAACCCCTTGCACTGCTCGCTTTGAGGATTGTAATCGGCGTTATCATGATCGCCCACGGATACGGAAAAGTATTTGGCGGATTTTCCCGGGTTCGCGAGATGGTGCAACATCTAGGCTTCCCGGGCTGGATGGCCTGTGCGCTGGCAGGAACAGAATTCTTCGGAGGCATTCTGATCATCGCGGGGGTGCTCACGCGCTTCCTAGCCGTGGCTATGCTGATCGACATGTCGGTCGCAATCTGGAAAATTCACTGGCACAATGGCCTGAAAGGGCCGGGTGGAGTCGAGTTTCCGCTCAGCGTAGCGGCGATCGCCTTCGCGCTCATATTTTTCGGCGCGGGCCCGATTGCCGTTGATGCGCTCCGCAAGGGCGGCGGTGGGCGAAGAGTAAAGGCAAAGCCGGCATGAAACCGCAAGGTTCCACGCTGCAGGGAGAAGTATCCATCCTCCTTAACTAGGTCTCTACCTTCCTGGCGTAGATTTCCTTAGGAATGTCTCGACGAAAGCACGAGAAACAGAAATACGGACAGTGCGATTGCGGCGATGCTGTGGCCTCGAACGGTGCGATAGCTGGAGGGCCAGGGAAACATCAAGACGTCAAAGACGGACATGAACTTTTCTGGCCAAAATAATCCCGCTAGCCCGAACGCAAGCGAGGCTTGGATAATCATAGAAAGACCCAGATGATGCAGGTTGCCATTAAGATAGGCGAACATACATTTGCCTCGGTTACCGCTAATTTTGGATAGGAGTTTAGCATCAGTGGGTCTGGTGAGCAAAGTTACCGGGTTAGGCTAGCCGTCCGAGGCGACGCAGAGCCGCCATCGTGCAAGTAAGTTCTCCATGACTTACCTTTTGGCCTCTGGCTCAATTACCTGGACTTCCTCGCTTCAGGCTAAGAGCTAAAAGCCGAGGGCAGCGCTTAGGCACATTGCCAGATGGTGTCGAGCACAGTGCCGTCGACCCACTTCACAACGGCAACGGGACGATCACCCAACTCCGGCCGCGCGGGCTTGCCGCCGCAGATGCGCTCGACTTCGGCCTTGATGTCCTGAATGGGACGGATGGGCAAGCTCGAGCCCTTCACCGCGTCCAGCAGATCCTGGCGGCGGGGATTGATCGCGATGCCACGCTCGGTGACCACGACATCGATCAGTTCACCCGGCCCGGTGAGCGTGGTCACTTCGTCGATGATCACGGGGATGCGGTCGCGAAATGAGGGCACAGCAAGAATGGTGCACCCTGCCGCCAAACAATTTTGCCAGCCGCCGATTCCGTGCAGCAATCGTCCATCAGAATGCGTGACGACGTTGGCATTAAAATTTACGTCGACTTCGGTCGCGCCCAGAACGACAGCGTCGACCAGGGACGCGAAGTTTCCCTTGCCATGATAGTTGTAGGAGGTGAATGGCGAAGTAGCTACATGCCGCGGGTCGCTGCCAATCGATCTCACGCCGTCGAGATCAAACGTCTGCCCATCGAGAATGTAATCGGTCAAACCTTCCTGCAACAATTCGACGAGAAATTTCGTCGACCCGCCGCGAACGAAGCGGGCCTTCACGCCATCTTCCTTCATCATGCGGCGCAGGTAGTCCACAAAGGCGAGCGCGATTCCGCCCGCGCCTGCCTGGAAAGAAAATCCATTGCGCATGATTCCAGCGTCGCGCAGAAAGCGAGCGACGAACTCCGCGACGCGCAAACGATCGGGCGAGCGCGTGATCTGCGTCGTGCCCGAAACGATTTTGGCCGGATCGCCGATGGAATCGACTTCGACGACGTAGTCCACACTGTTGCCCTGAATCTGCCAGGGAATACAGGGAAACGGAACCAGATTGTCCGTGACCACGATGACCTTGTCGGCATACACCGAATCGGCGAGGGCGAAGCCGAGCGATCCGCACGCCGATTTTCCATGCGAACCATCGGCGTTCCCGAACGCGTCGGCCGTCGGCGCCGCAATCACAGCGACGTCGATATGTACTTCACCGTCTTGAATGGCCTGCCAGCGCCCGCCATGGGAGCGCAACACGCCCATGCCGCGCATTTTTCCCTGGGTGCAGTAGTCGCCAAGCGGGCCATTCAGGCTGCCTTCGACGTGATGAATAACACCGGATTCCATGAGTTCAATCGCGCCCTTTTGCGAAGGGAAAGAAGCGCTCGGGAACCACATCAGATCCTTGATGCCGATTTGCGCGGCTGCTTCGAGGGCCATTAGCGCGACGCGATCTCCGGCACGCAGATGATGATGATTCGAGATCACCATGCGGTTGCGCAACCCGCAATTGCGCAACGCAGTTTCGAGATTGGCCACGCGTTTGTCGCCGTTCTCGGGATAATCCTTGCTGGAGCAAATGGGTGGGGCAGCTTTTCGGCCGCGCGGTTGGTATTTTGCCACGCCCAGAAATGGAATCTGTGGCTTGCCGTTGACCATGGTTGGCACGCTGCGTCCGGCTGCGTTCTGGGCGAGTTCAATGCGTTCCGTCATGGTTATTATGCCTGGCCCATCGCTTTCGCTCGAGCCACCAGTTGGCGGGCGCGCTCGACCACGGGCGGATCAATCATCTTCGAGCCCAGGCTGACCACGCCGAGGCCCCGTTGCTGCGCCTCTTCAAAAGCAGTGACAATCTTGGCCGCCTTTTCGATTTCCGCCTGCGACGGCGCAAAGGCTTCATGGACGACCGGAATCTGCGAGGGATGAATGCAACCCATGCCTTCGAATCCGAGAGCGCGGGAATTTTCTCCCCACTGGCGCAGACCAGACAAATCGCCGACATCGCTAAACACCGAGTCGATGGCCTGGATACCCGCGGCCTTCGCCGCGTTCACAAGGCGGGTGCGCGCGTATTCCGACTCGTGGCCTTGCAGAGTTTTGGCTACGCCGATGTCGGCGGTATAGTCTTCCAAGCCGATGGTCACAGCGCAAATATTGGTGCTGACGGTCGCGATCGCAAATGCATTCTCGATTCCAACAGCGGATTCGACGATGGGCATCAGCCAGATCGGGCGCTCGATCCGCTCGCGAGACTTCAGTTCGTCGATCATGCGGTCCACCTGGCCGACTTGCTCGGGTCTGTCGACTTTGGGAATCAGGATGAGGTCAGGTGCTTCCGGAATCACCTCGGTCAAATCCTCGAACCCCAGCGGCAACTGGTTGATGCGAACCATGCGCTCGCAATTGCCGAAATCCACGGCACGCAGCGTGTTGCGCACTAGGATTCGCGCTGCATCTTTTTCGGCGTGGTGAACGGAATCTTCCAGATCGAGGATGATGGCGTCGGGCCCGTGCAATCCCGCGTTGATAAAATATTTGGGCTCGCTTCCCGGCAGATAGAGCCGTGATCGGCGCAAGCGATCGCGTGAAGTGGGCTCCGGGAGCGCGACTTTCTCCGGCAACGCCTTCTTGTCGGCACCCAGACCGGCACGTCTGACGGTGGTTTCGATCCGCGCCGAGATCACAAACGGCAGCGCGCCTTCATCGTGAATCGAAATGCGGGCGTGCTTTACGCCGAGAGATTCGCAGACCTGGCGGGTCTGGCTTAGAATCGAACTTCCGTAATAGCGACCGACGCGAGACTCGAGGGTTATCTCGAGGCCTCCGCTGTCTCGCGGTTCGATGGACACGTGCACATCGGAGCGCACGTCTTTGCCGTGATGACCTGCTTCCGCAGCGCTCGGTGTGTTGGTGCTCCTCATCGAAGATCATTAACCACAAAGGACACGAAGGTTCACAAAGGAAACCTATAGCTTGCCCAGGATTGCGTCTGTCATCTTTATCGTCGACGCCGCGCCCTGGCTTAGTGACTTCGCCCCGCCGGAGATGCGCATCATGTCGTAGGTTCGCACTTTTCCCTCCTGCACCACGGCGGCGATGGCGTTCCTGATTTGCTTCGCCTTTTCGTTCTCACCCACATGTTCCAGCATCATTACGGCGGAGAGAATCATGGCGATTGGGTTCACGATTGGCGGATTCAGGTCGGCGTATTTGGGCGCTGATCCATGCGTCGGTTCGAATACGGCGACTTCGTCTCCGATGTTGCCGGACGCGGCGAATCCAAGTCCGCCGACCAGTCCGGCGAAAGCGTCAGACAAAATATCGCCGAACAGGTTCGAGGCGACGATCACGTTGTAGTCTTCGGGATTCTTGTTTAGCCACATCAATTGCGCGTCTATGTTCGTTGACCAAAGCGCGATTCCAGGATAATTTTTGGCCACTTCTTTGGCCGTTTCTTCCATCATGCCCGAGGTCTCGCGAACCACGTTAGGCTTTTCGCAGATGGTCACCCCCTTAAAGCCGCGCTTTTTCGCGTACTCGAAGGCGGCAGTGACGATACGCCGTGCAGCGGGCCGAGTGATGATTCGCACGCTGACGGCGATGTCAGGGCCGGGAACCTGGGCGAAGGCTTTGAATTTGGGATGCGAATTCAGCGCTGCGCGTACGTTGTCAGGCGGATTGGTCCACTCGATTCCGGCGTACATGCCTTCAGTGTTTTGACGAAACACCGTGGTATCGATCTGGGGCTCGTCATAGTCGTCATCCACGCGCTTGCGAATGTAGTTGAGCGGATTGCCGGTGAAACCGATGCAGGGCCGCATACAGATATCGAGATTGAACCTCTGCCGCATGGTCACGATCGGGCTGTAGTAGACGAGGCCCTTGCCTTGCAATTCCGGCTTCAGTTCGGCTTGTGCTTCTTTGTTCGGCTTTGAGGTGATGGCCCCGAACAGGCCCAGTTTGTGCTTGGCCAGCAGATCGATGGTGCGCTGGGGAAGCGCGTTGCCTTCGTTTCTCCAGCACTCCCAGCCGATGTCGGCGGGGACGTATTCGGCGTCGAAGCCGACAGCTTTCAGAACACGCAGGGCCTCCGGTAGGACCTGATTTCCGATTCCATCGCCGGGCATTGTTACTACGGTGTGTTTCGCCATGAAGTGCGATTCTCCTAAGAACTTTTCGGCATAGATTCACAGAGATTTTCTTTTGCCCGAAAACGTTGCGCAACGTTTCTACGGTTCATTTTGACCTCAGCTCAGGCCCAAGCGCTTTGCTACCAAATTTTCCACTCCCTCGGCGATAACCAGCGACTGCGGAACACTCCCCAGTGGCGGGAATGCGAAGGTTGCGCCCTGCCAGTGGATCACTCCGGAAGTGAAGTCGATATCGATCTCTTCGCCGGGAATTATGGTTTTTTCTTTTGCTGCGATTTCTTTCGCAAACCGCTCGCGCAGGCGCTTCACGAATTCGGGTACTTCGATGCAGAGGAAGCCGTTGTTATACGCGTTGCGTAGATAGGTCTGCGAGAAGCTGGCCGCAATCACCAACGGGATGCCTTTGGCCTTCAGGCAGGTCACGGCCTGCTCGCGACTTGATCCGGTTCCGAAGTTGAATCCGCTTACGACGACATCGCCTGCGCGCGTGCGCGATGCGAACTGCGGATCGTAGTTTTCCATTACGACTTTCGCCATCAAATCTTTCGTGACGTCGTCGCGGTAAGTGTAATCCTTTCCGTAAATCGCGTCGGTGTTCACGTTGTCCTGCGGCAGAAAGACGAGGCGGCCGTGGATTCTTTCCGGAAAGCCGGGCAGAATGTCTACTTTCTCGGCGGCAGCACTGGCGGCAAATTCCGTGTAGCCTCGCGAAGGTTCTTGATGGCTCATCTCATGCGGTCCGCGAATGTAGCCGGCTACCGCGGAAGCGGCGACCACCTCCGGACTCGCCAGGTAGCACTGGGCGTCGCGCGATCCCATGCGGCCTTTGAAGTTGCGATTGGTAGCAGAGATTCCGACTTCGCCGGGCTCGAGCAGTCCGACTCCCAGGCCGATGCAGGGGCCGCATCCGGCGGGCAGAGGATTCGCCCCTGCATCGAGTAGCGTTTGCCAGATACCGCGCTTCTCGGCTTCTTCCTGTACCCACTTGCTGGCCGCACCCAAATAGAATTGAACCCCCGGGGCGACTTTCTTGCCTGTGAGAACCTTCGCCGCAGCATCCAGATCTTCCAGGCGCGAATTCATGCAGGAGATTAGATACGCCTTCTGGATGGCGACTTTCTTCTCTTGAATCTCGGCGAGCGAACTCATGACCTGAACCGTGTCGGGTCCTGATACGTGCGGAGTTACCTGGCTCAGGTCAAGCACGACGCGCGCTGCGTATATAGCGCCGGCATCGGGGCGTGGGGGACTCTTCGTCCAATTCTCGATGTCTCTCTCCGAAAACCGCTCGATTCCTGTCGCCTTCAACCGCTGATGCACGCTTCTCAAATACTTGATCGTTACTTCGTCCACCGGAAACCACGCCACGATTGGTCCCCATTCGGTGGTCATGTTGGAAATGGAAAAGCGCGCGTCCATGGAGAGGCTGCTGACCCCTGGTCCGCTGAACTCGATGGCGGCGTTAAGAACTTCATCGTGGTTGTAGAGACCGCAAAGCGTGATAATTACGTCCTTGCCGGTAGCGCCTTGGGGTAATTTGCCTTCCAGTACAACTTGTACTGAGCGGGGAATCTGCCACCAGAATTCTCCCGTGGCCCAGACGGCGGCGGCGTCGGTGCGCACGATGGGCGTGCCGATCGCTCCCAGCGCGCCGTACATATTGGAATGCGAGTCGGAGGCGACTACGAATGAGCCAGGGACAACATATCCGCGTTCGACCATGATCTGGTGGCCGATGCCTGAGCCCGCGGGGTAGAAGTCGACTCCATGTTCCTTACCGAAAGCCTCGATGGCCCGGTATTTTTTCTGGTTGGCTTCGTCTTTATTTTGGATGTCGTGGTCGAGGGCGAAGACGAGTTGCTTGGGATCGTGAATCTTTTTCGCGCCAATGCCTTTGAATTTGCTCATCACCGCCGAGGTGTTGTCGTGGGTCATCACGCGATGCGGGCGGATGGAGAGGAAGTCGCCGGTTCGTAATGGGCGCTTGGGTCCTTCGGCGAGGTAGGATTGGGCGATTTTTTCAACGATGGTTTGGGGCATAAGCTACTCCTGTTCATTTTCACGACGACGTAACCATCTTGTCGTCCTGAGCGCAGTGAATTCTTCGCGAAGCGAAGGATTCACGGAGTCGACGGACCCCGCGCTTGCCAATCCCTATTGCGACTTCGGGAGTGCTCCGCACGTCTTCATCGAGAAAATGCCTTTCCGCATTTTTGGTGATCCCCAAGTTTTCTGGGTCCTTCGACTCCGTGGATGCTGCGCTGCGCCGCATCCACTACGCTCAGGATGACAAAGTTTCTGGTCTATCGGGCGTTTCTTCTTGGCTACCGAGTTTCGTGCGGCTGGCTTTCTCGCTCGCACATCTGCTTTTATCAGGACCATCAGCTTGCTGACTGATCCGATTTTCTCCAGGTTCCAGATGGCGTCTTTCAGCTTTTTCTGGGCCCTCTCTGACAATACGCCCTCCGCCAATGCGGCGAATTTTTCTTCGACCTCCTGATCGGTCAGAGGATTGCGCGGATCGCCCTTGGGATAATCGAGTTGCTTGGTGAAGGTTCGTCCGTCCGTGGTTGCAATATTCACGATCACGCGCTGTAGAGCTGGGAAAACTTTCTCGATTTCGGGGTCCGCGACTACCTCGACTTTCTGCAGTTGGGCGCGAATAGTCGGATCCATGATCTTTTCCATAGTAAATTGCACCGGAGTCACCTGCCGCTCTGCCAAGGCCGCCGCGATCACGTAGGGCAGTGAATGATCCGCGGTCTCTTTGCTCCGGGGATCGTATTTACTGGGATCGGAGAGAATGTCTGCGGCGCGAGCTAACGATCGAATCTGAATCCTCGTTACTTGATCCGCTTTCAAGTCGTTAGACTTCACGATGTCGAGCACTGCTGAAATCGGAGTATGGGTGAGCGCCTCCGTAGGGAATGCCTTCATGCCGCACTGTGTGATGCGCCATGAATCACCCAGTCCTTCGGTCAGAATATTCAGTTTCCACTCCGGCCCAAACACGTGGGTCAATCCTTCTTTTCCATCGATCACATGTTCGGGGCCCGTGTAGCCCTTCTCAGCCATGAGAGCGGCGAGCATTCCACTTTGCGTTGCCATTGGATCCACTGTGTTCTTCATCATGGTGAGTTTGCCGGCGGTTACGGCACCCAGTGTGGCATGGCGGCTGGCTGAGATGCCGACCGCATGTTGAATCTGCTCCCACGGAAGATGCAGGGCGCGTCCGGCGACGAAAGGTGAGACGAAGGCGGTCAAGGTGGCGTGATGCCAGCCGCGCTCGCGAACGCCGGGAAATGCGGCCTCGCAGAAGCGCATTTCAAATTCGTGTCCGAGCACCAGGCCGACGATCAACTCTTTCCCGTCGCTTTTCGTGCGCTCACAACCCGCTATGGCCGCTGGAAAAATGTCAGAAGGATGAGATGGATCCTGCTTCCAGTAGATGTCGTTGTAATCCATGCAGCGGATCATGAGGGCGTTGGCCAGGGATGCGGAGACAGGGTCGATCCGCCTGCCGGTGCCGATCACAGTGGCCAAGCCTTTACCCGCGATCTCGTCCAGCACTTCGAGCGCGATCTTCACGTCGTGTTGCTGGTAGCCGCCGAGGGCGCAGCCGATGGAATCCAGCAGAAAGCGCTTGGCCTGATACACGGCATCCTGCGAGAGATGCTTGTAATCCAGGCTGGCGGCCCAACGCGCCATCGTCGCGGTAATGGTTTCTTTGGTGGCAACTGCTTCTTTAGTTGCAGACAAGTTCTCTCCTCGAGTTGCGCCTCATTTCACTTTGACGTTCTTCGGGTTCTTGAAGGGTAGAAATGCCATGAAGTCGGCGTGATGCACGATGTAGGCTTCGGTGGTGCGTTTCACGAGATCACCCTCGGCAGCGTGGGCGGCAATAATGTGGCAGACTTCGTCGGGCACACTGCACTCGAGGGCCAATGCGACCCCTGTGAAGGGATGCCGCAAGGCTTCGCCTCGCTCACTTTGTCGGCTCTTGCCGTCAGGTCCGAGTTCGTATTCGAGCAACTTGCCGACGTCAGCGAGAATCGCGCCCGCGATTACTATGTCCATGTTGATTGGCAGTGCGCGGCCCATGAACTCGTGCATGGACTCGGCGCTCTGGCGGGCAATGTGGACAACGCATCGCTTATGCTCCATGAACGTAATGGGGCAGTTGGGCACGAGCAATGTAAATGGAATCCGATTCAGGTCGTCGGGCTTCAGCGGGCTGCGCTCTAACGCCTTGATCCAGGTTTGGGTGACCTGCTCACGCAGTTTGGGTTTCTCGATCCACTGAATCTCCGGCCATAGCCGTGCGACCGCATCACGCATGCGCTTCATCCCCTGGGAAACCATCTAGCTTATCGTGCGGGCGGCGACGGCGTCGAGGGGGGTAGAGACGTAGTGTAGAGACGTAGCTAGCTACGTCTCTAGTGTTAGGCTTGAGGGCGCGACTACGCCGAACGCGCCACTTTTGTTTGCTCTTGCGAAGAGCGGCAAATTACGATAGCCAAGCCATGAAAAATTCCAGATCTTGCTGTTGCCTCGTTTTTCTTTGCGCTTTCTCCTGCTGGATCACGACCAGTGCTCAGAACGCTCCCGTCCATTTGGCCTCGGCGTCGAGTGTTTATCCCGTGCAGGAAGGTTTCGTCGATTCGAGCGGAGTGATGATTTATTACAAGATGCTGGGCCGGGGTGCGCCTCTGATGATCGTGCATGGCGGTCCGGGTGCGTCGCACGACTATTTTCTGCCTTACCTGCTGCCACTGGCGCGGCAGAACAAACTGATTTTCATTGATGAGCGCGGATCAGGGCGGTCGCAAAAACTCGAGGATGCCTCTGGCTACACCACTGAGAATATGGTGGAAGACGTGGAAACCGTGCGGCAAGCGCTTGGACTGGGGAAGGTCAGTCTGCTGGGCCACTCTTATGGTGGGGCGTTGGCGCAGGCTTACGCTCTGAAGTATCAGGCGAATCTCAGTCATCTGATTCTCGGCAGTACCTGGTCGAGTTCGAAGGCGATGAACGAAGTCTTTGTGCGAATGAAACAGAATATGTCACCAGAACTGCGCGAGCGCATCAATAGACTAGAAGCAGCGGGATTGTTTGGACACGGCAAAGACTACGAGAACAGCCGCTATACCAACGATTATATGATTGCGGCCTGGGGCGAAGGCTATTTTCCTTATGTTTATCAGAACCGCCCTGATCCCAACTACGATCCGATCGACAGCGGCAAAATTTCGTGGGATCTGTATCGTGCAATGTGGGGCGAGCACGGAGAGTTTGTCATCGACGGCAACTTGAAATCGGTCGAGTACACGGACCGGCTGGCGACCATCAGAGTGCCGACGCTCATTCTCGTGGGCGATCACGACGAATGCGATCCCTCGCTGTCGCAAGCGATGCATGAGAAGATCGCGGGATCCAAGATGGTCGTCTTCCCCAAAGCAGGCCATATGACCTTTGTCGACGATACTGATATGTTTATCAAGACAGTGGATGACTTCTTGCATGCATCGAAGTAGAACAATTTTGCTGCTCTTGGGGCTGCTTGGCCCTGCCGCAATATCCACTGCCCAACAAGGCGCTGCGACTGGCGCACCGCTGGAAGTTCGCACTGCCAGCTTGCCCAAGGCATATCTTAAGCAGCATTACGAAACCCATTTGGAGGCGCGTGGAGGAATCACTCCTTTGCGTTGGGAAGTCGCGGACGGGGCGCTGCCCGGAGGCGTCGCGCTGGGACGAGACGGGGTTCTGAGCGGGGTTCCGACAGAAACCGGGGAATTCAGGTTTACCGTGACCGTTACCGACAGCGGCAAGCCCGAGGTGCAGCGCAACCAGCAACTTGTGCTGACAGTCGTGGCGCCGCTGCTCGCGCAATGGGGCCGCTATCCCAAGGTCACAGACCGGCGGCTGGAGGGTTCGATTCTGGTTTCCAACCAGACCGAGCAGGAATTTGATTTGACCGTAATCGCGATGGCGGTGAATGAGACTGGGCGCGCTACTGCGATTGGCTACCAGCGTCTTGCACTGAAGAAGGACACCACGAGTTTGGAGATTCCTTTTGGAGAGAACCTGCCGCAGGGCTCGTATGAACTGGATGTGGATGCGGTTGCTGAGGTGGCCGCGACTAACTCGATTTATCGCGCCCGGCTTGTACCGAAGGAACGCTTCCAGATGCTGCAGGGACCCTGAAACAGTGGACAGTGGGTAACCGCGCCACTTAGTACGCAATTAACTTGGGGGAGAGCTGCAGCCCAGGCTAACCACTGGCCACCAACTGCTGCAGACAAGAATTAAGAGTCCCGAGGTGGTGTTGGGATCATTCGTCTCGGCCAGTAGCTCGCTTTAGACCCTCGCCGACCTGCCGTGGTTGCGATCCTTGCGGATGCAACTCGCGATCGTTGCTCGGGCTCCGGGCTTACCGCCAACCGGATAAATCAACCCAACGCCTCGGGACTCTATCCTGCCTTCGACAGATCTTCTTGTTCGCCTCGACCAGCACCTTGCTATAGACCCTTGCTAACCCTCCCTCAGTCATTTTGCAATGTAGAGGGTGACTTCGCTTGAGCCCCGGACGCCGCACCAACCGGGAAAACTTCAGAAGTTGTCAAAGAACGATTATGTTTCTACTCTTTTCATTTTTAGAGTCAATGAAAAACACGCAACCGTATCTGCTGAATTTTCAATCGAGTGCAGGTAGTGCACAGGCGGGTGCAGCAGAGTTGGTGCAGTTATTCCGTCACCGGGTTTTGTGATGTGCGCCAGCGAGCAATTTTCGCGGACCTTCTTCTCTGGCGCGGTTGCGCATGGTGAACGGGCTTTGACTACATCTGTGAAAATCCCGGAAAAAGCGCGGTGGGCGGGGCATCTCACCGACTCTGCGCCGGTTGACAGAGTCCCATTGTTTTCGAACGAAGGGACGCCCAGATTCCTCGCCGCCTTCACTCCTCGGAATGGACAGGTGGATAGGTTTGTCGCCGTTCTGAGACGTAGCAAGCTACGTCTCCACAGTTGCGTTGTTTCTTGTTCTGCAGGCGTCAAGGTACAATGCCCGTTTCAAGTGAACACCCAAGGAGATACTGTGGGGCGAATGGCCCGGTCGCTTGTGATTTTGATCATCGTCTCGTTCGCGCGGGCTGCCATAGCGCAGTCCGGCGTAGGCGCGGAGCAACGCACTGCCCGTTATTTCGAATCCATCCGGCGGCAGCCTTCGCTTCAACTGGCCTTTCTGCGCGACATGCCTAAAGGCGGCGACCTGCATGTGCACCTCAGCGGTGCTCTATACGCGGAGAACCTGATCGACTATGCAGCCAGCGACAATTTGTGCGTTGACCGCACTGCGTCGATTCTGATCGCTCCTCCTTGTGACGATTCCTGCGAGAAATACACGAGCAAACCCCTCATCCGTTGTGCGTACGGGGACCATGTGTTCTACAACTCGATTGTGGATGCATGGTCGATGCGTAATTGGCAACCGGGAGAAGGGTCGGGGCACGATCATTTTTTCGCAACCTTTGATAAATTTTCGTTGGCGACTCGCAATCATATCGGGGACTCGTTGGCCGAGGCGGCCTCGCGGGCAGCGGAGGACCATCTTCAGTATCTTGAGTTGATGCATACGGCGGATGCTGTGCAGTCCGGGCAACTCGGCGCGAAACTGGGTTGGGACGATGACTTTGCCCGCATGCGGGAGAAGTTGCTCACCGGTGGTCTCAAGGAGATTGTGACTGCTACCAGCAAACGGCTCGACGACGACGAGAGCAAAATGCGCTCTGTCCTCAAGTGCAGAACTCCGGAAGCGAGCCCAGGATGCGAGGTCAGGGTTCGTTATCTCTACCAGGTGCTGCGCGGGTTGCCCCGTGAGATGGTCTTCGCCCAGATACTGCTGGGCTTCGAACTGGCGCAGGCCGACCCACGTTTCGTGGGCCTGAATCTCGTCATGCCGGAAGACTGGTACGTCCCTATGCACGATTTCGAATTGCACATGAAGATGCTCGATTACTTGCACGGCGTGTATCCCAAGGTGCATATCAGTCTGCATGCGGGGGAATTGGCGATGGGCCTGGTCCCGCCGGAAGGCTTGCGCTTTCACATCCGCGAATCGGTGGAGCGCGGGCACGCAGAGCGGATTGGGCACGGGGTATCGGTGATGAACGAGGACCATCCTATTGATTTACTGCGCGAGATGGCTCGGCAAAAGACTCTGGTCGAAATATGCCTGACTTCCAATGCTTTGATTTTGGGAGTAAAAGGCGATGCGCATCCACTGCCGATCTATATTCGCTATGGTGTGCCGGTGGCTCTTGCCACGGATGACGAAGGAGTGTCGCGATCTGACATGACGCACGAGTATCAGCGGGCGATTCAGACTTACGATTTTCTCGGTTACAAGGAATTGAAGCGCATGGCGCGCATGAGCCTCGAACATAGTTTTCTGGCGGGATCGAGCCTGTGGGCGTCGGACTTCCGTCCTGCGGCAGCTTGCGCGAATGATCGTGCGGGTGCGGGGAAACCTTCCCTCGCCTGCCAGAAGTTTTTGGATGCCAACGAGCGTGCCCAGATGCAGTGGAGGTTGGAAGAGGCGTTCGCCGGATTCGAGAAGAGATTTTGATTTTGTAGCACCGCCACCTTGGCGGCCCTAAGGCGCGGGCGAGACGCCTGCTCAACAGCCGGCGAAGAGGCCGGCGCTATAAAGGAATCTCAGGTGACTCTCGACTCTGATTTTGACCGTGCCGAGTGTGCCGCACAATTCGTGCTTTCGCAGACTGCACTTCGCCCGGCGATCGGGTTGGTGCTTGGCTCAGGTCTGGGCGGGTTTGCCGGCGAATTGTCCGAGGCTACGCGAATTCCCTACGAAAATATCCCGTTCTTCCCCCGCTCTACTGCCGTCGGTCACGCCGGGCAGATGGTAATTGGAAACGTTGGCCACGTCGCCGTGGCGGCCATGCAGGGACGCGTGCATCTGTACGAAGGGTATTCTGCAAAAGAGGCCACATTTCCAATTCGCGTGTTTGGCAGAGTTGGCATTCGTGCCGTGATTCTGACCAATGCCGCGGGCGGCATCAATCTCGAATACAAACAAGGTGCGCTGGTTATAATCACCGACCACATTAATCTGCAGGGCCAAAACCCGCTCGTCGGACCGAACGACGACCGCTTCGGTCCGCGATTTCCGGACATGACTCGGGCATACTCGAAGCTTTATCGTGAAACCGCGCTTCGAGCCGCTCGTCGCCTGGGCAAGACGACGTATCAAGGGGTCTATGCCGGACTGCTGGGGCCAAGCTACGAGACTCCGGCGGAGATTCGATATTTGCGCTCGATCGGCGCGGATCTGGTGGGCATGTCCACTATCCCAGAAGTAATTGTGGCACGCCATATGGGATTGACGGTATTGGCTATTTCCTGCGTAACCAACATGGCTGCGGGAATCTCCGATGAAACCCTCAGCCACGAAGACGTCCTCGCGACCGGCGAGCGAGTTAAGGAAGATTTCGTATCGTTGCTAAGGGCAGTATTGCCGGAGATCGCAGCGGATGTGAACCCGTAATTGGCGATACGGAACGCGGGCGAGTGCGCCGCACGAACCCACTGCATTATCAGTTTTTGGGGCGGGGAATGAGGATTGCAACTGGCGGCTTGACGCTGTACGTCGCCGCGAAGCTTCCCTGATTTACGGCTAATCCAAGATGGCCGCGAGAATCGATGTACAACAAGGGCTTGGTCAGCGGCACGTCACTGAAGGTGCGCACAAACGGAATATCCATCTCCTTCTTGCCGAGGATAATGTGTACGCTCTGGCCTCGCGCGTAGCCTAGCTTGAGGAAATCGTCCCCACTGATATTGCTGACGAGATTGCCGAACGGTCCATCGGTTGCGATTACTTCACCACTCAACCCACCTTCATCCAATTTCGCGGCTGCAATATCCAGGCGGACAAGTTTGCTTACCTCGACCGCTGGCCCTACGCTGGTCCAATCGTCGCCTTGCACCAGGTGGGCGCCGACTGGCGAGAATATGTCGCGCCCATGAAACGTGGATGACAGTGCCGCCCCAAGCATCCAGTCACGATTCGTGATCTCTCTCGCCGCTTCGATTCCGTCGCGATCCTGCACTAGCGTCATTAGCCCGTTATCCGGCAGCACAAAATATTGTCCGCGCTTCGACTTCACGATTAGCGCCTTGCGCGTGCTGCCTACTCCCGGATCCACCACCACCACAAAGACTGTTCCCGCTGGATAATATGGTGTCGCGCCGTACAGGAAACGCGCTCCATCGAGAATCGAGAAAGGCATGACCTGGTGCGTGAGGTCTACAATGCGCACCTCCGGCGCAATCGAATACATTACGCCCCTGCAGATCGCAACTGAATCGTCGACGATGCCGAAGTCGGTCATGAAGACGATGGTCGGAATCACTTTCGCCGCTGGGCTTTGGGCGGTCGCCTGGTTTCCCGCACCAGGAATCAGCAACAGGAACACAATCAAACAATGCGATAGCTGGGAGGTGTTGAATCTGTCTCTCATCATGGTTCACTCCCGATAAAGTCTACGAACTTAGTGGCGTTCGTGAGACTGGAGCACATTTTGAATCCTCCTGAAGGGCTCGTGACTCTTTGAATTTGGATTAAGTGGGGAATTGTAAACGCTGCTGGCTCAAAGCTGGAAGTCGATGCGCAACACGAAACGCTTCACGCCGTCTATAATTCTCTTGACTCTACTTGGCGATACAACCGCAAGGAGGTAGTGATGCCCGAGGCTATTCCGGAGAAATATCGCGATTTGTTTAGCAAGCGTGCCTTCGCCAGTTTGGCCACTCTCATGCCCGATGGCCGTCCGCAGGTAACCCCGGTGTGGTGTGATTTGGAGGGCGACTTCGTGCTTTTTAACTCGGCCAAGGGCCGCCAGAAAGACCGCAACGTACGTCGCGATCCGCGCGTGGCTATGGCGATCGTCGATCCCGACAACCCCTACCGTTACCTCGAAATCCGCGGCCGGGTGGTGGAGATTACCGAGCAAGGCGCGGACGCCAACATCGACAAACTGGCTAAGAAGTATCTGGGCGTCGACAAGTATCCGTATCGGCAGCCGTCGGAAACGCGCGTCATCTATAAGGTTCAACCGGAACATACCTCGACCATGGGCTGAGGATCGTAGCGCCGGTTGTTCCCGGGCTCTTTGCCCCCAGAGCGTTGCCAGGAGACAACTCATTCTTACCTACAATCTCGGCTTGCTTGGCTTTGGCAACGTCAACCGGACGCTGTTGCGCCTGCTCCAGAAAAAAGAACCTGAACTGCGCGAGCGGGGAGTTGCCTGGCGAATCACGGGCGTCGCCACACGGAAGATGGGTTGGGTTGCGGATGCCAACGGACTGGATGTAGAGGCTCTGCTGAGTAACGGCCCCGCGACGCAATCGCATGGGCAGTTTGCACTGCACGATGTCCGGGAGTGGTTGCGCTTGGCGAAAGCTGCCGTTCTGTTCGAAGCCACATCGCTCAGCCCGCGTGACGGCCAACCGGCGATTGATCATATTCGCGCTGCTCTCGAAGCTGGCGCGCACGCCATTACCGCGAACAAGGGGCCCATCGTACACGCATACGAAGAACTACGTTCCATGGCCGCTGCGAAAGGTAAGAGATTTTTATTCGAGTCTACCGTGATGGATGGCGCGCCCATCTTCGCTTTGTTCCGCGACAACCTGCCGGTGGTTCATCTACACGGATTCCGTGGCATTTTGAACTCGACCACGAATGTCATTCTCAGCGGGATGGAAGAGGGCCTCAGCTTCGATGACTCGCTCGCCAAGGCACAGCAGCTCGGGATTGCCGAAACCGATCCCAGCAATGACATTGAGGGCTGGGATGCAGCGGTAAAGATCGCTGCTCTGGTTCGGGTGCTGATGGGTTTGCCGATTCAATTGGATGAAGTCCAGCGTGAAGGCATTGGTAAACTGAGCGGAGAAGCCGTGCGTGCTGCGCGCGCCGCCGGTACACCATACAAGTTGGTGTGCCGCGCTCGGCGCACGGATCTGAGTGTGACCGCCAGCGTCCGCCCGGAACAGGTACCATTGAGTGATCCGCTGGCCTGGGTCGCGGGAACCTCGTCGATCGTGTATTTTGAGACTGACATTTTCCCCGGGCTGGCGATTGCTGAAAACGATCCGGGATTGGAAACCACAGCGTACGGGATGCTGGCCGATTTCGTGCGCGCGGTAGGGGGAGACCTGGCAAGCTACGTCTCTACGGAACAGTGAATTTTATGTTGACCGCGCAAACCGATACGACCACCGCTCTTGACCTCGATTGGATTCGCTCCCAGTTTCCGTCTCTCCGCCAAACCGTCAACGGCCATCCTGCGACATTTCTCGATGGCCCCGGCGGAACTCAGGTTCCGCAACGCGTCATCGACGCCATCTCAGATTATCTGAAACGCCACAACGCCAACACCGGCGGCGCATACGCGACCAGCCGCCACACCGACGCGATAATCGCGGGCGCACGTTCCGCGATGGCGGACTTCCTGGGCTGCGATCCGCATGAGGTCGTTTTCGGCGCCAACATGACCTCGCTGACGTTTGCCATGAGCCGTTCGATTGGCCGCGAACTCGGCCCCGGGGACGAAATTTTGCTCACTCATCTCGATCACGATGCCAACATTTCTCCCTGGCGCGCCCTCGAAGAGCGCGGCGTGACCATCCGCATGGCCGAGATCCATGAACAGGACTGCACACTCGACATGGACGATTTGGAGCGCAAGATCAACGACCGGACCAAGCTGGTTGCGGCAGGCTACGCTTCGAATGCGGTGGGAACGATCAACAATGTGAAGGAAATCATCCGCCTTGCTCACCTACGGGGCGCGATGACTTATATTGACGCGGTCCACTATGCGCCGCATGGTCCCATTGACGTCCGCGCGCTCGACTGCGATTTCCTGGTGTGCTCAACTTACAAGTTCTTTGGGCCGCACATGGGCGTGCTCTATGGCAAGCGTGAGCACTTGAAGCGGCTCGAGCCCTACAAAGTTCGCGCGAACACTAACGCGATTCCCAACCGCTGGGAGTGGGGAACGCTAAATCATGAGTGCATCGCCGGGATCACGGCGGGCGTCGATTATCTGGCTGATCTTGGACGACGCGTGAATCCAGCGGCATCCACTCGCCGCGTGGCTGTGCTCGCAGCCTTCGACGCGATCCAGAAATATGAGCGTGGATTGATGGAAAGTCTGATCCGGAGATTGCTTTTGATCCCCGGGTTGAAGGTCTACGGCATCAACGATCCAATGCGCTTCGATCAACGCTGCCCGACGATCGCGCTGCGTGTCAAAGGCCACACGCCGCTTGAACTCGCCACTCAGCTTGGGGAGCTTGGATTCTTCACCTGGGACGGGAATTATTATGCGCTGAACCTCACTGAGCGCCTCGACGTAGAAAAAGATGGAGGCTTCCTGCGCATCGGGTTGGCCCACTACAACACGGCAGAAGAAGTCGATCGCTTCGTGGCAGCGCTACAGAAAATTGTTGGTTAGTTGCTTAGGCTTTGCGGCGGAGTTCCGTGACGTTTTCGCCTTTCGCTACCAAGACAACCGTCGCCAGATCAATAAACAAGCCATGCTCGACCACTCCCGGCATGTCGCTTAGCCTGCGCGCCAGCGCGGGAGGATCGGGGATCTCACCAAAGCTGCAATCGAGGATGTGGTGGCCTTCGTCGCTTACAAAGGGATTTCCCGTTGCGTCCTGGCGGAGTTTCACTGTGGCTCCGAGGGCCGCAATTTCTTTGGCAATCAAGCGCTGTGAAAATGGTATGACTTCAACCGGGAGTGGGAACCGGCCCAGCACTGCGACCTGCTTGCTGGAATCGGCGATGATAATAACCTGCTGCGACGCAGAGGCGATGATCTTCTCACGCAGCAGCGCGCCACCGCCCCCCTTGATCAAGTGTAGTTGCGGGTCGAATTCGTCAGCCCCGTCGATGGTGACATCGATCTGCTGGAATTCATCGAGCGTGGTCAACGGGATTCCCACGCTCGTAGCCAGCTCTTTGGTTCGGACGGAAGTTGGGATGCCACGGATCTTCAACCCTGCCTGGACGCGCTCACCCAAAGAGCAAACCACGTAGGCTGCAGTGGAGCCTGTTCCTAATCCGACGATATCGCCATCGCGCACGAAACGCAGACTTGCGCGAGCGGCAGCGGCTTTTTCAAGGTCGCTTTGCTTCGGTTGGTTCTTCTTCGAGTGTCCTTCAGTGAAATCGTTCGTCATTTGAATGCTGCTAATGCCCCAGCCCTGGAACATTTGTCCAGCTTCTTGCCGTTCTTCACGAGGAATTAATGTTACACGATAGCATCTCAAAAATGAGCTACTGGACCTCATTTGTCTGACCCCTTACAGCAACGAACCTGGAGTGTTCGCTCACCAGCGTGATACGCTTCCACCAAGCCATTGGGCCCTGATCTGGAAAATAGAAGGGAAGGTTGGTCTGGTGATTCAAGCTGCCAAGAGTATTCTTCTGGTCGTGAGCGCGCTCTTTCCGATCGTGGATCCGATCGGAGGGAGTCCTGTCTTCTTGTTGCTCACGAGAGATTACACGACAGAGACGCGGAGAGTGCTGGCTCGCCGCATCGCGATGAACAGTTTTGTCCTACTGATCGCGTCCTTCACCGTCGGATCGCACGTGCTCTCATTCTTCGGGATCTCACTTCCGGTTGTGCAGGTGGGCGGTGGACTGATCGTCATTTCTACAGGCTGGGCGATGCTGAATCAGAAAGACGGGAATAGCCGAGGTGCAGTCGGGCAAAGGGTCCACCCCGACGATATTTTAAGCGATGCGTTCTACCCGTTAACCCTGCCGTTGACGGTCGGTCCGGGCTCCATCTCGGTGGCAATCACCTTAGGCGCAAACGAACCGCAGCACCTGCGCGCCAACCTGCTGGCGATTATCGCGGCTGCGATCGGCTCCGCATTCGTCGCCGTAACCATTTATCTCTGCTACGCCTTTGCAGATCGGATAGCGAGCGTTATGGGCCCGACCGGGATGAACGTAATCCTAAGGCTCTCCTCATTCCTGCTGGTGTGCATCGGCGTGCAGATTCTATGGAACGGCGCCAGCAAGTTGCTCGGTTCGCTGCCCCAACTCGCCGGGGTTGTTTTGTTGCCGTTCTAAGAGTCGGAGCCAATTTGCCTTTTGGATTATCCACGGGAGCCTGAGAAGCCGGCGGAGTTTGCCGAAACTTTGTCAACCGCTGCGGCTGACCAATTTGTAGGAACGAGCTTACAACTATAAGGAGGGTAATTTATGCCAACAGTCTCAGTTAAGGACGGTGCGCAGATTTACTACAAGGACTGGGGATCGGGACAGCCGATCGTTTTCAGCCACGGCTGGCCGCTCAGCGCGGACGACTGGGACGGGCAAATGCTGTTCTTCGGCCAAAAGGGCTATAGAGTTATCGCGCATGACCGGCGAGGTCATGGCCGTTCCACCCAGACGTGGGATGGCAATGAGATGAACACTTACGCCGACGATCTTGCGGCTCTGACTGAAAAGCTTGACCTGAGAAACGCCATCCATGTGGGACACTCCACCGGGGGCGGAGAAGTGGCCCGCTACATCGGGCGGCACGGCACAAAACGGGTTTCTATGGCCGTGCTCTTCAGCGCGGTTCCCCCGCTCATGTTGAAGACGGACAAGAATCCGGCTGGCGCGCCGATCGAGGTTTTCGACGACTTGCGAGCCCAATATGCGAAGAATCGGCCGCAATTTTACAAGGACATTACCCTTCCGTTCTACGGCTACAACCGGCCGGGCGCCAGGATCTCCGAAGGTATCCGGGAGCACTGGTGGTTGCAAGGAATGATGGGGGGAATGAAGGCGGGCTACGACTGCATCAAGGCCTTCTCCGAGACGGACTTTACGGAAGATCTGAAGAAGTTCGACGTGCCCACCCTCATCCTTCACGGCGACGATGATCAGATCGTGCCTATCGCCGCCGCGGCTCCCTTATCCGCGAAGCTCGTGAAGGGCGCAAAGCTAAAAATATATCCAGGCTTTCCGCACGGCATGCCCACAACCAATGCGGACCAGATCAATGCCGACCTGCTGGCATTCCTCCAACAAAGCAGGGAAGCGGCAGCTTAAGACTTATCCGGCTTTCACTTTGGCGTGAAGGCCGGATGTCTTGCCCACAACGCTTTAGCCGGAGCTACTCGCCAGCCTTGGCGGCCAACGTTTCCACTACGCCGATATTCTGCATCAGCTCTTGCGGCACGCCGTGGCGCTCCTGCAAATACGCCGGGCTGTTATAGGAAACCCAGACTTTTCCCTGGGCATCTTCCCAGACCAGAGTCTTGAGCGGAAGATCGATGGCAATGCTCGGAGCGGCCAGCATCAAGGGCGTGCCAGCCTTGGGACTGCCAAAGATGAGCAGCTTGGTGGGAGGCATCTTCATTCCTGCCTTTTCAGCCTCTCCGCTGTGATCGACCAATGCGAACAGGGTCACTTCCTTGGCTGCCAGGATTCCCTTGAGCTTCTCCACGGTTTGGTCTACCGAGTGATTGCTGGGTCTGTCGACGATTCCTTTATTTGTCGCCGGTGTCATGGATATCTCCTTATTGTTTTCCAGATGAAGATTTGCAGAGCCGTGTACGGAAAGCAGGTAGACCGCCATTGCGAGTCCCACCAAAGCCAGAAACACAGCGATCAACACAGCCTGGGTCGATGGACGAGAAGGCAAGGGCCCTCCCCGATTCAACTCCCGCAACAGTCGAACATGTTGCCATGCGGAGAGGAGATTCTTCGAAGTCTGGCAGACGACTTCGCGCTTCATCACGAAATCTTGAGATCGGCATTACCCGGTAGCGTTAGCGAGCGGCTGACAACGAGTTCGGAGGCATGAAGCCGGGTAACGGACAAGTTCTCAATCTCGAGGGACTTGAATTTGGTGCTCTCGATCAGGACGCGGCGGATCGCTAAACGTCCAATGGCCAAAGCTCCGATCGCGAATGCGCCCACTGCAATTGCGCCGATCGCCGCGGCCATCACCGCCACGCTGCGGAAACCTAAGGACTTTAAACCGCTGTCCATATATCTGCCTCCTCCTCCAGGTGTAATGGCCTGGCGCGGGCCAACTTGTTCGGACTGTGACGCAAGCGGCGTTAGCAATGCTAGCGCAGGCTGCGTCCCTTGGGACCACCGCTAAGGTCCGGAACTTCTTCGCCCAGGGCAGTGGCTAAATCGATTTGATGATCCTGCTCCTGCACAAGGATCTGGCGAATCTGTTCCGCCATCGCGTATTCCCCGAGCGCTTCACACTGCCGGACGCGATCGCGGTAATTGCGAATGGTTTCGTTTTCATTATCCAGATCGTACCGCAGCATTTCTTTCGCATTTTTCGACGTCCGCACCGGCTTAGGAGTGACCACCGGCATTTTGCCCAGATAGTCGATCTGCCGCGAGAGGATCAGAGCATGATCGAGCTCCTGCTTGGCGTGGATTTCCAGTTGGGCGGCGATGTCCATGTATTGCGCGCCGCTGAGCACCTGGGAATAAACCACGTAGGCGATGATCGCCTGATATTCGCGGGAAAGGTCCTCGTTCAAGAGCTCCGCGAGTCGGTCGCGGGAAATTTCGTTTGGGTTTGTCGACTTGGTTACAGGCATTTACTTTCTCCTTTGAATTGAAAGACAGATTATTTTAAGTTCAGGATGCCCTTGAAGTCGCGAGAGTTACATTAACAATGCCATGGCAGTAAGGGGAACAGCCTGAAGTCGCGCCTCGCTTGTGGGTGGGTGCTAGTAGCGATAGGTCCTTCGCTACTACTGTTTGCGATTCAGCGATCGCACGCTTGCCCTGGTGGATGCGACTTCGCCGGCGCTACGGTAATCCAAAACGCTCGATGTCAAGGTCTGAGGACCAACAATACGAACATCCGCAACCGCTTCCATGCTGGTCTGCATCCAGGTTCCGTTTAGATCGGCGAAGGTGAGCTTGACATGCACCTTTCTTAGCCACCAAGACGGCGTTTTTGCGAGCTCTCCCTCAATCTGGCGCGCAAAAAATGAATGCTTGTCGACCCACACTTGTCCTGAAACCAGGTCTTTTTCCCTTCGCTTCGGCTTTAATCCCAATAGATAGCACGTCTGGCCACCTAGAATTTCTTCCCCGATGTAGTTGAAATCGTAATTGTCCCGGTTAATGGCCCGGCTGGCTTGTTTGCCGTTGGACGCTGCTTCGACCTCGTGGTCCAGGACCCGGCGAACCACTTGCTGCCCTCGGGAGCTTCCCGACGACTTCTGGATTCTGTAATCCTCGGTGGTGGGAGGTCTGAAGTCTACTTCCGCGACCACATCCGAATCAGTGCTGGAATTATTTGTGCCGAATAGACGGTACTCGCGAATTACCTGATAAGAAACCTGTGGACGAAGACCAGCCTGCGCTTTTTCCAGGTTTTCGACGATTGAGTTGAGAGCCATCGTTTCGCGAGCGGTCTCTTGGGCGATTCCGAAGCAGCAAAACAGCGTGATCGACGCTCCAACCGCCAGCCACCGTGTCGTAACCCGCACCGTCAGTCCCTCGCGATCCTTTGGATGCAGGAGCACGTCCTGGGCCAAAGGAAAATGTGGACGATAGTGGATGAGGAACCGAGCATCTCGGCGCTAATCCCGTTCTTGTTGGCCCTTGTGACGCGACTTCCTGTCAGCTCGTCCGAGAGTTACAGCATTTCCTGTAGCGCAGATTTGCTCTGTCCTCTGCCGAAATTTCCTGTAACGTCCGCTGGGCCACCCGTTTTTTTTGGCTCAAGCGGAAATCCTGCTTCCACGCATCGAATGCCCTGCATTCGATTCGCCCCAGGCGGTTGGGTTACGCGTGTCAATTATCGTGAAATCTTCTCCAGCGTCCCTCGCTTTTTCAGTTCTTCGACCGTAAACCGCGGAGCGTCAGCAATGGAGAACCTCCCGAGATCGAATACTAGATGCGAGATAACAGATTGAGGCTGTTTGCGCTAGGGGGTGCGGCGAAAGGAATGTTACTCTCGCGAGTCTCGGGAACTAAACCGGGTCGCAAGAACTTTCAGCGAGTTAGTCAGACGGCCAGGTAACCTCCATCCACTGGCAAAATAGCTCCCGTTACCCAGGAGGATTCATCACTTGCCAGATAAACCGCCATGCCAGCAATGTCCTCCGGTCGGCCTAATCTGCCGATGGGATGCGCAGCGGTTCTTTCCTTGCGAACCGCTCCTACATCGGAGACCTGCGCCAGGACGCGCCCGGTCAACTCAGTATCCACGAACGACGGACAAATTGCGTTTACCCGGATATGTTCATGGCCGTGATCGACGGCCATGCTTTTCGTCAATTGGATCACGGCGCCCTTGGATGCAGCATACGCGGCACGGTTGCGGGCACCGACCACCCCCAGCGTAGAAGCCATATTAACGATCGAACCGCCGCCGGCTTCTCGCATCTGGGGTAACACGGCGCGCGACAACAGCCAAACTCCACGAACGTTTACATTGAAAGTTTGGTCCCACTGATCTACGGTAATTTGCTCCGCATTTCCTGCATGCAAGATTCCGGCATTGTTCAGAAGAAAGTTTAGTCCGCCGAACCGATTCGAAGCTTGCTCCAGCAAGCGACTGATGTTGCTGGTTTCTGAGACGTCCGCTGAAACCGCAAAGGCAAGCTCGCCAATCTCGCGGGCGACCTCTTCAACGCGCTCCTTTCGCCTGCCGGCCAGCACGACTCGCGCTCCTTCCTTGGCCATGGCTATCGCGCATGCGCGTCCAATCCCACTACCCGCGCCGGTAATGATCCCAATCTTCCCTTTCAGACGTTCGCTCATGGCAATCAGTCTAGCTGAAAGGCGCGACGTCGCGGCGGACTCCATGAAGCTGCCGCTTTACAACGTGGGAAAAAAGAGTTGGAGCCAGCTAGCGGCGTCGCGATTCGGTTTCGAAAACAGGTCCCACGATGGCAAGTATCTGTATGCGGAAGGTTATTCCAACCCCGAGTCCGGCGCACCCTGGAACTGGTAGAGCACTGTGAATGTCTGCGCTTGTGCTGAATAGATCGGACCCACGGCGAGCACGAGCACAACCGCAAATTTCAGCGGCCCACCTGCTCTTCTTCGGCGCATCTTTGAAACGCCCTGTTGAAGTATGTAAATCACCGGAATCCTCGCTGCTTGCGCCAATCATCCTACCCTCCCGGTCCGAAATGTCAACGGAGTCTTTCGGCCTATCATGATTCGAAGTGGCACCCATGGGTTTCATTGACTTGCCCCCGGAACCCGCCTAATATGGCGCGACGCCATGATCGGCCAGAGTATTTCTCACTACCGGATCGTCGAGAAGCTTGGTGGTGGTGGCATGGGCGTCGTCTACAAGGCGGAGGATGTGAAGCTGGGCCGCTTTGTCGCCCTGAAGTTCCTGCCCGACGATGTCGCGAAAGACCTTCAAGCGCTGAACCGCTTTCAGCGCGAAGCCAAAGCTGCTTCTGCCCTGAACCATCCGAACATTTGCACGATTTACGAGATTGACGACCAGCATGGCGAAGCTTTCATCGCCATGGAATTTCTTGACGGCCTGACCCTGAAGCATCGCATCGGGGGCCGTCCCTTAGATCTGGAAGTGCTGCTCCCGCTGGCCATCGAGGTCGCGGACGCGCTCGACGCCGCGCACGCGGAGGGCATCGTTCACCGCGACATCAAGCCGGCGAACATCTTCGTCACCAAGCGCGGACACGCCAAGATTCTCGACTTTGGACTGGCAAAGGTCAGCCTCGCTGGCAGCTCATCGAGTAAGGTTGCGGCTCTCAATACGCAGACTGGTTCGCTGGGCGAAAAAGATCTGACCAGCCCTGGCACAATGGTCGGGACAGTAGCCTACATGTCGCCGGAGCAGGTTCGCGCGAAAGAGTTGGATTCGCGGACAGACCTGTTTTCATTCGGCGCTGTGCTCTACGAAATGGCAACCGGCGTCTTGCCGTTCCATGGCGAGAGTTCTGGAGTCATCTTCAAGTCAATTCTCGACTCGGTTCCGGCGCCGCCAATTCGCTTCAATCGCGATCTGCCGCCAAAGTTCGAAGACATAATCTTTAAGGCTCTGGAGAAGGATCGCAACCTGCGCTACCAGAATGCGGCCGACATTCGGACGGACTTGCAGCGATTGAAGCGCGATACGGATACCGGGCGCGTGGTTGGGGCCGGTTCAGGGGCGGTCGCCGCGGTGCACGACTCCGACTCTCGCTACAGCACGCCGAGGCCAGTTGCACCGGAATCCGGCGTTGCCGCTGGTCCTGTATCTGGCTCGGCGGTGGCCGCGGCAGAGGCAGTTTCTTCTTCGTCAGTTTCATCCTCGGGAGTAGCAGCAGCGGCGACGGCGGCACGCGGGAAATCGTGGATGCCAATCATGGTCGTTGCAGCGGTGCTCGTGGCCATCGGAGTTGCAGGGACTCTTTATTTTCGTTCCAGACAGGCTCACGCACTCACGGAGAAAGACACGGTGGTGCTGGCCGACTTCGCGAACACGACCGGCGATCCCGTGTTCGACGGTACTTTGAAGCAAGCGCTGGCGGTCGACCTTGAACAATCGCCGTTCCTGCAAGTAATTCCACCGTCGCGGGTGCAACAGACGCTCGGTTTTATGGGACGGCAGCCGACCGACCGGCTCACCACTGACGTGGCTCGCGAATTGTGTCAGCGCGTAGGAAGCAAAGCTATGCTCTCGGGATCAATTGCCAGCCTGGGTAGCCAGTACGTCGTGACTTTGAACGCAATCAACTGCCAGACTGGGGATTCGCTGGCGCAGGAACAGGCACAGGCTGGCAGTAAGGAACAGGTGCTCACCGCACTGGGCGGAGCGGCTTCAAAGTTACGTGGCCGGCTCGGCGAGTCGCTCGCGTCGATCCAGAAGTTCGACACACCTATCGATCAGGTCACCACCTCCTCACTCGAAGCGCTGAAAGCCTTTGCCATGGGGAACGCCGAATTCGAACAGAGCCAGGAGCTCGACTCCCTGAAGTTCTACCGGCGGGCAGTCGAACTCGATCCAAACTTCGCCTGGGTCTATGCCCGCATGGGCGTTATCTACAGCAATGCGGGAGAAAATGACAAGGCGATTGAGGCTACCCGCAGAGCCTACGAGCTAAGAGATCGCGTGAGCGAAAGAGAAAAGCTCTATATCACCGAACACTATTACCAGACCGTAACCGGCGAGCAAGACAAGGAAATGGAGACCCTGGAGCTTTACGGCCGGACTTATCCGAACGACGAGACTCCTCCGAATAACCTGGCAGTGGGATACGAGATGTCAGGTGATTTTAATAAGGCGATAGAACCAGCGCGTGACGCAGTCCGCGTCGATCCGAATTCGGCAGGCGCCTGGTCCAATCTGGCGTACTCATATCTGGGGTCGAACCGTCCCGACGAGGCTCAGCAAACGATGCAGCAAGCGTTAACACGATTTCCGGACGGAGAGGGGTTGCACTGGTTCTCTTACATCCTTGCTCTTACCTGGGGAAAGTCGGCAGAAGCAGACCGGGAATTGGCGTGGTCGAAGGGAAGACAAATCGAATACCGTTTACTCGAAAAACAGGTGGGTGCGGAGCAGGAGCAGGGCAGACTGCGGTTGTCCGAGGAAATCACGAAGCGACTGCTGGACCTGGAAAAAAACCAAGGCTTGAACGAAGCGGCGGAAGGCGACCTGGGATCGCTAGCCATTGTGCAGGCAGACTTCGGAATCTGTGACCGGGCGCTGCAGAATGCCGCCAGTTTGGCATCCAGCCCGACTCGAACGGCAACTACGGTCGCCGGCATGGTATTTGCGACTTGTGGGCAGGGGCAAAAAGCGGAGGCGGATGCCGCGAAATTGAGTCACGAATATCCGCTCAACAGCTTCGTGCAAAAATCGGAGATTCCTCAAATTCGTGCGCGGGCGGATTTACAACGCGCCAATTCAGCCAAAGCAATCGACGATCTTCACGTCGCCGAGGCGTACGAGCTTGGTTTCATCGAGGCTGGCATTCCTGCGTATTTACGTGGTCTGGCATATCTGCGGAACAGACAGGGAACGGAGGCGGCGGCCGAATTCCGAAAGGTGCTGGATCACCGCGGAGCCCTGGGCCCAACGCCGTATATGGCGCTGTCGAAACTCGGGCTGGCGAGGGCGTCCGCGCTCACCGGCGATGCTGCCAAGTCGCGTGTTGCCTATCAAGACTTCTTGAACCTGTGGAAAGACGCCGACCCTGACATCCCCGTTCTCAAGCAAGCCAAGGCTGAGTACGCGAAACTGCAATAGCTATCATGATCAGACAGTGCAAACATTAAGGAGCGCGTGATGCAGTTGCGTCTGGAAAGCCGCCCGGTTGGCGATGTCCTGGTCATTCAGTGCCACGGACGGATCGTAGTCGGGCAAGAAGTCTTCACCTTGCACTCGTACGTTGGAGACTCCTTCATTAAGTATGGCGACGTGGTGCTGCAACTCGAGCAAGTTGAGTTCGTCGACAGCAGTGGATTGGGAGCGATGGTGCGCCTGACGCAGGCCGCGCGAGCGAAGGGAGGAGACCTCAAACTCAGCGGAGTGCCACCGAATCTCCGCAAAACCCTGGAGCTGACCAAACTGATCTCACAATTTGAAACCTACGATTCGGTCGAAGAAGCGATCACAGCGGCCTATTTAGGCTCGCGCTATTCGCGAGGAAAAATGGGGGACACAAGGCCGCGCATGCTGTGTGTTTACGACTCGTCGGACGTGTGCACGTTCTTGCGTGAGGTGCTGTGCAGTGCGGGATACAACGCCTTGACCACTGCAAACGTTGACGACGCCCGAGTCCTGCTCAAGGCAACGAAGGCGAAACTTGTGGTTCTTTCTGCGCGCCTGCAATCCGTTCATGGCAAACCGACACGCACGGCCCTGGAGGAAATTGATCCAGCCGTATCTTTGCTTATTCTGGACGAGAATTTTGCCACTCGAGATCCGGGCGAGGCTGCGGAAAAACTCCTGAGCGACGTTGGCAAATGGTCCGCAGCTACGGATTGAGGACCGGAGGTTCTTACCCACACGACGCAGGCGTTCTGTACAGACGTTGCTTGCAACGTCCCATCCGGCGGCATCGCGCGACGTAGCAAGCTACGCCTCTACAGCTTGCGACGGACGATTTGACCATAAGGCGCACCAAGAGAGGCAGCTTCAGCTTGAAGCGAATCGGCCTATCATACCTGAGAACAATCAAGTAAGACGCTCGCAGATGGCGGCGAATCCAACGGCTTGCCGGTGGAAAGTGGCGAGGCCAGTAGGCCGAGGCGTAGATGGGATTTGCAAAGCCAGTCAAATCATGACTGAGGGTGTCAGAACGTTTCGTGAAGGATGGCAACAATGAAGACGATTCGAAAAGCTGCGCTGCAAGTAGGGGCCACGGCGTTAGTCGCTCTCATGGCATGGAATGCGTATCTCGCAATCAGCCATTTAAAACAGATGCAGCAAATCGCGGCGCTCACCCTGGAAAGCTCCACGATCCAGGCGGACACTTCCGGTGTTCTGAAAGATTTGACCGATATGGAAACGGGTCAGCGTGGATACCTTCTTACCGGGGAGCCTTCTTACTTGCAACCCTACACCGACGCGAAGGGCAGGATCGGAACCGATTTTGGGGGCCTTCGCGCGGGGCTGGCTAACCGCGGGGAACACGAACGATCGTTGGAGTCGCAGCTCGAAACTTTGGCTGACTCGAAGCAGGATGAGATGGAGCGTTCCATCAAGTTCCGCCAACAGGGGTATCGCCGCCGCGCGTTCAGGCTGGTGGATTCAAACGAAGGCATGGAGTATATGGACAAAGCTCGTGGTCTTCTTTCTTCCCTAGCAGTAGCGGAGACCAGCAGCTTCGCGGAATTCGACAAAACGAGTAAGGCTAGCCTGAAAAAGGCCTTCGCAGAAACCATTGTTGCCAATTCATGTCTGCTTGTACTGACAGTATCTCTGTTTGGTCTCATCCGCTACCACGTGAAAGTGCTTGAACGGGAAGCTGCTCAGAGCAGAGAAGATCTAGACGTGCGCGTTTTGCAGCTGGAAAAGCTGATGTCTGCCCTTTCCAACCAAGCCCGCTCCAAAACCTCTGCCATTGAGGTGAACGCCCGTCTGCTGCTGCAGAACTATGGGGGCTTTCTCCCACGACAGGGTCACGAATATGCTGAGCAGATCCAAGAAGCATCAGCGCAAATGGAGCGGCTCCGACAAGACCTGGTTGGCAGCCCGGGCTCCAACGGTGGCGCGAAGGCAGCTTAGCAATTGATCGGCGTGTCTGAAAAACAATCATTTAACAATTTCGGGACAATCGGGCTGCATCTCACCTCGACTTGCGCTACTCCAACATTTCATAGGATTTGAAGGCGGTCTCGTTGAAGAGCCGCCGCTGGGAGAGCAGTTATGTGGATGAGATCATGCGCTATCTGTAAGACGTTATTGAAAAAGTTGAAACTAGTCGATTCCGTGCGCTGTCAGTGCGGCGCAACTCTAAACCAGCCGGATAGCCCTCGTTCCGCACACAAAGGACAACCGTGCCTCGCATCTCTTCGCGTCACCGGACAATCCGCCTAATCCCGTGTTCCTTCGCACCGATCCCATAAGCTTACTATCAACGAACCCGCAACTGCTCGTGTGGCGCGGGCGCCCCCGCCCGTGAGGTTTCGAGGAAGGGCACGACTTCAGTCGTGCCATAAAGACCAGAAAACAGACTCAGGCATCGCAAAGCCGCTAGACCGGGCAAGCAGAAGATCGCTCGCTCATTTCTCTTCCAATTCCTCCGCCGCCCTGTGAAATCATCTCCCAAGGGATGGAATCATTCTCAATCTTGACGTTGCCGTAGGCAAAGCTGCGCCGCGGGTGCCCCATGTCTCGCGCCTTTCGAGACATGGGATTCCCCGCTCCGGCGTCATCCGTATCGTTCTCGCCATTTCGATCAATCCGTCCAATTCTTCCGACACGGCTAGCAGTTGCGAGGGGAGCCAACTGTTAAACAGCCTCGAGATTTTCTTCGTGACGTCCAGTCGGGATCAGAGGAAACTCGAACTAAAGAAACCGACGAATGACGGACAAAGGAAAAAGACCGCGTAAGCTCGCCCCTGCACTCCCAGCCGAGAGTGCACCGTACGATCCGCTCGACCTCAGAACACTCGCCGCAAGCATGGCAAAGGTAGTTTTAGAACAGCCCGTTCACCCGCTTGAAAAGGTTCCATTATTTGAGGGCGCTGGCGTCTACGTGATTTACTACACCGGAGACTACGAGCCCTACAAGTCGATTGCCCAAAAGAACAGAGGGCACAGGTGGGATCAGCCGATCTACGTGGGCGAAGCCGCGCGAAAGGGTGCACGGAAGGGCGGCGTTCTAGTGGAAGGCCCGGCCGGGAGAGTTCTATTCAACAGGTTGAAAAATCACGCCGACTCAATCCGCAATACTAACAACCTCAAACTTGACGACTTTTGGTGCAGGTATTTGGCGATAAAGGATTTCTTCATTCCACTCTGTGAGTCGCTACTGATCGACCGGTACACCCCAATTTGGAACAAAGTAATCGACGGATTCGGTAACAAGGTCGTGGGTGCCGGAAGAGATGGTCAGCTCGCATGATTGAGGCATTGGAGATCGGACAGCTTTATTCAAATGAAGAGATATTCAGATCCCTCAAAGTCTCGAATGCTGGCGGTATTCGCCTTTCTCTGCAGGACAAAGCAATTCTGAGGGCGGTCATAATGACCTCTGTGCACAGCCTACATGGCTCTGGCGAGAATCCTTACCACGACAGGCTCGAGGGAGACGTCCTAACCTACACGGCGGCGGGAAAACTGGGTGAGCAGACGCTAGCTGGAGTGAATAGTCGGCTGATCGAGCAAAAGACGTTTAATTTCCCCATACACGGGTTTGTTTTGATCGCCAGCAGACGCGATAAATCCGTCGGGCCGAAACGCTGGAAGTATTTGGGCTTGCTCGAATACCTTCGTCACTATCCGGATACGCAACTCGACGCAGACGGCAAAGTTCGCAGGGTCTGGCTCTTCGAATTCAAGATCCATCATGAACTGCAAATCCTGCCGCTTAAGGTGGAAGCTGCTATTTCGAGCCAGATACTCACGACGTCGAGGCTTCAGGCGGTCAATGATTCTGACGATGACGAAATCATTGACAAGAGCGGCCCTCTGCAAACAGGAAATATTGAGGAAGTCGAACAAATCCGTGGCCGGTTGCTTGCAATGGAGCCGAGAAATTTCGAGTTTTTTATCAAGGATTTGCTCCTGCACTGCGGCTTCCTTGAGGTCTGCGTTACAAGGTTTAGCGCTGACGGTGGGGTTGATGTGAACGCCAGAGCTGGCAGTCGGATTTGGATTTTCGAAAATACATTGGTTCAGGTGCAGGCGAAGCGCTGGTTGCATTCCGTCGGGCGTAAAGAGGTTGCTGAGTTGCGTGGAAGCCTACAGCCATTCGCTCGAGGCGCCGTCGTCACAACTAGCCACTTCTCAAAGGCCGCCATCAACGAAGCCAGCGAAGAAGGCAAGAATCCAATCGCCCTTGTTGACGGCTTCAGGCTTTCCAAGGTTGTGCTTGACGAAAAATTTAACCTAGCCGGGTGACGAGCCTCAGAGGGCGGGCCTTGGCACGTGCTCGTCCTGGATCAGTTCGTCCTCATCGAACTCATCCTCACCGACCTCGAAGCCCCGCGCGGTGACGCCCATCGAGTTCGCCTGCTGCTCGATAGCCGTCATGCCCAGGAATCTCAGGCGCGCCAACTTGGCGGCCTCTCGGCTGTTCCCGGCGGTCACGACTTCTACGTCATACTCCTGAATCTCGCGCACTCGAACCGCGCGAACGGTCGCTGCATCACTTGCCGTCAGAACCATTTGTTAATGCGTCCTTTCCACTCGTTAAACGGCTCCGCAAAAAGAGCCTTAACATCGTCGACGCGGCTCAAGTTGCCCTCAAGACTGCCTTCTCCGCCGCTTGAGGCAGCTTTATGGGAACGAAATACTCCTCTGGATACAGATAATCTTCGCCGGACTCGTCGATTACCCGCACCTGATGGTGCTTGGACGCCTGCTCATCGCTCAACAGGCGATATACCTTCCGCAGTTCCAGAGACGCGGGGTAATCCTTGTTCTGAACGCAAAGGACGAAGCGTGCTTCGTGTCTTTTCATCTCATTCGACGATCCGCTTGATTTTGTGTTCCTTCGCGCCGATCCCATGAGCTTCGTACCAGTGAATCTCGGCATGGCTTATCGTACCATCGGAAAATTCGACCTTTGCAATTCCCTTTAGCTTTCTCCAGCGTGCTTTGCCGTAAATCTTCCGGAGGCGACTGCGCTCGCGGATGGCGGAGCCGGAGGCGATAAGCTCCACGTCCGCAATTCGCCCGAGAATCTTGAAGTGCATGAACCGGCACCGCTAGCGCCGCATATTCTTTCTCACACAAATTACGAACACCCGCTCGTACTCCCGCAGCTTCCGCATCTGTAGCAGCTTCCGTTGCGGGTCATGATTGAGCCGCAGAAGGAGCAGGTTGGGGCGTCGCCGAGGTCGATGATTCCGGCGAGGGCGTCGGCGGCGTGGTGGCTTCCGGCAGCGGGGACGGGCGAGGACGCACGGCCTCCACTTACTTCCGTCGAGCCGTTTATGTCTCCTACTGCTTCTGCAGTCGGCGGCGTGCTTGGCCGCAGGCGCAGGTTCTCGAACAGCATTTGCTGCTGGCCGGTGGAGAAGCGCAGATCGAGCCAGCGGAAAATGTAATCCATGATCGACTTGGCGAAGCCGATGTCGGGATTCCCGCTCCAGCCGCTGGGCTCGAAGCGGGTGTGGGCAAACTTCTCGCACAGCAGTTTCAGCGGCACGCCGTGTTGCAGAGCGATGGAGACGGCGCAGGAGAAGCTGTCCATGAGGCCGCTGACCGTCGATCCCTCTTTGGCCATGGTGATGAAGATTTCGCCCACGCTGTCGTCGGGATAAAGTCCGACGGTGATGTAGCCCTCGTGTCCGCCCACGTTGAATTTGTGAGTAATCGATCGCCGCTCCGCCTGCAGTTTGTGCCGCACAGCGCGTGGAGGCCCGTTCGGATTCTCTTCTTCACGTTGCGTAGGCGCGGCAGCCGCATCGCCCTTCTTCGAAAGCGCAGTCGAAGTTCCCGCGGCGCTGAGCGGCTGCGACTTCTTGCATCCGTCGCGATAGACGGCCACAGCTTTGAGCCCCAACTTCCATGCCTGAAGATAAGCTTCCATGATGTCTTCGACAGAAGCATTCTCCGGCAAGTTCACAGTCTTCGAAATCGCCCCGGAAATAAACGGCTGCGTAGCCGCCATCATCCGCAGGTGCCCCATGTACGCGATCGAGCGAGTCCCCTTAGCCGGCTTGAACGAACAATCAAACACCGCGAGATGCGCATCCTGAATGTGAGGCGCGCCCTCAATCGTCCCAGTCGCATCGATGTAGCTAACGATTTTGTCGGCTTCGTCGTGCGAATAGCCCAGCTTGAATAATGCGGTGGGGACAGTGTTGTTCACGATCTTGATCATCCCCCCACCGACAAGCTTTTTGTACTTAACCAGCGCCAGATCAGGCTCTACACCTGTTGTGTCGCAATCCATCATGAAGCCGATTGTGCCTGTGGGGGCTAATACTGTTACCTGGGAGTTTCTGTAGCCGTGTTTTTCGCCTTGGGCCAGGGCTTCGTCCCAGGCTTGTTTGCTGGCTTCGTAGAGCTGGGGTGGGACATTGTTTTTATTTATGTTGTTGACCGAGGCGCGGTGCATTCGGATTACGTCGAGGAATGGTTCGCGGTTGATGTACCAGCCGGGGCAGGCGCCTCCGGGCATTACGTTCGAGCCTAGGTTGGTTTCGGCCAGGCCTTTTTTTGTGGGTTCGGTTGCGGGAACTAAGGGCGGGCACAGCTCTGCAATTCTTGAGGATTGCAGGTAGGCCTGGCCGCACATGATTGCGGTAACGCAGGCGGCGTAGTCGCGTCCGGCGTCGGAGTCGTAGGGGAGGCCGGCGGCCATTAGCAATGCGCCTAGATTTGCGTAGCCCAGGCCTAGCGGGCGGTAGTCATGGGAATTCTTGCCGATCATTTCTGTGGGGTAGCCGGCGTTGTCTACCAGAATTTCCTGGGCTGTGATTAACACGTCGACCGCGTGGCGATAGGCTTCTACGTCGAAGGTGCCGTTAGGCGCGAACTTCAACAGGTTCAGGCTGGCCAGGTTGCAGGCTGAATCGTCCAGGAACATGTACTCGCTGCACGGGTTGCTTGCGTTAATCCGATTCGTGTTCTTCGAAGTGTGCCAGCGGTTGACTGTGGTGTCGAATTGCATGCCGGGATCGCCGCAGCGCCAGGTAGCGTCTGAAAGTCTGTAGAGCAATTCTTTGGCTTTGAAGGTGTGCATGGGACGGCCGTCGCGTACCGCTTTGGTACTGAAGTCGGTGTCGCGGAGGACGGCATACATGAAGTCATCAGTTACGCGGACGGAATTGTTGGCGTTCTGGAAAAAGATCGACGAATAGGCGTCGGAGTCAGGTGAAGAGCCGTCGTAGCCGGACGCGATCAGAGCGTGGGCTTTGGCTTCTTCTTTGGATTTGCACTCGATGAAGTCGATGATGTCGGGATGGTCGATGTTCAGGATGACCATCTTGGCGGCGCGACGGGTTTTGCCTCCGGACTTGATTACGCCGGCGAAGGCGTCGAAGCCTTTCATGAAGCTTAGCGGACCGCTGGCTGTGCCTCCTCCGCTTAGACCTTCGGTTGAGGAGCGCAGGGATGAGAGGTTGGTTCCTGTGCCTGATCCCCACTTGAAGAGCATGCCTTCGGTTTTTGCGAGAGTGAGGATGGAGTCGAGCGAGTCCTGCACGGAGTTGATGAAGCAGGCGGAGCACTGCGGAGTGCTGTAGCCGGTGACTCCGAATTCTACGCGGCCGGCCACTGGATTCCAGTGCCAGTTGCGGGCATCGGAGTCGGGCTCGATGCGGTCGCAGCCTACGTTGAACCAGACCGGTGAATTGAAGGCAGCGTATTGACGGATGAGGATGTGGCTGAGCTCATCGTGGAAGGTGGCGCCATCTTCGGGCGTTTTGAAATAGCCCTGCGCCAATCCCCAGTCGCGGATGGTTTCAGCGACACGAGTTACCAGAGCGCGGACTCCGGACTCGCGCTCAGGTGTGCCTATCGTGCCATGGAGATATTTGCTGGCGACGATGTTGGTCGCGGTCATCGACCAATCTTTGGGGACTTCGACGTCCTTTTGCTCGAAGATCACGTTGCCTTGGGCGTCGGTGATCTGCGCGATGCGGCGCTCCCATTCGACTTCGTCGTAAGGAGAGACACCGGGCTTGGTGAAAAAGCGGCGGAAGGCCAAGCCCGTGGCTTTCTTGGTGGCGACGGTGGAGACGCTCTCGGTACTAGTGTGGGCTCCTTTTGCAGTGACTTCCGACATTTCCTTTTCTCCTGCGGAGTCTTTGCTCCGCTGTGAAACCGTTTTTCGCCCGATGGGGCTTTGTCCTTTTTTATCTTCCCCACGGCTTGCGCCGTCGGGTTCACTCTTAAGCCGCTACGCGGCTTGATGGGTTCCCAGTCCTACATCGAAGTACGTTGTCATCAACTACTTCTACTCCAGTCCCGGCCTCGCGGCGCTTAAAAACCGGATGGAAGCGGCAATGGCGGCCCAATCTGGGGCAGTTTATTTGATGATTCGAGTTGTGCCGAGGCATCTGTCCGGTTGGTAGAAGCAGCGGCCAAAGCCGGCGCTGATATTGCTGTGTTTGCGGCACGGCTGAAGTCGTGCCCTGATACGAAGCTGGGGTTGGACGCATCGCTCCTTGATTTTGGCACGTCCGTCCTTGAAATGAGACCAGCATTCACGAAGTCCGGCCCTGACGTGAAGCCGGCCGAGCTTCGCTCGGCTCCCCGGACGAGGGCGTCCGGGGCTACTTGGCTTTCGTCTGAGATTGCTTGCTGAACTCCGGATACGGCCTCCGCGGAGGACACCATCCATCTTTGTAAAGCGGTTAATGCGGTCCTGCGCTGAACGGCGTCTTCTATTACCACGTAGCGGGCGAAGCAGCATCCACTGGCAAAGCGCTTGCGCGCGGGGTTGCCGGACAAGAACAGGCGGCCGAGCGCCATACCAAGGTCGTCCGCTTCAGAGATCTGGAACAGGGCCAGCATTCGCTTTCCCTCGCCGACGGCCAGCTCACCTGGCGCAATCACCTCTTCGCCCAAGGCGAAAAGACCGGGCTTGCAGGGAGCCAGCACCAAGCTGAAACTGTCCTGGCAGTGGAACCACTTCGACCATTGCAGACGGCGATGATCGAAGCTGGGTTCGAAGCCGTGGCGAACCAGGGATTCCGCGACCAGATGGGCCAGACCTTCCATGAGAGCTCCTTCGCAAATCACCTCGAGAGAAGAGGGCTGCGAGCCCTCTCGACGAGGCGTTTTCCACAACCTAGTTGTCAAACTGTTGGCGCTCCCCGTGGGGATGTCCGGAAGACCGAACCGGGAAACGGCCACCGCATTTTTCCGGCTTCAGGCGTCAGGCTTCAGGAACCATGAAGCTTTGACACCTGGTTAAGTTGGCGGGGCGGCGCGGGGTCACCTCGGCCACGGCGTCCGCCCCTGTTTACTTGCTTTTACCCTTGCATCGTTCCGTCGTCGTTTCCGGCGACGTTTACAGCCCTATGGGATGGTTACAGTACTCCCGCCCCTTGTGGCTGTCAAGAGGTAACACTACATATTGTATCTCAAAGCAATGACTGAGCAGATGCATTGGTCGGACCCCGTTTTCCACAGCGGCCTTACAGGTTGGTGCATGTTGATGATTTCCCCCGCTCTTTCGCTAATCCTACGAAGCTTTCCCCGCTGCCCCAGACGAAGCGTCCGGGGCTACGTGAGCTTTGCCATGAGCTGCTGGGAAATCAGGCCGAGGCCACGGAAGACGGGGACATGCGACGTTTGGGAGCTGGAATCGCGACAGCAGGTTGTCGCGGCGAAGGCCAGCTTTCATCCGCGAGACCCATGGCCACGTAAACATCTTCAAAAATCAACCGGGGCGCGATGCGGCGAGCGCCGTCGGAGGATTCCACCAGATAGTCGCCGGGCAGGCCGTGATGTTCCCGGCCGAGCGCGTCGACGAAGAGGAGAGGTTGAGTGAGTTGCCGGGCTTTGATCAAAAAGCGGGTGCGATAGATTTTCCATGCAGCACTGGTTTTTCTCAAGTTCATTTACCCTTCGGAGGGAGGGAATGAAAAGTCACATTTTCGCTGTGCGACTGCCGGCTTTCGATTCCTGCCAGCTCCAGCTCGGCCTCATCGCCGGAGACGTAATTTTTCTTAACTTAGATTTCGTTGAGGACGTGGACGAATTTACCCGCCCGAGGGGAGGAGGTCAATTACCGAAGTATGGTGCAGTAGAGGAAAAATTGGATATGGTTTTCTTGAAATGGATGGCGATCAAGAGAATTTACGGAGGCGATTGATTCGTCATGTTATGCGCGGTTTTTCTGAGCAGGCTTGGATGCAGAGAAGAATCGGGTGAATTCAATCAGGATAATTTCCACACAGGATGCACAGGAATTGCAGAAACCGGCGACGGATCTTTACCGATTTTTGCTGATCAGGCAAAGTCTGTTTCCGTTTTGCTTGGGTGGCCGGGTCAGAGACCCGGCCCACACAAGTTCTGATGGTGTTCTGTTTTATCGTCCCGCTAATGCTGGCTCGTGATGGCTCTGGAAGGTTTTGAGGCGCTGGTTGATTTCTTCCCAGTTGACTACGTTCCACCAAGCCGCGAGGTATTCGGGGCGGCGATTGTTGTACTTCAAATAATAGGCGTGTTCCCAGACGTCGTTGCCGAAGATGGGGAACAGGCCTTGGGAAATTGGGTTGTCCTGGTTGGGCGTGCTGATGATCTGCACTTCGCCGCTGGCCTTGCCGGCTAGCCAGACCCAGCCGCTGCCAAACTGTTTGGCGCCGGCATCGTTGAACTTGGTCTGGAAATCTTTGAAGTTGCCGAAAGTTTTCTTGATGACCTCTGCGATTGCGCCGCTGGGATCTCCGCCACCCTTGGGCTTCATGATCTTCCAGTACATCGAGTGGTTCACATGCCCGCCGCCATTGTTGCGTACAGTGGCGCGGATGTCCTCGGGGATGGCGTTCAGGTCGCGGATCAATTCTTCGGCGCTCTTCGATTGCAGGTTCAGGTATTTTTCCAGAGCAGCATTCAGATTTTTGACATAGGCCCCGTGATGCATGTCGTGGTGCAGTTTCATGGTCTGAGCATCGATCGTCGGCTCGAGGGCTGAATAGTCATAGGGGAGAGCGGGTAACTCATGTGCCATTTGATTCCTCCTTGGTAAGAAAGATGATAACGCAAAGACGGACGATTCATACGAAATGAGGCGCGCCGTACAGGAATCGCTGTACGGTGGGGCTCTGGGACGAGATTCGTCAGACTGTTTATTGCCTGCGGTGGTACACCTTCGTTCTATCATTGAGCCCTTGGCGGACTTCGAAGACAATTGGAGACATCCTGGATTGGAGGAGATGTGCACTGGCGACGCGTTCTTGCGACCGCACTGGTTGTGCTGAGTTGGACGGCGCTGGCACAGTCCAAGGATCTGGCGCTGATTTCCAACAAATCGAATGAACTGGTTGAGCTCACCTTCCCGGAGTTGGTAAAGATCTGTAAGGGCCAGGTAAGCCGCTGGCCCAATGACAAGGAGGTCACCCTGATAATCCGTGATCCGGCAGTGCCTGAAATGAAGGTGCTGCTGGAGAAGGTCTACGGTACCTCGAAGGAGGAAGTGAAAGCGACGATCGCGAGCGCCAATCACGGCAGGACCAGCCATCCGGCGGTTGTGATAGTGGAGTCCGACGAGGAAGTGGTGAAGAGGGTTGGGTCACTTCCCGGGGCAGTTGGTTTGGTAGATGTGTATTCCATCAGAGGAGGAGTGACGGTGGTGAAGGTCGGCGGGAAGTTGCCTTTGGAGCCGGGATATCCTTTGCACGGGAATTAGAGTATTTTCGTTGTGGATTGTCGTCCCGAGCGGAGCGAGGGATCTGGGTATTTCGTTGGATCGGCAGGAACCGAGACGCCTCGCTTCGCTCCGGGATGACCCATGGTTTTTAGGTGTATCCGAAAGCGCTCCAGAAGCGCTGACTCGCAGCAAGATCGCGTGAGCGAACCAAGCGGAGGCTCTTATCTCCAATTCGAAATCTCCTGAGAGCGCGCGGCGGTTTCCGCGGTACCCGGTCGACATGCGCATCGCGGTGCAGATCTTTCGGGCGGGGGAGACCATTGCGTTGTGGGGACGTGCGAACGAGTTGGGTGAGGATGGTGTGGGCGGCACCATGACGGGAGAGCTGGAACCGGGCGAAGTGGTGTCCATGGAACTTTCCCTGCCTCTGGCTGCTTATCCTCTGAAGCTGCGCGCGCTGGTGCGTTACCGTATCGGGTTGCGCCATGGTTTTGAATTTCTCGCCATCAACGAGCAACAGCGCGATGTGCTTCAGCGAGTGTGTGAAATGCTCGCTACCGGCATGAAATAAGGGAATACATGCAATTCCTGCCTGAAATTACCTCCGTAACTTTCGAGTAACTGTCTGGCACTCTAACATCTGAAGTGGCTCTGGTTTCAACCGAGGGGGATTCGAATGGGTGACCACATCACCCAGCCAGCGACGTCGGCTGAGCTTTCACGCGCGAAGTTTCTCCGAGAGGCGCTTCAGCGCCGCACGCATGTGCTTTCCAGTCCCCCCGAGAATGTCACAGGGGAGCCTGAAGCCGACATCCCTGGCGTTTCCACCAGCACTCCTGAGTTACAAAACGCATACCTCGAGCAACTGGTGGAGTGCACGCCGGAAGCCATTACGATTCTGGATCCGGAGTACCGGATTACACGCGTCAACGGTGAGTTCACTCGCATCTTTGGTTTCAGTCGGGAGGAGGCGGTAGGACAACGCATCGATTCGTTGATCGTTCCTCCGGATCGGAGTGCGGAGACCTGCTGGATTGCTGGGTTATTGGTGAAAGGGCAAAAGGTCGTCCTGGAAACCAAGCGTCAGCGCAAGGACGGAATGCAGTTGGATGTTTTCATCTCGACTGCTCCCATTGTGATCGATGGAAAGCAAGTCGCGATGTGCGTTCTGTATCGCGACAACTCGGAACGGAAGCGGGCCGAAGCCTTGCATTCGGCGTTGTTCCGCCTTACCCAAAAGAGCGGCACGGGGGAGGATCTGCAAGAGTTCTATGCCGCGGTTCACGGCACTGTGGGCGAACTCATGTACGCCCGCAATTTCTACATTGCGCTTTACGATCCGCTGACCCAACAACTCAGCTTTCCCTATTTCGAAGACGAACAGGATTCCAGGCCCGCGTCCAAGAAGTTGGGCAAAGGTCTGACCGAGTACGTGCTACGAACCGGCGAACCGATGTTGTGCAGCCCTGAAGTCTTTGATGACTTAGTAAAACGAGGCGAAGTTGAACTGATTGGCGCCTCGTCCATGGATTGGCTGGGCGTCCCCTTGAAAGCCGGCAACAATACATTCGGCGTGCTGGTAGTGCAGAGTTACGGCGACGTCCGTTTCGGTGATAAGGAAAAGGAGATTCTGCAGTTCGTCTCACAGCAACTGGCGAGTGCGATCGAGTACAAGCGCAATGAGGAGGCCCTGCGCCGTTCCGAAGCGCGCTACCGTTCTCTGGTCCAGAGCGCGGTTTACGGCATTTACCGGTCGAGTCTGGAGGGCAGATTCTTCGACGTGAACCCTGCCTTGATCACGATGCTCGGTTACGATTCGGTGGAGCAGGTGCTGGCGCTGGATCCGAAAGCGGATGTCTTTGTGGATCCGGGCGAGCAGGCCCGGGTGATGGGAGAATTCCAGCTCGGATCGCGTTTGGATCACGTCGAAGTCCGCTGGAAACGCAAGGATGGAAGCGCAATTACGGTTCGCTTGAGCGGACGTGTAGTCAACAGCGCAGAGGAGCCCGCGGAGGTTGTCGAAGTTATTGCGGAGGACATTACGGAACGGCGGGTGCTGGAGAACCAGTTCCGCCAGGCGCAAAAAATGGAGGCCGTTGGGCGACTGGCAGGGGGCGTCGCGCACGACTTCAACAATTTATTGATGGTGATCAGCGGATACACGGAAGTTTTGCTCGAGCACACGAGAAAGAGCAATGCGATGTATCCCAAGATCGAGGCAATTCACCAGGCGACCAATCGAGCTACGACCCTGACACGTCAACTGCTCGCGTTCAGCCGGAAGCAACTGCTGGAGTTGAAGGTGGTCGATCTGAACCTGATCGTTGAGGACATAGAGCGCCTGCTTCGGCCGTTAATTGGAGAAAACATCGAACTGCACACTCAACTTGCGTCCGATCTTGGCCGGACGCGCGCCGATGCGGGTCAGATCGAGCAGGTCATCATGAATCTGGTGGTCAATTCCAAAGACGCCATGCCCAACGGCGGCAAAATTACAATTCAGAGCGCGAACGCCCGCTTGAGCCATGATGATCTTCGCCGGGAATACAGCTACATTCAGCCTGGCGTTTACGTTGTGCTTTCGGTCAGCGACACCGGGCATGGAATGGATAAAGAGACCCAGTTGCGTATCTTTGAGCCTTTTTTTACCACCAAGGAAAAGGGGAAGGGAACCGGCTTAGGACTCTCGACGGTGTACGGCATCATCAAACAGAGCGGCGGCTACGTTCTGGTCGAAAGCGAACCGCAACAAGGGACTACTTTCCGAATCTATCTGCCGCAGGTCGAGGATGCCCTGGAACCAGCGGGCGCGGCGGGCGCTTCGTCATTGCAGAGTGGCGGCTCGGAAACCGTGCTGCTGGTGGAGGACGAGGAATCGGTGCGCCAGTTGGTCCGCGAGACGCTGGAGGCGAAAGGATACAAAGTGCTCGAGGCTGATAACGGACAAGCGGCGCTCCAGATCGCTTCTGGTCATCCGGGCAAAATCGACATGCTGATCACCGATGTAGTCATGCCGGGCATGAGCGGGCGCGAGCTATCCTCGCAGCTCTGCGCATCGTATCCGCATACCAAGGTGCTCTACCTTTCCGGCTATACCGAAGACGCCATCGCTCATGAAGGCGTGCTCGATTCCGGTACCGCCTTCCTGCAGAAACCATTCACCCTGCAAACGCTGTCCCGCAAGGTGCGGGAAGTGTTGGGCGAGCGCGGCTAGAGTCGCATCAGCTTTATCGTTCACCCTGAGACGCAGCAAGCTACGTTTCTACAGTGGAAGCGTTGCTTGCAACGTCTCGGTTTTTGACTTGCTCGGCCTCGCGACAGTTGCAACTTTTCGAGCTTTGACGCGTCCTATCTTAGTAGTGCGAAGCGAACGGCCAATCCACTTAACACCCGTTCCCGTACACTTAATAGAGGACGTTTTCATGTTGATCAAGAACTCGGCTGATATCCCTTCGTCGGAGATCACGCCGAAGAATCTGTACCTGAACCGCCGGAAGTTCCTAGCCGGCACTGCTTTGGCCGGCGCTGCGGCGGCCGCAGGCGTAGGGCTTCGGGAATATGCATCTCCTTCCGTAACGGCGCACGCCAATGCCAAGATTGACGGCATCAAGAAAAGCTCTTTCTCGACGAACGAAACCGTCACCCCGTACAAGGACGTCACCAACTACAATAACTATTACGAATTCTCGACCGACAAATATGAGCCTGCAGGCTTGGCCAAGGACTTCAAAACGCGGCCCTGGACGGTAACGATCGACGGAGCGGTGGAAAAGAATCAAACCCTGGACGTAGACACGGTTATCAAAATGGCGACCCCCGAGGAGCGGATTTACCGCCATCGATGTGTAGAGGGCTGGTCGATTGTCGTACCGTGGGTAGGCTTCTCGCTCAGCGAACTGATCAACAGAGCCAAGCCGACCAGCAAGGCGAAATTCGTCGAGTTCACCACTATCGAAGATCCCAAGCAAATGCCGGGCCAGCGGGGCCGCGTGCTCGACTGGCCTTATGTAGAAGGCCTGCGCATGGATGAAGCTATGCACCCCTTAGCTCTGTTGTGCTTCGGAATGTATGGCGAGGCTCTACCCAACCAGGACGGCGCCCCTCTGCGCATCGTCATCCCCTGGAAGTACGGCTTCAAAAGCGGCAAGGCGATTGTGCGGATTCGCTTTACCGACAGCCAGCCGCGGACCACATGGGCGGAGATGGCTCCGAACGAGTACGGATTCTACGCGAACGTGAATCCCCACGTAGATCACCCGCGTTGGAGCCAAGCCAAAGAACGACGCATCGGCGAATTTCTAAAGCGCCCCACGCTCATGTTCAACGGTTACGATCAGGTCGCAAGCCTGTACAGCGGCATGGATTTGAAAAAGAGTTTTTGAGTTGTTTTGAACTTGACGCAGGCTGACGCGGTTCGTATCAGGATATGGCTTCAGCCATATCGTAATCGAGATCGAGGCAGACCGGCTTCAGCCGCTGCGTGGAGCATCGAATTTCAGGACAGCGGCTGAAGCCGAATTCGTTGTCCCGGTCGGCGGTATGCATGAAGGCATACCCTGATACGAATCGTCTGCTCTGCAAGGGCTACGCCGGAGTTTGATCACTACATGATTCGCTGGTTCAAACCCGTCGTATTTCTGGCCTGCCTAATCCCCTTGGCGCTGCTGGGATGGAAAGCCTATACCTCCGGCCTAGGCGCCAATCCAATCGAAGTAATCACCCACGCGACCGGCGACTGGACTCTGCGCTTTCTGCTCATTACCTTGGCCATCACGCCCATCAGAAAACTAACCGGGCAACTTTGGCTGATTCGCTACCGCCGCATGTTCGGACTCTTCGCCTTCTTCTACGCCACGCTGCACTTCCTCACGTACATCTGGCTGGACAAATTCTTCGACCTGCATGAGATGCTGCACGACGTAGCCAAACGCCGCTTCATCACCGTGGGATTCACTGGATTCGTCCTGATGATCCCCCTTGCGCTGACGTCAACCCAGGGATGGATTCGCCGTCTCGGCGGGAAACGCTGGCAAGCCCTTCATCGTTTGATCTATTTCAGCGCGATCGCGGGCGTGATTCACTATTGGTGGTTGGTAAAGGCCGACATTCGCAACCCACTAAAGTACGGCGCTATTCTAACGGTGCTGCTGGGCTACCGGATCGCTGTGTGGGCCGGTCCGAAGCTGTCCGCCAATAAGGCGAAATCTGTTCGCGAGTCTCGATTGGAGGTTCCAGGGGCATAGCGGCAGACACCCGTAAATGAACAGGGCCGGCGGGACTTGGTTCGGCACGTTCGGAAGAGCCCCCTTGGGAACGCAGTTTAGACTTTCCTATGAGAAGGAAGGTTAGCCGCGGGTTTGCCTAGATCGTCAAGTAAGAAGGGATAGTCGGCGACCATAAGCTTGAGATCCTCGTTGTGCTTCTGGAGCAGGTTCCTGAGTTCGTCCATCGTGGGACGTAAAGCCTCTGCGTCCTCAGCTGCCACAGCCTCGGTGCATAGCTCTTGAATGCGCCTTTCCAAGGTAACGTCACGCCCCATGTCATCAATCATGACATTCGGACGGGAATTCTCCAATACCCTATTGACCTTACGTCTTCAACGCGGAAACGTTGATCTGTACATGACGCGCTGTATGGCTCACCCCCTTTTGCAAGGCATCCTAAGAATCGATTCGACAGGTGAGATTGGAAATGGTTTACGATAACAACAACGAACCGTGGCTGGAACTGTGCAGGCTGGTCGCCGAGGAACACGATCCTCGCAAACTGAGGGCACTGATTACAGAAATTACCCGACTTTTGGCCGCCAAGCAGGTCGAAAGGGAGCAGTCCTTCTTCCCGCATGAAAAACGTGAAACCCCAGATGCCTAAAGCGAGCGGCGAAACCCAAGCCCTGGGAGGCCGCGACTCAGATCGCTGTAGTCCGGTCGTAGTTGCGGACGTCCTCCTGCGACAAGAACCGGACGAAGAGGAAGAAGAGGATGAGAATGACGACAACGGCAAAGCCAATAATGATGATGATCAGGATGAGAACGACGAAGGCTACTCTGAGCGATCCGCCGCCTTTGGGTGCTTTAGGAATGTGACGAATCACCTGTCGTCATTGTGGCCGATTGGAGGGCAATACTGCTGTAAGACTCCGATGGAAAAAACACTCGAAGAACTCGCCAGGTATCCGGAGGTCACGCTTACATTCCGGAAAATGATCCGAACTCTCCTTTCACCGTGCCCGTCGAACTCGTCGACCCAAAAACCGGGGGACCACTACAAATCGTCGATTCCAATGGCAAACCCGTTCGTGCCAAGATTGTGGTTGAAGACAGCTACACGCCGAGCTCAGCGTCGGCGAGGTGAGCTGCGAGAATAGGCGGGCGAGGGATTATAGGCAGCTGGCACCGTGCGTGACTCCGTGGAACTTAGCTACGATGCACGCCGGCGTGGCATGTAACGCAAAGCGTGATCAGGTTTTCTTCCGAATCGTGGCCGGATTGGCTGCGGAATTCTTGGTGGTGGATCTCGAGATTTGACATTGTGCCGCAGGCTTGGCATCTCCAGCCATCTCGCTGTAGCACCTGGTTGCGGAGCTGTTCGTACAACTCCGGATCCAGCCGCAGACGGGGAAGTTTTGGGCGGACGCAACTCATGACGCCTTCTCGGTCACGTGGTGCAGAAACGTCTGCCGTTCTTCTCCGGGGAGGAACTTGAAGAACCGCAGGGCGGATTGCAAAAGGATCTCAGGATTGCCATTGTCGAGGTTGGCTCCTGCCAGAAAATCCGCGCAGATCATCTCCAGGCAATAGCCTCGGGATTTATCGCTGCCCAGCATCAGAGCCGCGGTTTCGATTGCCTGCTCAACGATCGGCGACTGACTCTTGTACAATTTAAAGTAAATGATCTCGTGTGGTTCAACCTCCCGGCCGGTCAGTTCCTTCTCGACTTCCCTTCGGAACTGCTCCCTCGGCATTGTGCGAGCCTTGTGCACCCAGGGTGCACAGTCGAATCGCTGACCCTCCGCTCGCGCTAACTTCGCCAATTCCCTCCCTTTCGTCCACCCCACCTCCTTCAGCTCTTGTCGCACTTGTGGGGGCAGGTGCTCGTGGATCGACATCAGGTAATACGCTTTTCTTCTTGATTCCGGAAACCGTTTTTCCAGAAACTCATCGAAAGACTTTAGGTTCTCCAGCCGCCAATACTGTCCCGTCCGTACCTCGCACAGGTACCGTCCTAGTTCCACGAACTGGGTATCCCGCTCCGCTTCCTTTCGCCGCTCCCACGCGAGAATTTCGTCAATCTTTCCGAGCACAAACTGGGCCCGCGGACGATTGAGCTTAGGCAGCATGGGCGGATTCCTAGTAAGTAAGTTCGTCAAGCCAACCAAGGTTCTCGGCTCCAGGCCGGCGGGTGAGCGCGGCGTCGACCAATTCTTGCTGCCCCAGGCAAAGCCCGACATACGGGCAGCTGCTGCAGGGGTTCTGGGGGAAGCGAATGCCGCTGTGGGGCAGGAACTGGGCCGACTCGATTCTTTGGACGGTGTCTTCCACCAACTGGCCGAATTCCTGCCGCTGCTGGTCGGTGATGGCGGTCTGAAAATATTGAATTTCGATCAGTCGCTTGCGGACAAACACGACCTGGGCGACGTCGGAGATGCCCGTCATCCAGGAATAACAAACCAGTTGCGGATCTAGAACCAGCAGTCCGGCGGGTTCCTCCGCATAACGGGCTGAGGTCGTCTTCCACTCCAGCAAGCAGCGGGTGCCATCCAATTCACCGATTGCATCGACATAGGCCACGAAGTCACTCTTGTCGGAAGCTGGCCGGGTGAATTTAATCTGCAGATTTCGTCGTGGCTGACGAACGTGGATGCGGTCGTCCTGGCAGAAGCGATCCAAAAGCTGAATTCCTTGCTGCAACATGCGGTCCCAGGTGTCGCCATGTGAGTACTGCAAGCCCTGGTTCCGGCACGCGGACCACTCGCGGAACAGTACCGCCGCGGCGTCTTCGCGTTCGAAGTAGGCGGCCAGAGCCCGTTCAAAAGCTCGCCCGAACAGCATGGCGGCCCGGGTATCTTTCTCCTGCCAACCATCGAGATACCGGTGGCGATAGCGGCGAGGACAGGTGAGGTACTGGCTGACCTGACTGTAGCTGTAAGTCATCGCGCCACCTCCGAGCTGGCCTTGGCTGGTGGAGGGATCGACGCTTCTTCCCATTGGCCCACGGGCGCGAAGGCATCAAGGTTGAGCAGGGAAGTGCCGTTTACAACCGCGTGGCTGATCTTAACAACGCCTCGAAGCCCTATCAGGTTCTTCTCGTCGATCTCATCATGCCCCAATGATTCGGTGTCGAAACTAAAGTCGCGCAGGAACCAGTTGAGTTTCCACAGCGCTTTTGGCGTGCAGTAGAGACGGCCCGAAACGGATCGTCCGGCGCTTTCTTGTGGCTCAATGACGATGAAGCGCAGCATGTAGAACGGTTTCTGCGCGTGCCAGCGATACTGGGCTTTGGTCACCCGAACCAGGTACAGTCCATCGGGGAGTTCGTGCGCAGCCGACCGATCAGCCTCGTGCAAACCTGCGAAGCGGCGCCTCATGCGGCGCCTTCTTTTGCGCCGAGATAGCTGTTGAGCTGGCAAAGCAGGGCATTCCGGTCTTTCTCGGCCCAGTCGGCCAGGTGAGCGACGAAATTCTCAACCTGTTCGCGGGTGGCATCGCGCAAGACTTTGCTGCCGCAGAAATCCGTTGCGTACGCTTTGACCAAGCTGGCATCGAGTTGATATCTGCGAATCAGTCCGCAAAGGCGATCGCGCACTTTCGGACCTCCGTAGTTTCCGTTCACAGGCTGAGGAGAGACCTTCTGCGCTTTTCGATACGGGTAGTGCGGCTCGGCAACTGATCCGAGTTCCTCAACCGAGCAGATGCCGATACCGTAGGCCTTGCGTAAGGCGCGGCACACCGCGCGGGTTTCAGCAACCCGCATTTCAGCGCCGTGAACCAGCGGAGAAACATTGGACGCATCGGCATCGCCGTATCCAACAAAACCTCGGCAGGTTCGGGATGTGTAGACGGTGGCCCGAAAAGCCCAATGTTGTGTAGCCGGGTTACAGAACGTTCGAACCGGTTGAACGTGGATGCCAGCGCAACGGTTTCGGCGAGCTAGGGCTAGCAATCCCGAATGGGTGACGTACCACCATCCTTCCAGAAGCAAGAGGTCCCCTGCACAGACGGATAAGCTGTACTTCTCCGTCAGCTGCGTAAGCGCTTGAATTGCTGTGGGTGAAATGCTGCCCCATAGCCGACGCGCATTCCGCCTGTTTTGTTTGAGAATAAATGAGTTGTTCACGTGTCCCTCCTCCGTTTAACGGGTATCTACATGTTAACACAGACACACACATATTAACACATATTTGGGGAACTACTTTACTCTAAATACAATGAACGCATGGCCAAGGACACAGCCCTATCGTTCAGGATCACTAAAGCGCTCAAGGTCGAACTGGAGAAAGTTTCGCTGAACGAAGGCCGCAGTATTTCTCAGATTTGTGACGCACTCTTGAATGGCGGCCTCGAGTCCTACAAGAAGGAAGGCTCGCCCTACTTGCAAAGATTTATCTCGCGCGGCCGGCGAGCGCTTCGAAACTCTGATAAATGATCGATCCCCCGTTGGGCGGAGCATATCCATGCGTATCAACTCACCAAAGCAGACTCAAGCAAGCCGCCAAAACGGCGCTAAGTCTAAAGGCGCGAAGTATCCCTGGAGCAGGAATCGGGTTCGGCTCAATGCGCTAAAAGACGGGTTATTTTCGAAAGACATCGTGATCGAAACTGTGGGAGAGCGGAAAGAGGACTTCGAGCGACTCAAGAAGGAGATGTGGGACCTCTTTCAACCAAAAAGCACGCTCGAAGAAATGCTCGTGGCCGATATTGTCGAGAACTGGTGGCGCCGGCAAAGAGTCCGTCGCGCGGAATCTGCAGAGCTAAAGAATCGCGTCGACACATTACGGATACGCGATGTGCTTCGGCGCTCCCATGAGATCGAATCGCTCAAAGCTCCATTTTTCGATCTTTTGCGCAGTTACATAATGGCGTTAAGGTCAACACCGTCTGAGTACCCAAGCGCGATCATGGCGAAGCTGGAAGATGTTCGGCAGCAACTGGCTGAGACATCTCTAGGCGTCGAGTTCTTAATTGGGTTGATGAAAGGTGTGGACTCCGAGGCGCAAGCGAAAGGCCAAGTTTCACCAGAGAGCGAGGCCATGATATCAGCTTGCTGCGGATTTGGGGATGAAATCGGGCGGATATGTCTCCAGATCAATTCAATAAATATCAGGAAATTGAGAAATACCTCTGGATCACCCTCGGACAACAGTGCCTCGGAAAGTCAGGATGAAGTCATCCGAATTGCGCTACGGTTGAAAGCGATCGTAGAGCAGAATAGAAGAAAAGCAACCACCGAGACCCAGAAATCACAATCCGATGAGGATTCAAGGGCCGAACAAGAGCGTCCGCAGGCAAAGAAAACCGGGAGGGAGAGGAGCGAAGAGGAAGAGGGGCCTAAGCTCGATAGGAGTATGGCCATACAAGGGCTCTCAGGAGCGATCAAAGAGGCCGTGTCCCAACCAAAATTTAGAAAACAATCTTTGGAGTACGCGGAAATGCGGGAAGCAAAAACACGCTCGGCCGCGTCCATCTTCCCTGCAGAAGCTTCCGATCGTTTCTTAAGAGCGGAGACAACAATCGAGCGCCGGATGTACCGTGCTCTCGTAATGCTTCTTGCCCTGAGGTCGGAATCCGCTGTGCCAAAAATGTTGGCATAAAGTCGGCAAAGTAGAAAACTGCAAAACAAACCCGAGAAGTCCTTTTGTTTCAGCGGTAAAACCGGGTGCGTCGACAAAACTTTCGGTGCCGATGGATCTTTATCGAAGGGGCGGCGCAGACTCCCACTTTAGATGCTTCGGGGGGATTTACCGTTCACTGAAGGGGCGAAATTCGGTGGCCTGATGAAATCCCGCATTGGGAAATCGGTCTTCACTCCTTCATGGGCGTGGTCACCGTCGATGAAGAGCACGTCCAGCGGGGTGACGCCGCGCAGAAGAGTGCGGCATGAACTCACGTGAACGACACGGTCGGTGAAAGTGTCTCAGACGAGCGTGGGTTTCAGCCCGGTCTGGTGAAGCTTTCTTGACATCTTGACAGGCGAGCCACACGCTTTTGTCGTTAGGGGAGCCGGTCCGCGCAGGGGATCGCGGCTGGGAAGCAGTGTTCTTTAACATTCAAGGCGGAGCTGCCGTGTTTCCGGGCCGGAATGACTTCGACCACAAAGAGGAAAACGAATGGCCGAGGTTCATACACGCGCACTTACGTTAGAGATGGAAGCGCCGAAATATTTTGGGGTTGGGAAAGCTGGAGTGACGAAACGGGCAGGAACGGAAGGCAGAGCTGTGATTGTGGAGATGAATCGGGGGTGATCTACTAAATGATCAGTTCAAGACTGACCTACTGACCTAAAGAGATGCTGGAGCGGGAAAGCCTGAGTGTGAGTTCAAACGCTAGTCCTGGCCCGCGTCGGTGGCGAATGCTCTTGAAATTCCCATTATTGAAGAGGAGCCATCCTCGGCCAAACCGTGCGCCACGTGTACAGGCTCCGTTTCGTATGAATACTCGGGGATGATTTCTTTCATCTTCGCGCGGATCGATATTTCAGTTCCAGAACTCGCCAATGAGATCAGATCTTCTAAATGGGCGCACAGTGCTGGCCACGCAATGATTTCAGACTTGGTTCGCTTCACTTTGCGGTTACCGGTTCCGAATTTTCTCTCCCCCGGATAGAAAAGATCCTCGTACATCTTTTCCCCTGGACGCAGGCCAATGAATTCGATCTTTATCTCGCTTGGAGACTTCCCACACTGGCGAATCAATGAATGCGCGAGATCGAGGATGCGGACCGGATTGCCCATGTCCAGCACCAGAATGTCTCCGTGTTCACCGA